>OKSF01000417.1_pt1 | contig 40417 bp, 31 predicted proteins | sample 1606061 | NCBI WGS metagenome assembly OKSF01 (sample SAMEA3541567, study PRJEB24748) | human gut metagenome | biome: human gut; feature: human-associated habitat; material: faeces | place: China | collected 2012
GCGACGTCATGGCATATCTGACGCTCGTGGTGAACCCCGCCGACGACATGGCGGCAAAACGCGTGATCAACGTGCCGCGCCGCGGCATCGGCAAGACCACGATCGAGCTCATCGACCGCGAAGCGCGCGAGAACCGCATGACGTTCATGGAGGCGGCCGAGCTCGTGATCGGCGACGAGAGCGTCAGGCTCGCAACGCGCAAGGCGCTCGGCGAATTCGTCGGCCTGATCAAAGACGCGGGCACCTACGGCGGCGACCTGCGCAAGGTGGTCGAAGCCATCATCGACAAGAGCGGCCTCATCTCGGCGCTCATCGCCGAAGACACCGACGAGGCGCGCGGGCGCGTCGAGAACATCCAGGAATTCCTCGGTGTTGTCGACGAGTACACCGACACCCACGACGAGGGCGATGCGGAATACGCTGCGCCCACCGCGGGCGGCCAAGCGCTCGCCGAGCGGGGCGCCGCGGGTGCACTCGAGGCCGTCGTTCCTGGCGAGGGCGGCGATGTGCAGCTGTCCATCGGCGCCGGGCAGGACGAGGACGCCCCCGTCCGCGTGCTTTCGGCCAACTCGCTTGCCGATTTCATCGAATGGGTGACGCTGCGTACCGATCTCGACACCATGTCGGACGATGGCACGGCGGTCACGCTCATGACGGTGCACTCGTCGAAGGGCCTCGAATTCGATTGCGTGTTCGTGGGCGGCATGGAAGAGACGCTCTTTCCCCATATGAACTCGACCAGCGATCCGAGCGGCATCGAGGAGGAGCGCCGGCTCGCCTACGTGGCCATCACGCGCGCCCGCAAGCGGCTCTACCTCACCTACGCCCTCACGCGCCGCACCTTTGGCTCGGTGCAGGCAAACCCCCGCAGTCGCTTTGTGAACGAGATTCCCGCGGCAGACGTCGAGGCCGTGGGCGTGGGCTCGTCGGGCTTCTCGGGCGTGGGCTGGGAGAAGCGCGGAGACAGGCACGGCACCTTTGGCAGCGGCCGAGGGTCCGAGGTCTACGGCGGCCACGTCTTTGGCTCGCGCACGCGCTCGACGGGCGGCTCTGCCGCACCCAGCGCTGCGGCCTCCGCGCCCCTGTCGCGCCCGCAGGCCCCGCGCCGCGATGCGGCGAAGGCGGCGGAGTCCTTCTCGGCAGGAGATCACGTCTCGCACAAGACGTTTGGTCCCGGCGTGGTCATCGCCGCAAAGGGAGACACCATCGAGGTGCGCTTCTCTCGCACGGGCAAGACCAAGAAGCTCATGAAGGGCTTTGCTCCCATCGTGAAGATCGAGGGGTAACACCGCTGGCCCCCAATGAGACAAAGGGACTGTCCCTTTGTCTCACGCTCGCGGACGAGAGGTGCCGCATACCGTCTGGTGGAACGCGCCTCGCTCCGGATGTCCTACGCTCTTCTCGCCGGTGTGCACCAGCGTGCCGGCGAGAAGAGCGACGGTGAGGAGCAGCTATGCCCGAGTCGATACGCGTGGTGGACCGTGCCTTTGACATCCTCGAGGCGCTCTCGGGCAGCCGCGACCCGCTCTCGCTGGCCGACATCTCAAAGGCGACGGGTCTCAGCAAGAGCACTGCGCACCGCATCCTCGCCTCGCTGGTGGCGCGCCAGTACGTGGAGCACGACGAGAACGGCGGCTACCGTCTGGGCTACAAGCTCATCGAGATCGCGAGCTCGCGCATAAACAGCCTGGAGCTTCTCGCCGAGGCAAAGCCCTGCCTCTCTCGCATGCTCTGGGACCTCAACCTCACCACGCACATGGGTGTGCTCGAGGGTGCCGACGTGGTCTACATGGAGAAAATGGACGTCTATCCCCACACGCGCCTCTACACGCAGGTGGGGTACCGCTCGCCCGCGTTCTGCTCGTCGATGGGGAAGTGCCTGCTCTCGTGCCTCTCGGGCGACGAGCTGTCCCGCGTCCTGGACTGCTGCGACTTCAAGCGCTACACCCCGTACACCATCTGCTCGCGGCAGGAGCTCATCGAGCAGCTGCGCAGGGTGCGCGCCCAGGGCTGGGCAATGGACAACGAGGAGTACCAGCTGGGGCACCGCTGCATTGGCGCGCCCGTGTTTGACTACCGCGGCGAGGCCGTGGCCGCCATCAGCGCAAGCGGCACGGTTTCGGAGCTGACGGACGACCGCATTGACATGGTTGCCGCCGAGGTAATGAGCGCCGCGCGGCACCTCTCGCGCCGCATGGGTTACCAGGCCGCGTAGCGAAGCCGCATCGCCCGTAGCCGCCCTGGCTGCCGCACAGACGGTGCGCCACCGCCGGCCGCGTAGACGAGACGGGCCCGCACCAAGCGATGCGGGCCCGTTGCCATGCATTCTCGGCAGCCGCTACACGATGCCCTTGAGCACCACGGTCTTGGTGTGCGTGACCTCGTCAAACGTGGACATGACGCCCTCGGTGCCAATGCCGGAGTACTTGTAGCCGCCAAACGGCATCTCAAAGCTGCGGAAGAAGCTCGCGCCGTTGATCACGGCACCGCCGCATTCCAGGCGCTCGGCGACGCTCGTAGCAAGCCTCATGTCGCGCGTGAAGACGCACCCGCAGAGGCCAAACTTGGAGCCGTTGGCAATCTCCACGGCCTCGTCCACAGTGTCAAACGTGATGATGGGCACCACGGGCGCAAAGATCTCCATATCCTTTGCCACGTCGGCGGTGGCGGGGACGTCTGCGATCACCGTTGGCTCGAGGAAGGCGCCGTTGCGGTGCCCGCCGAGAATGACCTTGCCGCCCTGCTCCACGGTGAGCTTGATCTGCTCCTCTGCCTTGATGGCGGCCTTCTCCGAGATGAGGCAGCCAATCTGGGTGGACTCGTCGGCGGGGTCTCCCTGCTTGAGCGCCGAGATGCGCGCAACGGCCTTGCTCGTGAACTCGTCCACGAGGCTCCGGTGGATGAGGAAGCGCTTGGAGGCGCAGCACACCTGGCCGGTGTTGTACATGCGTCCCCACATGAGCTCGTCCACGGCAAGGTCAACGTCGCCGTCTGCCAGGAGGATGAAGGCGTCATTGCCGCCCAGCTCAAGGGCGGTGTGGGCGAGGTGGTCTGCCGCGTGGTGGGCTGTCTCTATGCCAACCTCGGTTGAGCCGGTGAGGGTGATGGCGTCGACGTCGGGGTTGGTGCAGAGCCAGTTGCCCACCTTGGAGCCGCGGCCAGTCACGATTTGGATGGCGCCTGGCGTGACGCCGGCCTCACCGAGAAGCGCCGTGAGGCGGCAGAGCGTGAGCGGGTTGTCGGTCGACGGCTTCACAATCACCGCGTTGCCGGCGAGAAGGGCGGGCGCGACCTTCTGGTCGAAGAGGTCGCACGGGAAGTTGAAGGGGATGACGGCGGCGATGACGCCCAGGGGCTCGCGGCGGGTGATGAGGATGTGGTGCTCTTGGCCCGCCTCCATGCCTGCGGGGATGGTCTCGCCGTAGAGATGCTTCGCACGCTCGGCAAAGGCGCGGAACGCGATGGGTATATTCGAGATTTCCGCGCGCGCCTCGACGATGGGCTTGCCCGTCTCGGCGCAGAGGGTCTGCGCCAGGGACTCGTGGTCGCGGGCAACGAGGTCGAGGAACTTCATGAGGATGTCGGCCTTCTCGTGCACCGGCACCTTTGCCCAGGTGGGCTGGGCTGCCTTGGCGTACTGGACGGCGGCCTTGATGTCGTCCTCGGTCGCGGAGGGGATGGTCTCGATGAGGGAGCCGTTTGCGGGGTTGGTGACCTCGATGGTCGCACCGTCGGACGCGTCGGCCGGCTGGCCGTTCAGAAACATCTTCATAGCAGATTGCCTTCCTTTCTTGGGGGCTTGGTGTTGCGTCGCCGGGGCTTGCGCTACTTGGAGAAGCCGGTGAACGAGAGCATCAGGCCGCCGCAGGTGTTGGCACCATCGTCTACCTGGCCATACTCGCCAAAGGTGAACTCGGTGAGGAACGGCACGCCATCCGCCTCCTTGGCGAGAAGCTCCGCCACCTCGCCAATGCGGTCGCCAATGCCCGCGCGGCGTCCGCCGCAGTGGACCAGCAGGTAGGCGGCGGGGTCTGCGACCTCAGCCCTGAGCTCGCCGAGCGTCTTGCCGGTGGAGGAGACAAGCTCGTCCACGCTGGCCTCCATGCGGATGACCGCAGTGTTCTTGGCAATCTTGTTGCCCAGGCTTATTGAGCCGTCGTCGTTGCCGGCCATGGGGTGGCGGATTGCGACCAGGTCGCCCAGGCGGTCCTTCACGCCGAGCGGGGACACCACAGACTTGCCGAGAAGCTCGCCGCCGCGCAGGCCGTCGACGTCCATGCCGCGCCACGCGGCGTACTTCTCGAGTGCGGGCACGCCGTCAATCTCGGCGAGGATGCGGTTGCCAACGGTCTTGGTGACAATGCCCACGTCCTCGGTCTCGTGGTAGGCGCCGGTGTAGACGTTTGCCATTGTCGGCGCGCCATAGAAGAAGGCAACCGCAACGCCGTCAGCAAAGGCGCCCTCGGAGGTGTAGAGCTTCCAGTCGCCGGCGATTGCGTTGTCCGCCGCGCTGCCGCCAAAGAACGGGACGCGGCCAATCACGTGCGTGATGCCCTTGACGTAGTACTCCTCCTCGGCGGGGGAGGCGGCCATGAAGTAGTAGAGCGGCGCCTCGTCCTTGCCTGCGGCCTCCATGGCCTTGCGCGCGACCTTCTCGCCAAGCTCGACGGCGTCCTGGGAGGCATCCGTCTTGGGGCAGGCGGCAACGCCCACGGTCATCGCGGGGTCATCGAAGGCCATCGCGCCCAGAAAGCCGTCGCCGCCGGTGAAGCCTGCCGGCGTGATGACGCCCGTGAAGGAGGTGTTGCCAATCACCGGCACGCCCGGGAGCTCCTGCGCAAACTCGTCGAGCATCGCTGGGAGGTCATAGGCGCAGCTCGTATAGGCAAAGAGCACCTTCGCGCCTGCCACGTCCTTGTCCTGCGCACGGAGCTTGCCCACGGTCTCCTTGACTGCCTCACGCGGATCCAGATTGCTGCTTTCCCCGACACTTGCCTTGAACATAACGTCCTCCCAACACTTGATAAGGGACCGAACCCAAACCTCATACCAGATGGTACGAAGCTGCGTTTTATTGCGGGACGAGGCCGTGCCACAGTGCGGAAAGGGTGGTTCCGTCAGGCGGGAACGCGCTGGTAAATACCATGAAAAGTGGGCGTACGTCCAGCCGTTTGGCGCCGCTAGCCATACCGCTTGCGGCGCGCGATGAGACAAAGGGACAGTCCCTTTGTCTCATTCGGGAGAGTATCATGGCTTCCCACGAACCGTTTGGCCACCTGGAGGGCGTGATGGGGGACATTCTCGCGGACATCGACACGTCGGCGCTCATAGGGAAGATTGTCTTTCTCGCCGTTGTCATTGGCGTCGCGCTGCTTGTGCAGCGCATCGTGGTGCATGGCCTCAAGCGCGCGCTTGATGCGGCGGGCGTACCCAAGGCGTCGATCTTCGTGAACATCGTGCGCGCCGTCATCTGGGTGTTTGCGCTGCTCGCCGTGCTCGAGCCCGTCTTTGGCGTCCAGCCCACCGCCTTTGTGGCCGCCCTGGGCGTGACCTCCGTGGTAATCTCCTTTGGCCTGCAGGACACGGTGTCAAACATCATCGCTGGCCTGGGTCTCATGATGGGGCGCGTGGTGCGCCCCGGCGACCAGGTCACCATTGGCGGCTTTACCGGCGAGGTGGTGGACGTCACGTGGCGCTCGACCATGGTGCGCGACAAGGGCGGCAAGGTGGAGGTCATCCCCAACTCCGTGCTCAACAAGACTGCCCTTACGCGCGAGACGGACTGGTCGGTCACCGATTGCCCGGTCGAGTTCTACGCCGAGCCGGGAAGTGACCTGGATGCCGTGACTCGCGAGGTGCAGGACCTTGCGAGCAAGGCCTGCGGCGCCGCGCTTGCCACGGGCTACACGACCGAGGTCCTCTTTGACGCCCTTGGACCCCTGGGCATACACGGTACCGCCCACCTGCACCTTGTTGCTGGTTCCAACTACTCCGTGCAGGCCGACGCCCTTGTGCGTGCCATCTCTCGCGCGCCGTGGGTCGCGCGGCCGGCCTCTGCCGTGGCCGGTACAGCGGCTAACGCATCGGGTGCCACCTCAAACACAACCAACTGAAAGGCAGCGACTATGAAGACCATCGCAAGTTTCAACGTGAACCACCTCGTGCTCGAGCCCGGCGTCTACGTGAGCCGCGTGGACGAGGACCCCGCCACCGGCGCCGTGGTCACCACGTTTGACCTGCGCCTCACGGCGCCTAACCGCGAGCCCGTCATGGACACGGCGGCGGTCCACGCCATCGAGCACCTGGGCGCGACTTTCCTGAGAAACGACCCCGAGTGGTCAAGCCGCGTGGTCTACTTTGGCCCCATGGGCTGCCGAACGGGCTTCTACCTCGTGGTCTTTGGCCAGTGCACCTCGCGCGAGGTGCTGCCGCTTGTGCGCCGCTGCTTTGAGTTTGTGCGCGACTTCGAGGGGGAGATTCCCGGCGCCCGGCCCGAGGCCTGCGGTAACTGGCACGATGCCGACCTCAACCTGGCGCACTGGTGGGCGCGCCGTTACCTCGCCAACACGCTCGAGGTCATCGATGACGCGCATCTTTCGTACCCTGCCCTGCTCGACGGCGAGAACAACGAGGAGTCCCACAATGCGTAGTGACATCAAGGTTGGCATCATTGGCGCCATGGAGGTCGAGGTGGCGCACCTCGTGGCTAGCCTTAAGGATGAGTCTGTCTCTACTGTTGCTGGCATGGTGTTCCATGCGGGCACCCTGGGCGACGTGCCGGTGGTCGTGGTGCGCTCCGGCGTGGGAAAGGTCAACGCCGGCGTGTGCGTGCAGGTGCTGGTAGACCGCTACGGCGTGACGCACGTGGTGAACACCGGCGTTGCCGGGTCTCTCGACGCGCGCATCGACGTGGGCGACATTGTGGTATCGACCGACTGCCGCTACCACGACGTGGACGCGACGGTCTTTGGCTACGAGCCGGGAGAGATTCCGCAGCTGGGATGCGTGAGCTTCTCGGCAGATGAGGGGCTTCGCACGCAGGCCGTGGCAGCTGTGCACGACGTGGCGGGTGACGTGCGGGCCTTCGAGGGGCGCGTGGTCTCGGGCGACGTCTTTGTGACCGACGCGCACGACAAGGAGCGTCTGGCCCACGACTTTGGCGGCATGTGCTGCGAGATGGAAGGCACTGCTGTTGCCCAGACGGCATGGCTCAACCGCGTGCCGTTCGTGGTGGTGCGGGCGATCTCGGACAAGCCGGGGTCGACGACGCCCGTGGAGTACGCCGCGTTCGAGACTGCCGCAGCCGAGCACTGCGCTGCCATCGTTGCTCGCATGGTGTCACGTCTGGGCGAGTAGGGCGAGGCTGCTGGGGCGCCGGCGGCTGTCGCCGGAGGCGCCTAAATGTTGCAAATGGCGCCAATAGCGGCTCTCCGGCGACAACGTCCAGCCTGGCGCCGCCGCTACGCCCCGCTGCTCCGGTCCGCGCCGCTACGCCCCCTGGATTGCGATTCCCACGATCTCAGGGCCGGTGTGCACGAGAAGGTCCGCCGAGATCCCCGAGCGAATGACCTCCACCGCGTTGTCCACCTGTGCCAGCACGCGCTCCTCAAGCTCGTCGAACATGTCGCTGCACGCGCTCGAGCAGCAGATGGCCACGCGCACCTTGTCGTACTTTCTTGCCTGCTCCTCGACAAGGGCAATCTCGGTGTCGATGGAGCGCTCCCAGCCGCGCGCCTTGCGCGCCACCACGTAGGCGCCCTCCTCGTTGCAGGTGATTACGGGCTTGATGTTTAGCGCGGTGCCCAGGCGATACACGGAAGCGCTAATACGCCCGCCTTTGCGCAGGTAGTCAAGGCTCTTTACCGAGAAGAACACAGAGTTCTTATGTGCCACCAGCTCAAGCATCGCGCCAATGTGCTGCAGCGTGATGCCCTCCTCGACCATGCGCACGGCCTCCATCACCACAAGCCCGGCGGCAACGCCAATGGTCCTGGTGTCCACGACCTCAACGGGGAAGTCGTCCAGCTGGTCGGCGACCATGCGCACGGTGTCGCAGGTGGCCGAGAGGCCCGAGGAGATGCTCACAAAGATCGCGGCCACGTACCCGTCGTCACGCGCGCGGTCGAACTCGCGGCGGATGATCGCGGGCGAGGGCAGCGAGGTCGAGGGCACCTCGGTTGCCATGCGCTCGACAAGTTGCTCGGGCGTGATGGTGACACCGCTCTCGTACGTCGAGCCGTCCGAGAAGTTAATGCGCAGCGGCACAATACGCACGTCATGCTCGCGCGCAAAGGCGGCAGGCGTGTCCGTGCCCGTGTCGGTGATGACTGCGATTCTCTGGCTGTTCAACGTTTCCCCCAATGGACATCGGAGAAGGAAAGCGCGTCCGATTTTTTCGTTGTCACAACTATAGCCATTGCATCTGGTTTTTAATACTAGATAATCTAATCACACAGAATTCAAGTGCTTGCGAGAGGGGGCGCTATGGCGGACGAGCAGGACCCGGAGCGTGCCCAGCGCACGTGCGTTGCCTACCGCACGCTCGCCGAGCGCATGACGAGCATCCACATCTCGCGCTTCTCGGAGCTCCCGCGCATCGAGCTCTACCTGGACCAGCTTCTCTCCCTGGTGGACGACGAGCTCTCGTTCATGCGTCTGCCGGACGAGGGGCCGTTGGTCACGGGCTCCATGGTGAACAACTACGTGAAGCGCCACGTTGTGCCGGCGCCCGTCAAGCACCGGTACACCAGGCGCCACGTCTGCTATGTGGTCTGCGTGTGCCTCTTCAAGCGCGTGCTCTCGATCGAGCAGGTCACGCGCCTCATTCGCCACGTGGAGGAGGAGAACCTCGACCTTCGCCACACCTACGACGAGCTCTGCGCGGCGCTGGAGTGCGCGCTTGCCGAGCAGTTCGCGGTGGGGCCGGACTTTGTGGCCCCGGCCGTGGAGCCGGTGATCGACCTGCGCGACGCCAACGGCGAGAAGGTCGACTCGCCGCTCGACCGGACCATCGAGGCTGCGGTGGTGAGCCTTGCCGCCAAGATCTACGTGGAGCAAGTCCTGGCGCTGGGGGAGGAGACCGCCCTCGCCGAGCAGCCCGGCGCGCACGTGGACAGCGACAGCCACGCAGCAGCAACCACGCCACCTGCCGTAACAACGGTATAATAATTTTGCATCATTGGTTGGGTAGGATAAGAGGGTAACGAAGGGCCCGAGCGGCCTCTCCTCAAGGAAACGGACAATACAACCAATGGCAAGCATCTACGGTGAGCCCGCAGTCATCAGGCGCATCGAGCAGCGCAGCGCTGTCCACAAGGTGACCTCCAACGGCACCATAGCCGCTGCGGTCATGGTGTTCGCTGCCATCGCGGCGGTCATCACGGCCAACTCGCCCGCCTACGAGGTGATTGAGGAGGTGCTCCACGCGCCCCTCTCGCTGGGCATTGGCCCCGCGACCTTTTCGATAACCATCGAGGCCTTTGTGAGCGACTTCCTCATGGCCATCTTCTTCTTGCTGGTGGGCATAGAGCTCAAGTACGAGATGACCGTGGGGCAGCTGAGAAAGCCCAGGCAGGCCGCGCTTCCCATGCTCGCCGCAGTTGGCGGCGTGGCGGCACCTGCGATGATCTACCTCATCCTCAACGCCGGTGGTGCCGTGCACGGCTGGGCCACCCCCATCGCCACCGACATCGCCTTTGCGCTGGGCGTCATGTCGCTTCTCGGTGACCGCATTGCGCCCGCGACCAAGGTCTTCTTCCAGACCCTGGCCATCGCCGACGACATCCTGGCCATTGTGGTCATCGCCCTCTTCTATGGGCAGACGCCCAACGTGGCCTGGTGCGCCGCGTCTCTCGGCGTGATTGTGGTGCTGTGGATCATCTCTCGCATGAAGGTCTACTCGGCCAAGCCCTACATGCTGATTGGCCTGGTGCTGTGGGTGTGCATGTACAACTCTGGCATCCACGCCACGCTGGCCGGCGTCATCTTGGCGTTCTTCCTGCCCGCGCGCTCTGACGTGCGCCTTTCAAAGCTGGGCAACTGGCTTGACGCCCGCGCCCGCGAGCTGGACGACACGTATGACGAAGAGAGCCACGTCCTGGGCCAGCACGACTTCACCACCGCTGCCGTGCGCGTGGAGCGCGTGATGCACCACGTCACGCCGCCGCTGGAGCGCATGGAGCGCTACATCTCGGTGCCGGTGAACTTTGTGATCCTGCCCATCTTTGCGTTTGTGAATGCGCAGGTGAGGATCGTGGACATGGACCTTGCCACCATCATCGCGGACCCGGTTACCAAGGGCGTCTACTTTGGCGCCGTGCTTGGCAAGCCCATCGGCATCATCCTGGTGACATGGCTTCTCGTGCACATTGGCTTTGCCAAGCTGCCCAAGCACGTGGACTGGCTGCAGATCATTGCGGTGGGCATCATGGGCGGCCTGGGCTTCACGATGTCGATCCTCATCTCTGGCCTGGCATTTACCGACCCCAGTGAGGTCATGGCTGCCAAATGCGCCATTCTCGCCGGCTCGGTTACCTCGGCCATCCTGGGGCTGCTCTTCGTGCACGTGGCGAGCGCCATAAAGGAACGACGAGAATCCCGCGAGCACGGCCTCGATATGGACGACGAGTCGTAGCTGCTGGGGAGCGGCGGCGGTCTTCGGCTCCGTCTCCGCTCCCTCCCTCCGTTCTTTAGCGGTTTCTGTGAAACGGAGGCCGTATTTGCCCAGTTGGCGCGCGGCACGATTCTCAAATACCGATAAAGAATGCGGGGACGAGATGGGGGAGGAGATGAGAGGCCCCGCCTAGTACCGCTCGAGGCGCTTGCGGATGGCGAAGTACTCGGAGAGCAGCAGCACCAGAAGGATGCTCATCACCACTACGGCGCCCACCACGGCGCCGGAGAGCCCCGAGAAGCCCACGAGCAGCCACAGCACAGGCACGGAGAAGGCAAACGCAATGAGGTACAGCCTGCTCACGGCCTGCTGCTCGCGCAGCACGGTGATGATCTGGTACAGAAAGTCGATTGCCGCGCAGATGCCGCCGTTTACCACCATCACGTAGACTAGCGGTCTAAACTGCTCGAAGTCCAGCCCGTACAGGAAGCTCATGATGGGGATGCCCAGCCACCCCATGAAGAGCCCCACAATCACGGTGATGCCCGCAATCACGCCCATCATCGCAAGGATGATGAGGTCAAAGCGCTTGTGCTGCTCGGGGTCGTCCCAGATGCTGGCCAGGCGCAGCAGCTGCGGCTTGTAGATCATGGCCGCAGCCATGAGGATGGCGTGCGCGGGGAAGTACATGGCGTTGTAGTAGAGCTGGTTGTCGTACGAGAGCACGCCCTCGATGGCAAACTTGGGCATCGAGTCGATGAGGTTGTAGAGAAACGCCGCCAGGAACAGCGGGAAGCAGTTGACAAAGATCTCCTTCACGCCGCGCCACGTAAGCGGCAGCGAGCGCTCGGTCTCCATGAGCGCCAGCGGCAGCGTGAGCAGCACAAACGACGCTGCGGCGCCCACCGCCATGCCAATGCTCGAGACCACCATGTTGCGCGTGATAAAGAGCAGCACCGTGAAGACCACAAACGAGAGCACGCAGCGCACCGCCTGCGAGATGCCGGCCAGGTAGAGCTTGTCCTTTTGCTGCAGTCTGCCCTCGTAGACGTCGCCCAGCGCGTCAAAGAAGCGAAACCCCATCACGCCGCACACGATGGCGGTCATGTCGCCGTCGTAACCGCGGATGCGGCAGTACAGAAGGCCGATAAGCACCATGGCCACGCAGGTCGCAATGCGGTTGACCTGGTAGTCGTAGAACGAGTCCATCTCGTCGATGTCCGAGACCTGGTACGTGCGCACGCCGTAGTTGCCCACAAAGAACAGGAGCGTACCCACGACCATGGCCATCGAGAAGAGACCGGCGTTCTCGGCGCCCACGAACTGCGTGGCCACAATGGTGAGCAGCGGGAAGAACCCGCCCCAGCACGCCTGGCCAATGGAGTTGCACACGTAGTCGCGCGTGGTCTGGTGCGCCAGGTACTGCTCGGACTGCTCGGAGACGCTGCCCGAGAAGACCGAGGAGATCAGGCGGTCCCACCAGTGGTTGGTGACGCGGCGGAGAAAGCCCTCCTTCTTGGGCTTGGCTGTGCGGCTGGAGCGGCTCTCGTGCCTGCCGGCGCGCGACCCCACGAGCGAGCTCAGACCCGTCTTTTGGGCTCTCCCGCGCTGCCTGCTCGTTCGTGCCATGCGCCGACCATCCTCTCGCGGCCCTTGGGGCCAAGCTTCTCTCGCCCGCTCATTATCTATAGGGGCCATTGTATCGCGCCGCGTGTGCGCGGTCCCGCGCCCGGCCGCATCGTGTACGTTGCGTTTCGCCTTTGCGGATGCTCGGTGGGGTTGACGCCTAACGTGGGTTGGCTTGCTAAGGTTGTCCTGCATGCAGCGACATGCGGCACACGTGCAAGTCCGTCGGCGGGACCGGCGGGAGCTTGAGGGAGGACACATGACAACAACCGAGGCTTCGAGCCAAGGGGAGGGACGCGCGTTCGTCCGGGCAAGCGAGGCGGAGCAGGCAAAGTCTGCCCTTGCGCTGGTCGACGTGCCCGAGGAGCTCCGTGACAACCTGGCGCTCTTCCTGCGCCTTGTTCGCAAGGTGCTCAAGGAGAACGACCCGGACCTTCTCGCCACCTTCGACCTGCTGCTGGGTGACGCCATCCGCGTGACGTACGCCGACGGCGTGGCGCGCACTGACGACAAGGCCGCCCTGGCCGAGCAGGCGTTCCAGGAGTTTGTCTCCACCATCGACGGGCTTTCCATGGACAGGGCGACGCTGCTCATGCGTGCCTTCGTCACCTACTTCCACCTGGCGAACATCTGCGAGGAGAACTACCGCGTGTCCTCGCTGCGCCGCCGCGAGAGCGAGGTTCCCACCACCGAGACGGCCGATCCCATCAACGACCTCACGGTGGCCTATGGCCAGCTGGTAGACGAGTGCGGTCGCGCCAAGGCAACGGCGCTTCTCAACCGCCTTGAGTTCCACCCCGTCTTCACCGCGCATCCCACCGAGGCGCGCCGCAAGGCCGTCGAGGGCAAGATCCGCCGCATCTCCGAGCTTCTCGCCAAGCGCTCCACGCTCGCCGGCGTCGAGCTGGTGGAGAACGAGCGCCTCATGCTGCAGGAGATTGACGCCCTGGTGCGCACCTCGCCCATCGCGTACAAGAAGCCCACGCCCGTCGAGGAGGCCGACACCGTCATCGACATCTTCGACGCCACGCTCTTCGACATGGTGCCCGAGGTCTATCGCCGCTTCGACGACTGGGAGCTGGGCGAGCGCGCCGGCACCGTGCCGCCCGTGTGCCCGGCGTTCTTCCACCCCGGCAGCTGGATTGGCTCCGACCGCGACGGCAACCCCAACGTCACAGCTAAGGTGAGCCGCAAGGTGGCCGAGAAGTTCCGCGTGCACGTGCTTGAGGCCCTGGCCGACAGGACCTACTACGTGGGCCGCAACCTCACGCTGGACGCGCGCTTCACCAAGCCCTCCGACGCGCTTGTGAACCTGTGGAACCACCAGGTCGAGTTGAGCGAGGTCCTCTCGCAGCGCGCCCTCGAGGTCTCCACCTCCGAGCTGCACCGCGCCGTCATGATCGTGATCTCTGACCGCCTGCGCGCCACCATCCAGCGCACGGCAGACATCATGTACGCCTCGGCCGACGACTACATTGCCGACCTGCGCATTGTTCAGCGCTCGCTGGCCGCGTCCGGCGCCGTGCGCACCGCGTACGGCCCGCTGCAGAAGCTCATCTGGCAGGCGGAGACCTTTGGGTTCCACCTGGTCGAGATGGAGTTCCGTCAGCACTCGCTCGTGCACGCCCGCGCGCTCGATGACATCCGCGAGCACGGGCGCTGGGGCGAGAGGGGCGAGCTGCAGCCCATGACGCGTGAGGTTCTCGACACCTTCCGCGCCATCGGCAGCATCCAACGCATCAACGGCGTGAAGGCCGCGCGGCGCTACATCATCTCCTTCACGCAGTCGGCGCAGAACGTGGCCGACGTCTACGAGCTGGCCCGCCTTGCCTTTGCGCACGAGGCGGACGTTCCCGTGCTCGACGTGATCCCGCTGTTCGAGCAGGTGGAGGACCTGGAGAACGCCGTCGACACGCTTGACCAGATCATCAAGCTCGAGCCCGTGCAGAGGCGCCTTGCCCAGACCGGCAGGCGCATGGAGGTCATGCTCGGCTACTCCGATTCCTCCAAGGACGCCGGCCCTACCTCGGCCACGCTGGTGCTGCACGCGGCGCAGGCGGCCATCGCTCAGTGGGCCGAGAGGAACGACATCGACCTGGTGCTCATGCACGGCCGCGGCGGCGCGGTGGGACGTGGCGGCGGCCCGGCAAACCGCGCGGTTCTCTCGCAGCCCAAGGGCTCGGTCAACTGCCGCTTCAAGCTCACCGAGCAGGGCGAGGTCATCTTTGCCCGCTATGGTGACCCCACGCTGGCCAGGCGTCACGTGGAGTCCGTTGCCGGCGCCACGCTGCTGCAGTCCTCGCCGTCCATCGAGTACGTGAACACCGAGACCACGTCCAAGTACGCTGACCTGGCTGCAAAGCTGGACAGCGCCTCTCGCCGCCGCTATCGCGAGCTCTTGGAGACCGAGGGCTTTGCGGAGTGGTTCTCCACGGTAACGCCGCTTACCGAGATTGGCCTCATGCCCATTGGCTCGCGTCCCGCCAAGCGCGGCCTGGGCGCCAAGTCCCTGGATGACCTGCGCACCATTCCGTGGATCTTCTCGTGGTCGCAGGCGCGCATCAACCTGGCCGCGTGGTACGGGCTGGGCACGGCGTGCGAGGAGCTGGGTGACCTCGACCTTCTCCGCCAGGCCTACGCGGAGTGGCCGCTCTTTACCACGTTCATCGACAACATCGAGATGTCGCTCTCCAAGACCGACGAGCGCATTGGCCGCATGTACCTGGCGCTGGGCTCGCGCGACGACCTGGCCGAGAAGGTCCTGGAGGAGATGCGCCTCACGCGCAAGTGGGTGCTGGCCATTGTGGGCGACGAGTGGCCGCTGGAGCACCGTCGCGTGCTGGGGCCGGTGATTCGCGCGAGGCTGCCGTTCGTGAACGTGCTTTCCGTGACGCAGGTGCGCGCGCTGCGCGAGATGCGCACGCGTGGCGAGCACCTCACGCCGGAGGAGCGCGAGCGGTTCATCTACCTCATCCTGTGCACCGTGTCCGGCGTTGCCGCCGGGCTGCAGAACACGGGGTGACGGCGGTCGGCCACGGGCGGGCGGCGACCGGTGACCGGTGGTGTCCGGTGACGCCCGAAGGCGCGTTTCCGACGACATAACGTACGAAAGCCCCTCTCCGGCGTCTTTTTGGCGCCGGAGAGCTCGTTTTAGCGGGGATTACGTCCAAAGGGGACCCTCGGGCGCCGTTTTGACGCCCGAGGGAGACTTTCGTCCTGTGCTGGTCTTGCCGTCAGACCTCCCCCCCCGGAAACCTGCGGGTTAATAGCACCCGTGCGATGACGTTGCCGAGAAGAACCGCAGGTAGATGGGCTATCCCTTCTCGGCGCACTGCTATTAACCCGCAGGTTTGGTTTGGGGGGGCGCTGGGAGGGCCTTGTTTGTCGCCGCCAGGACCTTATCCGTCGCCGTCGGAGTCTTGTCCGTCGCTGTCGGGGCCCTGCCTGCCGCCGGGGCCTTCCCCTCGCTCCTCTCGCTGAGCAATATTTGTGGTGTGAGAAAAACTTGCGATTGACGGTTGCGTTACATGAGCGTTTTCGCGTAAGATACTCCTCGCTGCAACCCCAGCAGCAGAGATTCGGGCGTTTAGCTCAGGGGGAGAGCGCTTCCCTGACACGGAAGAGGTCAGAAGTTCAAATCTTCTAACGCCCACCATACACGCAGATCGGAGGCCCTTTTTGGACCTCCGATTTTTTCGTATAAGCCAAATTGAACACTGATGGTGTGAGAAAGCCGCACCGCTCTAGACGTCGTGCCCGGCCCATCCACCTGTTCGACGCAATCGCCTCAAGTCCCGGACGCCTCATACTTTGGGACGATGCGCGTTGCCTGTATGCCGCCGAAAATCACCTAGAAGCTGGGCGCCTTTGGCCTGCAGAAAGAACCATCCCAGCTGGCGGACCTCCTAGGATTGGAGCAACCATGGCAATGCGCCCCACACGCACGCGGTGGCTGCCCGCCGTCTCCGGTGCCGTTGCGGCGATGCTCGCATTTGCCGTTCTGCCTGCGATGGCGCTGGCCGATGACGTGCTGGACCCCGGGCCCTACTCTGAGGACAGCCAGCTGAGCACCGGTGCATACTCAGCCCTTGGCCTCACCGTCTCGGATGATACCGGTGACGCCGGTACCTATGCCCCCTATGGCAACGACGAGAACGTGAGCACCACCCTGCTGAGCGACGATGAGGTCTACATGGCCGCCAACGGCGCCAGAAAAAATGTATATACGCTCAGGGGGAAGCTCAATCAGCTCTGCGATGCCAATACGGACGCGGAAGGTCTGATTGGCTACACCACGATCTCTGACGACTATGGAGGGATGGGCGGAGCTTATTTGTTCTGGCCCATCAACGAGCTCTACGGTACGAGCAGCGATTCTGGGGTAGCCGTTGATATGGTTAAAAAGGGCGTTAGCTACTACTCGCCGCTCAGCGACAACGAGAATGACGTCATCAAGGGGGCTACCAACAACGGATTCAGCGGCAAGTATGCCACCAGCGTCTCGGCAGACCTCGGCAGCGGCTACAAGGACCACGTCGTCGAGCTGCGCGCCTATGGAAGCCAGTACTACACCACGGTCGGCAACCAGCAGCTGAGCGGCGCTTTTGCGGTAAAGGTATTCTCGCTTGACACCGCGGGGAACCGCACGGAAGTTGCAAGCCTCGCCCCCACGGTCAACGAAAACCAAATTCAGGCGAGCAATTACTCTGATGAGCTGGCATACCTCCGAGCCGGCTACCTGCAGGAGTACGACGCCTACTTCGAAGTGGCCGCCGCGGATGTGGATGGCGACGGCGTGGATGAGGCCTTCTGCTACACGGGCTGCTACAAGGACGAGAACGGCGAGCGTCTTGCCTGCATCGATATGTGGGACCTGCAGTCCGACGGCTCCTGGAGCCATACCCAGGAGTGGGTGGACTGCGGCCAGGCATCCTCCTATGTCACAGAACATGAACTTGACGAGATCCGCAACAGCAAAGATGACCCCACCGACCGAATGCAGCTCATGCTGGCCCCGGTGGTCACCCTGGCCGGCGGCGACCTCGACCGCCGCGGCGGAGAAGAGCTTGCCATCACGGTCTCCGCGCCCATGAACCACGACAACCCGACCGACGCAGCCCGCTGCTACATCTACACCTGGGATGACACCGCAAAGCGGCTCTCTGTCGTCGTAAACGACGGCTTGGGCAACGACTATATCCCCCTGAGCACGACCGTCGGGGCAACCTCCGCTATGGTCTCTGCCAACTGCACCTTCGGTACCTTCAGCACGAGCGACACCGACACGGCCACGGCCCTCATCATTGCCGGCTGGGACTGCGGTGGCAGCTCAAACGCGGAATACGCCAACTTCGGCTACCGCTACGTGTACTATGACACGTCCCAGGGCGATTTCGTCGTCTCTGACTACTACCGCAAGGCTCTTGGCAAGGATGCCGCACACATCACCGAGACCGCCTGCAAGGACTCGGACCAGGATGGCCGATACCGTCCGACCCTGGCACCCTTCGCCCTGGGTGCCGCACGCCTGGACGGTCTCAACCAGGGTGCCGCCGAGAACGACGACGTCCTCATGGGTGGGGACATCTACTCGTTCAGTCTCTCCGCTGGGGCGAGCCTCGACACTCTCGGCAGCATCAGCCTCACCTCTGACCAGGTGAACTCGAACCGTTACACAAAGGGCAAGGAGCAGGTCTGGATTGGCGACGTGCGCGTGGGTGCCGTGTCAGGCTCCGACAAGTATGAGGAGAGCTTCCTCGCCGTTACCGGCGTCCATCGCGACGAGGACCTCGGCAAGAATGATGACTACTACTGGATGGACGTCTCGCACTTCTCGGCCAAATGGTCTGACGGCAAGTTCCAGGGCTACACCACTGGCGAGGAGGGTGTCATAAACGAGAGCGTCCGTGTCCACGACACGACGGAGTATGGATGCTGGATCAGCCTGTGCCTGCCCAACGTGGACCACGACGGCATGCAGGTGCGCTTCAAGGCGTCGGCTGAGTACTACACGGCACCGCAACTGCTTGCCGTGCTCCAGGGGTCCCCGTACTTCCAGGACCTCCAAGATAGCTACGACTATCTCAACTACGGCGGTACCGCGTTTGGCTCCGAGTCCAGCAGCACCTCGGGTTCCGGTTGGTCTATCGAGGGCGAGGCCGGCATCTTTGGCGAGGCATCGGGCGGCTTCCTCGGGCGCGTGGAGGTCGAGGGGGAGCTGAAGGCCCATGCGGGCTACGAATACCAGAACTCCTCGACGCTTTCGTACGGTGTGGACTACGATGCGCACGCGGCCGAAGGCAACAAGGCCGTGGTATACACCGTGCCTATCATGTACTACTGGTACGAGGTCAGCGACTCCAGCAGCCCGGAGTGGACAGATGTCGTCATGCCCGTGTTCCTCACGCCAGTCACTGCGGTCGTGAGCCAGGAGACCTGGGACGAGACGGTCGAAGAGTACAATCTCGATGCCAGCGTGAGCAGCGACAGCTCTACGCCGCTCACCTACAAGATCTCCGATGTCCTCAGCAACAAGCAGGGCGACCCTGCGAGTTATGGTGTCGATGCCCTGACCAAGACGACTCTGCTTCTCAGTGCCAAGCGTGCCTTCACATACCAGGCCGACGGAAAGGATGCCTGGTCCATCGTCTCGAACGAGGAGGGCGCCTCGACAGAGCAGACCATCGCGTCCGAAAACGAGACCGAAAAGACCGTTGACGTGGGCGGCTCCGTTGCCCTGCAGATAGGTGCCGGCTTCGGCATTGGCAAGAACGAGATTGTTACCGGTATGGTGTTCGAGCTGTCGGGCGGCTACACGACGCTGAAGTCCAGCTCCACGGGCTTCTCGTTCACGGGTACCGTGGACAACCTGCCTGAGGCTGCCGAGGGCTACGGCTTTAGCTGGAGGCTCGCGGTAGACCAGAGTTCCTCCGACATGCCCGTCGACGGCACGCGTCCTGCCACCAACCAGTTCTGGATCGTGGGCTATGACGTCACCGACGTGAAACAGCCCGAGGTCCCCATGGTGAGCGGCTTTGCCACGACCGGTGCCAGCTACGATTCCGCTACAGGCAAGGATGCGGTCATCCTGTCTTGGAACGACATCCTGACCCCCAACCAGAAGGCGAATGGCTACAAGTACGCGGTCGCCATGTACCCCACGACCGATGATGACCACTACAGCTACGCCTACACGCTGGACGGTTCCACCACGAGCTACGTCTGGGCCGGCCTCTCTACCAGCAGCAACTATCGCTTTGCGGTGTTTGTCGTAGACGGCACGGGCAAGCAGGTAAGCCTGCGCTCGCCCATCGTGAACGTGACCACGCTGCCCGCCGGCGACGCGATGGCCGTGGACGGCGTCAACATCCTGGGCCAGGTCAACACAAGCGATGCGAGCGACGCGTCCACCAGCAAGGCGACGCGCAGGATGGGGGAGTCCCTCACGCTTGCCATGAGCGGCAGCTACTATGACTCCGCCTCTACTGCCCTGGACAAGCAGCCGCTCTTCCGCTGGTATCGCAAGGAGGCCGACAAGCCCTTTTGGCAGGAGATCTCTTCCGGACTAACCCTTAGCACCCAGGACAACAAGACCTACACGTCCACCTATGCCATTGACGAGGTAACGGCGGAGGACGACGGCACGGTGTACCGCTGCGACGTGAGCTACAACAACATCGTGGTCTCGTCCCAGACGGTTACCCTCGATGTCACGCATACCTACTCGATTGCCGATTCTGGCAGCACGTACACGGCAATCCGGATGCGCATCAACTACCTGAGGCCCAGCAAGCTCAAGTTCTTCAAGCCGGTTGCCGCCGAGATCGAGTCCGGTCTCAAGCCGGATGAGGGCGGCACCACGGACAACGGCGCTGCGAACGATGCCACGGACAATGGCGCCACGGACGATCTCACGGCCGGTGCCGGAGCCAGCGCTTCCGCAGGCACGAGCACCGCTGCAGGCTCCGCTAAGGCGGGCTCCACGTCGGGCACGCCCCAGACGGGTGACTCTGCGCCGGGCACCGGGGCGCTGGCCCTCATCGCTCTGGGTGGCGCCGCGATCTTGGTGGCCGCGCTGGTGGTTTGGCACCGTTCCAAGAAACGTAGCTAGCGACCCGCAGGTGCCTGCGGTAAGACGGCGACTTGCTGCCGCAGGCCCCCTCCGTCCTTCTGGGTGGACGGGGCATCCTGTCTAAGATGGAGGCTTCGATGCTCAACCGAAGGCTGCTGCGCGCCGTGCTGCGCAATACCGGCCTTGCCCGCGCCACGTGGGGGTTCCTGGCGACGTTCGTTGCGGCGTCCGCACTTCTCGCGCTGGTGGACCCAGGCGTGAGCGGCTTTGGCGACGCGCTGTGGTGCTGCTTCCAGGCCGTCACGACTATCGGCTACGGGGACATCACCGTGACGAGCGCCGTCGGCCGCGCGATCGTGGTGGTGCTCAGCGTGGTGGGGATTCTGTTCGTGGCGGTGCTCACAGCGGCAGTGGTCAGCTACTGCAACGAGCTCATGCTTGCGCGGCGCAATGAGAGCCTGGCCCTGTACCTGGACAAGCTGGAGCACCTGGACCAACTGACGCAGGAGGAGCTGGCCGAGCTCTCGCGCAAGGTGCGCCGGCTCCGCGGCTCGCAGGAGTAGTGCGAGGGGTGCGCTGCCTCTAGTCTCCCAACTCACACCGTAGTGTGGGTCACGCCGTTTTCGTGCTGGGCTCTTGCTAGTAGGTTTGGTTTACTCAGTCAAAACTGAGTCAGTTATATCTGAGCACAGCAAGCTCTAAAGGAAGGCGCTCACAAGATCATCTACTTGGCATTGAGGAGCTGTACCAGCGCTGACAAAGCTGCCGTTGGGAAACCTGCGGCTTAATAGCAGTTTTCGAGAGGGACCGCTGGGAGAAACAGCAGGTAGGAGGCTCGTGGCTTCTCGCCAGAGTGCTATTAAACCGCAGGTTTAGGGTCGAGGCCGCGGCGGCAGCCAACCCGTCGCCAGCGAGCACGACGTGCGCGGCCCCGCGCGGCCCGCGCCTCTACGACTGCTCGTCCCAGAAGTCCGCGGCACGGTCGATCCAGCCTTCGACAACCATTCCGGTGCCCAGGCCAAAGCCATGGGAGAGCCCGTCGAACACCTCGATGGTGGCCGGCGTGCCGTTTGCCTGGATTTGCTCGATGCGCGCCTGCATCGTCCGCCAGTTTGCGATGCCGTCGGAGGTGCCCACCCAATCGGCCATGCGGGCGCCCGCCGAGCCGCCCCAGATGGAGTAACCGCTGAGACCCCCATCAATCCCCAGCTCAGAGGCGTTATCGCGCACAAAGGCGATGGCGCGCGAAGGGTCCTCGCAGGCCGTCTGCCCTGCTCCAAGGGTATTGTCGGGCAGCTTTCGGACATAATACAGGCCGGGACGGCCGTAAAACGTCTGAAAACTGCCCGACAGCGTATGGGGGAGCTGCTGGGGAGCTACAGGGGAGCAACGGGATGGCAAACCGAGGCCGCCCGCGCGCCACCCGGGTGCCGGATGGCGCAGATTGACGGTTGGGCTATGGTTTTTCGGGGGTACCCCAAGTATCGAATGGTTCGAAGTCTGATAAACCCCAGGTCAGCGAATTGCCACCAACCTGCAGTCACATAAGAACTCTTACCAAAACTGCTGCCAACCGGAAGTCCGTTTAAACTGCCGGCAAGGCGACGGCCCCCGCCTCCCTCACGCAAATGCCATGAGCGTCTTGCCGCTCATGAGGTCGTGCCACAGCCCTAGGTCACGTCCGCGCGCGTCGTACAGGCGAATGCATGCCGCGATGTCGGGGTCCCCGGCGGCGGCATCGAGCCCTACCTGCGGCAGGTTGGAAAGCACGCTGCGGTCGAAGACGGTCGCTCCGCGCTCGAGCGCCGCGCAATAGAGGATGTCCTGCTCGACGAGGTCCTGGAACATGTGGCTGCCATACGACAGCTCGGGGGAGAACCCGTGGGCGGCATCGGCGTACTCGACGATCGCCCGGAAGGCGGCTATCTCGGCAAAGGTGACGGGCACGCCCAGGTCGGGGGACGAGGTGCCAATCCGGCCAGGTGCGAGAAGCACCGCGGTGGCGCCCAACGCCTCGCGCACCCTGCGCGTGGCCTCGCCAACAGCGCGTGCAACGCCCGGCCGCTTGCCGTGCGGACATGCTCGATAACCTGCGGCATCGACCACACAGACAAAGTCGACCCCCGTCTGCATCGAGGCGCCCATGGTGTCCTCGGCAGCGCGGAGCAGCACCGGGCCAGACGTGGCGGGCACCTCAACGGATCCCGTGCCCTTGAAGGACTGCAACGGCCGGCATTGCAGCAGGTTGATCACAAAGCGTGGCTCGCTCTCCTCGCCGCTCGCCCTGTCCACGTTCACGGTGAACTCGATGTCGACGGCGTAGTCGTACGCCTCCTGCAGCGCGCGCAGGATCTTGCGCATGGCCGTGGTGAAGCGCCTGTCGCCCGCAAGCCCCGCGCACGAGGCAAACGTCACCTCCCGCCGCTGGCCGCGGTCGCGCAGCATGCGCTCGGCCTCGCGGTCGTGCTCCATCACCATGGGTCGCACCGACGCCGGCATGAGGGGCGCGATGTCTGTGCAGGGCTTCTCGGCAAACGCTCCGCCCGCGAGGTCGATAAGGTCGCATCCGCGCTGGCAGAAGCGGTGCCGGTCCGCATCTGTGACCATCGTGGTGGCGTTTGGCCTGTCTAGGCTCACAAGCCGAGGGTAGTCACGCTCGGTGCGGTCCACCGCCTTTGTGCCAAGGCCCATCACCAGCCTAAGCATGCCGGCGGAGGGGTCCATGTCCGGAAGCCAGCGGTATGCGCTGCGAGAATAGCCAATGCCCGCAGCCGTGGGCATGAAGTACGCGTCGCCGTAGCGAGAACCGCTCACACGCTGAACGAGAAGCGCCATCTCCTCCTCGGCCGTGTCCAGCCCGTTGCGCCGGCGGTATTCCAGCGCCGAGGGGTTCATGGTCGACGCGTACACGCGCTTGACGGCGCGCTCGAACTCGCGAAGCCGCTCCTCGGGGTCACCCACGTTGGGCAGGAACACCGAGTCGTACTTGCCGGCGAAGGCGTTCCCAAACGCGTCCTCAAGACAGCTGGACGATCGCACAATGATGGGAACCTGGCCAAAGTAGTCCAGGACGCGACGGAAGCCCTGCTCTATCTCCGGCGGGAAGGTTCCATTCTCGATGCCCTGCGCCAGAGAATCCGCCACGCGCAGGTAGCCGTCGCCGCGTTGCGCGATGCGCAGCGGCCACAGGTCGTTCTCGACAATGAACGTATAGAAGACGTCCGTGCCCACGTAGAACGAGTCGTGCGGCTCCAGCAGGCCAACGACCTCGGGCAGGTTCTTCTCGACAATCTTGCGCGACAAAAGCATGCCGCAGGACTTGCCGCCAACCATGCCGGTCCCCACCATGCGCCGCCGCACGTCAAAGTAGTCGGTGGGCGAGAAGTACTTTTGCACAAGCGTGCGCATGCGCGGGTCTCTCGTCATCATCATGTTGCACATCTTGCGACAGGCGCGCCGCATGTCCTCGCCGTGCTGGTAGCTGGCACGTGCCTGCAGGAAGAACCGGTCCCAGGAGTCTATGTCGCGGTCGGCGGCGCCGTTCATCTCCTCGCTCATGCGCGCGTAGAAGCGGCTGGTGTCGACGCCCGAGGTGAGGGCGCGCACCTCTCCCGTGGCAAGGTCGAGGCGATGCGCGAGGAACATGGTAGGGGAGTAGCGGCGCCAGACCTTGAGGGGGTGGATGAAGAGGCCGCCCTCGTCCGGTGAGACGTCAATGAGGAGCTGCGTCGTGTCGTGAATCTTTGCGATGGCCGCAAAGGAGTGGTCGCCCTTGATGATGGGGAAGTACGCCACCGTGTCGAGCGAGAACAGGTACGGGCAGGTGAGGCGGAAGAAGTTCCCCATGGTGAGGTCGGCGGACCACGCAACCTGCAGGTCGGACAGGCTGTCGAACACGTAGAACGTCTCGGGGCCCTCGCGCGTGATCACGTCGTGCACCTGCATGGTGAAGGTCTCGAAGCCCTTCCTGGGGTCGAGATCGACCTCGACAACGCCGGGCGTGCCGCGGGCGATGATCCGTCTGTGAGAGGCAAAGCGCAGGTAGACAACGTTTCTGCCGTCTGCCACCGAGCGGCCGACAAAGGCGTCTGCAATGGGGCGGAACTCGTCGAGCGAGCTGACCTGCCAGACCACGTTGTCGCCCAGGCGGATGGAGTCGAGCACCTCGTCCAGGCCGTCGATGCCGCTGGGTACACGATCGAACGCTGCCATATCTGCCTCCTCGCGTGGGTTGAGGCAATCCTAGCTGGTCGCAGGGCGGCGGCCGCGCAGCTTCTGGCTGGTGGACGGCTGCGGGTGGCTGGCGGTTGGGGTGGCTCGGGAAAACCTGCGGCTTAATAGTAGTCTCGGACAAGGTGTGTCGAGAAGAACCGCAGGTAGATGGCTTGACCCTTGTCGCCAGGCTTCTATTAAGCCGCAGGTTTCGATTGACTGGCCTGCCGCCCGTCCGCCGCCGGCGGGCTGCTCGTCCAAAACCATAGCCACAGGCTATGGAACGCGATAGAAGATAGATACGCTCTCATGCCTCGCCCTTCTGCCATCATGGATGGAGAACAAATTTGCAACCATCCCTCGTGACAAGGAGCAACCATGCCCGCCTCCACGCTCAAGCAGCCGCCCTACACCTACGACATTGTTGGAAGCTTCCTCAGGCCGGAGCGCCTGAAGAAGGCCCGCGCCGAGTATGCGGCTGAAAAGATCGATCAGGCCCAGCTCACGGCTGTCGAGGACGAGTGCATCGCCGAGCTCGTGCAAAAGGAGAAGGCCGCCGGCCTGCGCGCCGTCACCGACGGCGAGTTCCGTCGCGCCATGTGGCACCTGGACTTTCTCGCCGCGCTCGACGGCGTGGAGGAGATCTCTGCCGACACCTGGTCCGTGGAGTTCAAGGGCCCCAAGCCCAAGGGCGCGCAGCTGCGCTTCACGGGCAAGGTCGACTTTGGGCCGGATCACCCGTTCCTCGAGCACTTCCGTCGCCTCCAGAAGATCGCGGGCGGCTACCCCACAAAGCTGACCATCCCCGCGCCCTCCATGCTGCACCTCATTCCCTGCGTGCGCGGCAAGGCCACGTACCGGCCCATCGACCGCTACGCGGGGCCGGACGGCGACGAGCGCCTCTTTGAGGACATCGCCGTGGCGTACCAGCACGCCATCAAGGCCTTTTACGACGAGGGCTGCCGCTACCTGCAGTTTGACGACACGAGCTGGGGAGAGTTCTGCGACGCGGACAAGCGCGCCGCCTACGAGGCCCAGGGCATCAACCTCGACGCCGTGGCCAAGCGCTATGTGAAGACCATCAACCGCGCGCTCGAGGCAAAGCCGGCGGACATGACCATCACGACGCACATCTGCCGTGGCAACTTCCGATCGACCTGGTTCTCCTCGGGTGGCTACGAGCCGATCGCTGAGACGCTCTTCTCGCACGCAAACTACGATGGGTTCTTCCTCGAGTACGACTCCGACCGCGCGGGCGACTTTGAGCCGCTGCGCCATATCCGCGACCAGATTGTGGTCCTGGGCTTGGTGACGTCCAAGTTCCCCGAGCTGGAGGACGAGGACACCGTCATCGCGCGCATCCACGAGGCTGAGAAGTACGTGCCGCTCGACCACCTGCGCCTCTCCACGCAGTGCGGCTTCTCCTCGACCGAAGAGGGCAACGTCCTCACCGAGGACGACCAGTGGGCCAAGATTGCCCTGGTGCGTCGCATCGCGGAGCGCGTCTGGGGAGATTAGGGCGCGTGGCGTATAGACTATGGGCCGGGTTACCGTCTGTACTTCTCGTGACGCGGAAATGAACTTATCCTGCTGCTCATTGGTGGCGATAAGTCTACCCAGCAGCGAGACATCGCTAAGGCCAAACAGCTCAACAAGGAGTACGAGTAGATCGAGGGAGGCAAGCAATGGAAGCGAAGAAGGCGGCCGCTTACGATGCGGCAGAGTTTCTGGATACGGACGAGGACATTGTCGCCTACCTTAACGCAGCGCTCGAGGATGGTGACCCATCCCTTGTGTCTGCGGCGCTCGGTGACGTTGCTCGCGCGCGAGGCATGACTCAGCTCGCCCATGAGACAGGCATCACGCGAGATGGCCTCTACAAGGCGCTTTCTCCTTCGGGCAATCCGTCTTTCGCTACGGTCCAGAAGGTGATTAGGGCATTGGGCTATAAGCTTGACGTGGCGGTGGCGGTCTGACACTCCTCTGGCCTGCTCCTCTCGTTTCGCTACCATTGCTCCGGTGGACTAGAAGGGCGCGGCGCAGGGAGGCAGGCATGGACATCTACGTCATTCGACATGGGCAGACCGACGCCAACCTGCGCCACGAGCTGCAGGGGAGAAGGGATATTCCCCTCAACGAGCAGGGCCGCGAGCAGGCGCGACGCCTTCGCGCGCTTCTCGATGAGCGCGGGATTCTGTTCGACCGGGTCTACTCGAGTCCGCTTGGCCGCGCAGTCGAGACCACGCGGATCGTCTCGGGCGGAAGCGTGCCGGTTGTGACGGACGACCGTCTCCTGGAGATGGACTACGGCCCCTACGAGGGCATGGACCTGCGGAAGCCCGCACCAGAGGTCGTCACGTTCTTCAGCGACTTTGTCCACAATCCGGCGCCTGCCGGTATGGAGCAGCTCTCGTCCGTGACAGCGCGGGCTGGCCGGTTTGTCGAGGACGTTGCGCGCTCGTCCGGAGAGCGCATCCTTGTCTCCACGCACGCAATCCTGATGAAGGGCATCCTTGAGTACCTCACGCCGGGTTCGCGCGGGAGCTACTGGTCGAAGTTCATTGGGAACTGTGCCCTCTACCAGTGCGTTTGGCTTGATGGAGCGTTTAGCGTGCCGATGGAGGTTGCTGACGCCGAGCGCAGGTGAGGTCAGACGCGCTTCGATTAGGGGTCGCCGGGGCTTCTCGGCTTCCGTGCGGCCGTCCACCCCGGTCCCCGCGCGTCGTCGGGCAGAAATCAGACGTTCTGTGGTTTCTCCAGCGAAAAATTTGTCCGGAAACTGCCCGAGTTTGCGTGGGGGAGCTGTAGGGCAGGCAAACCGAGCAGCGTCGGGGGGTCACGTTGGCGCGGATTTACGATTGGGATACGGTTTTTCCGGAGTGCCCCGAGTACAAAACGGTTCGAAAGCTGATAAACCTCAGGTCAGCGAATTGGCACCAAGCTGCAGTCACATAAGGGTTTGAACAAAAATTGCTGCCAACCGGAAGCCCGGTTGCGCCGGTCGGCGCCGCGCCTCTCGCTACGGCTGCCGCTCGTCTCGTTTCGCTACCATGGTGCCCGATAGACGAGAAGAGAGGAAAAACATGGCAGACGAGAATAGCGAGCAGGCCGCGCGTGAGAGCGGCGTCATCGACTTCAACGCTGAGGCGGTTCGTCTCGGCGACCACATTGTGCGCGGAACGGCGGCCGACGGCCAGGTGCGCGCCTTTGCGGTGACGGCGCGCGCGAGCGTCCAAGAGCTGCACGAGCGCCACCAGACCTCGCCTGTCGTGAGCGCCGCGCTGGGGCGCCTCCTGATGGCGGGCATGATGATGGGCGCCATGTCCAAGAACGACGACGAGCTCATCACCCTTGTGGTTCGCGGCGAGGGTCCCGTGGGCGGCCTCACCGTGACCGCGAACAACCGCGGCCAGGCCAAGGGATTCGCCAACCATCCCCACGTGTGGCTACCGCTCAACAGTGCGGGCAAGCTCAGTGTGGGCGAGGCCGTAGCGGGGGAGAACCACACGGGGACCCTCTCGGTTGTCCACGACCTGCCGGGCATGGAGCCGTACTCCAGCGAGGTTCCTCTTGTCTCCGGCGAGATAGGGGATGACCTCACGTACTACTTTGCCGCTAGCGACCAGGTGCCTACCTCGCTGGGCGTGGGCGTGCTGGTTGACACCGACCAGAGCATCCGCCAGGCGGGCGGGTTTATCGTGCAGCTGATGCCGGGATGCGAGGACGAGGTGGTTGACCGCCTGGAGAAGAACCTCGCCGGCACGCATTCCGTCACGGACCTGCTCGAGGAGGGCATGAAGCCTACGGACGTCCTTGAGCATGTGCTGGACGGTCTCTCGTACCAGGAGCTGGACGCCATGCCGGCGGAATTCCACTGCGGATGCAACCGCGAACGCGCCATCCGCGTGGTGCTGGCGCTTGGCCGCGCGGAGCTGGAGGACATGATTTCCAAGGACGAGCCCGCCGACGTGTACTGCCACTTCTGCGGCGAGCACTACCACTTCGAACCGAACGAGCTGCGCGACCTGCTGCGATGAGGTACCTTGCCAGTCACAAGTAGGTTCTTCTCGCGCAGATAAAACCTCACACGTGGTTTCTCTTTTGAGGCATGGGACGGCAAAATCCCAGTTGAGAGTGAGGAGAAATCAAAAAAGAAACAACACGTGTGAGGTATGCGTGTGAGGTATGCGGTTCGAGAAGCTCGCGCCGAGGTCCAGTCCCTACAGTCGCGTGACGGTCTGCGCCAGCTCCTTGCGCGAGGAGTGGTTGGGCAGCGGGCCCGCGCCCTCGGCAGCGTAGCCAAGGTCGATCGCGCAGAGAACCGCCTCGTTTGCCGGCAGGCCGAACGCCTTCACAGCTTCCTCGGGGCTAAAACGGTTCACCCAGCAGGAGTCAACGCCCTCGTTTGCGGCCGCAAGGACCATGTGCGTTGCCACGATGCTCGCGTCCTCGATGCCCGAGGTGCGCTCGCTGCCTGGGTAGGTGTAGACGTTCTCGCTGTCGAACGCGACGAGAAGAACGGTCGGCGCGCCGTAGCGGCAGGGGGTGAGGCCGTCGAACTTCTCGAGCGCCTCGGCGGACTGCAGCACGTAGACGTGCTGCTCCTGCAGGTTCTTCGCGGTTGGCGCCACGCGCCCGGCCTCGAGGATCGCCGCCAGCTTTTTGTCCTCAACGGTACGGTCGCTGTATTTCTTGCAGGCGTAGCGGTTCTTGATGACGTCAGTGAATTCCATGGGGCCTCCTCTGGTTGCGCGCTCTGCGCGGCTGCCTGATTGCAGTATGGGCGTTAGTGAGACAAAGGGACAGTCCCTTTGTCTCATCGCGGCCGCAAGCCACTCGGCTACAGCTCAATCCACTGGCGAACGCCAAACCCGCGCTTCCGCAGCGTGCTGCACAGGTAATCGATGCGCGTGGGCGTAACCTCAATCAGGTGCAGCTTGGTGCGCATCTGCTCGAGCTTCTCGCCGGTGAGCTTCTTTTCCGCTGCGGCGCGCGAGAACTTCTCGCTCATGGGGTCGACGACCTCTGCGGTACCCGTGACCTGCACGCTCTCGAGCCTGCCAAACTCGTACGAGGGCTCGAAGACGGCAAGGCACACGTTGCGGTTCTCCTTGAGCGCATGGAACTTGAGCCCGCCTTCCGAGAAGATCCAGAACTTGCCATCACGGTAGGTGTACTCGAGCGGGGTGCAGCGGACGAGGTCGGCCGATGCCGTTGCCATGGCGCAGATTTGTTGTTCGCCGAGAAACGCGTCGATTGCCTTGCGCAGCTCATCCTCGGGCATGCGGGCAGAGGTCGCGTCCCTCTCGGTCCAGTATCCTGCGGCCTCGTCGAATTCCTCTGGTGTCATTGTTTGCCCCCTCTGTTGCGGCTTTCCGGCGCGGGCGACCACGGGGGCGCCGGCCGGGCTCTTCTGCTTGAATTCCATTATCGCCCTCGTGCGTTGTTACCGGGGCGTTGAGAAGGGCTGACCGCTACCAGGATGAGACAAAGGGACAGTCCCTTTGTCTCATGCACGGCGTGCGGGTGCGGTGTGTGATTGCTGCCGCCCACTCCATCAACGGGGTGCTGCTGAGAAAGAATGGCCGCTCTGCGGCATCTCCGCCACGACTTCTGTCCGGATTCTCCTGACAGCGCCGGTGGGGCTACGACGGCGAGCAAAATTGCCGTCCGGATCCCGATGGCGCAGGTTGACGGTTGGACTACGGTTTTTCGGGGGCACCCCAAGTACAAAGCGGTTCGAAGTCTGATATGCCGCAGGTCAGTGAATTGCCACTAAGCCGAAGTCACATAAGGGTTCTCACCAAAACTGCTGTCAACCGGAACTGCGCCGATCGCCTCGCGGCGCGCGGACCTCCTCGTGCCATAATATGAGACAAAGGGACTGTCCCTTTGTCTCATGAGGAGGCACGGAATGCTGTACACGCCCGTCACGAAAAACGCGATCAGGTTCTGCTACAACGCGCACGCTGGCCAGCTGGACAAGGCCGGCCTGCCCTACGTCAACCACCCGCTGCACCTCGCGGAGCAGATGTCCACCGAGGACGAGACCTGCGTCGCGCTTCTCCACGACGTTATGGAGGACTGTGGAGCTACCTCGGAGGACCTTCTCGCCCTGGGCATCTCGCCAGAAGCACTGGCCGCGGTGCAGCTCCTCACCCACAAGGACGGCGTGCCCTACCTGGATTACGTGCGTACTGTGGGCGAGAATCCCATCGCGCGACGCGTCAAGGTGGCTGACCTGCGCCACAACAGCGACCTCACGCGCCTGGACGAGGTGGGGCCAAAGGACATCGCGCGGCTCCGCAAGTACCGCAAGGCGCGCGTGATTCTGGGCGACATGGCAACCGAGGCGCAAACGCCCGCGGGCTCAGTGGCCATGCGGGTGGCGGACGAACCGTACCCGTTTGTGGTGCGCGACGAGTCGCACGGCGCGCTCACGCTGGAGGCGGACGTGCTGCCGCTCTCGGTTGGCGAGAAGGTCAAGCTTCGGTACGACTTTGGCCCTGCGGTCGCGCAGGGGGCCAGCGAGCGCGGGGTCTGGCGCGTGTACCAGGCGGGCGACGTCACCGTCGGTGTAACGCTTACCGCCGCGCCCGTCGCGCCCGCGGCGCCCACGTACCGCCTAGACCCCGACGCCGCCACCGTCACCGTGACAGCAGACCCCGTGGCCCACAGGCAAGACGCTGGTGCCAACAGCTTTACCGTCCGCGTGGCGTGGCGACGCGGCACAACCGAGAAAGACGTACGCACCGTGGCGGGCGTCGTGGGGGAGTAGGGCAGAGCAAAACCAATGTCCAAAACCCCAGCTACATCAAGCAGCCGCGCCCCTCGCATCCCGCGCGTGGTTGCCCTCCTCATGGACGGCATGTGGGCCCACGACCTGGCCAACGTAATCCAGGTCTTTGGCAACGGCGTCCCGCTCAGGGGCCAGGCGCCCTGTGACCTCTCCTTTGCCTCTGCGGGAAGGTCCGCCTCGCTCGACCACGGCCTCTCCGCTGCAACCACGCCGCTTGTCGAGTGCGACACCATCCCCGACCTGGTATGCGTTCCCGGCTTTGTGGATCCCTGTCGCGCCATACAGTCAGACGAGACGGACGAGACAATCACATGGCTACGCGAGGCAGCGCACCACGGGGCCCAGATTGCCTCGCTGGGGACAGGCGCGTTTGTGCTGGGGGCGGCAGGCCTTCTCGACGGTGTTCGCTGTACGACTCACCACGCGTTCTGGGACCAGTTTCGCCTGCTGTATCCCGCCGCGCTGCTGGACGAGGACTCCGTCTTCACACATGACCAAGCCCGCGGCATCTGGACCTCCGCTGGCGGGGCGTCTGGCCTGGACCTGTGCCTCTCGCTTGTCGCGCATCTTTCTGGGCCCGTGGTTGCGTCACAGGTTGCCGAGGCAATGAGCCTGTGGAACCCGCGCCCGCTGGGTACGCGGAGCGATGCCTTTGGCATGCCGGATACCCCCGAGGTGGAGCGCCGCGGCAGGGACGTGGAGCAGGTCTGCAAGATCGTGGGCGCGGACCTCTCGCGCCCGTGGACGGTGGCCGCGATGGCGCGTGCGAGTGGCGTGAGCGTGCGCACCTTCCAGCGTCACTTCCTGGAGTCCATAGGCGAGACACCCAAGGAATGGCTTCTCGCACAGCGCCTGGAACTTGCGACCCTGCTGCTGGTGCAGACGGACCTGCCCATGCCCGTGGTGGCGTCACGCGTGGGCCTCTCGGGCGCAGATGCGCTCTACCGGTTGTTTGTGGCGCAGCTGGGCGAGTCGCCTTCCTCGTATCGCAAGCGCTTCTCGTCGCAATAGGCGAGAGGGGCCGCCGCCGGAAAGTCCGGGACAGCCCCTCTCTGCAAAGGCAATGCGGCGCAGCTCAACGCCGAGTCTAGAACTTCTCGTCGTACTCGCCGGGCGCCTGGCCGTCGGATGCCGTGACGCCGCCGTCCACGCAGAGCACCTGGCCGGTGATGTAGGCCGCGTCCTCGGAGGCAAGGAACATGACTGCGCGGGCAATGTCCTCCACCTGGCCAATGCGTGCCATGGGGATACGCTCGATGAACGGCGCGACCTTCTCTGGCACGGTCCAGACGCTGCGGTTCATGTCGGTGGCGGTCATGGCCGGGGCAACGGCGTTGATGCGGACGCCCTGGGGGCCGTAGTCAATGCACAGGCTGCGCACCATGCCCACTACGGCGTGCTTGGTGGCGTTGTACGCCCAGGACATATAGTCGCCGCCCAGGCCGTTGACGCTTGCGGTCTGCACCACGTTGCCCTTGGTCTTGAGCAGGTGGGGCATGGCGTACTTGGTGAGGTAGAAGAGGCTATCCACGTTTACGGAGAACATCTTGTGCCAGTCGGCTGCGGACATCTGCGTGACTGGTGCCTGGCAGAAGATGCCGGCGTTGTTCATGAGGACGTCGAGATGGCCGTAGTGCTCGACCACCTTGTCCACGAGGTCCTTGCACGCCTCCTCGTCGGCGATATTGCACGAGTAGGCCGTGCAATCCGGGTAGCCGGCGAGGGTCTCGCGCACGCCGTCTACGTTGAGGTCTGCACCTGCGACCTTGGCACCGTTCTCGGCGAAGGCGCGCGCGATTGCGCGGCCAATGCCGCGGGCGCAGCCTGTGACGATGACTACCTTGCCGTCGAAGTCGTACTTGTTGTGCGTGATTGACATTGTTGCTCCCCTCTGCCGCAAGTGCGGCCGATGAGTGTTGTTGACGTTTCTGGCGCGCCGGTCGCGCTAGGCGCGCTTCTAGCCCAGCTTCGTTGCGCCGATGGCGATGCCGCCCGCGGCGATAAGGATCATGCCTGCGATAACAAACTTGAGCTCCTTGGGGGTCTTCTTCTCGTGGAGGATGAAGAGGCCGCCGAGCGTGGCGAAGATGAGGTTCATGTTCGCGAGCGTCCAGCCAACTGCCACGCCGTTCACCTGATTGGAGAAGAGAACCGCGATGTTTGCGACGGACCACAGGATGCCGGTGAGCATGTTCTGCCAGGACTTGATGCCAAACACGCCCTCGGTGCGGCCAAACACGCCGTCGACGGAATCGCGCTTGCTCACAAAAATGGCGATGACAACCGTGGCGGCGAGCATGAACAGCGCCTGCGGAAGCAGAATTTGGAAGCTGTCCACGTTGAAGAACCTGGCCGCGGTGGCATAGGCCACGTAGAGCACCGAGGAGATTGCCGTGATGATGACGCCCTTTCGGATGTCTTCCTTGCTGGTGGTCTCCTGGCCGTCCTCGGTGTAGGTGGTGAGCACCGTTCCCACAATGATGAGCGCGATGCCGGCGAAGCCCACGCCCATCTGCCAGGCTTGGGGCCACTCGCCAAAGTAGAACGCGCCGATGATTGAGGTGAGAATGAGCTGCATACCTGCGGTGAGCGGCATTGCTCGCGAAACGCCGAGATAGTCAAAACTCTTGATTTGCAGGATCTGGGCGATGGCCCAGGGGATTCCGTTTACGGCTGCTGCTGCGATGAGCGCGGGACTCCAGACGATGGGGTCTACCAGGGCAACGAAGATGCTCATGACGAGGGCCGTGAGCACCATGCCCATCTGCTTGTTGGCGGTGGTGCCCCCGATCTTCTCCATGACGATGCCTTGGAAGCCCCAGCCAAGTGCGGGAATGAGTCCAATGAGGATGGAACCCATGGCGCCTCCTTGATGGAATGCGACTAAGACGTGTGCTGTTCGTACTTCCCGGGAATGGCTTTAGTATATGCAGCTGAAATACCCGGCATTTTGCGTCAATCAGTCAATAATCCGGAGAAACGCGTCAATGTTGATGAGATAAAAGGAGTTTCCCTTTGTCTCATGCACGGCGGAGGGCTGCACCCAGAGCTTCCAGGAGGCAAAGAGCTGGTACTCTCGCGCCGTGGCCGGGCTTTCCGCTGCCGTGCGTGAGGGGGAGTCGTGGTATCGCGGCGCCCTCAAGAGCGCCGAGGCGGGCCTTGCGCGAGCAGAGCAGGAGGTTTCGGGGAAGTACTAGGGGGTGATGTCGAAGCATCGTACGATGTTATTAGCAAGGCATAATCTCTGCCCGTCGTGTCACCGAAAAGGAGAGGGAGAGCTATGAGCGCAACGCGCAACAGCACTGACGCACTGCTGGATAGCTTCGATGCGGGCGAGGACATGAGCGAGTACTTCGATTTCGATCATCCCGAGTTCCCCAACCGGGAAGTCAAGCGCGTCAATGTCGACTTTCCTGCCTGGATGGTTGCGGCGCTCGATAATGAGGCTGCGCGCATTGGTGTTAACCGACAGGCTGTTATTAAGATGTGGGTATCTGAACGCCTGGATGATGAGCAGGCCAAGCGAGCGGCCATGCAATCGGCTTCGGCCTAGCGCGCCACGCGGAGTTTGCTTGGACCGCGTTGCTGGGTACGGGGTTTCCTATCGCTATTTCCTGTTGGGCGATGCGATTGCGTGACGCGCCCAGCTTGCTACTCGTTTAAACGCCGAGTGTATGACGGAAATGCCACCGAGAATGCATGACCTGGGGATTCCGATTGGGGCTAGCGGGGGGCTTGTGTCCAAAAAATGGCGTTCTTGGTACTTTTACAGCGAATGCCGGGTACGGAAGTCCTTGCATTTTGTAGATTCGCAGGTAGCGAATGGGCATCTGTAAGGCAATACTAAGCGGGGCCCCAAAAAAGTACTGAGAATGTCGATTTTTGGGCAGGCGCGCAACCCAAGATGGTTCAATGGGCTCCGGCGGTCACCGGACCTAGGATGCGCGCATCCCAGACCAAATCGAAGACAAGCTTCTTCCTGGGAAGTACTAGGCCGCCGTTCCACCAAGGCACCACGCGGCGATGCGTGCGATAAGGTCGACGTCGGCCTGGCCGTAGGGGATGCGGATGCTGCCCTTGCTGTAGGCATACGCGCCGTCCAGCTCGCCTGCAAAGTGCGCGACCGCCTCGGCACCGGGGTAGAGCCCGATGTGGTGCTTGTTGGCAGCGAAGTGGATGAGGTTGCGCCCCTGCCAGTAGGTGGGCATGCCCCAGGAGATCCTCTCCTCCGCGTTGGGGAGGGTGGCTCGCAGTACGCCTCTCACCTGGAGGAGCTCCTGCCGCACTCCCTCGGGCTGCCGGGCAATGTACTCATCGACGGTAAGGGGCTTCTCGCCGCAATAGTGAGACTGGTTTTCGCGGGCGAACTCGACGTTCTCCTTGCTGTGCATGTTGACCTCCACTCCCGGATTTTTTCAGTCCAACTTGCTGTGCGTAACCCAGTCAGAAGCGCTAGTTCTACCATCCGTTACCATGCCGGATGCCTCGGTGGCGGATGGTTGAGATTGCGCGCATGTCACAACGAGAATGGTGCCCGATGGCACAGCTACTAGTGTCTGCTCTTACTACTCTTCCCTCAGGGGAAGAGCTTAATACCCTCTGCATCCTGTGAGAGGTACCCGAGCTATGACCAAGCTCTTACCTACTATGCCCTATGGAGGTCATAGTACTGGGAAGGGTCGGTAGGGCTGGTTCCGTGCCAGTCAAGAACGTTCTTGTCAGCGAGGGACCTAAGTATCGCTCGAGCTACCTTTGGGCTGCGGTCAAGATGGGCGGCGAGATCCTTTACCGTAACCCGTCCTCTGCCGTACGCGTACTGTACGGCTGCAAGCTCGTATTCGTTGAGCGACCGATAGATTCCTTCGCCCAGGCCATCAGCTATGGAGTCGGCCTGCCTCAAGACGCGCGAGGTGATGCTGTTCTCAAGCACTAGGCGGACCGACATACCGTTGGGCTCGTGTATGTGGGCTCGTTTAGGAAGAAGGATGCCATCTCATTGTAGATGCGCTGCACGCCCTCGTTGAGTTCCCTCACCCAGCCGAATTCCACAAGCGTACGAGCGATGATGGGGTTGCGGGACCACCGGGTGTATCTCATGTTCTCCAGCGTCACCATGTTGGGTAGGCTTCCCGGGCTCGTTATCTCCAGACGGTCGTCGTACATCATCACGCGGATGTGGTCGCCGCTCATGGCATAGTCGCGGTGCGTGATGGCATTTACCAGACCCTCGAACCAAGCGAACTCAGGGTATTCAGGGATGACCTTGAACTTGCCGTCTTTCCCCAAGTACTGGAACTCCCTCAGCTGGCTGGAAATAAAATCCTTGGCTCCCTCGATTTGCTTGGGTAGCGGCCCGTCGAATGTCCTGTCTTTCACGATATTGAGGTGTTTGCCCGTTTCCATCTTGTTCCCGTCAAAGCGCAGCACACGTACCCGCGCCCAGGGCATGAACCGCGTGGGATTATCGGAGAAGAGCAGGACCCCCGCGTTGGTCAGATGACCGTCCTGCAGGAAACCGCGGCTTCGCAAGACCTGCTCGTCGCTCGCCTCGGTCCCGAGCTCCGCCTTGTAGCGGGCTACCACCTCGGGGTCTACGTCCGCGATGGAGGAGCGCTCCTGTACTTCGTCCTCGTAACGCCGCTGGTTCTTGTCATACTCGAGCGCTAGCACTTGCTCGCGGTCGAGCTCCACGCTGCTGTCTTGCTGCCTGAGAAACACGGCGTTGTCGCTACGCCTTGCGATAACATGGCCAGTCGAGCTAGCGATGTCGAGCACGAGAATCTGGTCCAGTTGGCCTTTCGAGTTTGTAACGGGGACCTTCGTCGCGTGCACTACGGGCACGGGATTGCAACCAGTGACTGGGGCCTGTTCGAAGTCCTCTATGTCTCGCGCGCCATTGCGTCTAAACCCCGTTATCTCACCATCGTCCTCGATGCCGATAACTAGCTTACCGCCCGATGCGTTGGCGAAAGCGCATATGTGTCGAGCCACTTCTTTGGCGTTGAGCCTCGCGCTCTTTCGGTCGAAGTAGAGGCTCTCCCTCTCGTTGGAGAAGAGCTTGGGGTCATTGCGGACGATAGGATGCTGCATAGACATCTCCTAAATATGTTTAATGGGAGACATTTTACCGTATGGCCCAAAAGTGGCCGATTCCCGGACATCTTGCCGCCGAGAACCCCGCATCCTAGAACAGGCACGCGTCGATGGTCGCCTTGCCGAGAAGCGCGTCGAGCCACTCGCCCGGGATGCCCTCCATGCCGTACGCGATGCCGGCGAGCCCTCCCGCCACCGCGGCGGTGGTGTCCGTGTCGTCCCCCAGGTTCACCGCCGCGAGCACGCACTCGGCGTAGCTCGAGGTGTTGGCGAGGCACCACAGGGCGGCGCGCTCGGTGTCCAGCACAAAGCCGCCGGAGCGGATCTGGCTCGCGGGCACGTCCACGAGGCTGGCCGCGACGTCGCGCGGCCCCTCGCCGGCGATGAGCCTGCGGGCCACGCGCACCATGCGAACGCATGCCTCGCAGGAGATGGCGTGCGCGTGCGTGATAGCGGAGACGGCGCGAACCTCGTCGCCCGTCGCGTCCGCGAACGCGAGCGGGAGGATGCGCATGAGGGACCCGTTGCCGTTGTCGCGCACGTCGACGCGGCCCGTGGCGCGGATGCTGTCGCAGGTCGCGAGCGCCATGGAGGTGTCGTCGCTCCAGGTGCCGGCGGGCTGGTTGTGAGATCCGTGCCCCGCCATGCCCGTGCACTCGAACGTGCCTCGGGCGCGGAACTCGTACGGCACGCCGAGCGCGTCGCCCACGGCCTGTCCGTAGACGCAGTCGCGAAGGGTGGGGGAGGGATGCTGCGAGGCGGGCATGGGACTCATTTCGGGGGGCTAGCGGATACTAATGGCTGTCAAATAATGCCAACTTAATGATGATCCTACATGTGTCAATGAAAAGGGGACCGACGCATCGATCCCCTTAAGTACAGCTTGAGGCTCTTAAGACCAAGGAGTGCCAATCCCGTCAAATTGCATTCACGATTTGCCTCGTAATGTCCGTAAGGCATCCTGTTGAACGCCAAGACAAGCTTGTCATGCTACTAAAGGACGATGAACAGAGCGCTCTACCAGATCCGCCCTTGCCCCTCGCGGCTACGCCAACGAGTCCTATGCCTTGTTAACCCACATGACCGGCAGGATGCCGTAGCATTCCGTAGCGCCATCCCCGTCAGTCAGAACATAGGAATCGGGAGCGTCGTAAGCGGTTTCGCAATCAATGTCGTAAGCCTCACACAGGGTCTCCTCGTCAAAGCAGAGGAAGGCTGGAGCCCACATGTCATCTCCGGGCGACCTCAGCCAGAACCAGTCGTTGCCCTCGAACTCATACCCATACGCAAGCAAATCGGCCTCAAATTGGCTCAGGAGAAACGCTCTATCTTTGGTGGGCCCGCCCCCAACGACGCCGGAGTCGGGGTTGTCGTCGTTGCGTATGGTCGCCTCGACTATCCGTTGCCGCTCCTGAGGCGTGAAGTGCTCCTCGAGGAAGGGACCGTTTAGGTATTCTCTGATGGTTGAATTTGCCCAAACTAACGGCTCATCGGCCTCCTCCAGTTCATCGCACTTGTCCTCGTCTTCGAAGGGCATGTCCCCTATGGATTCCCGCGCAATGAGAAGCTCTTTGCTGCCATCTGTAGAAACTGCGAGCGAGTACCAGTCGATGTCACCAAAGTGAATGACCGTCTGGTCAGGATAGCTCTGCTCATAGTCCCACTCAAATAAATTAGACATTACCGCCTCCAAAAAGCCGCACCTAGCTGGGCCCCAGACGTTCCTTTGGACCATCGGCGGACTGAAAACCCAAGCTCCGTGCGCTGCTCCACTGTCACGCTTCATCCTAGCGGCCTCTCCCGCTTGTAGCCGTGGCACCTCTGGATATATGTCCCGAGCCACCTGTTGAACTCCGTGAACGGCGCTGATAATCAGTAAGTACCGTTGAGGAAGTCGTCCTCCGATGTACCTTCACCGCGTCTGTCGTCTCTGGGTACTGCCAGGCAATCTTTTAGACTTTGCTGTATGTGGAAGGTCTTTCGGAGAGGCTTACACTCTGAATAATCCATACCTTGACCTATGCTTTGGCATCTTTGGGTTCGGTATCCCTCTAGTCCTTCAATTTTACTGGGGCCATTGCGTCACCATTGCTCACCAAACCCATCGGTCCGCGACAGTTTGTAAAGGAATTTCGTACTCTGTTTTGCAAATTTAGGAAACAAGTACAGATAGCGGTTCTGTTTGTGGTCTACCAGCCTTTATTTGAGAGCCAGCGTTCCAATCGTTTTCCGTTTTGTTTGTACCATTGGGAGCAGACAAGAAATCGCACACCTTCGATTTCAATGGGATGCACGTAGTAGCGATGGTTATTATGCTCGTCCAGCGCTTCAGACGAAGCGTTAGCTCCTGTAGGAATCCTTTTGAGAAGAGAAAAGTTGAGACCGAAAGTTTCTTTTGAAAATGCCTTGTCTTCTAGCTTAGCGATAGATTCTTGATTGAGATCACCAGCAACTAGGTGAGGAACCAATCTTTCTCTTACGAGATCACTTACTTTTTTCGAATCACAGGATTGCTCGGAGAGAACGCTCGAGGGTTCATCATCATTATTGGATGAAGTTCTATCAACCGCACTGCGTTCATAGGCTTCAGTAATCTGCGTAGCAACTTCATCTTGAAGATTCTGACACTGCCGCATGTGCTCTTCCAGCTCTAGTAGTGACTGTTGGTAGCTCTCCCATTTACAATGGCCCACGATATCTTCAAAGTTGAGTCTTACGGGATTGAACTTAGAGACATATGCGTCGATTCTTGCAACGCGTTCGTCGAGATCCTTGATTCCTCGTGAATGAGGAGATTTCGGAGCATCGCTGTAAATCCATTTTCTCCAGTTTTGATTTCCTTTTGACTGGTTGCATGTTGCACACGAAGGCATTAGGTTGTGGATCTCTGTTATATAGCCAGTTGGCTTCTTGTTTTCAACGAGAGGATTGAGATGATCCCATTCGGTGCAGGGATCTCCGCAATAGGCGCATTCAATGGTTTCTTCGGTCATGCCTAGCACGC
>OKSF01000418.1_pt1 | contig 40377 bp, 34 predicted proteins | sample 1606061 | NCBI WGS metagenome assembly OKSF01 (sample SAMEA3541567, study PRJEB24748) | human gut metagenome | biome: human gut; feature: human-associated habitat; material: faeces | place: China | collected 2012
TGTATTTGCTTAAAGCAATCTAAAAAACACAAATAATATATATATAACCACAAATAAAAATCTAAAAAAAGAAAGCACAAAATGCAACTTCACCAATATTTTATTTTCTGTAATTTGATGAACTTTAAGCAAATACAAATAGATATTATTTCCACAAACACCATTCTCAATCATATACTGACGATCATTTTCATATGATATCAAATACTTCAATATAGCTTTTTTCATATTAATACACAAATAAAACAACAATCATTTATCTTCAAACAAACAGTTTTACAAAAATCACTCATTCATCATTTTAAAATCCTATCGATGAATTCTCTCACAACACCGTCTCCTCCTAATTTTTTCAATATCCAAATATTCTCAATACTTTTTATTACATCAACGGCATCCGAAGGACATGCAGCGATTCCTACAGAAGAAAGTAACTCATAACAATTCACATCATCTCCTATATAAGCTACTTCTTGAATATTTATTTTTAATTTCTCACATATATCCATAGCCACAGCCAATTTTCCTGTGTATCCATAACCTTGACATAAAAAATCAACTTTCAATTTTCGAGCCCGGTCCTCTACGATTTGAGTCTTCTCAGAAGTGATAATACCAGTTTTTATTCCTGCCTCCCGGAGCAACTTAAATCCCATTCCATCTCGAGTATTAAATTTTTTCAGTTCTTCTCCCGAATTCGCATAATACATTCCACCATCAGTTAAGACTCCATCAACATCTGAGAGAAATAACTTTATATTTTTTTTAACAAATCGCTTTTTAAAAACAACATGTTTGTACATTATATTCTCTAAAATAATCCAATCATCAGGTTCATCAATTTCAACAGCTGTGTACGCTGGCATTTCATAAATACCAATCTTTCCACATAAACGATTTTTAAACTTAAGTATATTTTCAACACTATTGATATAAAATGCACCATTCTCCATCATATTTCTCATAAACTCCTGTCTACGAGGACGATTTTTATAATCATAATTTATGGATGTTCCATTAATATCCCAAAAAAAACGATAACTACGGACACAAGACAACATAGAGTCAAATAATCTTGTCTTATAAATTTCTAAAGCCTCACTAAAATGAACAGTCTCTGTTAAGGGAGAGGTAGCTTGAACTAATACAAAAATATCATCTAATGACAAACTAGCCTTAGCAATATACTCCAACATTACGCTCTCCGTACTCGCCGCATCACCCGCATTTTCAGCAGAACGACGATAAATCCGTACCTTCTTATAATAGTAAGACATCACTGTATCCTCTATCTTATCAGAATCCGTAGCCACCACAATCTCATCAACAGCCTCTGATGCCTCTAAAGCCTCTATACTCCAACACACTAAAGGCTTACCACAAAATGATTTAATATTCTTTAGAGGAATAGACTTACTTCCACCTCTCACTGGGATAAATGCAATTACCATTTTACCTGATTTTTTTTGAGTTTATTACGCTGCACAAATTCAATATCCAATACATCTTTCCTCTTAAATGTCAAAGCCTTCGCTACGGCACGACAATCTCGAGATAATTTTCGAACTCCATCTGGCTCTAGAGAAGCTGCATGATCCGTCCCTTTCCAGGTACGATCCAATGTATAATGACGTTCAACCCAGTCTACGCCTAAAGCTACGGCCGCAGAATCCACTGCTATACCCAAATGGTGTCCAGAAAAACCAATCGCTTTCACACGACTCAAATAGTTTTCTTTTAATCGTGTAATTTCTAGTAGGCAAATGTCCTCAAAAGGAACTGGATAACCAGAAGTACAAGCATAGATTACTAAATCTTTATTGCGTTTTCTAGACTCAAAGAAAGAAATAATCATTTCTTCTTCCTCTTTCACTGTCATACCGAAAGATAAATGTATCTCCCCACTAAAATTATCACATAAATAAAATAACAGTTCTTTATTCAAGTTACATGCGGAGGGTACTTTTATCATATTCGGATGCAAAGAACAAATCTCTTTTGCAGACGTAACATCCCAAACAGAGCAGGAGTACTCAATATTAAATTCATTACACCATTCTTGAAGTTGACGATGTTGCTCTAATGTGAATTCCAGAAATTCCCGATGTTCACCATAAGTCCTACCATAGGCATTTTCTGGATGAGGATGAGGTGCGGCATATTCTTCCTCCGTAAGCAATTCCTTATTACATCTCTTCTGGAACTTTACAGCATCGACCTTACAATATAAAGCCGCAGTCATAATCATTTCCTTAGCTATTGCCATATCACCTTTATGGTTACAACCAATCTCAGCTATTATTTTAGGAGTTCTCATTATAAATTTATTTTTAACAGTTAAAATATTTAATCGCAATAATATCAGCAATATCCTTATCACGTGCTTGTTGAATTTTTCTATGATACAACAAAGGCATTTGAGCAAATTTAAATCCACCAAAAGAAACATGATACAGAGGATTATAAATAAGCTCGTCATCCGATATCTCCTCCTCTTTTTTCTTGGATCTCGCCCATTTTTTAGACACTAACTCCACGTACTCATTAAAAGAAAAACATTTAGAATCATATCTCATTCGGATGTCTGACGTAACAATAAAATCAATATCGTGAGAATCACGAATACCACATAAACTTAATATAGAGCTCCCGACAATACAGATTTTTTCTAATGGTATATTTTCTTGCTGACAAACGACTCTAAATGTTTCTAATTTTAAAAGAAGATCATTTTGCGGTTTAATTCCTTTTTTATCAATACTCACTATCCCATCAGATAAGGATAAAAAATTATTAAATGATTTTATATTCAAATTTGTAATAAATAATTTATTATATATTTTATGAAATACCCTAACAGAAAAAATCTCATATCCATAAAGATTCACATAAAGCAAAGTAAATTCTTTAAAAACGTTTTTTCCACATTGACACCCAACATTTCCTTTCAGACTTTTTATTAATTTATCTTCAAAAGAATTTAAAAGTTCCAAATCTGCCACTAAAACATTTAACAAACAAGAACTATTTTTCATTAAAATCGTCGATTCATCATACACGAAGAAAATAGATAGACCTTTATACTCTTCAATTATATTCTTTATTTTTTCGTTAATATGTAAAAAACATTCAATATAATTATTTTGAAACAAATTATCTCCAATATGAATAATTATATCATAAAAATAATTTTCAACAGCACTACTATAACGATGCCTTACAATACGCTTAATATCTTCAACTCTAGATGATAACAATTTGTTAGCTCTTGCCTTTAGACGATAACGAGGATTTTTAACTTTAAGTTTTACCAAGCGTATACTATATTGTTGTTGTGATAAATCCATCATAAATGATAGTTTTTTATCGATTTTCCATTGTTCGACATCATCAACATTATATACTCCATTAACAATCCTTTTAAATTGCATTTGATCAAAAACATAATCTTTATAATCTACAACTTCTTCAAGATCATTTAAAAGCGCTGTTATTTCATCAAAATACTCTCTTACAGGAGACCATAGAATGCATACAAAAGGTAGATTTATAGTATCAAACATTTGCACACACCTAGATTGAATCAAACCAATCTCCTCATTTGTAAAATTATTCTCATAAAACCATTCTATATTATATTTTACAGGAAACCGATATGGCCTTACTAATGCCGATATAGAATATTTTTCATGATAAATACCTAAAGCCAATCTATGACTACCATCTATTAAAGATAATCCACGATCTAATTCTATACAAGATTTATTGTCATACCCATTCTTATCATACGATTTAATTAAATTATCAAAACGAATATCATAAAACTCTTCTCTATCTTTACCAATTCGTCTATTCTGCATTTTACGATACAAATCAAATCCAAAATTATTCTTTTTATAATAATTCTCAATAGCTAACAATCGAACAACTATATCACACCTATTAAACCCCGAATAGAAATCATTTTGCATAACAAGTTCTCTTACATCACAAACCACACATTTACTACCTACGATTAATCTATACAAAAAGAAAAAAAGTCTACACAACCTTTTTTTAACATTCAAATACATATCACTCATAATATATCTTTTAATATAATTATCATTCAACTATACAATTTCATTTTTAAATAATCAATAGCAATACTTCTTTCATTTTCATCAAGAACAACATACAATAATATCGGAAACACAAAAAACAAAATACATATATATACAATCAAATTAACATGAAAAACAAAAACAACAACAAATGAAAACAATAAAGCCAAAGACAAAAACTTCAAAACAGGAATTATCACCATAACAAAATATCTATTCAATCCAAAATGAATAAGATTATTACTCATATACACTCTACACAAAAAGCAAATAAAGGACAAAAATATAGCAATATAAAAAACAGATTTAGCAGGATATCCTAAACAAATAAAAACATACGAAACAGGAAGATTTAACAATGATATAAAACTAACCAATACTTGATAGTTCCTCAGCCTACCTATTGAGAACAACATGGGTATGCTTGAACACAGACTGAAATAGGATGATTTAGTGCCTCAAACAACACATCAACCACAACAAGAGTTACAAAACATGGAGTTTGATCAGGCACATCATCACCAAGCCATAATGCTAAAATAACCTCATTATAAAAAAGAAGAGGCAATGTTAATCCCAAAAGCAAAACAAAAGAAATTTTAGAACAACTAGAGATCATCAAAATAAAATCATGGACCTCTCCCTTAGCATATTTTTTAAACATTACAGGTTTATATGCACTTGAAAAGGTTGCAACAAAGCTTAAAGAAGCTGCCATAACCTGATAAGCAATAGCTCTAGCCGCATTAACAAGCGGACCATAAAAAATATTTAGTAGAATATTCACTCCATAGTTTTTCAACACTCCGGCTAATGCTCCTAGCATATTCCAGCCCGCAAAAGACAACGATTCTATCGTCTGGACTGATTTCAATGCTTACCAAGAAATATTCCTTATCTTGGAGCCATTCTTCAACTATTTTTTTTACGACGTTTTTATCAATCATATATACCTTATTAAAATAAAATGAGGAACTCTTGTGAGCCCCTCATTCCACTGAACGTTGCAAAATTACAAATATTTTTGTGATTAGCCAAAAAAAATGCAACTTTTTATTCGCAACGTGCACATTTTTAATCGATTGTGCACGTTTTTGTACTTATTTCTTCACAGGATGCAGTATTTTTTCGTATTCTGATGGAGAATTCAGCAATTTTACTGCTTCCTTAATCTGCTTGTCATAGCGCATGGAATTCTGGATGGCACCGCGCTGGAAATAATAGGCAGAAACGATGTCATTTTCCAACAGATGCTTGATGTAATCCTTGTTATAATCCAGATCCTTTGCCACATTGTGACTCAGTTTTTTCTTCAAAGCTTCAAACTCTGCCTTGGCATCATCGTAATAGCCTTCAAACTTAGCGAGTTTTTCCAAGTCCTTGAGATACTTTTCTGTTTCACGGTCGTACTGGAAGTTAGCCTTCAATACGCGTGCCTTGAATTCATCATAGTCGGCATCGGTCAGCGAGAATTCCTTCGCTGGAGCGATAGTAGGATGTTTGGCAATATAATCAATCTCATAATTGAGCATCACCTCATTACTGTCGCGGGCACCAGCCAGATAGAAAGCGATGTTTGGCAAAGAATCAGGCTTTACCTCTACATCCGGTTTCACACCACCGCCATCTCTCACTTCTCTGCCGCCAGCGGTATAAAACACCTTGGTAAGAGAGTCAGGAACATGCTCCACATAACCGCCCTTATCGTGCTTATAGTTGAGTGCCTGAACGCATCGGCCGCTAGGAATGAAATATTTAGCAGTAGTGAGTTTTACCTGTCCGTTATAAGGCAAATCCATGGTAGTCTGCACCAATCCCTTTCCATACGTGCGCGTACCTAATATTACAGCACGGTCATAATCCTGCAGACTGCCGCTCATGATTTCACTGGCACTGGCAGAATTCTCGTTCACCAATACCACCATCGGCATAATGGAATCTATCGGTTCAACCGTGGTCTTATAAACATGATTAGAACGCTGCAACTTTCCCTTCATCTCCAAGACTGTCTTACCTTTAGGCAAGAACATATTGATGATGCTGACCGCTTCGGTAACAGAACCACCACCATTATTACGCAGATCGAAGACAAGACTCTTGGCACCTTGCTTTCTCAAATCGATGAAAGCGCGACGCACTTCCTTGGCAGACTGCTCGGTAAAGGAATTGAAGTTGATGTAACCGATGCTACCCTCCAACATGCCATAATAAGGCAAGAACGGCAACTGGATGGTACGGCGGGTTACCTTCACCTTCATCGTCTTGCCTGTACTTGGACGCTTAACTTTCAGCATGAAAGAAGAACCCGGGTCACCACGAAGATGATCGCTAACATAGCTCACCTCCTTATTGGTCATATCCTCATCATCAATACTTAGGATGATGTCACCCTTCTTCAGTCCCACTTCTGCAGCAGGCATATTCTCGTAAGGCTCGCTGATACAGACGCGCTGCAACTGGAAATTGTAGCGTATCACCGCACCTACACCCGCATACTTGCCGGTGAGCAGGTTCTTGAGTTCCTTCATCTTCTGCTCAGGATAATAGGTAGTATAAGGGTCGAGACTACGCAACATGGCATTGATACCATTTCCGACCACAACTTCAGCATCGAGCGTATCAACATACATCAAATCGAGATTCTTGTAGATGGCATTGAATATTTCCATATTCTTTGCGGCTTTGAAGTCATGATCTTTGTCAACCTGGGCAAAAATAGGAACTGCCAGGAGCACCATAAGCAAGGAGAACAGTATTCTTTTCATTGTTACCTTATTTAATTGTATATGATTCAACTTATTGGTTATTTCCTCCCCCTCTTCACGGCATTCGCCCTCAGGAGAAGATTTCGACCACAAAAGTACTCATTTCTTTGCGAAAAACACCATAAAATAGGCAAAAAGTGGCACAAAGATAAGAAAAAATACACTTTTTTAGGGAAAAAGCGAAAAAAGTCAGCAAAAAATTTGGCAGAATGAAGAAAAGTTAGTACTTTTGCACACGCAAATAAGGAACGTCATGTTCTTTACAGAAAAAACGCTTCAATAGCTCAGTTGGTTAGAGCACCTGACTGTTAATCAGGGGGTCGTTGGTTCAAGCCCATCTTGAAGCGCAGAAAAGAGTCACAAGTTTTACTTGTGACTCTTTTTGTTTATCCACATTTTATCCCACTTTGCATTCTCCATTCCCATTTACAAATACTATATCTGGCAATAACCAGAGAAAGCAAAATTTAAAAAGGCACATTCCGCATAGGAATGTGCCTTTATATATAATAATGTGTCTAATACGCAGATTATTCTACATCATTGTTGTGATCCAAAGAGTCGTTGAACTCCTTAGGAGCCTGCTCATCATTACGATGCTCGTAACGACGTGGCTGACGAGCTGGACGCTCACCACGACCTTCATGACGATCATCACGACGACCGCGACGCTCACCGCGCTCAGGACGTGGACGACGCTCACGCTCTACATAACCCTCTGGCTTCTCCATCAATACACGATGAGAAAGTTTGTACTTGCCAGTCTTAGGATCAATCTCCATCAACTTCACCTTGATCTTGTCGCCTTCCTTGATGCCAGCCTCTTCAACTGTCTCAAGACGCTTCCAATCAATCTCAGAGATGTGGAGCAAACCATCCTTACCAGGGAGAATCTCTACGAAGCAACCGTAAGGCATGATAGAGCGAACTGTGCCCTCGTAAACCTCACCAACCTCAGGAACAGCTACGATAGCCTTAATCTTAGCCAAAGCTGCATCGATAGAATCCTTGTTAGGAGCAGATACCTGGACGTGACCCTTACCATCAGTCTCCTCGATAGTGATTGTCGCACCAGTATCCTCCTGCATCTGCTGGATAATCTTACCACCAGGGCCGATAACAGCACCGATGAACTCCTTAGGGATATCGAATGCTACGATACGTGGAACCTGTGGCTTCATCTCAGCACGTGGCTCAGAGATTGTCTCCATCATGCAGTTGAGGATGTGCTCACGACCAGCCTTAGCCTGCATCAAAGCCTCCTCAAGAATCTCGAAGCTCAAACCATCACACTTGATATCCATCTGTGTAGCGGTCAAACCATCGCGGGTACCAGTGGTCTTGAAGTCCATATCACCCAAGTGGTCCTCATCACCGAGGATATCACTGAGGATAGCGTACTTGTCCTCACCTGGGTTCTTGATAAGACCCATAGCGATACCAGAAACTGGCTTCTTCATAGGAACACCTGCATCCATCAGGGCGAGAGTACCAGCACAAACAGTAGCCATAGAAGAAGAACCGTTAGACTCCAAGATCTGGCTTACCAAACGTACTGTGTAAGGGAAGTCTGTAGGAATCTGACCCTTCAAACCACGCCATGCCAAGTGACCGTGACCAATCTCACGACGGCCTACGCCGCGCTGAGCCTTAGCCTCACCTGTAGAGAATGGAGGGAAGTTATAATGAAGGAGGAAGCGCTGGTAGCTCTTCTCGAGCACACCGTCGATAAGCTTCTCGTCCATCTTTGTACCAAGAGTACATGTAGAGAGAGACATGGTCTCACCACGCTGGAAGATAGCGCTTCCGTGAGGCATTGGGAGTGGAGACACCTCGCACCAGATAGGGCGGATATCTGTAGTAGCACGACCATCAAGGCGCAAGCCCTCATCGAGGATGCAACGGCGCATAGCATCGCGCATTACGTCATCATAGTAACGGGTAGCCTCAGCGTGCTTCTCCTCCAGGTCTTCCTCAGAAAGATCGGTATGAGCAGCGTCATACTTCTCGAGGAAATCAGCCAAAACCTTGTCGAAAGCATCCTGACGTGCATGCTTCTCCAAAGCCTGATGATTGATATCATAAGCTGGCTTGTAAAGCTCAGACTTGATCTGCTCACGGAGTTCCTCATCGTTGATCTCGTGGTCATACTCACGCTTCACGTCAGTACCCTTCTCCTTAGCCAACTCATACTGGAGCTCGCACATAGGCTTGATAGCCTCGGCAGCCACCTTGAGGGCACCAATGAGATCCTGCTCAGAAACTTCCTTCATCTCACCTTCTACCATCATGATATTGTCCTTGGTAGCACCAACCATGATATCCATGTCTGCCTCTTCCATCTGCTGGAATGTAGGGTTAACAACATACTCACCATTGATACGAGCTACACGAACCTCAGAGATATAGTACTCGAAAGGAATATCTGAACAAGCCATGGCAGCTGAAGCAGCGAAACCTGCGAGGGCATCTGGCTGGTCAACACCATCGGCTGAGAGCAACATTACCTGTACGTAAACTTCTGCATGGTAGTTAGAAGGGAAAAGTGGACGCAAAGCACGGTCCACAAGACGAGAGGTAAGGATTTCCTCATCGCTGGCTTTGCCTTCGCGCTTGGTGAAACCACCAGGGAAACGACCTGCAGCACTGTACTGCTCACGATAATCTACTTGCAAAGGCATAAAATCTGTACCCGGAACTGCATCCTTTGCTGCACAAACAGTTGCGAGAAGCACTGTGTTACCCATGCGGAGAACCGCAGCACCATCAGCCTGTTTTGCAACTTTTCCGGTCTCAATTGTGATGGTTCTTCCATCAGGCAACTGAACACTTTTTGTAATTACGTTCATCTAAATTTAAAACTTATTGTTTTGTCTAACATCTAAAATATCTAAAACGCTGCAAAGATACCTCTTTAATTATTAATAAACAAATAAATCAGCAATTATTTTCCACTTTTTTAAATAATTTATCTATAGAAGGTGCATTATTCGCAATTTTATTACTATCTTTGCACTCGATAATTTTGCAAAATAATAAAATTCATGAAGATAACTAGACTCTTTTCAGTGGCAGCGATTATGGTAGCTGCACTGGCTTTGACTTCTTGTAACAACAAGAAATTCCACATCAACGGCAATATCACAGAGGCTCAGGACTCTATGCTCTATCTGGAGAACATCAGCCTGAACGGTCCTGTGAAAATCGACTCTGTGAAACTGGGCGAGGATGGTGCCTTTGCCTTCGACGAGGCTGCCATGGACTCTGTTACCCCAGAGTTCTACCGCTTACGCATCGCCAACCAAACCATCAATCTTTCCATCGATTCTACAGAAACCGTCAAGGTAAAGGCGGCTTATCCGCAGATGAGCTTCAAATACGAAGTGGAAGGTTCTGAAAACTGCAACAAGATCAAGGAGTTGTCTCTTAAGCAGATGACTCTCCAGAGCAATATCAACGGGCTCGTGAAAGATCCTAACATCGGCAACGATTCTATCGAATCCATCGTAGGCCGCATGCTCCAGGCTTACAAACAGGACATCAAGACCAACTACATCTTCAAGGAGCCTATGAAGGCATACGCTTACTATGCGCTCTTCCAAACGGTACAGTTGGGCAATGTGAATACACTTATCTTCAACCCTCGCAACAACAAAGACGACGTGAAGGTATTTGCTGCCGTAGCAACCAGTTGGGATACCTACTATCCTGGCGCTGAGCGTGGCAAGAACCTCCACAATATCGCCATCGAGGGAATGAAAGACATCCGCATCATCGAGAACCAGATGGCACAGCAGCAGATTGAGGCCAGCAAGGTGAGCGTAAACGGATGCATCGAACTTGCACTTCAGGACAACAAGGGACAGGTACGCCGTCTCTCCGACCTCAAGGGCAAGGTGGTACTGCTCGACTTCCATCTCTTCGCCAGCAAAGAGAGCACCAAGCGCATCATGATGTTGCGTGAACTCTACAACAAGTATCATGCTGCCGGACTGGAGATTTATCAGGTATCAATAGACCCTGACGAGCACTTCTGGAAGACCTCTACCGCTGCCATCCCTTGGATTTGCGTACGCGATGAAGATGGCATTCAGGGCAAAAGTCTGGCTCTCTACAATGTCCAGAGCATTCCTACCTTCTTCCTGATCGACCGCACCAACACCCTGCAGGCACGTGATGCACAGATTAAGGACATAGAGGCAGCCATCAAGAACCTTCTTTAAGATAACCATAAGATAACCAGGAGTTAGAAGTTTGGAGAGAACAGTTTCGGCTTTTCATCTTCCAGCTTCTAACTCTTATTCTTTAACGTCAGTTCTGTATCTGCTTTCATGATAACATAGATGGCAATATCAGAATACGAACCATACAAGGAACTTAAGAACAAAAAAAACGATAAACTTTTAAACCCTAAAAAATGAATAAGAAATTTTTAGCAATGGCAGCCTTGGCGCTTATCACAACAGGAGCACAGGCTAAAGTAAAGTTGCCACACATCTTGGGTGACAACATGATTTTACAGCAAAACACAGAGGCTAGCCTCTGGGGATGGGATAAACCAGGAACCACCGTAGAGGTAACCACCTCATGGTCTGGGCAGAAATATTCTGCCAAGACCGGAAAGGATGGCAAATGGGCTATCAAAGTACAAACCCCGAAGGCGAGCTACACCCCACTCTCCATCACTTTCGATGATGGCGAAAAGACCACTCTCAACAATGTGCTGGCAGGAGAAGTATGGGTTTGTGCAGGTCAGAGCAACATGGAGATGCCTGTAAAAGGATTCGGCAACTGCCCTGTAGAAGGTTACAACAAGGCGGTGCTCGAAGCAAACCAGTACAAAGGCGTACATTACGTAAAGATTCCTAGCGTAATGAGCAGTAAGCCGTTAGATGATGCCAACTGCGAATGGAAGGAGGTTAACCCGGAAACCGTAGGCGATGCATCTGCTACAGGATACTTCTTTGCACAGGTAATAAACAAGACTCTTGATATTCCGGTAGGTCTGGTCATGGCAAACAAGGGTGGAAGCCGTGTAGAAAGCTGGCTCGACCGCGACTACCTGAAGAAGAACACCAAGGAAGATCTCGACTCTGTAAAGATGACCAAGAACCCTAAGTTTAAGTGGGATTTCCTCTACCCTCTTCTCTGGGGTAACGGAACTTTCCACCCTATCCTCAACTATAGCGTAAAGGGGATTCTCTTCTATCAGGGATGTTCTAACGTGGGCGACCCGGACGGCCAGTATACCAAACGTCTTGCCGACCTCGTTGCCCAGTGGCGCAGAGACTTCAAGCAGGGCGAACTGCCATTCTATTTCGTACAGATTGCACCTTATCATAATGGCGACGTAAATGGCGATTGGGGACCTAAGCTCCGTGAACAGCAGTTCAATGCAGCCAAGGTGATTCCAAACAGCGGCATCGTCTGTACCGAAGACCTGGTTTACCCATACGAGGTTGAGCAGATTCATCCATGCCAGAAACAGCCTGTAGGCGAACGTCTTGCACTCCAGGCACTCAGCAAGACCTACGGAGTGAAAGGACTCTTCAGCGAAAGCATGACCTTCAAGGAGATGAAGATTGTTGGGGACACCGTGAAAGTTCACTTCGACAACACCTACGGAGCCTACAACCGCTTTGAAGGTATCGAAGGTTTCGAAGTTGCAGGCGAAGATAAGGTATTCCATAAGGCTACAGCCAAGCACTTCTGGCAGGAAGGCAACGATCCTTGGAATGAGTGCGTCATCGTAACCAGTCCTGAGGTAAAGAAACCGATAGCCCTTCGCTACTGTTTCCGCAACTTCCAGCTCGGCAATATGGCAAATGCAGGCAACCTGCCTCTCTTCCCATTCCGTACAGATAATTGGTAAATAACAGATAACCAGCGGCCGATCTTTGTTCAGCAGTCAAAGACCGGCCGCTTTTCAATTATAACATGAAGATAAATTCTTTTCCATTAAACATCAATCATTATACATTAATCATAATATGAGTCACGTATTAGATAAGTTTCAGTTTTGCCCGGTTTGCGGCTCTAATCATTTCGAAATCAACAACATCAAGAGCAAGAAGTGTAAGGACTGCGGATTCTCTTATTACCTCAATCCAAGCAGTGCTACGGTAGCTCTCATACTCAACAGTAAGGAAGAGCTTCTGGTAGTAAGGCGCAAGAAAGACCCTGCCAAGGGGGCACTCGATTTGCCAGGCGGTTTTGTTGACATGGATGAAACAGGTGAAGAAGGTATGGCAAGAGAGGTAAAAGAGGAAACCGGACTGGATGCAACTGAGGTTAAGTATCAGTTCAGCTACCCAAATCTCTACCTTTACTCAGGTTTCATGGTTCATACCCTCGATATGTTCTATGAAGTGAAGGTGAAAGACGACACTCATATAGAAGCAATGGACGATGCAGAAGAATCATTCTGGATACCATTGAGCAGACTCAATCCTGATGAGTTTGCATTCGATTCCATACGCAAGGGGCTCCATCATTATTTGGAAACAAAATTGGGATAAAAAGGGTTCAATACAGCCAAATATGGCTCCCAAACATTAAAAAAACCAAAAAAAACACCATATAATAAGGTATAAGCAAAAAGTTTACTTACTTTTGCCAACCGAAAAAAATTGTGTATAAGCTTATGCAAGAGAATTTAGTAATCGTCGAGAGCCCTGCGAAGGCTAAAAAGATCGAAGAGTTTTTAGGTAAGGACTATAAGGTTATGTCTTCTTACGGTCATATCCGTGACCTGAAGAAGAAGGAACTTAGTATAAACGAGAAAACCATGGAACCTGATTATGAGATTCCAGAGGAAAAGAAAAAACTCGTTACAGAATTGAAAACGAATGCGAAGAAAGCCAAGAAAATCTGGTTAGCATCCGATGAGGACCGCGAGGGAGAAGCCATCAGCTGGCATCTTTGCGAAGTACTGGGATTGGATGAGGAGAAGACAAACCGTATTGTCTTCCACGAGATTACCAAACAGGCTATTCTTGACGCAATCAAGAACCCACGCCATCTGGACATGAACCTGGTGAATGCCCAGCAGGCACGTCGTGTACTCGACCGACTGGTAGGTTTCAAGCTTTCTCCTATCTTGTGGAGAAAGGTTAAGCCAGCCCTTTCTGCAGGTCGTGTACAGAGTGTTGCTGTCCGTCTGATAGTAGAACGTGAGCGTGAAATCCAGAAGTTCCAGAGTGTTCCATACTATCGCGTTACCGCTATTTTCGCCCTGATCAGCGACAGCGGCAATGCAACAGAGGTAAAGGCAGAACTGGACCAGCGTTTCAATACCCACGAAGAGGTTGAAGCTTTCCTTGAGAAGTGTAAAGACGCTAAGTTTATGGTTGAATCTGTAACCAAAAAGCCTTTAAAGCGTTCTCCTGCACCACCTTTCACTACTTCTACTCTGCAACAGGAGGCAGCACGCAAGCTTGGTTTTACCGTTGTACAGACCATGATGATAGCCCAGAAACTTTACGAAAGCGGACGCATCACTTACATGCGAACCGATAGCGTAAACCTCTCTACGCTCTGTTCCAACGCCAGCAAAGATGAGATTATCAGAGAATATGGCAAGGAATACAGCCAGACTCGTGCCTACCACACCAGTTCAAAGGGTGCACAGGAAGCGCACGAGGCTATCCGTCCTACATATATGAATGAACCAACCATCGAAGGAACCGCTCAGGAGAAGCGCCTTTACGAACTCATCTGGAAGCGTACCATCGCATCTCAGATGGCTGACGCACAACTCGAAAAGACAACCATCAACATCAATATCGGCAACACAAGCGAAAAGTTTGTTGCTACCGGCGAGGTTGTTTCATTCGATGGTTTCCTCAAGGTTTATCTTGAGTCAACCGACGATGAAGAGCATGCTGAGGATTCTTCCCACATTCTTCCTGCCCTGAAAGAAGGCGATGAATTGCAGCGCAGAGAAATCCTTGCTACAGAGAAGTATTCTCTGGCACCTGCAAGATACACAGAGGCCAGTCTGGTGAAGAAACTGGAAGATCTCGGCATCGGCCGTCCATCTACCTATGCTCCAACCATCAGTACCATCCAGCAGCGTCAATACGTGGTAAAGGGTGACAAGTTGGGTGAAGAGCGCACATTTACCATAGATTCTCTGAAGGGCATCAAGATAACCCAGAAGTTGAAAAAAGAGATGGCAGGCTCTGAAAAGGGCAAGCTTCTGCCTACTGATATCGGTATCGTAGTAAACGACTTCCTGATGGAGAACTTCCCGAACATCATGAACTACAACTTTACGGCAGACGTAGAGAAGAAGTTTGATGATATTGCAGAAGGAAAGACCGAATGGACCAACTGGATGAAGGATTTCGACAAGGGCTTTGAGCCTGAAGTGAAGGAAGTTCTGGAAGCACGCAACCAGCACAAAGCCGGCGAGCGCAATCTCGGAAATGATCCAAAGACAGGAAAGCCAGTATTCGTCAAGATTGGCCGTTTTGGACCTGTGGTACAGATTGGTTCTGCTGAGGATAAGGACAAGCCTCAGTTTGCCCAGCTGCCATCAGACAAGAGCATAGAAACCATCACCCTGGAAGAGGCTTTGGAACTCTTCAAGCTGCCTAGAGAACTCGGTGATTATGAAGGAATTACTGTAACAGTTGGCTCTGGCCGATACGGCCCTTACATCCTCCATAACCGCAAGTATGTTTCTATTCCAAAGGAGGATGATCCACTGACCATCACCCTGGATAGAGCCATCGAACTGATCAAGGAAAAGCGCGAAGCCGAAGAGAAGCGCCATCTCAAAGTTTTCGATGAGGACGATAAGATGGAAATTCTCAATGGCAAGTATGGTCCATACATTGCTTACGACGGCAAGAATTACCGCATTCCAAAGGCAAAACATGAGAGTGCAGAGGAGCTTACATACGAGGAGTGTATGGAAATTATCAAAGCTGCTCCAGAACCAAAGGCTAGAGGCAGAAAGAAATCATAAACATGCCTCATTGACATAGAAACAGAAGAAAATGAAGTCAATCATCATCATAGGATACATGGGCGCCGGCAAGACAACGGTCGGCAAAGCCCTCGCCAAAGACCTTGGCGTTATGTTCTACGATCTCGACTGGTATATCGAGAGCCGAATGCGCAAGACCGTTAAACAGATCTTCGACGAAGTTGGAGAAGAGGGATTTCGCAAGATAGAGCACAATATGCTACACGAAGTGGCAGAGTTTGAAAATGTAGTGGTAAGTTGCGGAGGAGGAACACCATGTTTCTTCGACAATATGGACTACATGAACCAACTTGGCGAAACGTTTTACCTGAAGGCATCTCCAGAAACCCTTCACGCTCATCTGAAGATGGGCAAAGGCGTACGCCCTCTGCTGCTCAACAAAACACCGGAAGAGGTAGACAAGTTTATCCATGAGCAGCTGAAACTTCGAGAGCCTTACTACGAGAAGGCAAAACACATCATCGATATCAACGTGATGGACAATTATGATAAAATCAACGCTATTGTTCAGCAGATCAGAGACCTGCTGAACATATAGCCGTATCTAATAAAGTAATATATAATAAAGGTAACAAACAAAACTGATTTCCAGCAAGCAAGATTAGAAAATGAAGAAATGGACTATTGAAGACTCGAAGGAGCTCTACAACATCTGTGGTTGGGGTACTTCTTACTTTGGCATCAGCGACAAGGGTGATGTCTATGTAACTCCATGCAAGGACAACACGCAGATAGACCTGCGCGACATCATGGACGAGTTGGCATTACGCGACATCAACGCTCCCGTACTGCTCCGTTTCCCAGACATCCTCGACAACCGCATCGAGAAGACAGCCAGCTGTTTTCAAAAGGCAAAGGAAGAGTATGGATACAAGGGAGAAAACTTTGTCATCTATCCTATTAAGGTGAACCAGATGCAGCCGGTCGTTGAGGAGATTATCTCTCACGGCAAGAAGTTCAACCTCGGACTGGAGGCTGGCTCTAAGCCTGAACTCCACGCCGTCATCGCCGTACAGGCACAGAGCGACTCGCTCATCATCTGTAACGGCTACAAAGACGAGAGCTACATCGAACTTGCCTTGCTGGCTCAGAAGATGGGCAAGCGCATCTTTATCGTAGTAGAAAAGCTCAATGAGCTGGATATCATCGAAAAGGTAGCCAAAAAGCTCAACGTAAAGCCAAACATCGGTATCCGCATCAAACTGGCTTCTTCAGGCTCAGGCAAATGGGCTGAAAGCGGCGGCGATGCATCTAAGTTCGGTTTGACCAGCGCAGAACTGCTCACAGCCCTCAAGAAGATAGACGAGATGGGATTCCACGACTGTCTGCGCCTTATCCACTTCCATATCGGAAGTCAGATTACCAAGATTCGCCGCATTCAGACTGCTCTCCGTGAGGCAGCCCAGTTCTATATTAGTCTCCACAAGATGGGCTACAATGTAGATTTCGTAGATTGCGGTGGCGGACTCGGTGTAGATTACGACGGCACCCGCTCTTCAAGCAGCGAGAGCTCCGTAAACTACTCTATCCAGGAGTATGTAAACGACTGTGTCTATACATTCGTAGATGCAGCCAACAAGAACAATATCGAGCACCCTAACCTCATCACCGAGAGCGGCCGTTCGCTCTCTGCCCATCATTCTGTCCTAGTTATCGATGTCTTGGAGACAGCTTCCCTGCCAGAAATGCCAGAGGAGTTTGAGGCGAAGGAGACCGACCACCAGCTGGTGAAGGATCTTTATGAGATATGGGACAACCTGAATCCTCGCAACATGCTGGAAGACTGGCATGATGCCGAGCAGATTCGCGAAGAGGCATTGCAGCTCTTCTCTCACGGCATCGTAGATCTGAAGACCCGTGCAGAGATTGAGGCAATGTACTGGAGCGTGTGCCACGAGATCAACAATCTTGCCAAGCACATGAAGCATGTACCTGAGGAGCTCAGAGGATTGGATAAAATTCTTGCCGACAAGTATTTCTGCAACTTCTCTCTGTTCCAGAGCCTGCCAGACAGTTGGGCTATCGACCAGCTCTTCCCTATCATGCCTATCCAGCGTCTGAACGAGCGTCCTACCCGCAACGCTACCTTGCAGGACATCACCTGCGACAGCGACGGAAAGATTGCCAACTTCGTTACCGACGGACATATCGGCAACGTTCTTCCTCTTCATCCATTGAAGAAGAACGAGCCATATTATCTCGGTGTATTCCTCGTTGGTGCCTACCAGGAGATTCTGGGCGACATGCACAATCTCTTCGGTGACACAAATGCTGCCCACATCTCTGTAAAGGACGGCAAATATTGCATCGACCAGATATTCGACGGCGAGACCGTAGAGGAGGTATTGGATTACGTACAGTACAATCCGAAGAAGCTCGTCCGCCAGTTGGAGCAGTGGGTAACCAAGAGTGTGAAGGAAGGCAAGATTTCGCTCGATGAGGGCAAGGAATTCCTGGGCACCTATCGCAATGGCCTCTTCGGATATACATATCTTCAGTAAGAATTAACAGTTGATAGTTAATAGTTTACAGCAAGATTGCCCTATAAACTATTAACTATAAACTATAAACTAAACTTAAAGATGGAAAAAGTAACAGTAGTAAAGGTAGGCGGTGCCATCGTTGAAGACAGCGAACAGCTGGCACAGCTCTTGAAGGATTTCGCAGCCATTCCTGGCAAGAAAGTATTGGTACATGGCGGTGGCCGCCGTGCCACTAAGGTAGCCGCAGCCCTCGGCATCGAGAGCAAGATGGTGAACGGCCGCCGCATCACTGATGCAGACATGCTGGAAGTGGTAACAATGGTTTATGGCGGTCTGGTCAACAAGAACCTGGTTGCCAAGCTCCAGGCTAACGGCGTGAATGCTCTCGGTCTGACCGGTGCTGATATGGACGTAATCCACAGTCACAAGCGTCCGTTGAAGGACGGTATCGACTTCGGATACGTGGGCGATGTAGAACGTGCCAACGGCAAGATGCTCCAGACCCTTATTAATGAAGGCATTACTCCAGTGATGGCTCCATTGACCCATGACGGCAAGGGCAACATCCTCAACACCAATGCCGACACCATAGCCAGCGAGACTGCCAAGGCTCTGGCTCCTTACTACGATGTGACATTGATATACAGTTTTGAAAAGAAAGGCGTGCTCAGTAATCCTGAGGATGACGACAGCGTGATTCCAGTGATTACCCATGCCGATTTTGAGAGATATAAAGCAGATGGTACCGTGGCAGGCGGCATGATTCCTAAGTTGGAGAATGCGCTTGCAGCCATTGATGCTGGTGTGAAAGAGGTGATTATCACCCTTGCTACCGCCATCGACGGAAAGCACGGAACGGTGATTAAGTGAAGAACGAAGAGTGAAGAGTGAAGAATTCATCACCTTTTTTCTTAACAAGAGTTAAAAATAGAAATAAATCAAGATTGGTTGTAACTTTCTTATAACATAGTCGTCATTAATTATAGAGGGATGAAAGAAATCAGTTTCCAAAACGATGTTTTGCCGCTGAAGAACAAACTCTTCAGGCTGGCCCTTCGCATTACTCTCAACCGGGAGGAAGCGGAAGACGTTGTGCAGGATACGCTGATTAAAGTCTGGAACGCCCGCGACAGATGGCAGGAGCTTGACTCCATCGAGGCTTACAGCCTCACCATCGCCCGCAACCTCTCGCTCGACCGCATCAAGAAGATGGAAAATCAGAATGATTCGCTGGAAGAGCAGAATAGAGAAAGGTTAGACGAAAACACTTCCACCCCCTCAGAAAGGATGATTCAGAAAGACAAACTGGACATCGTAAGGAATATTATCGACGAGTTGCCTGAAAAGCAGCGCAGCTGTCTGCAGCTTCGAGACATCGAAGGAAAGTCCTACAAGGAAATAGCAGACATCCTCTGCATCACGGAAGACCAGGTCAAGGTGAACATCTTCAGGGCTCGTCAAACAGTCAAACAAAGATTTCAACAATTCGACAGATATGGATTATAAGTACATCAACCAACTTTTGGATCGCTACTGGAAGGGCGAGACTTCTCTCGAAGAAGAGGAGATTCTCCGTGCATTCTTCAGCCAGGACGAGTTGCCTGCCGAGCTGAAGCCATACCAAGCGCTCTTCTCTTACGAGATGGGCGAGGCTAAGCAAGAGGCGCTGGGTGATGACTTCGACCAGAAGATGATGGCGATGATTGAAGAAGAATACACCAAGAAGCCTAACAAGGCGAAGGTGATTTCTTTGACAGAGCGCCTGAAGCCTCTCTTCAAGGCTGCTGCCGTGGTAGCTATCATCCTGACATTGGGCAATGCAGTTCAGGTTCCTTTCCAGAACAATGGCAATGATTCTGTTGAAAACGTAGGATACATCAAGAGTGGCAAGGGCGTGTCCGTAGCCATGGGAGATTCTGCTTCGGTTGATTCTATGCAACGCACAGGCATCGATCAGGTAAGCACTCCAACAACGTCTCCAACGTTATTAAAGTAGATTATTTCTATGCTTTCTCTATAAAAAAATCATGTTTAGTAAAACAATTCTGAAGCTGTGAAGTTTCAATTCTCTCAAATTTTTCATAACATACTAACGTAATAGGGCTGCCAGGATGTACTGGCAGCCCTTACTTTTTTTATATATTTTGCACGCAAGCGTATGATAAAGGATACACAAGTGGCTCAATTTATCGCCACTGCGAGGCTTCATTTAAGCCTCCTTCCGGTCATTATTGATGACACTTACTAGGCTTAATATAAGCCACTTAACCTATTATCAAGAAGCATCTGAAAGGCTATTTCCCCTAATGGGGGTTAACAGAGTTAACAGTTAACAGCCCAAAATGCCTACTTTCCCCCCACTCACATATAATAATAAGTATATATATTTATATATAATATAAGGTATGGGAGAGGGGGAGGATGCAAAAAACAGCTGTTAACTGTTAACCTGTTAACCCTTTGTCCCTTTTGTTAAAAATACTAACTCATAGTTTTCTCCTCCAGAACTCACCGTTTCTCGGTGCAGAAGTCATCGTTTTCTTCTTGGGAACATATCGCCTACAAGATAGAAATCCTTGCTTTTCTTTATGATTTTATGCTAAAAATCGGATATAAGTTCTATCATCGAAGCTCTTATTGCCCTCTACAATGCCCTTGGTGGCGATAAAAGAACGGATGTTCTGAGGGTCGTTGGCAATCTGCTCTGCCAATGCCGCCTCGCTTGCTGCCAGAGTTTGCATAAGAAAAGGATATCCATCGCTTGCCAATACTACTTCATTGGGAGATAAAACAGGCTTCGGTTGCTCTTGAAAGTATGTTTCAATGCTACTTGAAGCAGGCTTCATTTTCAACGCTACAATCTTCACTCCCTCCCGATAAACCGGGAATCCATCGATAACCGTATAGGTCTGGTTCTGCCCGGAAAGCATCGCCTCGATCAATAATGGCTCTATCTGCTTTCTAGCCTCAGCAGGCGAAAGCCCCTGCGCTATCAGTTCTACCCTCTTTCTGGCAATCTTCTCCTCATAAGGCTTGCCGTTCTCATAGAGCTTTCCGGCGATGATTGCCTGGCAATCGCCCACCATCCATACTTCATTCCTTGTCCGGCTATAAAGGATAGCCGAGGCGGTAAGCCGCTCTTCCGGATGCTCCTTCAACCGTTCTTCCACCCCTAGCTTTTCATACACCTTATTATATATATACGCCGTTACGCCCTGGCAGAAATCATCTACCGAGGCATCCGCTTTCAACTCCTCACGAATATACTCCGAGATAAGCATCATGGCGTATCTTCCGTTCTTCATATCGGGATTGAGATGCTTCGGCGTCTTGCTCGTACTGCCATCAATCACTGCGATGAAATCATCGGTAACTACCATTCCATCCTCACAAGCCTCAGGGCTCTTCTTTCCTATGATACTGCTTTCTATTATCTTCATTGTATTTATTGTCCTTTTTTAAAAAAACACCCCAAAGGTACTTCTTTTCTATGAGACGACCAAAGAATATGCAAAAAAAAAGCAGCAGTTTTCTTATGTTCGGAATGTCTTTAGCCCTGACTTTTGGATAAAAACAGCCCTCTATTGCCTTGACTTTTGGATAAAATTAACTGTTTTTAGCCTTGACTTTTGGATAAAATATGTATCTTTGCACTGTAAATCAATAAATTAGCACAACATGACGTATTACAGAAGAAATATAGATCAAAAATTATTGGAATGGAAAGACTCCCCACGCCGCAAGCCTCTCTTAATAAGGGGTGCAAGACAAGTGGGCAAATCATCTGCCGTCAGACATTTTGCCAAGTGTTTCAAATACTTTGTTGAAGTAAATTTAGAACGCCAACCTTCTATCCGTCAGCTCTTCACAAAAGATATAGACGTGAAACGTACCTGTGAAGACATCAGCGCATCAACTGGCATCCCAATAGTAGCAGGCAAAACCTTGCTCTTTATTGATGAAATCCAAGTAAGCCAAGAAGGCATTATGTCGCTTCGTTACTTCAAGGAAGATTATCCTGAGTTGCATGTCATAGCGGCAGGCTCTCTCTTGGAATTCACCTTAGAGGAACTCCCTTCATTTGGAGTGGGCAGAATACGCTCTTTGTATATGTACCCATTCTCTTTCGATGAATTTCTTTTGGCGCAAGGGTTGGATTTAACTATAGATTATAAGCGAAAAGCCACACCAGGAGCCCCCATTCCAGAGGCAGTTCATAATAAGCTGGTGAATCAACTGAAGACATTTTACCTGGTTGGAGGTATGCCTGCGGCAGTAACGGAGTGGATAGAGACAAACAGCTATCTGGAGTGTGCTCATGTACATAACGACATTCTTGACACCTATCAAGATGATTTCTCTAAATACAAGTCACGTATCTCCCCAACCCTGCTAAGAAAGGTGTTACGTTCTGTAGCCTTGCAGGCTGGAAGCAAGTTTGTCTTCAGACAGGTGGATAACGAGCTACATTCTTCTGTCATAAAGGATGCCTTGCACCTACTAACGTTGGCTGGTCTAATCAAGCCCGTTACCCACACCGATGGCAATGGCCTTCCGTTGGGTGCAGAAGAAAACAATAGCTACACGAAGTATCTCTTTCTTGATTTAGGTTTGATGCAAACGATGCTCGGCACACCTGCTGCCGACATCCTGTTATCATCAGATGTTGATTTCGTGAATAAGGGAGCAGCCTCCGAAATGTTTGCTGGTTTGGAACTGATGAAGGGCCATGACTGCTTCCAAAAGTCAGAAATGTACTACTGGCAGAACTTAAATCGAGGTGCTAACGCTGAGATTGACTATATCGAGGCTATAGAGGGAAAAATTCTCCCAGTAGAAGTCAAGGCTTCCACAAGAGGAAGCATGCAGAGTTTGTGGCTTTTCATGCGCAAGAAAAATCTACATCATGCCATACGCACTTCCTTGGAAAACTTTGGCAGATTTGAATATATCGACAAGGATGCAGACGATGCTGTGCGCCAAGTAGATGTCATTCCCCTCTATGCATTAGGCAATCTATACAAATAAAGAATATCTACTCAAGACCTCCTAAAGTAAGAATTTTAATAGGCTTCAAATGCCATCCTAACAGCATTTGAAGCCTAATATATTTACTTTACAAGGGGTTTCAAGGTGAACTTCGATTCCTTCAACTGATAGCTATGGTGTTGTATCCTCTTCAAGCCTTCATCCAACTCCTCCATGTCGAAATGGATGAGGGAGCAGCCTTTTTTGTGTTAAGCCTTTGCTTTCTTTAATCTGATAATCATCTGTATAAAACTTGGAATCATGATGCAGAGAGAGAAGCCTACGGCATAATACATGGTTTTCTCATCGCCATGGAAGAGGTCGATGAGTTTGCCATCGCTCTGCGGCATGATATTAGACAGGACATACGCCATCGTATTATTCACCCAGTGGAGCAGGATGCCCGGAACAAGACTCTTGGTGCGATAATACATCCAACCCAGGAGTAAGCCCAGCAGGAGGGCATTGACAAACTGCGCTACGTTGGCGTGAGCCAGACCGAAGATGGCAGCCGAAATCATGATGGCTACCCAATGGTTCTTCTTGCTCATAAGACCCAGCAGGGTGCGGAGAACGGCTCCACGGAACACAACCTCCTCAGCAAAAGGCGCCAGAACGCCGATAGCCACATAGCCCCAAGGCTCCTTCATGAGCGATGCGAATATCTGCTCGGTATTCTCGTCCATCTCGATGCCTATCTGCTCATATATGAACTCCAGAGGAATGATGGTTCCCAGAGTGAACAATGCCACCCAGAGAAGCGTTGTCCAAGGCTTGGAAAGCAGATAATCGCGGGTCAGCGGTGTCCACTTCGTCTTCAGGAAGATGACGAGGGTGATAACGTTGCTGAACGCTGAGGTAAGCGCCATCAGGATAGGATTGCTGCCCGAACTGACAGCCAGGAGCGTTGCCTGGTAACCTTCGCCCTTAATGCCCGCCCAGATTCCTGCGCCAGCATACATCACGATAATCTGTACTACTATAAATATAATCATGTAGAGGACGATATCCGTCAAACCTCTCTTTAAATTAATCTTTGCCATTGCTTTTACTGTTTATAATTAATCGTTTATAGTTAATCGCATTCTTGCAATCATTCCGCTTCCTTTTCAAAGAGATCCAGCACGGTCTGCTCATCCTCTTTCAGCTGCGCCGCCAACTCCTCGGGACTGTCAAACTTCTGTTCGCCCCTTATTCGCTTCACGAAGCTTACGAGCAAGAGCTGGTCATAAATATCCCCGTCGAAATTGAAGATGTGCGTCTCTAGCGTCAGTAGTCTGCCATTGAAGGTTGGGCGATTGCCCACATTCATCATTCCCCGTTTCCATACCACCGTATTCTCCAGTCTTACCCTTACGGCATAGACGCCAGGGGCAGGAATCAGCTGTCCGAAGTGAGAGATGTCGAGATTGGCTGTAGGGAAACCGAGCTTTCTGCCTTCATGGAATCCATTCACCACCTTTCCGATGAGGGTGTAAGGGAATCCGAGGCACTGGGCAGCCATCTCCACTTCTCCCTCTTTCAGGAAAGAGCGGATGACGGAAGAAGAGATGTTGATGCCGTCTATCTGGAAGGCTTCGTTCCTGATTACCTCGATGCCCATCTCCTTGCCGTAGCGCACGTAATCTTCGAAAGTCTCCTCGCGGTTATGACCGAAGCGATGATCGTAGCCGATGAAGAGTTTCCTTACGTTGAGATGGTCGTGGAGCACCTGCTGCATAAACTCCCTTGCCGACATCGCAGCCATCGCCTTGTCGAAATGCAGCACCACAGCATTATCCACTTCCGTCTTCGAAAGCAGCAGCAGCTTGGAATCAAGCGTACTCAGCATCTCTGGCTGGTAATCCGCCTGCAATACCTTGCGGGGATGCGCATCGAAGGTGATGACGGTGGATTGCAAGCCATCCATTCGTGCCGTCTCTACGAGATGATGAATCAGGAACTGATGTCCCCGATGCACTCCATCGAAGAAACCAATCGTTGCCACACAAGACTGCAACTGCACGGTATCGTTATAATGTATTGTATTCATAAGGACTGACTTTAACATTCATATCAGAAGAAGAACTCCGATGGATTATCTTCTCTTTGCTATCATTCTCTTAAAAGTTCTCCACAGCTCGCCCGCCCAAAGTACAACGGAGGTTGAGCCGATGATGAGCAGCCACTCGTGGAGCGACAATGGTGTGGTGCGGAACATTTCGCCACCAAAGGTTACGATAATCCACTGACCCACCAATACCAGTACAAGCACCAGAATCATTCCCTTATCCTTCAGGAAATGGCGGAAGGCGGTGTGATGACTCATCAGTGCCTTGGCATTGAAGAGGTTCCAGAACTGGATCATCACGAAGGTGGTGAAGAACATGGTCAGTTCATGCACATCTACTCCACCCTTGCCTCTGCGCTCGCAGTAAACCAGCAGGGCAAACATAACGAGGAAGAAGACGATGCCGCAGAACAGAATGCCGAAACCGATGCTCTTGTTGATGATGAAATCGGATGCCTTGCGCGGCTTATCCTTCATCACCTCGTGAGATGGAGGCAATGAGGCGAGTGCCAGGGCTGCAAAGGTATCCATGATGAGGTTCACCCAGAGAATCTGGGTTACCGTCAACGGCATTTCAGTTCCGATGACAGATCCGCCAAGCACCAGCAGGAGGGCTGCCACGTTTACTACCAACTGGAAGAAGAGGAAACGCTGCAGGTTGCGATAGAGCGAGCGTCCCCACATCACGGCGTTGGCGATAGACTTGAAGGAATCATCGAGCAGGGTCATATCCGAAGCCTCCTTAGCCACGGAAGTTCCCGAACCCAGCGACAAGCCCACGTGAGCATAGTGAAGCGCCGGAGCATCGTTGGTACCATCACCTGTTACGGCAACCACCTCGCCACGCTTCTGGAGCATCGCCACCAGTCGCTGCTTATCGGTAGGACGGGCACGGCTCATCACACGGATATCCTTCGCCCGTTCGTAAGCCTCTTCGTCAGAAAGTGCCTCCCACTGTTCGCCCGTAATCATCTGCTGGTCGAGCGAGGTCAGAGAGCCATCTGCTCCGATATTCTCAGGTTCATCTTCGAAGACACCTATCTGCTTACCTATCTCCAAGGCGGTGGCAGCCGTATCACCCGTAACCACCTTCACCTCGATACCCGCATGGCGGCACTCCTGCACGGCGGCAGGAACATCCGGACGGATAGGATCGGCAATGGCTGCAATGGCCTGCAACTGAAGGTCGTTGGCATCGAGAAGTGCTACCACTTCGGCAGTAGAGGTTCTGGAAGTTCTCATGATAGAAGCTTCTATCTTCTTATAGGCGAACGCCAGGGTTCTCATTGCCTTATGCTGCCACTCATCGAGTTCTTCGGCTGACTGTCTCAGCATTCTATCTTCGATGATGCATTTCTTCATCACGATTTCAGGCGCACCCTTTACGAAGAGATAGGTCTCGCCATCAACTTCTGCCAAGGTTGCCATCATCTTTCTCTCGGTAGAGAAAGGCAACTGCTTGAGCACATTCACCTGCTTGCGGAGTTCTTCATAATCCTTGCCCTGGGCATCGAGCCAGAGCAGGAGAGCCGACTCGGTAGGGTTTCCGATAGGTTTGCCGTCATTCAACTCGGCTGTAGAGTTGAGGGCGATGGCAGTATCGAGCAGCACCTCATCGCCCTGCTTGAGTTCCAGGGCGCTCACCTGCATCTTGTTCTGGGTAAGCGTACCGGTTTTATCGGTACAGATCACGGTAACGGCGCCCATGGTTTCGCAGGCATGAAGCTTGCGCACCAGATTGTTCGACTTCAGCATTCTTCGCATGTTGAGCGCCAGAGAAAGGGTAATCGCCATCGGCAATCCCTCCGGCACCGCCATCACAATCAGGGTAACAGCCATCATGAAGTATTTCAGCACGATTTCTGCCATATAGAAATAATCCTTGCCACCCCATGCCGGATTGGTGAGGATATCGTGAATCAGGAAGATGAAGAAGGCTGCCACAGATACTACAGAGCCTACCTTGGAAATCATCTTAGCCAACTTGTCGAGCTGCATGTGAAGCGGTGTCTCTACCGAAGTCTGCTCGGTAGATTTCTTCGCCACCTTACCAATCTCGGTAGCATCGCCCACGGCAGTAACCACGAACTCGCCCCTGCCATTCATCACCATGGTAGAACGGAGGATGATGTTGCGAGGATAGGCACCATCGCCACCGCCTTCCAGAGATTTCTCGGTAACGGGTTCGCCCGTAAGGGTAGATTCATTAATCTGCAGGTCGTTGCAGACGATGAGTTCTCCATCGGCAGGCACCTCGTCGCCCACTTCCACGAGCACCACATCTCCCACCACTACATCGTGGCGCGGAATCTCCATCACCTTTCCATTGCGGCGCACCTTTACCGGCTGCTCTTCGCTGAGTGCCGTAAGCAGATTAAACTTCTTGGCAGCATCGCGCTCAAAGTAGAAACCTACGGTTGTGGCAAGGAAAACAGCCACGAAGATACCGATGGTCTCCATGAAATTCTTTTCGATAAAAGCAAGGATGAGGGATACGAAAGCCGCCACAAGAAGTATCTGGATAATCGGGTCGCGATATTTATCCAAATACAGTTTCCATAATGAAGTACGTTGAGGAGGGGTGAGCACGTTCTTGCCATGCTGTTCCCTACTCTGTTTAACTTGTTCATCGGTAAGACCGATTCTTCTATTTTTGTCTATGTCCATTTCTGAATAGAAATTCTTTTTCTTTTTTGTACGATTAATAAGTACATACGCACGTGTGCGCACATAATTTGGTGCAAAGATACGCTATTTTTCTGATTCTAAGAAAATTTTTAAGATTTTATTTGGTTATTTGCCCAAAATCTAGTATCTTTGCACTCGAATTTGATAAAAATTCAACGGACTTGTAGCTCAGTTGGTTAGAGCAACAGACTCATAATCTGGAGGTCCTAGGTTCAAGCCCTAGCTGGTCCACCTTGAAAATCAAGCAGTTAAGCAGAAAGTGCTTAACTGCTTTTTTCGTATTTGGGGAAGAAAGATTCTTAAAAAGCCCCAATTAACTCCCTTTTTAATATTATTTTTAGCAAATTATCCGTAAAAACAAAAATTTGGTTGCCAAAATGGTTGCCAAATCAAATAAAAACATTATCTTTGCACCGTAAACATTAAAACATTTAAGATTATATATAGATTATGAAAAAGATTTTATCGGTGCTGGCGATCATACTAGCACCTTACTTTATTGTGGCCTGCAGTAGTGACAGCAAAGAGGACACTATCCCAGAAGAGCCACAAATGACTTTAGCAGACTACCAAGGAGTATGGGAAGATATTCATAATGATACTGCTTTCATTTCAATTTCAGCAAACGGAGAGGTGCTCTACTATAAACAAAATGGTGTTATGGGGCGGGGAATTGGTATATTAGCAGATAATACAATCAGTATCACCAACGAATATACAGGTAGCAGAGACGAATTAAAAATAGAGCCAACAATAAATGGACTTAGAGTGTATGGAAAAGTAGGAAGTAAAACTAATAAAGGAAACTATACACCCGTTTGGGAATTAAGAAAGACAGATGAAACTTTTGTAAACTCATTTGCTGGAGAGGTTTGGTCTTGGGGATGGACAAATATGTGTCCTTACTTTAAAGATGGATTGACCCAGAATAGATATATGTTTACAAGTAATAATGTTTGTACTTTATCGTACCATAACAATAAGCATGGCGACTATATAGGCGAGAGCTATTTTTATATACCACGCAAATATAAAAATACGACAAAATTCATGTTTGCTCACGCTTACACGGAAAACAGTGATAAGACAATTTTCTTGAAATATAATAAATAGATTCACCCTCCGTGTTGCCAACAATAAATGCTACCCTTGGAGGCTCTTCTCTTACATCTTCTTCCCTTTTTTGTTCGTGCGGCGCATTGACCACTAAAAACAGAAGAAGAGCCTCCACTACTAGATGCCCCACTTGGCACATGCACTTTGGCTTGCTCTATTTTGAATGTGTCTTTTTGTCCTGTCTTTTCGCTATACGCAGCAAACAGACAAGACCTATCATTCCCTGTTTTATTTGAGTCAAGGGAAACATACATTTTTTCGTATCTCACATCAAAATCTGATACCCAATCACAATATTTAATAGGTTCAACATACAAATCGTTTTGTGTCTCGTAATCACAAGTGTAATGTACCCATGTTTTTCCTTCCCATGATGGCGCATACGTATCATCGACTATGAGGTAATGCCAATCAGGAGTTTCTCCAAAATCATATTTCTTACATCCCGTTATGGATATAAGAGCAAAAATCAATATAGGCAACACTTTCATATTTAATATATTATGCATACTGAACGAACAAATTATACCACATAGAGAAGAGCTTTATTCGGATTCTTTGGAGCTTTGAGATATTTTTCAATCATTACAAGAGCTTTTTCTCGATAAAAAAGGCTCTATTAATGGGTTATAAAAATTAGAATGAACACAATTTTTATGTAGAAAAAGCATCTGTAAATGTTTAACTCTTTGATTTTTTCCTTGAGAAATCTTCTTTTAGTACTTCTTGTAGCATAATCATAGCTGGTAGCATAAAAATCATACCTAAAATTTCAAAAGTCCAAATACCTATAAATATGCCTAAAATAAGCCATCCCAGAAGAAATACATGAATAAATATTTTCCAACCTAGCCCAATTTCTTCATCACCAGTCGGTTTAGCATCATTAGAGATTTCTCCAACTTTATCTACCATCTTTTTTGCGCCATAAGCTGTACCTAAAACTCCACCAAGAATTAAGCCAGACAAGAATTTCTTACCAAGCGATGAAGACGACTTATGAAACATACTTCTTTTGTATCCCATAATATATATCATTTATATAAAACAAATCTTATTTCATATTCATAGACTTATCCACGATAAGGTATTGATGAACATTTTACTTCTGCACCAATTTGGTGACTATCAAGAAATGCTCGTAGCGTTTTTTGGGAAAGTACTTTGTCCATAGAAGGACCTAACCAAACTGCCTTTAAACATGTCTTTGGTAAAAACTCCTTTATATATGGTATCAACACCCCGTTTTTCACCCGAAATTCTTCTTGCCTTACAGTATCATAAAAGTATTTATTTCCTATCCCTACAATTCTTACTTCATTTTCATAATGAAAAGCAGGATTTTTTGTTACCCCAATAAACATCTGTGTTAAAATGGAAACTGCAAGAACTTTCTGATGCTGCGACAAGTGTTCAAAAGTATCATCAAAATGGAATTCAAACAGGTTAGCACAAACAGAGTTGTAGTAGTCTGTATTAAGATAAACACATGGCATTAATCTTGCTCCATATATTTTAAGCAGTTTTTGCACATCAAATTCTAGCATAACTCCACCACCATGACTACCATACATACTCCACATAGGCAAACTATCTTGCTCTTTTGAAAAGCTTACAGAATGGTTGTCGTCAGATAAAATCACAAAAGAATTAAAGACATCATCATTTAAAGCCTCCTGCAACACATTTAAAGCCGCTTGATTTTCTTCCTTATCGTTAAGATGAGACCATTTTGTTGCCCAAAGACAAATTTCCTTATTTGCTTCTGGGTTTGGTACAATGATACCATTAACTAAAGCATTCATATCTGTATAATAATAAACACTTTTAGTTTTCTGAAATTCGTTGAACTCTGTAAACACAGACGAAGCCCAACCAAATATATACTTTTCTATACTTTTATAGTTTGCCAAGATTTCAGCTGTATCCATATTCAAAAACACTATTATATTACAATGCAATTTCTACTTTTTTAATTTCCTTGCTCACAACAGATATACAGTCAGCCTTATTTGCATCAAAAAGGACTAGATTTATACCACCTTTATGCAAAGAACTCTCAAAACGAATTCCATCTATACCATTCAACTTGCAATATTCACAAATCAACTGAGTAGGAACATATTCCAGTTCTGTATCATATCGTCTCAATGGTTTTGACAGGTCATGGCTTATCGCCTGCAGCAACTTCTGTTTTACAATAACATCAGACAAAGTTTCTGTTGCATTTGAGAATGCAACATACAAGCTCAACTTTGATGTAAAATCAAGAATATCCAGATTCTCTTTTACTCTAAACTGAGCTACACTCAACCTGTCTAGATACAAAGCTCTTACTTCATAATATGTAGTTTCTTCATCTTGACACAAATACAAATACGGAATTCCCAACGGATTTGCCCGTCCTGCCGTAGCCTTGTTATTAGGAGGACACGACATTTCTTTCGTAGACAGTTCTTTCACTCCAGAAGGTATCACTCTTGCCCTATAGAATATGCTTCCTTCTAATATTGAAGCATTAGATTCCATAAGATTCATTTCATCAAAAGCCAACAAATCAGCAAAGAAACGTCTTGATTCACGAACTTGTTTTTTAACTACATTCCACACATTCAACTTATCCTCCATCAATGCTGAGTAAGAAACGTTATCATCAACTGAATAGCCATAGTCTTTCAATGACAAAAAATAAGATAAAACTTTCGTGCCAATTTCTACTGATGAGAAGATATCCCAATCCTGCTGAACTAAATCGGCAATTCTTGTTCCTGTTTCCGAAGGTTCGAACAAAGCCAACACTTCCTCGAAGAAATCAGAGAAGTATCCTATATCAAGCAATCGACCTTCTTGACCACAAACTTCACAGATTCCTTTGGTATCGGATTCATTACAAACCGCAGCTTGCATTTCCACATCAACAAAACAATTCTTGCAAATTTTCATATTGACCAATTATTCCGTTATTAACCTATCAATAAGTTCTAGATGATTCTTTATTGATAATTTCTTGATATAGCCTAAGCCTGGATAACCAGCAGAATCATTTGCTTTATCCACCAATTCCATAACAGCTGCAGTCTCAGTATACCCTCCATTTTTATAAAAAGGATCTATCTTAATTGCTGCCTCACGGAATTTTCCACGAATATTCGATTGGTCTAAGTTACTATCAGACACAAAATGATGAACATAAACCTCCTCATCTGATTTTTTGTAGGTCAAATGAATAGCAATTGCATACGGCAACATTCCTCCCTCGACAAAGTTCTTGGGAAGTGCGGTATAATCCGCAAAACCATAAAACCCACTGTCTTTATAATATAAGAAATCATCACTAAAGAACTCATCATCATTACTTGCATAATCAGCATTCTTATTCTGCGAGTTAAAATGGTCTTCCAACGAAATAACATTTTTGCCCAAGGCTCTCAGTTTAGCTATAGCAGAATTAGAAGAGTTACCATTAACAACATACCGGACTCTTTCGTTTGACAAGAAATCCATTATATTATTATCATGGACATTAGTTCCTTCTGGGAAAACAACCATCAATTTAGTCAGATTATACTTCTCTGCATAAGCAAGCAGTATATCTGCATTATTCTTGTAAAAATATGCAGGTATCCAATGTTCTCTATCTTCTTGTAAGCATTTTAGTTTAGGCAGCATATAATTGTCTGCATTTCTCTTGAAATCTCCATCTTTCGGATTCAAGATAAGAGCAAAGCGCATACCATTTTTTATCATAGTTTCCAATGCTGAATTCAAACCATTAACCTGATTTTTCACTGGTTCTATGATAGGAACAATCTTAGCATTATTAGGGCTCATCTGAGAAAAGTCTTTCAATGCCAACAACTCATATTGTTTACCTCTTAAATATGGGAAATACATAACTTCAACTGCGATTTTATAGGATTATTTAAATATGTTTGCAGAATATCTATCTGCCCTTTAGAAAGTCCTAGCTGGAGGTACATTTGTCGTAACTCACGAGGAGCCTTTTTCAAAAGACACATATTATTCTTTCTCTTCTCTATTTCTTTCAAGAAATATTGATGTAACTTGTCTGGTGGCATATCATACAGTTTTTCCTCACATGCCTCATACATTTCATAATAAGGCACATCAGGAAGTTTACCAAATTCTTCAATGACCATATTCTCATATTCTTTGGTACGTAGACACTTCATCATCATACCCGCATCTATATTCTTGTTTTCAACAGCAGGTCTTGCTTCATCCAGTTCCAAGACACCACCACTTTCTCTCATAAGGACTATTCCTATATAAGGAGGAATGTCCTTTTCGTAAGTTTCTAGCATATTTGCTGGTATAACAACATAACATAGCTGAAACACACGAGTGTAATCAACCAGCTGTCCTATTAACCTACGAGTTGTATCATACTCCGTCTTTATCTCAAAAGCCCTACTGTTTCCATTAAACATTGCTAAATCAACTATGGACTTTTGCATTCTAAACTCATTGAAAATGACGGTATTAGAATGGGCATATTTTTTTATCAATAGTTCAATAAGCTCATTCTTATAAACATATTCACACCTATAATTGATACTAATCTGACGATATAGATACTTTAAGTATGAAAAATAAGTTTTTTCTTTCTTTCTCTTACCATCATATCTGTCATGAATTGCATCAAGTCGAGAACAATCTCCATATTTGATAATGTCAGTAAACAAGGCACGACTGAATGCGGAAGAATAACTCCGCATTCTATCCATAATATTATATGTCTGTACGTCTTGTTTCATCATTTTCTTTATTTATATGGCAAAGATACTATTAAATTTTTATTCCTCCATGTTTTATCGCATAATTTATGTTTTTTTCAACTTATTCTGCATATAATAGCTAGAAACTCTTTCATTTCCAACTTTAACACTCTTTATTTCTTTTAGAGCGCCATTTCCGAATTACTTAGACTTACAAAAGAATGCATCTTCAAAAAGCAACACCGTAATTCCTCTTTTAAAATTTGGTGGTTTCAATTATTTGCCGTATCTTTGCGCCATACAAATAAAGGAGAAAGGATTATGGCAAACAATGAATACAGAAAGCTGCCTACAGGCATACAATCTTTCAACAAGATAAGAGAAGAAAACTATCTCTATGTTGATAAGACTGACATCATTTGGAAATTAGCGAATAAAGGCAAACAGTATAATTACTTGAGCCGCCCTCGCCGATTCGGGAAATCTGTACTCATTGATACGCTACAATGTTACTTCGAAGGAAGAAAGGAACTCTTCGAAGGACTCAAAATCATGGACTTGGAAAAGGACTGGAAGGCATATCCTGTGATTCGACTCGATATGAGCCGTGGAGGCGCCAATGCAGAAACCTTGCGTTCGTACCTGAATCTGCGATTCGGATGCTACGAGGAGAAGTATGCCATCACTCCCGACCCTACCGCCCAACTTGCCGACCGCTTTGATGCCATCATTACGACGGCATACAAACAGACGGGCTTGAAAGTTGCCATCCTCATCGACGAGTATGATTCTCCACTCCAGCACTCTTGGAAAACCCCGGAACACGAAGCATGCACCGAGGTATATCGTGAAGTCTTTGCCATTTTAAAGGCAGATGATGAATACGAGCGTCTGGTCTTTATCACGGGCATCACCAAGTTTACGCAGATTTCCCTTTTCTCCGTGCTCAACAATTTAACCAACATCAGTTTTCTCCCAGAATATGCAGCCATCTGCGGCATCACAGAGGAGGAATTAAAAGAGAACTTCAAGCCTGAACTTGAAAAAATGGCAGAGGTGAACGGATGGACTTTGCAGGAAACCCACGACAAGCTGAAGGACTACTACGACGGTTACCATTTCAGTCGCAGAAACATGGTTGACGTCTACAATCCTTTCAGCCTTATCAATGCGCTTGACACCCAGGATCTTAACAGTTATTGGACATCATCGGGAGCCACTTCCATGCTGCCGAAGTTCATCAAGGATGCAGAGTTGCGCCTACCTGATTTTGAGGATTGCATGATTCTCCGCAACACATTGGAGACTTCCGATGTTACTGGCGGAGGTCCAGAACTCTTCTTATATCAATCAGGTTATCTCACCATCAAATCGTGCGTAGGAAATGTCTATCACCTAGGTTTCCCAAATGAAGAGGTAAAACAGGCACTATACGAATGCGTACTGCCGGCTTTGACCATGCGACAAGAAGCTGATACGCCATCGGTTTGAAAGTGGAAGTAGAGCACATGCTTTCTACAGGCAGAATCGACCTCATTGTCAAAACCACTCATCACATCTACGTAATAGAGTTGAAGTTAAGAAACAATGGTGGTAAAGATGCTGCCATCAAGCAAATTCAAGACCGCCAATACCTGGAGCCTTTCAAGACCGACAAGCGAGAGGTAGTAGGCTTAGGCATAGAACTAGACGAAGAAGGCAAAGGCGTTTTGGATTGGGAAATGGTAAATGAAGAATAAAGCTATAAGGGGCATGTCGTTACTTGATACGGCATGCCCTTCATTTTCAAGAATGTCCTTATTTGATGTTTTGTAAAAATGGAGTAAAGATATTTGCTTTTTTCATTGCAAGTTTGCTTGAATTTGGTCTATTTGTTTTTGCGTATTCCGCAAAAGTTTCTTTGCCCATCTTACTCCTTCACCATGTTCAGAGAATGCGATATAATCTAACCCTAACGCAACTAATTCTTCAAACTGCAAAAGAGCATCTTCAGATAAGCCGTTAAACATCAACGCAACAGCATAGTCATACTTAACAAGAGGATCATTGGGTTCTTGCTCAAAAGCTGCTTTTGCATAAGTTAAGCAACCTGCCTTATCCCCAACGACCTTATAGGTCTCGGAAAGAATCGTCTTCAAATAATACTCTTTGGAATAACGCTTGCAAATGACCCGAAGATAGCGCACTAGTTTTTCCTTGTTGTTACTCTCTTCCAAAGCATCTATTCTTTTCAAGATTCGATTCCGCTGAGATTCAGAAGCATATCCTATATCTGAGGCTTTTGCAACAGTCCTTGGATGACTATACTTCAATACTTTATAGAAAAGAACAGCTTCCTTTTTGGAGAAATCGCTTTCAATACCTTTTCCTCGATGTGACAAATGCTCTTCCATTAGAGCCAAGGCCTCCTTATCTTTAAAAAGGTGATAGAGACAATCTGCCTTATAATATCTGGAATCATTGATGACAGACTTTGCCCATCTGACACCATAGCCATTTTCCGCAACCTCCTCAATAGTCATATTTAAAACAACATCCCACTCTTCTATGGATTGTTCATATTTTTCTAACGACCAAAGGATTCTGCCACGAGTATAATTCAAGAGAGGCATGACAGGGCATACCTCTTTTGCTTTATCGGCATAAGACAAAGCTTCCTTATCTTTGCATCTGTTCCATAGGACATTTGCAAGTTGAGTCAACAAATAGCAGTTATTTGGTGACAAAGCAAGTTCCTTTCTCAACAGCTTTTCTGCAGCAGAGAAGGATTTGCTCTTTATAAGTTCAATCAATTTATCCATCTTACTTAGAACTATTTGATTCTGTCCCAAAAGGAAGCTGTATCTCTTCGTTCCAAAGTTTCTCAAACGCTTCCTTTGATATTGCATGAATATTGAGATTTCGATAATCATCCATAGTCATGTCATTATCACACCAATACCCCCAGTTTTCTTCAAAGGGAGCTTTGAACACCACCAAACCATTTTCTGCCACACCAACCTCTCTATTAGCATATTCTTCTACGTCATCATACTCTATGTACCATTCTTTAACGTAGCCAAGATTTTTATCCAACGTTGGATTAGCCATCGGCATAAAATGGTTTAATAACCAATCTATAATCTTTTCCCATAATGTATTTTTAGTTTTTTTACCTATTAATACACTATCAAATGAAAAATATTGCATATTATCCTTATTTCCACAACACTATAATTTAATATTTTTTATAAGCACCTGAGCAACAAAAAGTTGCTCAAGATTTTGCCATGTCAGAAATTTCACTTATCTTAGTGTTGCAAAATAAAAACAAATAAAACTCTGAATGACATGGCAAAAGTACAAATAAAATCTGAGAAACTCACTCCTTTTGAAGGATTTTTTCGATTATGGAGCAATTTGATACTCTTTTAGCTCAAACTATAGATTCCACCTAAGAATTGAGATGCACATTGTTTGGTTATCAATATAGTGAAATTCTACTAACATCTGGCATCCGCAAGATACGAATGGCTATTGAGTCCCAAACATAAAGGACTTTCGGGTGGAGTCAGAGTCATCACTTTTTAGATTTACTGTAGGGCATACGCGCACACGTAAGAATGTTTTTTCTCGAAAAAAGTCTCAAAGTCTCATTTTTCAGGAAAATATCAGTTTATATATCTGATATATAACTATTTACAAGAATGACACTTTTCATCAAAAAAGCCAGAGAAGTATCATCGAAGTATCATAAAATCGGGAGAAGTATCATAAAAAACAGGCAAGCATCATACGAAACAGGCGAAATATCGAACGAAAATGCACCAATCATCGAACGAAATGCATCAACTATGCCCACGAACATGGTCACTCATACCCACGTACACGGGTACGGATGACCACGTACACGGGTATGCGTGACCAAAACGATGGGTATCCATGCCCAAAGCCTTGGGTAACCATGTCCTACATAGCTGGGCAAAGATGCCCAAAGCCTTGGGCAAACCTGGGCAAAAGCATATATTGTGGTTTAACGATTTTAGTTGACCACTTTTAGTTTTATTTGTAAGACGAGTTGACTCAGTTAAAACTTATTTATAATTCACGTTGACTTTCCTGAAACTTAGTCATATTTTTAGTTGACTACCTTAATAGATGGCCATATCTAGAGTTGCCCTTCTCATATCCCATACAGACACTTTTTTACTTTATAAACTAGAAAAGTAGACACTACTACTGATACTAAAAACTGAAATAATAGACGCTACTGACTCTAAAAGACTGAAATAATAGACGCTTTTTTTAGTCTTTTACATCAACCCAACGCCGTTTTCATGATACTTCTGTAAGCGTCTCCGCGTTTATACCTTGCATAATTCAAAAAAAGCAGTAACAGCTGATTAAACTAATGCTGTTACTGCTTTTTCCATCGGTCAGGAAGTAAGTCTCTATATTTTTTCAATGGGGTATTGGGTTGCCATTCTGCAGTCTTTTCTATTACGTCGCATATGTATTCAAACAGATTGATGCCATTCAACTTGCATGAAATAGCTATAGAATATAGGATAGCTCCCCGTCTTGCTCCTTCGTGCGAGCCAAAGAACATAGAGTTTCTTCTTGATAGTGATATGTACCTCTGGATTCTCTCAATGTAGTTGTTATCGAGAGCCGTATCACCTCTTTTGAAGATGTCACAAATGGCATTATATTCATTAAGGGCATAACCGACCGCCTGCGCCAAGGTAGACTTGGGCAGCAAATCCTTCCTGGAAGATATTTCCTCCAGTTTCTCCAATAAATCCTGTAAAATGTCCGGTGCATATGACTGCCGATAGGCTAGATGGTCTTCAACGGTCCATCCATTTACCCCAACCTTATGTTTTTTGTCTTCTCGATAAAATCTGTTGATGATATCTACGACTTTCTGAGCATCCTTGTCCTCCTTGCCGCAGTCGATGAAGTCTCTCTTGACATGCTGTAGGCAGGCGATTCTCATAATGTCAGGATAAGCATCCGACTCCAGTTTCCGGTAAGGAGCATATGCATCACTATGTATGGTACCTTTATAATCAGAGAATACGTTAAGTATGACCTGCTCAGAACGTGAACCATCCTCATATACGAAGAAGACAAGTCCCAGTTTAGGCGCACTTACAGCCCAGAGGTAGCCTTTCTTCGAACCCTTGTCCGTAGGCTTTGTCTTGGCTAACAGCACTTTATGATATGTCTCGTCTGCCGAGACATAATCCTGCTGCAACACTACTTGGCAGATAGCCTTATAGAAGTTTTCCAGTACATCGGCACTTCTGGCAATCAGCTTGTTTGCCGTAGCTTTCCTTAACGTAAACCCATTGTCGGCAAAGTATTTGATGATTCGCTCTACCGGCATGGAATAGATGTATCGCATCTGCAGGAGTCCTGCTGCAAAGGAAGGTGAATAGGAAGAATTCAACAACAGAGCCGGCGGAGTTTTCCCCGGATACATGATACTTCCATCAGTATAAGTGTTGATGTGATACACGGTCTTGATGAATTTGATGGGTTCCATGCTGTAACGTATACAGGTACGAGTTCCGAAGAGACGCAACGTCTTCAAAAGCCCTGCATCCATGACTGGATCTATCGTAACATGCACCTCTTTCATCTCGTAATGCATGTCACGCTTGGCACCGTTGTTTTTGCGTGCCTTTCTCTTTTCGGCCTGCTCTGTTTTCTTCTTGTCAAATTCCTCCTGGGTCATCGAGTCTTGTGGATTCTTTTCCTGACGTTCGGACTTCTTGCCTGAAACGAGCTTGCCGAGTGCCTTGTTCTGACGATTCGCTTTGTCAATGGCGATTCCTTTCTGGACGAGCAGTTCTTCTAATGACTTTATACGTTCAATGAGTTCGTTGACCTGTGTAGTCAACGAGCTCACCGTAGCATTAGCTTGCTGAAGCTGTTCGTTTGCAAGCTGAAGCTGTTCCTTTAAAAGTACTATAATTTCGTCCTTTTTCATAGTGCAAAGGTACGAAAAAATATCGAGATATGCAAGTGTTTTTAGATATTTATTTTTATTATCTTGCTGATATACAATACGTTAAATACAGCATAGCAAAGCTAAAAGTTAAGCCTCTTTCTATATTTCATGCTTTTTAGGCAAATTCCGCTCATGATGGCAGATAGCGTCTTGTAAGGCATTTTGCATTGTTTGCTTTGGGGATCAAAGAATGGTAATTCAAAGGTTCCTCGCTCCAGTCGCTTCTGATACAGCAGGAAACCGTCGCCATCCCATTTGAGCATTTTTACCTGCTGGCGGTTCTTTGAGAAGAAGATGAAGACGGCACCACCGAGTGGCGGCAGCTCCATCTCCGTCCTCACAATCTGGTACAGGCCATTTATGCCCATGTTCATTCGGACATATCGCTGGCAGACGTAATACTGGGTATTTT
>OKSF01000423.1_pt1 | contig 40145 bp, 39 predicted proteins | sample 1606061 | NCBI WGS metagenome assembly OKSF01 (sample SAMEA3541567, study PRJEB24748) | human gut metagenome | biome: human gut; feature: human-associated habitat; material: faeces | place: China | collected 2012
ACATAGAACACTCGACCCGCCAGCTTCAAATAGAAAAAGTGTACTAATTCCAATCGTAAAAATTAGAATTAGTACACTTTCCATCACTTATAAATGCCATTATAACGCGGTTTGTCGGCTATTTTTCTTTGCATTCAAGGACAGTAACACTCTCAACATGCCATGAGCTCAATCTCTTAATTAGACATTTGTTGCATCAGGCGTAACTAGGCGATTATCATTTTTTATTACAAAAAATGATGTTTATTAACTCGCTGCCATAATTCCAAAAATTGCCTTGTTTTAGGGAATCAATAACTGATTCAAAATTCTATTGGTTTGTGGGAACATATTACTTTTAAAATTGAATTGGGACGTTTGTGGAAATTTATGTCATTCCTTAAATGTATTTTTGAATCTATAACATTAGAAGATGCTTGGGAACAGCGTAAGTTGGAAGACATATCTATTATTAATCCTAAATCAGTTATTCCAGAGCACTTTAAGTATGTAGATTTAGAGTCAGTTGTAGGAACTGATTTGATTTCATTCATAGAGACAGATAAAAATAGTGCTCCTTCAAGGGCTCAAAGGGTAGCTCGAACTGGGGACATTTTTTACCAAACAGTTCGTCCTTATCAAAAAAACAATTATTTGTTTACATTGAAAGATAAGGATTATGTCTTTTCAACGGGATATGCTCAAATCAGGTCTGACGTCGATAATGCTTTTTTAATGTCCTATTTGCAGAATGAAAATTTTGTTCAAACAGTATTAAGACATAGTACTGGTACAAGTTACCCTGCAATAAGCCCAAGTGATTTAGCAAAAATCTCTGTCTTTATACCTAAGAAACAGAAAGAGCAGTTAAAGATAGGCAAGGCGTTTTCTAATATTGACAATCTCATCACTCTTCATCAGCGTAAGATCGATAAGCTCCAAAAATTAAAGAATGCTTATTTAAATGAGATGTTCGTTTAGTTTCAGCGTAAGCAAATTCTGAAAATGTGAAAAATAATACAAAGGAAGGGAATGAAACACTTGAGTAATGCACCTAAGGATGCGACAGAAAGAGAGTTTCAAGAGAAATTTACTCGAGAGCTTGAAAAATATCGCTGGATGGCCCCAGATAGTCTCAACGGAACAAAACATAAGGTTACCGTTCAAAGCCTAATTAATAATTGGCGACAGGAGCTCAATCGCTTAAATGCTGAACAACTAGAGGGCCAAGAATTAACTGATAACGAATTTGACCAGGTACTCAAAAAGGTAGGTCAGATTCAAAATAGTTATGAAGCGGCTAAGCTCCTTTCGATTGAAGAAGGGAAGGGTAAAATTGACGGAATTTACCGGGACGATAATCCGGGTGTTACCCGTGATCAAGTAACCTTGACCATCTTTAAAAAGGCGCAAGTTGGTGGAGGTGATTCTAGTTATCAAATCGCTCGTGAAGTCCAGACAGAGCATGGTAATCGATTTGATATTGTACTGTTAATTGATGGATTGCCACTGATTAATATTGAGCAAAAGCGGACTGATAAAAGTCTTGATGAAGCCTTTGGTCAGTTTAAACGTTACTATCGTGATGGTGAATATCAAAATAATCTGATGGCATTCTCACAAATGATGGTAGTGACATCAGAAATTGAAACCAGGTACTTTGCTACACCAAAGTCTTTACGAGATTTTAATCCTAGTTTTGTTTTCCACTGGGCTGATCGAAAGAATAATATCATCAATAACTGGCAACAAGTCGTTGAACATTTCTTAATGATTCCAATGGCGCACCAAATGGTGGGGGATTATCTAGTAATTGATGAGGCTAATGATAAGGGAAATCGACGACATATGTTGATGCGACCGTACCAGGTATATGCTTTACAGGCCATTGAGGGTGCCGCACTAGGTAAGGATAATTTTGGCAGTCCCCATGGCGGTTATATTTGGCACACTACTGGTTCTGGAAAGACTATTACAAGTTTCAAGACTGCGCTGGTTTTATCAACACGTATGAGCTTTGATAAGGTTGTCTTCATGGTTGACAGAACAGAACTTGATCAAAGAACAGCAGAGAATTTTAAGGCCTATGCGGCTTATGAACCGGTTGAGGTTGATAGTACGCCATCCACCTATGATCTTGCTGCTAAAATGAAGCGAAAAAAGTCCGGAATAGTAGTCACGACCATTTTCAAGATGAATTCCCTGGTTAAGTCACTGATAGAAAATCATGATAACTCTCTAGCCGAAAAAGACATTGTGTTTATTATTGATGAAGCTCAGCGAACCACAATGGGCGATATGCTTGGCACAATTAAAGACTACTTCAAAAAGAAAGGATTGTTCTATGGCTTTACTGGCACGCCTTTATTTGAAGAAAATCACGTAAAAGGCAAAATAAAGACTGTTAAGGGAAAGAGCCACTTAATCGATACAACTGAAAAACTGTTTGGCCCTGAGTTGCACCGTTATACCATTGACGAAGCAATTCGTGATGGCAATGTACTTGGCTTTAATGTGAATTATATTAATACTGGTGAATACAGAAACATCGAGGACCTACGAGACGAACTGATTAAAGGAAAACTCCAAGATCATCCAGATCAAGTGGCCCGGAAAGTGGAAGCTGAGATACGGTCTCTTAAAGACGATAAAGTTGAAGAGGAAGCTATGAAGGAAGGACTGCTAAAATATCAAGATGAAACTCATATTCCTCGAGTTGTTACCGACATTCTTGACCATTGGGAAGAACAATCACAAGGCCGTGAGTTCAATGCTATTTTAACAGTGGCACGTAAGGATCGTGCAGTTGCTTACTTTGATGAATTTCAAAACCAATTGGCGCAACGTCATCAAAAATTAAATGTTGCGGTTACTTTTAGCTTTGGTAACGAAAATGATCCCGATAATATTGCAGATCCGGAATTAGTAGGCCGAATGTTTGGTAGTTATGCTAAATTCACGGGGATAAGGTTTGCATTTGGCGATAAGAAAAAGGGAAGCGACGCCTACTTTGAAGACTTGGTTGATCGAGCTACACGAGGTGGAAGTGGTTTAAATCCTAAGAATATAGACTTAGTTATTGTTGCTGATCAGCTCCTTACAGGATATGATTCGAAACGATTAAATACCCTGTATGTTGACCGTTCGCTGGAACTTCAAGGATTGATTCAAGCTTATTCTCGAACTAACCGGGTATTTGATAAGACTAAAAAAGAGTTTGGCATGATTGTTAATTATCAATTGCCAGCAATTACCGAGCAGAAAGTCAAAACAGCGCTTGAATTGTATGGAAGCGGTGGCAAGTCTAGTCGAGCAATTGTTCCACAATATGCTGAAGCAGTGGATAAGTTTGCTGAACTAATTGCGAAGATGAAGCCAACATTACCTGATCCATCGAAATGGGCTGATCTTAAAAATGATGAAGCAAGTAAAAAGATTTTTAAGCAGGGTTTTAAGGCTTGTTCTAAACAACTGCTATTGGTTCAACAATATTATGAATATAAATGGGATGATGACAAGTTTTCAATTAGCGAGCACGAGTGGCTGATGTATGTTGGGGCTTATCGCAACTTATTCCCACCAGAAGACCCCGGAGAGGAAGAAGAAGTTCTTGAACTCAAGGGTCGGACTACGTTGGCAAGAACCCAGCAAATCACTGCTAGCTATATTTTGAATTTAATGAAAGCAGTGAGCCATAAAGGAATTCAAAGTAAAGAATCTGACGATAGTCATCATGATAAAGATATTCAGAAGATAAAAGATAGCATTCAGGACCTTAGTGATCGCGGTGAGGATCAGAAAGCCCGTTTGTTGCAAAAATTCTTAAATGAACAAGTTATTACTAATTCTCTAGATCCAAGTAAAGAGATTAGTGATGCGTATAATGATTGGAAACTTGATCAATTGCACAAAGAAGTTATTTCATTTGCGCACCAGTGGGGGATAAATGAAGAAATCTTAAAAAAGGCAATGGATACCTTCGATTATCGGTTACCAGAAAATATTCCCTATATTGACGATATTAATAGGAATATTTCATTTAACAACGCAGAAGATAAAAGCTATGGAAACTTATTGCGCCATAAAATTGAAGTAGTCAAGAAGTTGCCAAAATGGATGCTTACCGTATCTAAAAAATATAATTAATAGAAGAGCTAAGGAGAGATCCTTGGCTTTTTTAGTAAGATGCTTGGGAACAGCGTAAGTTGGGGGATACCGTAAATAGCATTGTTGCTGGTGGAGATATTGATAAAAGTAAAATTCAAGAAAATGGAAAATATCCAGTTTACGCTAACGCATTAACTAATGATGGTGTCATCGGCTATTACAATGATCAGTATAGAGTAAAAGCTCCAGCTGTTACTGTAACCGGTCGTGGTGAAATCGGTGTCGCAAAAACTAGAAATACGAACTTTACACCGGTTGTGCGTCTTCTAGCAATAAATAGTATGCATAACAATTACTTCTTAGAAAATTTGATAAATACCCATAGAGCATTTGCTGAGTCGACGGGTGTACCTCAACTGACTGCACCACAGCTAGCAAATTATAAATTGAAATTTCCAAAAAGTATTGAAGAAGAAAGTAAAATTGGTAACTTTTTCAATAATCTAGACAGTCTCATCACTCTTCATCAGCGTGAGCTAAATTCTGAAGGGAATGACAAAAATGGGAAAAAACATTACTAGGGATACTGATTTTAAAGTTTATTTTCGTTACTGGATTAAATTGTATAAAGAAGGTGCAGTTAGAAGGGTGACTCTTAACAAATATTGGAATAATTTGCGGCATATAGAACTAATAGCTCCATCGTTAAAACTAGGAGACCTCAACCGAACCGAGTATCAAAATATTCTCAATAAGTATGCTGAACAGCACGAAAGACAAACTGTAATAGATTTTCATCATCAAATAAAGGGATGCATTCTTGATGCAGTTGATGAAGGATTAATAGATAGAGATCCGACGAGAAAAGCAATTTTTAAAGGAAAAAATCCAAGACCAAAAAAACAAAAATATTTAAATCAATTTGAGCTACATAGTTTACTAAAAGATTTAAAATTATCCAGTCAAATAAATTGGGATTGGTTAATCTTATTGATTGCTAAAACTGGATTAAGATTTTCAGAAGCCATTGCATTAACTCCTGATGATTTCGATTTTGTTCATCAAACGGTAAACATTAATAAGACATGGGATTATAAAAATGGTAGTGGATTTCAGCCGACAAAGAATAAGTCTTCAATTAGAAAAGTACAAATTGATTGGCAATTGGGAATGCAATTTCAGCAACTTATCAAAGAAATGGATCAAAAAAAACCAATCTTTGTAAAAGAAGGCAAAGCTATTTATAATTCAACACCGAATAAGTGGTTAGCACGGCATTGTGAAAAAGTAGGAATACCGGTAATTTCAATTCACGGATTGCGGCACACACATGCTTCATTATTAATGTACGCTGGTGTTTCAATCGCCAGTGTATCAAGAAGATTAGGGCACTCATCAATAACAACAACACAAAAAGTTTATATGCATGTGATAAATGAGCTGGAAAATCAAGATAATGATTTAGTTATGAGGTACTTATCAAGTATTAGTTAAGATAAAAGTATTGACTATACACTTTAGCTCACGCTGATGAAGAGTGATGAGGGAGTCAAGACTATAAAATACGAAATTTATTCTTTCCTGTTCTTTCAAAGATGTTGGGATTTTTACCGTCAATGAGGACAATGTTTTCTGACTCACCCCCTTAGCAGTTCCACCACTTGAAATACGTAAAAGATTATTTTTTACACTTGGTGATTCTAGTAAATACATTAAGAAACCTTCTGTTAGCACTGTGTTCTTAACAGTAAAAGCAATTGTTCTCTGACTTAAAATATATTTATTTTCGTCAGGAATACGTGCTACGTTTCCCATTGGAGCCTCGGTTGTAAAAACAACTTGTCCCTTATGTAGTTCTCGCCCATTCATCCATTTGTCGTATAGAGTTTGACTTCCATAGTGTGCATCTATAGTTTTATCAATATAACCATCTTTCACATTTTGAGCAGATAATGCTAATAAACCTTCATTAGACCAATTCATACCTAATTTTTTAGGTGTCCTTCCTCTAAAATCGATGATACTATCAATCAAATCCATGAACTTACGCTGTTCCCAATCGTCGGTAAAACCAGCAAATCGGCGTTTTGGCTTATGCTCTCCTTCATCAGGAAACATCTCCGTTAAATAAGCTGATTTTAGTTTTTTCAATTTATTTAGCTTACGCTGATGAAGGGCGATGAGGGTGTCGATCCTAGAAAAATATTTGCCTAATTTTTGCTGTTCATTAAGTTTTGGCATTTTAATAGGTAGTTTCATCATCACATCTGCATTTAATTTTGCTCTGCTTCCACCTACTAAATAAGTCTCAAATTTTATTCTTTTGATTGCATTCACTAGAAATAAGTTGTCGGCTATATCTTTTTTACCTTGGAGTACATGAGCATGATTATTAACCCAAACCTTTCCATTTACGTAATGAATGGGATAATTTTGTAAGTCATTGGCTCCATCTTCTGCAACTAGTACAAACTCGCCATCATGTGTATAACCTTGAACATAGTCCTGTATTCCATTAGCTCCGTAATATGGAGTAATTCCTCTTTTACGCTTTGAAGATGTTACTGGAATTCGTAAATTATCGAATCTTTCAACCACATCCCCCAACTTCCGCTGTTCCCAAGCACCAGCATTTTGAAACTCTTTAAAACGTCGATGAGGTACTAATGATTTTTTTGCATTGTTCATTATTTCACCACCAAGTCCTTCAAAAGGTCCTCAAATTCGGACTCAACCTTACTGATTTCATCATCAAGTTCTGAAATAGTCTCAGCGTAGCGATCGTTAAGTTCTTGTAGAGTTTGCAAATCACTCTCAAGAGAATGTTTAACTAGCTTGCTAATGCTGCTTTCAATATTTTTAAACCATTTATCTTTCATCAATCGATCAATTTCATCATTAGTCAGTTGTTCAATCCGAGCATAGATGGCTTCCTTCAAATCGGCATTAGCCTTTTTAATTTCACGATTCACTTTCGTCTTTCCAGACATTAAAGTACTGACTTGATGCAAATAATCGTACTCGTCAGTTCCCTTGGTTGCTTCTTTTAGAGCCGCCTTAACTTTTTTGTTTTCAAAACTATCCTGTGGTTCGTCATCATCATTCTTCTTAAGAACATCAAATAATGCATCGTACTCAGGAGTGTCCTCAGATTTGGCTGCCTCAACTAAGTCACCTAATTCACTTTCAATATTGTCCACCTTGGTTATCAAATCGTTAATATGATCCTGCATGTCACTGTATAGCTCATCTGCGATTAAATCATTAGGAACAATCGCACCTAGCCATCCATCTTGCACCTTGTGTCTCTTACTACCAGATCCTTTTTCAACCATATTCGGCTTACGAGTTCGTCCGCTTTCATAAAAGCCATTTCCAGCGATCAGTTCTTCATCGGCCTCTAAACTGTTTTGCCATAAATCGGCTACAATTTGGTACCCAGCATATTGATCGACATTATTAAATTGTGACAAAATGTCTTTAATTTCATCCAACATTTTTGACTTGAGGTCCGTTAAGTTAGTGTCAGTCGTAACTTGCTTCAACTGTGGATAATACTTGTGGATGTAATTTTTAACAGCAGACTGTACTTCATTGATTTCATTTTGTACCTGTGGAGTTTGCATTACTTGTTGCTTTAACTCTTCAACAGATACTTTTAATTTGACATATCCTGGGCGGATTTCTTCCAAAGAATTATCTAAAAGATCCTTGATCATCGTATTTAGCGCTGTCAAATTTTCAAGATTTTTCTTTGGAATTCCCCCTAGCAGGTGCGCATCAACATCTTCTGGAATGGCCTCATCCACTTGCTCAACATAACGTGGAATATTTAAGTTATATTCATTAGTAACGATTTCTTGACGAGTTGCTAAGTGGCTGTACCCGGCAATTTCTTTCTTATTTACATAAGTGTCAACAATTTTTGCAATATCGCGTTCCCGCAAAACATTATTTTTGCCAACTTTAATGAAGCCATTTGAAGCATCAATAATTAAAACCGGATCTTGCAAATTCCTGTTCTTCTTCAAAATCAAAACAGCAACCGGAATTCCCGTATTGGTAAAGAGATTACTTGGTAACCCAATAATGGCATCAATATTATTCTTTTCAATCAGCCGTTTGCGAATTTCACCTTCTGTGTCACCACGGAAGAGAACTCCATGAGGAAGAACTATCCCCATAGTCCCCTCCTGGCCTAAGTGATAGAGTCCATGCATCAAGTAAGCAAAATCGCCTTTTGAGTCTGGTGGCAAAACACCAAATTCAGAAAAACGTGGATCGCTAACCTTTAACGGTTTATCTTCATGTTTGTTCCAACCCTTGTCAGAGTATGGTGGGTTCATTACCACCGCATCAAACTGCACCCCTTCACCAGGACGAGAAGGGTCTTCTGGCCAGTCGGTTGACATCGTATTTCCGTTTTTAATCGTCATATTTTCTGGTCGCACACCATGAAGCAGTAAGTTCATCCGCGTTAAGTTGTAAGTTGCGGTAATGTATTCTTGACCATAGTAGTGCAAATTCTTTTGGCGATCGTGTGAAAGGTGCTTCCCAACTGTTAATAGTAGTGAACCTGATCCAACGGTTGGGTCATAAATTGACTTAATATCTGTTGTCCGGGCAATAATCTGAGCGATTACTTCACTTACTTGGGATGGAGTGTAGAATTCTCCCGCTTTTTTACCCGAGTCTGAAGCAAATTGACCAATCAAATATTCATAGGCATCCCCAAGAACGTCTCCATTTTGAAGATCCACCATGTTCAGATCAGCAAACAAGCCAATCAAATCACGAATGTTCTTACTTCGCTTGTTTAAATCACTACCCAATGCGGTATTCGTTAAATCGATAACAGAACTTGAGAACAAACCTTTAAAATCATCTGAATCATCGGTTGCTGCGATTGAACGTTCAAAAGCATTTAAACTATCCATCACTTCCGATAATTCAAAATCCCCATTTTCAATATCCTCTTCCCAAGTTTGGTATAAATGTTCCGGTGCTACATGATATCCCAACACTTGTTGAATATTGTTATCTAGGTCCTCACCAAATTCCTCGTGAGCCTTTCGATATTCATCTAATAGATTTGTATCGTTTGTCAGGCCTGCTGTTTCCTTAAAAGTTTGTAAGGTCTTATCGCTTAAGAACTTGTAAAACATTAATCCTAGCATGTAGTCCTTATAACGACTAGCATCCATTGTGCCTCGTAAGTTATTTGCCCCATCCCATAGGCGTCGCTTTATTTCATCTGATGTAATCATTTTTTCACCTAATCTTTCACTATTTCCATAATGTCACTAATATCGCAATCTAAAGCTGTGCAGATCTTCAACAAGACTTCAGTCGTCACATTACCATTTTTGCCTAACTTTACAATAGAAGCAGCATTTATTCCACTGGCTTTTTGTTGTAGCAATGCTAATTTTCTCGTTACTGATAAATAAGTTATTTATTCATCATCATATTGAAATGTTGTTCCTGACCCATACACTGAAATATCAGTTCAAACGTTTTTCGACATTGATCGTCATTTACATCTGTCTCTACAAATAATACATCATCAGTTATTCCCATCGATTCATCGGTAATATAGGAAAGAATTGCTGACGCCAGATTATAATTTTGAAATCCATCTTGAATGAATTTATCTCTATTATCTTCCAAAATTTGCTTACGTAGGCTTGCCCTGCTGTGCCCACATATTTGCAAAAAATAATATTCCAGAATCCTGCGCATAACATTAATTAATACTGCACCAGACGCCTGCTGGTATTCTTCCCACAAAGTAGCATAAGAATTTTTAACTGGATTAACATTCATCCTGTGTGTTGGACAGTTAGGATTAGTTTGCTCACAAAGTTTAATATCCGACTGATTATTCTTTTTGCTGACCAGATAGAAAGAAACGTAGTTATATTCATTTTCGTATTCATAGGAAACTTCACGCTGGAAGAGGGCATTATGCGTAAAGATGAAAATCTGCTTAATAAAATTGTCGTCAGTCAAATTGCGTCTATTGTCAGCATTATTTCTACAAATTGATACTAACTTCCTAATTTCAGCACTGACGATAAATAGTGTGCTACTATCCATGCTGGAAACCGGATCATCAATAATGACTATCTTGTCTTTCAAATTTCCATTCTTATTGTCACTTCCATAAACTTGCTGAAGAAAATACATGAAGGCAATAAAGTTTCTTTCTCCTTCACTAAGGTTCTTGGCTACTGTACCGGTTTCGGTACGTACAACCTCATAATTGATAGTTGGTGTTTTTTTATCATCTGAAAGGGCTTTTGCAGGGCGAAGTTTGAATCCCTGAAATCCTGAATCTTGCAGCATAGTATTAATGTTATTCATGGCAGTTTCAGTTTCTACTGTCTGCTGATTTAATTCAACGATCTGTTCATTTATAGAAGTTAAACTCGTATATGACTCTTTGATTTTTGTTTCCTGTGCTTTTATTTCATCATCTATCTGTTCTTTAGCTTGCTGATAACTGGCAATTAGTTCCTTCATGTCAAAAGCCATCAAAGCAAAAACAGCTTCTTTACATTCTTGCTTCTTTACGGACTTAGACGCAACGATTGTATTGTTCTCATCAATAAGGCTATTAAACCCGGTAATCATACCTTGCAGATCAGTCAGCATTGCTTTTAAACCGTTAAGTTCAACTATCTTTGAAGGCTCTTCTATTTTGGAACGAATCTTTTCAATATTACCTGTAATTACACCTTTTATAGCATTCAGTTTATCATTGTAATTCTGACGCTCAATTGTTGGATATAATGGTTCAGGAATTTTACGGATAGACGAAAATAAATTATTAGCTGTTTTCCGGTAATTTTCAAGAAACAGCCTTAATCTTTGACGATTATGTTCATACTGATCATCAAAACTTCGCTGAAATTCTTGTTCAAAAGAAGGTTCTAGCTCTCTAGAACAATAGGGACACCTGCCATTGGTTTTCTTTTGGAATTCAGAATGTCCTTGTTGTACCCACTCAGTAGCCCCAATCTGTTTGAAAAATGAGGCCAACTGGGTGTCAGCTGAATTGACAATGGCAATAGAAAGAATCTCATTATCCTGCACCTTATCCAGAATTGATGGATCAATTGATTCGTTAAACTTCGGATACTGTTTTGCATCCTCCGCATAGGCAGTATCATACAAATCTTTTAATTTTTGAGTATCTTGAGAAAGCGGTGCTGTTTCTAATAATTTATCAACAAATTTTTTCTTAGATGCCTTAAAACCTTTCTGAGTTTTTGCAAACGTTTTACGAATGGCTTCCGTCTTATCCCAGCAATTGCTATAAAATTGATTATTCAGCTGTTCTAATTTTTGCTCATGACGATCGCGATCTTCTATAGCATTGGTTCTTTTTTCATCCAACGTTTCTTTTTTCTTCTTCAGCTCATTAATATTTTCCTGAATCTCAGCGTTGGTTGAATTAATCGTATAAACACCTGGTAAGTTCTCATTACTTCGGACATTCCGCTCAATATAATCTTGATCATAAAGCATAATTTTTTTATCTTCAGTAGTCGTTCCTGTAGCAAACGTTACTCCTTTGCCTGACCGTATTGTTTTAGCAACAGTTGACTTACCGGTGCCGTTGCTACCGAAGAAATAGTTGATATACGTGGGGGTAATTTTTGCTGGATTGTTTTTGAATGTGGCTTGATTTACTAATACCTCTGTTATCTTCGATGGCATTTTCCTAGAATTAATCATTTCCACCCTCCTTTTGTAATATCTATTTTTAGACGCTTTAAAACCTGAAAAACATTTTTGGAGCGGACAGACCAGCCGCAAATATTTAGATCGGTTAAATCACAGCCAACGTTAATCCCCAGCGAGTGTGCGATGTCTGGCTTACAAATGGCCTGTTTAGAAACTATACACAAGGTTCTAAAATCTAATCTTATAAAAGTATTCCTGACAAACACATCGTGAATGTATCCTAATGCGAACATTTGATCATAGCTAGTACTATTGGTTTCACAGTGATATCCTGTGTTTTTTCGACAAATCAAAGCTGGGAAAGTTTTTAATTCTGCTATTCCCTTTTTTGATAAAGAGGAACACCTGTGCAGTATTTCAGGTGGTACCATATTTTGAGTTAATGCCCGGTTTGTGGGAATAATTACGTAATTCTGTTCAAATACATCTGAATTATCGGCCACTATCAGTTGGTAATATTGACAACTAAATGACCGCAAAGCAATCATATCAGCCGTGGAACCGTGCAATGGTTGCCCTTTTTGAGCAGAATTATAAATATTCACCGTTCCATGATTATCTATGTATGTACTTTTGTTACCATTCTGCGTGACATTTTTGGCAATTTCTTTGCCGGATTCCATTAGATAGTTACCCATTAAAATCTCCCTTTACAAATTCATATTTATCGTTCCATTGTTCGTCAAGTTAATGTTATGATCACCATTCTGCACAACGTTTGTCTGATGATTAATGACTGTTTGATTCGCCCTTGAACGTTCATCATGTTTTTGAGGTTCAATAATATCGACCTTCTCAGATTCGTCTGAGGAGGTTTTTTTATTTTGGGCACTATCCGATGACCAATCTTTTACCCAGCCAGACACTGTAATTTTTTTGGCCGTCATCTGTCCAATATCACTGCTAAACACTCTCGGCTTCCGATTTTCTTTTTTACCTAAGATATTTAAAGTTGCTACCCCTTTTTTATTTTCCCCTCGTCTTTCGGATAATACGAAAAACAGGATGCCTACAAGAAAAGGCTCCAATTCAAAACTTTTATTCTTCAAAAGTTGCCCTTTAGTTATGGCTTTACCGTTAGCCATTGTATAAAACTTCTGGCTGTCACTAATAGAATCATCTTTCTGTATAATCTCCAATACAGCTCCTACAAACCACTCACTTGTTTGGCGATCAAAGTGTTTATCAATGAAAACTTTCATTCTATCCAGGGCCAGCAAGTAATTATTATTTATAAGTTTCTGATAAACAGATATTTTTACGCAATCATTGAACGGTATATTTTTTGTTCCTTCTGTTTTTCCGTCTTTATATTGCGAGGTATCTTTAGCAGAAATGGAGTAATCATCACCTGTAAATGTACGTATCAATTCGTTCATGACAATTGGATCAGAGTGTTCATCATGATTACCTGATATATGTGATCTTGCATTACCATTTGGCTTCACGCTCTGTAAAAGTAAGAAAAATAGAACACACCCGCATAAATACATTTGATCATGTTTGCCTGTGTCTTTCACTTTGGACCACCTTCAATCTACTCAAAAGTAACTCAAGAAACCAAAGTAACTGAAGTAAGGCGATATATCTATTGACATCGACTGAAGTAATGACAGGTTAAAAGATGTAAAGAAATATAATCTCTTTACTTTGATTGCTTAAGGATGTTTACAAAAATTTTGATTTTGTATATATTCACATTTTAATTATATCAAGTTTTCAAATCTCTGTAGATATCTTTGTAATCAGTAGCATGTGTTGCCCGATCAACAACTTTTACTAGCATGCACCTAATTGCATAACATTCTGTAACAAGCCACTAGTAAGGCAAGTTGCAGTACCCAAGCGATTAATCGTTTAGGTCTGTTTCTTATTGCCTTGTTAGTGGCTTTTAGTGTGCCTTCGATTCCTTCGCTTGGGTGATCCCAAGAGGAGGAATTTTTATGAAGTTTAATAATAGCGAGTACGAATTAGTCGGTGAACAAAACGGCAAGTTAATTGTCCGTGTTAAGCATATGGATAACCAAACTATTGAAGTTACAAATGCTCAGGGCAACATCATTTTCGACTTTGATCATCAGCAGTACAACTCCGATCATCGCAACGAACGTCATCAAGATAAGTTTTTCAAGCAAGGGTTATCCGATCCAGATATGAATATGATGGACACCCTGGCGGATCGGAACTCTATTGAAGTTACCTCAATTTTCGGCAAGGACAGCCTACTCGACAAAATCATTGAAAAAGAGGACTGTCAAAGTCGACAAATGTTAGCTGAACAATTACCGACTGCTTTAGCCACCTTGACGAGCAAACAAAAATACGCTGTCATACAGTATTACTGCCACGGCATGAAGAAAAATCAAATTGCTAAAGAGATGGGCATCAGCAAGGTTATGGCCGGTCGTCACGTTAAAGCCGCAATTAAAAAGCTGCGCCAGTTTTACGGAATTGAAAATTAATTAGAAAAAAGTGGACCACAGTAGGTTCACTTTTTTGCTGTTTCTGGCAAATAGGTGTGAGGAGTAACTCACGAAACCTAACGAAAGGAGACCAGATGATGGCAAATAAGGTATCAATCAAGGTCACTAAGCACCCTCACCAAGAAGGTATTGTCAGTATGCGCAACATCACTATCCGGGAACGATTGCTCCGTCTACTGCTTGGCAAGCCACATCACTTGATGGTGATTGCGCCCGGCAAAGATGTTCAACAGCTACAGATTAATGAGGTAAAGGAGGTTTCCCATGAGTGCAATGAATGATTTGAACCTGCAACTGAAGGAGCGCGAAGAATTCTATCATCGCATGGCTGAAGAAGCGGTGGAAGGTCTTAAAACCATTCAGACCGTTCGTCAACAGTTATTCGGCAGTAACAATAATCAAGATGTTAATGAACAGCCGAAACGCAATCCAGTTCAAGATAAGATCACGATCCGTCAACTGCTGGCTAAGAAGTGCCAAGAAGGTTATACAGAACAGGTCAAGGAGCTTCTTCACAAGTTCGGTGCCGAAAAGCTGTCGGATGTTGATCCTAAAGATTACGAGAATCTGTATTACAGTGCGGAGGGGATCGGCCAATGAGCTCACCAACCCACCATGCTTTATTATCGGCTTCCAGTGCCAATCGGTGGCTAAGTGCTCCGCCATTACCACGTCTAGAGCAATACTTCCCGCACTCCACATCAGAAGCCGCCGCTGAGGGAACTGCTGCTCACGCTTTAGGTGAATACAAGATCCATCGGCTGCTCGGCGATCAGTTCAAGCGTCCCACCTCGGATTATCAATCCGATGAGATGGAAAGTTTAACTGATGACTATGCCAGTTATGTCATAGAGCAATACACCCAGGCTAAACAATATGCGGCTGATGCCAACATTAGCGTGGAACAGAAGCTGGACTTCTCTAAATATGTCCCACAGGGCTTCGGTACTGGCGATTGTGTGATTGTTTCTGATCACCTGCTCCATATCATCGACTTCAAATACGGCAAAGGTGTCCGTGTGGAAGCTAAAAACAATCCGCAGATGAAACTTTACGCAATCGGAGCCCTCGAGATGTTCGGCAGTCTGTACAACGTTGATGAAGTTGAAACGACAATCTTTCAACCTAGGATGGCCAATATTAGTACCTGGACCATTAATGCTAAAGAACTAATGCACTGGGCCAATTCCGAATTAAAAGAGAAAGCCGAACTCGCCTTTACTGGCAAAGGTACCGTCCATTATGGTACTTGGTGCCAATTCTCCGCTTGTAATGCTGTACTGCGAGCTCGTTTTGACTATCATCACAAGCTCACCCGCTTTCAACTACGGTCACCGAACTTGCTAACAGATAGTGAGGTAACCGAGGTTCTCGAGCACATCGATGATTTGAATCGTTGGGCTCACGAAATTAAAGACTATGCCGCTGACCTAGCCATTAACCATGGTAAGAAGTGGCCTGGCTACAAAATAGTCGAAGGTAGGTCTGTCCGCCATTACAAGGATGAAGCTGCCGTAGCAAAAATTGCTGAAGAACATGGATACCATGATATTTACCAAAAGAAGCTATTACCGATTACAAAACTAGAAAAACAGGTCGGTAAGAAGAAATTCACCGAACTGTTTAGTCAAGAAATTGTTAAACCTGCGGGTAAGCCAACTCTGGTGCCAAATTCCGATCAACGTCAGAGTATTAGCAAATCTAACCCACAAGATGAATTTAAGGAGGAAAAATAATATGTCACAACAAACTAAGGTCGTTACTGGTATCAACACTCGTCTCTCTTATGCCAACATCTGGGAACCTAAGTCTATCAATGGTGGTAAGGAAAAGTATTCAGTTAGTCTAATCATCCCCAAGTCCGATCAAAAGACAGTCACTGCCATCGAAAAAGCTATCGATGCTGCCATCCAGGAAGGAATTGGAAAGTTTGGTGGTAAGAAGCCTAATAAGGCCACTCTCAAGCTACCTCTGCGCGATGGGGATGTGGAACGTGATGATGCTGCCTACCAAGATAGTTACTTTATCAATGCTAATTCGATCACGGCACCACAGATTGTGGACAAGCATGTCCAACCAATCCTTGATCGTGATGAAGTTTACAGTGGCTGCTATGCCCGAGTTTCCATTAACTTCTATGCTTTTAACACCAATGGTAACCGTGGAATCGCCTGTGGTCTGGGTAATATCCAGAAGATTCGTGATGGTGAACCACTAGGTGGACATGCAAGTGCCAGCGATGACTTCACAGTGATTGATGATAGTAGTGACGATGATTTCTTAGCTTAAACCAAAAGATGGGCAGTCGATTTTGACTACCCATTTTTTGTAGAAAGGATTCCTAATGAAGCAAATCTCAATTGATATTGAAACTTATTCCAGTACCAACCTAAATCATACTGGTGTCTATCGTTATGCTGATAGCGATGATTTTGAACTTTTGCTCTTTGGTTATGCCACCGACTTTGGTCCCGTCAAGGTGGTGGACTTAACTCAAGGCGAAAAGATCCCACCACAGATTATTGAAGCCCTAGATAACCCCGATATTATTAAAAGTGCTTTTAATGCTCAATTTGAACGAGTTTGTCTGTCACGCTTTGTTGGTCACCGCTTAAAGCCAACTGGTTGGCATTGTTCTCGCGTTTGGTCTGCCACTCTCGGCTTGCCATTATCACTACGAGATGTTGGAAGCGTGTTAGGGTTGCCACGGCAAAAGATCACTGCTGGTAAAGAGCTTGTGCGCTACTTCTGTACACCTTGCAAACCTACGAAGGCCAATCAAAATCGCACTCGTAACTTCCCCTACCATGCTCCTGATAAATGGCAACAGTTTAAGCAATACAATCAGCGTGACGTCGAGGTTGAAATGGAAATCACCCAGAAGCTCGAATGCTTCCCCGTCCCACAGAATGAATGGGAAAACTACTGGATGGATCAAGACATTAATGATCGCGGTATCCGGATTGACCAACAACTAGTTAACAATGCGATCAAATGTCAAAACGTCTTCCATGACCAGTACCTACAAACAGCTAAAAAAGTAACGGGTCTGGCAAATCCTAATTCTCCCTTACAACTGAAAGACTGGCTCCGACAGCAAGGTGTCAAAACTGATTCACTATCCAAAGTATCAGTGGCACAGCTATTACAAACCACTACCGGCACGGTCCATCAAGTATTAGCTCTCCGCCAGTTGTTATCTAAATTAAGTGTCAAAAAGTATCAGGCTATGCAGAAAGCTATGTGCCAAGATGGTCGTGTCCATGGTCTTTTACAATTTTATGGTGCTAACCGGACGGGTCGGTGGGCTGGTCGCCTTGTACAAGTACAAAATCTTCCCCGTAATTCAATGCCAGACCTCGAAGAAGCTCGCGAATTAGTTAAGCAAGGCAACGTACCAGCACTTGCAATGCTTTATGATTCAGTGCCAGACGTCTTATCACAATTGATTCGCACTGCTTTTATACCTAGCAAAAATCATCATTTCTACGTGGCTGACTTCTCAGCGGTTGAAGCACGGGTAATTGCTTGGCTATCTAATGAAAAATGGCGACAAGAATCCTTTGCTAAGAATGAAGATATCTATTGTGCATCCGCAAGCCAGATGTTTGGTGTCCCCGTTGTTAAACATGGAGTCAACGGCGAACTCCGGCAAAAAGGCAAAATTGCCGAACTTGCACTGGGCTATGGCGGTTCTATTGGTGCGCTCAAAGCCATGGGTGCCACTAATCTTGGCCTAACCGATGATGAATTACCGCCACTGGTTCAAATGTGGCGTAATGCTAGTCCTCACATTGTGCAGTTTTGGTGGGACGTTGATAAAGCGGCTAAAGCTTGTATTAAAACCCACCTTCCTCAAGAATCTCACGGTATGAAATTCGCCTACCGCAGTGGTTGTATGTTTCTAAAATTACGTTCTGGTCGATCTCTTTGTTATCCCCAACCTAAGATCGGCATTAACCGCTTTGGTAGTGAGTCCATTACTTTCATGGGCATTAACACCGTCAAGAAATGGTCACGAATTGAAACCTATGGTGCTAAGTTAGTCGAAAACATCGTCCAGGCCACTAGTCGTGATCTCTTAGCTGAAGCCATGCGCCGTTTAGAAGCAGCCGGCAACCCGGCCGTAATGCATATTCATGACGAAGCCGTAATTGAAGCCCCAACTGGGCGTTCACTCGCTACCATGGTCAAGATTATGACTGAAGTGCCTGATTGGGCAAATGGTCTAATTTTGAACGCTGCTGGTTTTGTCGGTAATTTTTACAAAAAAGATTAATCTTCATGGTTTACTTTCAGTCCTCATCTGGCTTATCAGTGAGGACTTTTTTAGTCCCTAATTTAATGAAAGGATCTGAGTCTATGTCAGAAGCAACCAAGGCAATTACCAAGCTGCGCCAAGACAAACCGAATCCACACTACCGACCAATGATCTTTGTCATTGCGCCGTTTACAGAAGTAGTAAAGAGCGATGCCAAAAGTATCAGGACAGTGCGCTCCAACTGCCGTTTTGTCTATCAACATGGTGGCATCCCCGTTTGTCCACAGCTTTACCTACCTCAATTTATTAACCTGCACCATTCACAGGAATTTCAAGTAGCCGCCTTTATTAACATTGTGCTACTAACCAAATGCGCCGAAGCCTGGTCATTTGGTAAGCCAACACATGATATGCGCTACTTCATCCGCTTAGCCAAACGTAAAAATAAAAATATCCGCTACTTTAATAACGAAATGGAGGCCAACTAAAGATGCATTTTACTTTATCGACGGCAGTTAATTCCGGTCAGGCTAGCAACACGATCTATCCTCATCAACAAACTATCACTAACGCACAGGAATTAGAACAGGCTGCCCATTATGACCATGTCTGCGGTCAATTTAAAAATAACCAACGCGCTATTGCCAACTTCATCAAAGCTGACTGCCTGATCATGGACTGCGATAACGATCATTCTGACGATCCGACTACTTGGATCAAACCTGCAAACATTGCTAACTATTTCGATGATGTTTCCTACGCCATTACCTTGTCACGCAACAACATGAAAGCCAAGCATCATAAAGTACCCCGGCCTAAGTTTCATGTCTACTTTCCGATTACTGAGATTACGGATGCTAAAACCTATGCTGAACTAAAACACGAAATTCAAGAATACTTTCCCTATTTTGATGATAATGCGCTTGATGCGGCCCGTTTTGTCTTTGGTGTGCCTAGTACTAAAGCCATCTGGCATGAAGGATCACAAACCGTAGACAAATTTATGATGGTGCAACGTTACTTTGCTCAGCAAAACATCGGATCAATCCATGAAGGCAAACGTAATGCTACCCTTTCGCATTTTGCCGGTCGCATCATTATGCGTCTTGGCAATACTGCTGAAGCTCGTCAGGCATTTCAGGAAGAAGCTGCTAAATGTGATCCACCACTAAGCAAGCAGGAATTAAAAAACATCTGGCATAGTGCCACCAAATTTGGTCAACGCATGGCTAATCAAAAAGATTATATTCCGCCCGAAAAATACAATCAGCCCAATGATGACTTACAGCCAGCTGACTACTCGGACACTGGGGAATCTTATGTCTTTGTAAACAACTGTAAAGAGCGGGTCTGCTACACCAATCAATCAGGTTTTATGTGGTTCGACGGTAAGGTCTGGCAAGAATCGGAACCTTTAGCTCTCGGCGAAGTCCAACGTTTTACCGATAAACAATTAACTGATGCTCAGCTTCGTGTCACTAATAGTTATAAGAAGATTCAGCAAAATGGTGTGACATCCGCTTTGCAAGCAATGGGTAAAACTAAAGCTAGTCGGACTTTTAACGATGAACAACAGGCAGCGTTCAAGAATTACGAAAATGCTAAAGCTTACGAAGCCTTCATTCTCAAGGAACGCAGCACCCGTGGTATTAACGGGATCTTAACTAATTCTCGACCAAAGCTCGTCAAAGAGATTAATGATTTTGATGCTGATCCGTTTTTGTTGAACACGCCCAACGGAGCTTTCAATTTAAAGAAAGGGATGCACGGTCAACAGGAAATTCAAGCTGATGAATTAATCACTAAATCCACATCCTGTGTTCCTGGTAATCAAGGAGCTTCACTCTGGCAAGAAGCACTCACTACATTCTTTTGTGGTGACCAAGCGTTGATTAATTACGTCCAAGAAATTGTGGGACTGGTGGCGATCGGTCAGGTGTACCTGGAAGCTCTGATTATTGCTTACGGCAGCGGGAGGAATGGTAAGTCAACCTTCTGGAACACCATTGCTAATGTACTCGGCACTTATACCGGTCACCTCTCAGCTGATGCCTTGACCACTGGTGTCCGGCGAAACGTCAAACCAGAGATGGCCGAAGTCAAAGGCAAGCGGCTAATCATCTCCGCTGAACTAGAAGAAGGTAAGCGACTGAACACTTCCATCGTCAAGCAACTCTGTTCAACAGATGAAATCTATGCCGAAAAGAAATACATGAAGCCCTTTTCCTTTACGCCCAGTCACACCATCGTGCTGTATACCAACTACCTGCCCCACGTAGGTGGCAACGATGAAGGAATCTGGCGGCGATTAATTGTGATTCCCTTTAAAGCCAAGATTGCCAAACGCAATGATATTAAGAATTACGCCCAGCGCCTAACTGAAAAGGCTGGTCCGGCTGTCCTGCAGTGGATCATTGAAGGCGCACAGCGAACCATTCAGCAAAATTACCGATTAACTACTCCGGCGGCAGTCGAAAAAGCGGTCAATGCTTACCATGCTGACAATGATTGGCTCGGACATTTTCTTAATGAGAATTGTGAACTTGACCCCAGTTATGAGCAAAAGTCCGGTGACCTCTATCAAAAGTACCGTGAATACTGCCAAGGTATCGGTGAATATATCCGCAGCACAACTGACTTTTACACGGCCCTCAAAAATGCTGGCTTTCAACGTCAACACAAACAAAACGGTCGTTTCATCAAGGGACTGCGATTAAAAGTTGAGGCTGATGAATTCCTCAGTTGACTGTCATCGACTGTCACACTTTAAAACTCTAAAAGCTTGATACATCAGTGTTTACCAACCCTAATGACAGTCGTGACACTCTTTTACATTACTTGTATATAGGAATAAAAATAGAAAAAAAGAGTATAGAGAAGAGTAGTAAAACAACTGTCACGACCGTCATTAACCCTGACGAATCACCGATATATCAACGTTTAGGAAGGATTTTACAAATGTTAGAAAAACAAATCGAAACTGCTTTTGTCAAAGCTACCCACCAACGTGGAGGTCTTTGCCTAAAGTTCATCTCGCCATCTATGGCCGGAGTACCTGATCGATTGGTCCTCCTGCCTGATGGTCACATGGGCTTTGTAGAGATGAAAGCTCCTGGTAAACGCCCCCGACCACTCCAAGTGCAAAGGCTAAGCCAATTAAAACAACTTGGCTACCAGGTCTTTGTTTGTGACCAATTTGGACAGATTGGAGGAATGCTAGATGCAATACAAACCGCATGAATATCAACAATATGCAACTCGGTTTATTTTGGACCATCCCGTAGCAGCCATCTTGCTTGATATGGGACTAGGTAAAAGCGTCATTACCCTAACTGCTATTAAACAACTTATTCAGCAGGGGAAAGTTCAACGGGTATTAGTTGTCGCTCCACTGCGCGTGGCTAAACAAACCTGGCCAGAAGAAATTGAAAAATGGGACCACTTAAAAGGCCTTAACTATTCAGTCGTCACTGGTTCTAAGCTTCAAAGGATCAAAGCACTGCAGCAAGATGTCGACATTTATATCATTAATCGGGAAAACTTGAAATGGCTAATTGAATCCTCTGGTAATTCCTTTGACTACGACATGTTGGTGATCGATGAACTCTCTAGTTTTAAGTCTTACCGCTCACAACGCTTCAAAGCCCTCAAACGAGTGCGACCACTGATTAAGCGCGTGGTTGGCTTAACAGGCACACCGTCGTCTAATGGCTTGATGGATTTGTGGGCAGAGTTCCGCGTACTAGACATGGGCCAACGACTCGGCCGTTTCATCTCATCTTACCGAATGAACTACTTTGACCCTGACAAGCGAAACATGTATCAAGTGTTTACCTACAAACCTAAGCCCGGTGCTGAACAAAGTATCTACCGCGCCATTGATGACATCACCATTTCTATGAAGTCTAAGGATTACTTGAGTCTGCCACCGTTAACTATGAACACCGTTCCGGTAAAAATGAGTAATAGTGAGCAGGCAATCTATGATGAGCTTAATGCCCAGCTAGTAGTTTCAACCCAGGGTAAACAAATCGATGCCCTCAACGCAGCCAGTCTATCGAATAAACTTTGCCAGATGGCAAATGGTTGTGTCTACGACGACCAGCAGCAGATTGTTCAAATTCACCAGCGAAAACTTGATGCCCTTGAAGATTTGGTTGAAGCTGCTAATGGTAAACCTGTCTTGGTAGCTTACTGGTTCAAACATGACCTAATCCAGATTAAAAGTCGTTTCAAGGTTCGTGAGATCAAAACACCCCGTGACATTCAGGACTGGAACGCTGGTAATATTCCATTGGCATTGATTCATCCTGCTTCTGCCGGACATGGTCTCAACCTGCAGGCTGGTGGTGCTACCTTAATCTGGTATGGATTAACTTGGAGTCTGGAACTCTACCAGCAAACTAACGCTCGGCTCTGGCGGCAAGGGCAACGTCAACCAGTAGTTATCCACCACATCATCACTGAAGGCACCATTGACGAAAACATTCTGGTGGCCCTGAAACGCAAAGACAAAACCCAGTTAGCTTTGATTAACGCAGTGAAAGCCAACCTGAAAGGAAGTGTTATGGCATGAGTATCATGTGGAACTACTTAGACAAACGGCGAGCAACCGTTGCAGCCTTGAAAGATTACGATGGTATGAAGTTCATCATTGACTCTTACCAAGACGACCTGAAGCTAGCCAAGGAACAAATGATTGGTGTCAGTTCGCCACGCTACGGTTTCGTACCTAGCAGCAGTAAAAAAGATAACCCAACTGAGCATCGCCTGCTGCATGGCATCGACCAGACAACCAAGCTGAATGAACGCTACCAACAAGCCCAACTTTACTTCAAGTGGTTCGAGCCAGCCTGGCAAGAGTTATCTGAAGACGAGCGCTTTGTTTTAGATGTCTGCTACCGCACTCCAAACCAGTCAATGAACGAGGGACTAACTATCATGATGGACAAGTATTTCATTGCGAAAACCACTGCTTATAATCGAAAGAACAAAGCACTCGACCACCTTACCCTTTTGCTTTATGGATCCCACCATTAGAAAGGTAAAACGCAGAACAAACAATCAGCTTATCCATGTTATGATGATAGTGTAGAAAATTAAGATAAGGCATTTGCTTTATAACACTGAAGCCTGGCAGCTTAGAACTGCTGGGCTTTTCTTATGACCTCAGAAAGGAGGAGTGTCATGCCTTACTCACCTAAGAAACCCTGTCGCTACCCTGGCTGCCCACGATTAACCCACAACACTTATTGTGACGCGCACGCCAAGCAAGTCAGCTCTCACTATAATCATTACCAACGACCAAAGCGTAGTCGTCCGCGCTATCATCACGGCTGGCCAAAGATCCGTCAACGCTACTTGCTCCACCATCCCTTCTGTGAGATGTGCCTGAGCCAAGGAAGGTATACCCAAGCCACCGAGGTCCATCACGTTCTGCCTCTGGAACACGGCGGCACCAACGAGTTCAAGAACCTGATGGCATTATGTAAGCCATGCCACTCCCGCATCACCGCCCAGATGGATGATCGGTGGCATAAAAAGCCACGTCGATATCATTACTAAACCACGGAGGGGGCCATCAAATCCTTAAAAATTTTTCGCGCGGGAGCGGGCCTGGGCCTTCGTGTGCAAAAAAGCGAAATCAAACAGGGTATTAACCCCTGCCGGAAGGAGGGAGAGATTTGGCTAAAGATGGTACAAACCGTGGTGGATCCCGAATTGGTGCTGGACGCAAACCTAAATCACTTCACGATAAAATTCAAGCTGGACAAGACGCCCAAGTAATTGACCTACCAACTCCAACTAATTTGGAAGGTCATGTGATGCCGCCAGTTAAAGAGTACCTAAAAGCCAAGCAGAAAAATGGATTAGAGTTTGACGCTGCTGATATTTTTAAGGAAACCTGGAAATGGCTCGTTGAACGAGGGTGCGAAAGATTAGTCAACACACAACTGATCGAACAATATGCAGTAAGTGTTAGTCGCTGGATTCAGTGTGAAGAGTGTATCTCAAAATTTGGCTTTCTTGCCCGCCACCCGACGACCGGGAATGCGATTGCTTCCCCTTACGTATCAATGAGTCGCGACTATATGAAGCAATCTAGCCAATTATGGTTTCAAATTTTTCAGGTTGTTAAAGAAAACAACGCTACTACTTATCAAGGATCTACCCCACAAGATGATGTGATGGAACGCTTGCTCCGTTCACGGAAAGGAATGAACTGATGAAAATTGTTAAAAAGAAAATAGCAGACCTCATCCCCGCTGACTATAATCCACGTAAAGATTTGCAGCCGGGTGATCCCGACTACGAAAAGTTAAAACGATCAATGAAAGAATTTGGCTACGTTGACCCGATTATCTGGAACCAACAAACTGGTCGCGTGGTTGGAGGACACCAGCGATTAAAAATTCTCCTGGATGAAGGGATCGAAGAAGCCGAATGTGTAGTCGTCAACTTAAACGAAGAGAAAGAAAAAGCACTGAATATTGCACTTAACAAAATCAGCGGTGATTGGGATAAGGATAAGTTGGCTCTGCTCATGACCGACTTACAGGCCAGCGATTTGGATGTTTCATTAACTGGTTTTGACGAGAATGAGATCTCTGATCTTCTCGGTACCGAAGATGACACCCATGATGATAATTTTGACGTTGATAGCGAATTGGATAAACCAGCCTTTTCAAAGTCAGGTGATTTATGGCACTTAGGTAAACACACTTTATTATGTGGTGACGCTACTAAAACAGAAAGTTACCAGAAATTGCTAGGTGATCATAAGGTCAACCTCGTGTTAACCGATCCACCATACAATGTTGATTACTCCAGCAAGGCTGGCAAGATCAAGAATGATCATCAAACCGACGACAAGTTCTACCAGTTTCTACTCGCTGCTTTTCAAAATACGAATCAAGCAATGGCTAATGACGCCAGCATCTATGTTTTCCATGCCGACACGGAAGGCCTTAACTTCCGCCGTGCTTTCCAAGATGCTGGCTTTTATTTATCTGGTTGCTGTATCTGGAAAAAACAATCATTAGTGCTTGGTCGTTCACCATACCAGTGGCAGCATGAACCAGTTCTATATGGCTGGAAGAAAGATGGTAAACACGAATGGTACACTGGGCGAAAGGAATCTACTATCTGGGAATTTGACCGTCCTAAGCAAAGTAAGGAACACCCAACAATGAAACCTATCCCCTTACTTGCCTATCCAATCATGAATTCGACAATGTCTAACTGTACAGTTCTTGATCCCTTCGGCGGTTCTGGATCCACTCTCATTGCTTGTGAACAGACTAATCGAATTTGTTACATGATGGAACTTGATCCAAAATACTGCGATGTCATCGTCAACCGCTACATCAAACAAGTCGATTCAGATCAAGAAGTCAGTGTGGAAAGAGATGGGCATACAATTCCTTATAGTAATCTAAAAAAGCCGGCTTAATGCGTCGAAAGTCCTTGCTATCTGTACCTTCCAGAGTGATGTATACAATAACCCAATAAGGAGGTACAGAAGATGGAAATCAAATTTAATGTACACGGTCGACAGCGAAAAGAACTGGTGACAAAGCTGGCTGTCTATACTCATCAAAAGGCCGAATATCAGTACACACCTACCTACGCTTATCAGATTGGCAAGTACACTGTTAACAAAGATGGAATCCTAACATCCTCGGATGAAATTCCTGCTGGATTAGTAACACATCTTAAGCAACAGGGATTCACACCCAGCGAGACAGTCAAGTTGAACATAACATATCGCCGCAATGAGTTTACTGACCAAGATCTAGATAACCTACGCCATTTAATCTGGGCAAAAGGACAATTAATCAAAGACGCTTGCCAACTGAACTCGTTGCCTCTCACAATTGATGAGCAACAAGTAACCTTTGATTGGTTCACCGAAGTTAACACCGATGATGCTCCAGCTTATCAACAATTGATCGATAAGTTAGTGCGATACGCAAAGAGTCACCAGCGAATTATGTCAACGCGCCGTGATGAAAGTAATGAAAAATATGCTTTCCGCTGCTTTCTACTGCGTTTAGGTTTTATTGGTCCCCAATACAAGGCACAACGGAAAGTGCTACTCAAAAATTTAACCGGATCGGCTGCTTTTAAGAACCAGGAGGCTTAGTCATGAACAGAATCAAAGAAGAATTAGCCAAACGTGATCGTATTCGCCAACAGGTTTTACAAATTCGCAATACCGGTGAAGTAAATATGTTTGATGTCGAAAACGTAAAGCGTCTGGCTTACTACTATAATTGTTACGATCTAATCGACTATTTGACCACTGACCGTGCCGAGTACGTAAATTTGATATTAACTGGCAAGTTTAATTAATCATCAGCCAAGCATTGAGTTAATTCTCAGTGCTTTTTTAGTACAACTGAAAGGATGTGATGCCCTCTTGCGAAAACTAAAAGATTATAAACCCACTCAGTTCATGGCTAAGAATTCGGCCTACAACAAAGACGCTGCCGATTTTGCAGTTTCATTTATCGAATGCCTATGCCATACCAAGGGAACCTGGGCCGGTAAACCTTTTGACCTCATCGACTGGCAAGAAAAAATTATTCGTGATGTCTTTGGAATCCTAAAACCAGATGGCTATCGTCAATTCAATACTGCCTATGTAGAAATCCCAAAGAAGCAAGGTAAATCAGAACTAGCTGCCGCCATCGCTTTGTTACTCTGCTGTGCCGATGGTGAAGAACGAGCAGAGGTTTATGGTTGTGCTGCTGACCGTCAACAGGCCGCGATTGTCTTTGACGTGGCTGCCGACATGGTGCGAATGAACCCAGCCTTAAAGAAACGTTGTAAAATTCTTGCTTCACAGAAGCGGTTGATCTACGAACCAACTAATAGCTTTTATCAAGTTCTATCTGCTGACGCCTATTCTAAACATGGGTTTAATGTGTCCGGAGTTATCTTTGACGAACTGCATACCCAACCGAACCGGAAACTCTATGACGTTATGACGAAGGGATCGGGGGATGCCAGAACTCAGCCCCTCTACTTCTTAATCACAACCGCTGGCAATGATGAGCATTCCATTTGTTATCAAGTCCATCAAAAAGCAATTGATATCATGAAAGGTCGAAAACATGACCCCCGCTTTTACCCGGTAATTTATGGTGCTGATCGGGATGAGGATTGGTCGAGCCCCGAAGTCTGGAAAAAAGCTAATCCTTCTTTAGGAATTACAGTCAAAATGGAGAAAGTCAAGGACGCCTACAACTCTGCCAAGGAAAATCCAGCAGAGGAAAATACCTTCCGACAGCTTCGTTTGAATCAATGGGTAAAACAGGACGTTCGTTGGATGCCCATGGATAAATGGGATGCTTGTGCTTTTCCAGTTGATCCTAATGAACTACGGGGACGTGATTGTTACGGTGGACTCGACCTGTCGTCGACTACCGATATAACTGCTTTTGTTCTAGTGTTTCCACCAAGGGATGATTCTGAAGGTTATACCCTTCTACCCTATTTCTGGATTCCTGAAGATAATGTTGACTTACGAGTTCGACGTGATCATGTTCCTTACGATATTTGGAAGCAGCAAGGTTATCTGCAAACAACAGAAGGAAATGTGGTTCACTACGGATTCATCGAACACTTTATTGATGATCTGGGAAAGAAATATCACATCCGTGAAATTGCTTTCGACCGGTGGGGAGCTGTCGAAATGGTTCAAAATCTTGAAGGTATGGGATTCACCGTGGTCCCATTTGGCCAGGGATTTAAGGACATGACGCCTCCAACTAAAGAACTAATGCGATTAACTCTGGAAAAGAAGATCGCTCATAGTGGTCATCCGGTCTTACGCTGGATGATGGACAACATCTATATCCGCACTGACCCAGCCGGAAATATTAAACCTGACAAGGCTAAGTCAACCGAAAAAATTGATGGCGTAGTGGCCACCATTATGGGACTGGATCGTGCTATCCGAAATGAGGATAATGGTGATTCTGTTTATGATGGTCGAGGTCTATTAATGTTGTAATTACGAAGAACTAAAAGGAGTTGATGCCATGAGTCTATTTAATAAATTGTTCCATACCGATAAAGCTTCACCCAAAAACATCCTATCCAGCACCATGTCATTTTTCTTTGGTAGTTCGATGGCTGGCCAAAATGTGACTGAACGCACCGCAATGCAGAATACAGCAGTTTATGCTTGTGTGCGAGTCTTGGCCGAAGGATTAGCTGAACTTCCACTCCATATTTATCAATACACCAGCGATGGTGGTAAACTGCGGGCAATTAACCACCCTCTTTATTTTTTGCTTCATGATGCGCCAAATCCAGAAATGACCAGTTTTATCTTTCGTGAAACCATGATGAACCATTTATTACTGTGGGGTAACGCCTATGCACAAATCATTCGAAACGGTCAAGGCGAGATCACTGGGCTCTATCCTTTGATGCCTGATCGAATGGACGTTAACCGTGCTGCCAACGGTGAAATCTACTACACCTATACTCGCAACTACGATGATTACCAGGCAAAGAATAAATCAAAGCAAGTAATCCTCTTGTCCGATGAAGTCCTTCATATCGCAGGGTTAGGATTTGATGGTTTGATCGGCTACAGCCCTATTGCTATGGCTAAGAATGCGATTGGATTATCTATGGCCGCAGAACAATATGGAGCCACCTTCTTCAAAAATGATGCCACGCCTGGTGGTGTTCTCGAGCATCCTAATGTAGTCAAAGACCCTGAACGACTTCGGAAAAGTTGGCAGTCACAATTTTCGGGATCTAATAATCATAGCATTGCTGTCTTGGAAGAAGGAATGACTTTTCATCAACTTTCCATTCCACCTGACCAAGCGCAATTTCTTGATACCCGAAAATTCCAACTCGACGAAATTGCCAGAATTTTTCGTGTACCACCGCATATGGTTGGTGACCTAGACCGTTCAACTTTCTCAAATATCGAGCAACAATCACTCGAATTTGTAAAGTACACCCTGAACCCTTGGTGTATTCGCTGGGAACAAGCTATGAATCAACAGCTACTTTCCGCTGATGATCAACGAAAGTTTTTCGTTAAATTCAATGTTGATGGACTACTACGTGGTGATTACGAAAGCCGGATGAATGGGTATGCCATTGGTCGACAAAATGGCTGGTTATCTGCTAATGACATTCGTGAGTTAGAGGATCTCAACCGTATCCCTGCTGATGAAGGTGGTGATCAGTACTTGGTTAACGGTAACATGCTGCCACTTAACCAAGCCGGTAATTTCTATAACACGCAAACAACCAAAGAAAGTGAGGAACCAAAAGAATGAAACGTTTCTGGAACTGGAAACAAAATGGTGATCAGCGGCAACTAGCTATCTCTGGGGTAATTGCTCCTGATAGCTGGGTGCATGACGATGTTTCACCACAGGTATTCCAAGACGAACTTAATGAAAGTCAGGATCCAATCGATCTCTGGCTGAACTCCCCTGGTGGTGATTGTACCGCTGCCAGTCAAATTTATACCATGCTGATGAATTACCCGAATGAAGTCAATGTCAAAATCTCAGGTATTGCGGCATCTGCTGCTTCGGTAATTGCGATGGCTGGAACTACTGTTTCAATGGCTCCTGCGGCTATGCTAATGATCCACAATCCACTGACTATTGTCGGCGGTCAAGAAAGAGATCTCGACCACGCTGCGCAAATGCTAGCTGAAACCAAGGAGTCGATCATCAATGCCTATGAGCTGAAAACCAACCTGCCCCGTGAAAAGATTTCAACAATGATGGATAACGAAACTTGGATGAACGTCAATAAAGCTATCGAATTAGGCTTTGCTGATGCCATGCTGGGTGACAATAAGAATGTCACAGATTGTTACTCGTATTCCGATAAGCAATCTGACCTGGTGTTATTGAATAAACTCAAGCCTAAAGCAAAATCTACTATTTCTGTAAAGTCGCTGCAAAAGCGGCTTTCTTTGTTATCACACTAATTTTTAGGAGGACTTATCAATGAGTAAGATTACTGAATTACAAGAAAAGCGTGCCCGTATTTGGAAGCAAGCAAAGGATTTCCTGGACACTAAACAAAAAGAAGCTGATGTACTTTCTGCTGAGGACAACGCTACCTACGAAAAGATGGAACAAGACGTCGTCAACTTGGGTAAGGAAATCGATCGGCTCCATAAACAAGATGAAATTGAAGCTGAACTCAATAAGCCCACAACTAAAGCCCTTACTAATACCCCGACTGCTGGAGAATTACCAAAGGGTCAGGATGCTTATGCGCAGAACTTTTGGCAAATGATGCGTGGTCATGCGGTCGTTAATGCACTAAAAGAAGGTACGGATCCAGATGGTGGCTTCCTAGTGCCAAATGAGTTTGAAAATCAACTGATTCAAAAGCTTCAAGAAGCCAACGTCCTGCGAACCATCAGCCATATCATTCAAACCAATAGCGGTGAACATAAGATTCCGGTTGTCGCGAGCGAAGGAACAGCTGCTTGGCTCGAGGAAGAAGCAGCCTACACAGAATCCAATACTCAATTTAGTCAAGTATCCCTCAGTGCTCACAAATTGGGGACTCTGATCAAGGTATCGGAAGAACTACTGAATGACTCCGCCTTCGACTTGATGTCCTATTTATCTGACGAATTTGGTCGTCGACTTGGTAATGCTGAAGAACAAGCCTTCCTAACGGGTACCGGCACTGGCCAACCAACTGGTATCTTAACCGACACTAATGGTGCGTCTGCGGGATCCACAGCTGCTAAGGCCGATACATTGACTTTTGATGATTTGATCGAACTTTTCTATTCCTTAAGAGCACCATACCGTCAAAATGCTGTTTTCTTAATGAATGATGACACAGTGAAAGCCATTCGCAAAATGAAAGACAATAACGGTCAATATATCTGGCAGCCTTCTGTTCAAGCCGGACAACCAGATCGAATCCTCAATTGCCCGGTTTATACTAGTCCGTTCATGCCAACCATGGCCGCATCTAATAAGCCAGTGCTCTTTGGTGATTTCAATTACTATTGGATTGCTGATCGTCAAGGTCGAACTTTCAAGCGTCTCAATGAACTTTATGCCGTAACTGGTCAAGTCGGTTTCTTGGGCTCGCAACGAGTAGATGCCAAAGTCATCCTCCCAGAAGCCATTAAGACTCTCGCCATGGCTGCTAAGTAGAAAGGACTGATGTAATGTGGCTGCTATTACTTTGGCCGAAGCAAAAGCCTACCTAAGAGTTGATAACACAGCTGAAGATGACCTCATCACAAAGTTGATTGGATCGGCGACTGCTACCGTCGAAAATGTCCTTCGTCAGCCTCTATCAGCATTTGATCCTCTCCCTGATGATATTCATACCGCGATTCTCTATACCGTAGCTTACCTTTACGAATATCGGGAAACGGCTGATTTTGATGCCATGATCAAGTTTCTTCGGGCTATCTTGTCCCCTTACCGGAAGGAGGAATTTTAAATGCAACAGCAAAACAAACGGGTCAGTAAGATTGCTGATATTGGTGAGCTAGATCGACGCATTACTCTAATGAAAAAGAAATATGTCGGCGAAAACCCTAATACTGGAATGTCAATGTACAAAGATGTTCGCCTGGGTGATGTGTGGGCAAAAGTTTCTGCCCTACACGGTCAGGAATACTACACAGCGGTCACGGTGAAATTGGAAAAGCAATTATCATTCATCATTCGATATCGCGACGATGTTGATGAAGAAACCAACATATGGTTTGAAGGACGTGGCTACAATATTGGCTTCATTGACGATGTTAAATACAACCACGAGTATATGGAGATCAAGGCTGAATATTCGAGAGGAGTTGATAATCCAAATGAAGACAACTAGTTTAACGGTAATCAATACTTGTTTCGGAGCTATTGGAGCTTTCCTTGGCTGGTTTTTAGGAGGACTCGATGGTTTCCTATATATTCTCCTGATTTTTATGGTCGTGGACTATATCACCGGAGTGCTTTGTGCCATTAATGAGCATAAGCTCTCCAGCGAGATTGGCTTTCGTGGTCTTACGCGCAAAGTATTAATCCTATTGTTAGTTGGCATTGCACATTGCCTTGATATTTACCTATTAAAGAATGGTTCAGCAATCCGTACCGCTACTATTTTCTTTTATATCTCTAATGAAGGTATTTCTCTATTAGAAAATATAAGCCGTCTGGGGCTACCCGTACCTGATAAATTGAAAAGTGTTCTCCAACAATTGCACGATAAGGACGATAATAACTAACTTTTACCTGTGGACTGCGGTCTGCAGGCTTTTTGTTGTTTCTATGGTAAAATATCATCAGGTCTGAAATGGTGGGTCGCTCCCAACATGGAAGGCTTAGTGATAAGGACATGGTCGCATCACCCTTCAACTATTCCTGATAACGCGAGGTGATGACTATGTTAATTTGGAAAGAATCGAGGACTCGGCATTACTGCCGCCATAGTTATCGTGGCAGTCGGCCAGTTGATCATTGACTGCGCCAAAGCCTACGCGATAATAAAAAAAGCCAACCATAACGGTTAGCTTCATCCTCGATCATTCCTGATCACGCTTGAGGGTAACGAGATGCAGCTCGTTGCTCTCTTTTCTTTTATTATGATAGCTGATCTATCCTGTTTTTTCAACTTTTTAGCTGGCAGTTTTCTGTCAGCTTTTTTCTTTTACCATGGTTTACTTTTCGACCTCCGCTGGCTTATCAGTGGAGGTAATTAAGATGACCAAACAAGTTAAAGAAGTAACTCATCAACCACTGACGTCGATCAATACAACAATTTCGCAAAAGCAATTGCTAAATGACTTACATTATCGACAATCCAAACAGATCATCCAACATTTGCTGGATAAAGGGTTGATTTCGGCTGATCAATTTCAAAAGATTGACCAATTAAACAAGCAGTCCTTTCCACCACTATATAGTTCTGAATGTGTTGCTACATCAACGATCCAGAGCTAACATACCACACTGACGAAAGGAGGTTTGCCATGTCGACCATTACTAAAATTCAAGGTTATCACAATGATGTCAAGCAACTACGTGTGGCAGCCTACTGCCGGGTTTCTACTGACAATGTCGAACAGTTGGAAAGTCTGCAAAATCAGCGTGAGCATTATCAGGAGTACATTAGTCACCATTCCAATTGGCAACTTGCCAAAATCTACTATGATGAAGGCATTTCTGGCACTAAATTAACGAAACGGAATGCTTTAAAAGAATTACTGGGTGATTGTCGCAATCACCGGATTGACCTGATAGTAACCAAATCCATCAGTCGCTTATCACGAAATACGACTGATTGTTTACAAATTGTCCGTGAATTGCAACAGCTGAACATTCCGATCATTTTTGAAAAGGAACATCTTAATACTGGGGCAATGGCGAGTGAACTATTCTTGTCCATTCTCAGTAGTATCGCTCAGGATGAATCGCGCTCCACAGCTGGCAACTTACGCTGGGCAATTCGGCAGCGCTTTGCCAGTGGTGAATTTAGAGTATCTTCTGCACCTTACGGTTATAAGCTTCGAGATGGCAACTTAGTTATCAACCATACTGAAGCAAAGACTGTACGACAAATCTTTCAACGATTTCTAAGGGGAACATCAGCCAGTCAAATTGCTAAAGAATTAAATCAAAAGCAGGTATCAACAAAACGTGGTGGCCAATGGCGTAGTAACACTGTAATTAATATCTTGCGAAACAGTAATTACACCGGTGATATGCTCTGCCAGAAAACCTACCGTGACGATCAATATCATCGTCATTTTAACCAAGGTGAACTCGCTCAATATCTAATTGAAGATCATCACCCTAGTTTGATTAACCATGAAAACTTTAACAGAGTGCAAGTTCTGCTTAAAGAAGCCGTCAAAAAACGCCATATCGAAACTGGCAGCCATAAGTATCAACAGCACTACCTATTTTCTGGCAAAATCATCTGTGGTCAATGTGGGACGATTTTCAAACGACAAACGCGGCCACATAAAATCTACTGGGCCTGCCAGCAACATTTAAGATCTGCTCAGCAATGTCCAACTAAGGCAGTGTCTGAAGCCAGTCTGAAAGCTGCCTTCTGCAATATGATAAATAAGCTAGTTTACAGTAAGAAGTTCTTACTTCAGCCATTGTTAGAAGGCCTGAAAGAAGAAGCTAATGTCAACAGCGATGGTCAACTGATTTCTTTAACTAAGCAAATCAAAGCAAATGACCACAAAGCTGAAACGCTCACCGAATTGATGCATGCCGGTTTATTAGATAAAGCGATCTACGTCAACCAAACCGCTAGACTCGAGCAAGACACTTACCAATGTCAGGAAAAGATTAAACAGCTTAATGGCCAAAATACTGATTCAGCAAATGACTTTGAGGATGTTCGTACCTTATTACGTTGGTGCCATCAAGGGAAACAGCTTAATGAGTTTGATGAAGGTGTATTTCAAGAATTTGTTCAACAGATTGTGGTTAACAGTTCAAACAAAGCAACGTTCATCTTGAAATGTGGATTAAAGCTACCTGAAAAGCTAAACAAAAATGCCACTATCGATGGAAACTTTTATCGTGACATCATCAAACAACGTTACAACGATCCAATCAAACAAACAGAATATTTGTACAGTATTATCGAAAGTGAAGGTGATTTAATTGGGTAAAGTGAGAATCATTCCCGCTCATCAGCAAAAGGGCAATAGTGTTCAACCGCAACAAAGCAGGCAACCATTTGAACAACTCCGCGTGGCTGCCTACTGTCGAGTTTCAACGGATTACGATGAACAAGCCAGTTCTTATGAAACTCAAGTGGTCCACTACAAAGAATTAATTCAAAAAGAGCCAACCTGGGAGTTTGCAGGCATCTACGCCGATGATGGGATTTCAGGGACTAACACTAAGAAGCGGGAACAATTTAATCAGATGATTGCAGCCTGCAAAGCCGGTAAGATTGACTTGATTGTTACTAAATCAATTAGTCGGTTTGCCCGAAATACTATCGATTGCCTGAAGTATATCCGGGACTTAAAAGCTATCAACGTGGCAATCTTCTTTGAAAAGGAGAACATTAACACCATGGACGCTAAAGGTGAAGTGCTGATTACCATCATGGCTTCCCTCGCCCAGCAAGAAAGTGAGTCCCTATCGCAAAACGTTAAAATGGGAATTCAGTACCGCTACCAACAAGGTAAGGTCTTCGTCAATCACAACCACTTTCTCGGTTATACCAAGGATGCTCAGGGTAATCTGGTAATTGAACCGGCAGAAGCTAAAGTCATCAAACGGATCTTCTATAGCTATCTAAACGGGATGAGTATGAAACAAATCGCGGATTCACTCAAAGCTGATGGTATTTTAACCGGTGGTAAAACAAAGAACTGGCAATCCAGCGGTGTTTCAAGAATCCTAAAGAATGAGAAGTACATGGGTGATGCTCTATTACAAAAGACTTACACTGTTGATTTTCTAAACAAGAAACGCGTAAAGAATAATGGGATTATGCCCCAATACTATGTGGAAAACGACCATCCAGCGATTATTCCCAAGCCGGTATTCATGCAAGTCCAGCAGCTCATCAAACAACGGCAAAACGGGATCACTACTAAGAATGGTAAGCACCGGCGACTTAACGGCAAATATTGTTTCTCCCAAATAGTCTTTTGTGGAAAATGCGGCGACATTTTTCAACGGAATATGTGGTACCGACCAGAAAAGGTAGCAGTCTGGCGTTGTGCTAGTCGAATAAAGCGAAGCAAAACCGGAAGGCGATGCATGATTAGAAATGTCAAAGAACCACTGCTAAAGGAAGCCACCGTAGAAGCCTTTAACCAGCTCATTGAAGGACACGAGTTAGCTGGCAAACAGATCAAGGCTAACATTATGAAGGTCATCAAAAATTCTAAAGGACCTACCCTTGATCAACTCGATAAGCAACTGGAAGAGGTCCAAATGCAGCTAATCCAGGCCGCCAACCAGCATCAAAATTGCGATGCCATCACCCAGCAAATAATGGATTTACGAAAGCAAAGAGCAAAGGTGCAAAGCCGTGAAGCTAAACAGCAAGCAAAACTACACAGCATTGATGAAATCAACAAACTGATCGAATTCCACAAATATGGCTTAGTGGACTTTGATGAGGGTTTGGTTCGTCGCCTAGTAGAAAAAATCACCATCTTCAAACGCTACATGGAGTTAAAGTTCAAAGATGGTGAAGTAATTAGAGTTAATATGTGAAAACTTGGGATATTCAGCACTCACTTATTTGAGTTGGGTGCTGTTTTTAGATTGTAGTTTTTTAATTTGGCAGATTGCAAGAAATAACAGCCCGATGAAAAGAACTAATTTTAATATTCAAGTACTGGGGTTCTTACTTCATAGCAGGCAGTCAAAATTCATTAAACCAGCGTCGCACCCAGTGAATTCTTAAAATGGTCAAGCGCCCACTCCTGACCATGCTTGGTAAAGGTGGCGACCCCCTTAACCGGAATCGTAATCTGGTAGTTCAAATTATAGGCAGCAATTGCGGTGTGCAGGACACAGATATCGGTGCAAACACCTGCAATCCACAAGTTATCAATTTTTCGTTCCCGCAGGTAGTTATCAAGATTAGTATTTTGAAATGATGAATAGCGGTTCTTATTAAACTGGTAAACCCGGTCACTGGCCTGATGTTGTTCAAACCAGTCATTAACCTTGCCGTATAGCTGTTGACCAGGCGTACCGACCACGTTATGTGGCGGGAAGAGTTTAGCTTCTGGACTAAATCGGTCCCCACAATGGGCATCAGTCGGGAAAATTACGTAGTCGCCATTTTGGTAAAAACGGTTGGCCAGCTGAACCAAATAATCTTCTAATTCATGCGCTGGCTTGCCACAAGTAAGCGCACCATTGTCAGCGACAAAATCGTTTGTATAATCAATAATTAATAATGCTTTAGTCATTGCTAACTCCTTATTTTTGTGCCTCATAAACCAGCTTTTGTTGCAAGTCAGCTAACCGCTTGGTTAAATAAACCGGGAAGCGGTCCGGATTAAGCAACCGCTTAGTAGCCGCCGGCAGCTGTGCTAATTCGGTCTGCGCAAAATGCTGGATGGCAAAAGTGTCGGTTTCAATTGGCGCCGCTTTTCCCAGTGTCAAAACTTGCTTAAGCAGTGGCTTAGCAATGAAGTCGGTTAGAATCACTTTATTCCGGGTGACGTGAACGTCAGCATTGATTGCCGCAATTTCGGTTCCAATCTGCTCGTCAGCCAGGGCAATTACATCGGCAACAGCGTGTTGGGGATCATGCTTATCGTAGAGCCGGTAAACCTGCTTATTCCCAGGGAGCGTAATCTTTTCGCGACTATTACTAATCTTGATCTTTGGCACCCATTTGCCATCATTTTCTAGTGCCGACATTTTATAAACACCGCTTAATACTGGACTTGATGAACTGGTAATTAGTCGATCACCGATCCCAAAGTTATCCAGTGGTGCCCCTTCATCAAGCAATGACTTAACAATGTGGGCATCAAGGGCGTTTGAAGCAGTAATCTTAGCGTTGGTAAAACCAGCCTCGTCCATCATCTTCCGGGCCTTGGTTGCCAACTGGGTAATATCACCAGAATCGATGCGGATACCAACCGGTTCGTGGCCAGCTGTCCGCAATTCCTTAAAGACTTTAATTGCGTTCGGTACCCCAGAGTTAACCACATCGTAGGTATCAACTAACAGGGCAGCATTGTCAGGGTAAATTTTTGCCCAGGCACGAAAGGCCGTTAATTCATCAGGAAAGCTTTCAATCCAAGCGTGGGCCATCGTCCCCGCCGCCGGAAGGTTAAACCGCTTTGCAGCTAGCACATTGGAGGTACTACTGCACCCACCAATAATGGCAGCCCGCGCACCATATATTGCGGCATCAGGCCCCTGCGCCCGTCGTGCACCAAATTCCATTACTGGGCGTCCGCCAGTAACGCTGGTGATCTGCCATGCCTTCGTTGCAATCAATGATTGGTGGTTAATGATGTTTAAGATCAGGGTTTCGAGAAGTTGGACATCAATTAGTGGGCCACTAATACTAAGGATTGGTTCCTGTGGGAAGACTGGCGTGCCTTCTGGGATTGCCTTAATTGAGCAGCGGTTGTGAGCTGCCGTCAGGTAAAAGAGAAAGTCGTCACTAAAGTGGTTAAGGGACCGCAGATAAGCAATGTCATCAGTTGAAAAGTGCCAGTTCTTAACTTCATCAATTACTTGCATCAATCCAGCACTAATCACAAAACTGCCATCATCGGGCGCCTTACGGTAAAAGACGTCGAAGCGCGCCTGCTTATCGTGGGGAAGCGTTTGATAATAACCGTTGGCCATTGAAAACTCATACAGGTCGGTTAATAATTCATGCTTCATTATTAAACAACTCCTAACAAATTTAGGTAAAAAATACTTTAACTACTGCAAAAAAATAAAAGTATATTGAACTTTTATTATCACTGATTGTAGCACTTTTATTTTTAGACGCAAGGTAGTACCAGTTTAAATAACTTTGGTGGCCGGCCTGACCGCTTTGTTGCGGCGGTACCAACTTCCTTAAACAGTTTTTGGTGGGTCTTTTTAAAATTAGAATTATCAATTTGATCGACCGTTGTTTGGCGGAAAGTAGCATAAACTTCGCGGGCTTGCCGAAGGGTAAAAGTCGGTCCTAAGATCTGTAAAATGGTTGGCTGGTAGTCCAGTTTATTTTTAATTCGTACAATGGCCGTATTAATAATTTGGTGGTGGTCAAATGCTAGCGCCGACCCTGAAGCCAAACTCAAAACTAAGTCACCATTTTGCAAGATAAACTTTCCGTGGTCAAAGTTAAGACTAAACCACCCGACTTCGGTTGCTCCGTACCCGGCCCTCAGTTGCGGCATTGTCGGTAAGAAAGTCATGTAGGCAATCGCCAAGGCCCGCTCACCGCTTACCCGGTCGGGATCGGTGAAGGTTGCCAACTGTTCGGTAGCACTGTTTGATAGACGAACACCAATTTTATCCTTAATCAGGCGGATACAGGCAACGTCAGCACTTTCATCCCGCCGCAATAGGGTTTCTGGTAAAGCCCAGTGGCCCTCAAATGGCGGATAAGCCCGTTTGACCAGCAGGACTTGTGGTAAATGGGTCAGGGGATTAAAACTCCAAATAACATTTGCAATCGTAATTAGCGGACGCGCAACAACTTTGTCAGCCATCTCTTTCACCTCATAAAATATTATAGCGCAATCAAGAATCACAATAATAAAAAAAGCCAAGGTGGCTTAGTCTATTTCTCCAAATTCTCTTCATCCTTACCCATTGACAAAGAGCCCAAATTTTCGATATTTTAACCGAATTAGCATAAATTCAATATTATTTTCGTTAACTCACTCCTTGGTACCAAACTGACCGATTCGTACATACCACAAACGCTACCATATCAAGGCTCACTTCTACTTTCACTACCATAATCAACACAACCTGCCAAACTGGACATTCGCACACTCGACTATCGAAATAGGACATAGAACACTCGACCCGCCAGCTTCAAATAGAAAAAGTGTACTAATTCCAATC
>OKSF01000425.1_pt1 | contig 40052 bp, 33 predicted proteins | sample 1606061 | NCBI WGS metagenome assembly OKSF01 (sample SAMEA3541567, study PRJEB24748) | human gut metagenome | biome: human gut; feature: human-associated habitat; material: faeces | place: China | collected 2012
GTCCGTAGCCAAACGCTCTATCCAGCTGAGCTAAACGCACATTTCTTTGTCGCTTTAGAACTCTTTGTTTATCACTCGTTCCCGCTGACATCATGTATATTACACTATCCTAAGAGAAAAGTCAACACTTTTTTGAAAAAAATTTAAAATTTTTTCGAATAACAGTTTTTTGTGAAAATAAGGGCTTTTTCCCCTATTTCACAGTCCGCACCAGGTAGTCTTTCTTTCGCAGTTCCTCTTCAATCAGATCCAGGGTCTGCGCAGAGTCTGCCGATACGGTATGAAAATGTTCCCCTGATGTGATATTCTTCAGCGGCCGTGATTTTCCCTGCCGGATTTCTTCCATAAACAGTGCCACCTTATTTCGTGAACTGATATTCAGTTCCGCCCGCAGTTCTCCGTAAACCTCGTGACGCACAATCACATCCAGCACAACGCCGCCGAAATCCACAATTGTATTCAGCTCGTCCTGCATCTGCTCATCCGTGTGATTCACCTCAAAGACCCGCGTCTCTCTCACCGGGCTGCTGCAGATATAGCCGCGGTTTGTCGCAATCACATCGTATCCGGCAGCGCGGATCAGGGCAATGTCCTGGACAATCACCTGACGGCTGACTTCACAGCTCTTCGCCAGCGCTGCACCGGAGACCGGCGTCTTACTGTTTGTTATTCTTTGAAGAATCTCTTCTCTTCGTTCCTTTCCACTCATCATAAAACAAGACCTCGCATTTCGTACACTTCCCTTATCTTATCACACTTTCCGCCGTTTCTACAATAGCAGGAAATCATTTTCCAAAAGCTTTGTCAAGGACTAAAACTTTATGAAATTTTCCGGGCTCTCGTATATTCGTCCCGCCAACTGCCAATCATGAACGTATAACAGTAACGAACGGTAACCATACGTTCCATGTTTCAGGAGGATGCATACCATGGCGATCAATAAAGTTGAACTGTGCGGAGTCAATACATCACGCCTTCCCGTACTGAATGCCGAAGAAAAGGAGACTCTGCTGAAAAAGGCCCGCGAAGGAGATGCTGCTGCCCGCGAACGCTACATTCAGGGCAATCTGCGCCTTGTCTTAAGCGTGATCAAGCGCTTCTCCAACAGCAGTGAAAACGCCGACGATCTCTTTCAGATCGGCTGTATCGGCCTGATTAAGGCGATTGATAACTTCGACACGACCTTAAACGTCCGTTTCTCCACCTATGCCGTGCCGATGATCATCGGTGAAATCCGGCGGTATCTGCGTGACAACAATGCGATCCGCGTCAGCCGTTCCCTCAGGGATACTGCCTACCGCGCCATCTGCGCCCGCGAACTTTATCTCAAGCAGAACCAGAAAGAGCCTTCGATCGAGGAAATCGCCGCTGAAATCGGCATTGGAAAAGAGGATATCGTCTATGCCCTCGACGCAATCCAAAGCCCGATGAGTCTGTATGAGCCCGTCTACACGGAAGGCGGCGATACCCTGTATGTCATGGATCAGTTAAGTGATAAGAAAAATAAAGAAGAAAACTGGGTGCAGAACCTCGCCCTGCAGGACGCGGTCGCCCGTCTCAATGAGCGCGAACGCCAGATCATCCGCATGCGTTTCTATGAGGGGCAGACCCAGATGGAGGTTGCCCGGGAAATCGGCATCTCGCAGGCGCAGGTCAGCCGGCTGGAAAAGTCCGCCCTGCGCTCTATGCGGAATTATCTCTCCGACGAGCGGTAACGCCCGCCGTTCACTGAATTTCTGCAAACTGCAGCCGGTAATCCGACGGCGGCATTCCATAGTGTTTCCGGAACACACGGGAATAGTAAAAGGGATCTTCAAATCCGCACGACAGCGCCGTCTGTTTGACCGTCATCCCCATCTGCAGCAGCTTTTCTGACTGCTGCAGCCGATATTCCAGCAGATACTGTCCTGGTGACCGGCCGATTTTCTTCTGAAACAGACGGTTCAGCGTTGTGCGGCTGACCGCCATTTTCCGCGCAATTGTCTCCGCGTAGAACTCACTCCTGTGATACCCTGCGGCAATCAGAGCCATCGCTTCCATGATCCGCGGATCTTCCTTCTTTCTCTCCTCCCGCTGCGGCTCCGCCAGATCCTGGTACACGCCCAGAAGCGCAAGCAGCACACCGACGGCCTCCTGGCTGTTCCGGCGATAGAGTTCCATCTGGCAGAGACGCTCAAAATACGGCAGAAGCCTTTCCTGACGGAGAGGCGGCGCCGCCGGCTGCTGTGGATTCAGTACCGACCGTGCCAGAATCTGCCGGCATTGTTCCCCGACAAAATCAACCCACACATATTCCCACGGCTCGTTCTCATCCGGCGCGTACTGCACCACCTGCTCTGGACAGATTAAAAAGCTCTGTCCGGCGGTAAGCGTGTACGTCTTTTTCCCGCAGGTAAACGTTCCCTTTCCGCTTATAATATAATGTATAATATAGCACTGCCGTACACCCGGCCCCCAGGAATGCAGATCATGGCAGTCCTGCCGCCCGGCATCGACAGGCCGGATCCCGTTCATTTCTGATACAAGCATATTCTTTCCTTTTCCCGTATTTTATTCTTTATGAAACAAAAATCCATGCTTTTGTCTTAAAATTCCATGGTTTTGCTCTGGAAATCCATCTATACTCAAAGTACATCAAAACTTACGGGAGGTCAATACTATGATCAAACTTACACCGCCGATGGGCTGGAATTCCTGGAACACCTTCGGAGAAAATATCAATGAAAAAATGATTTTTGAAACTGCTGATGTCATGGCCGAGAGCGGCCTGCGCGATAAAGGATACGAATATCTTGTCATCGACGACTGCTGGTCTTTACGTGAACGCGATGAAAACGGCCGTCTTGTGCCGGATCCGGAAAAATTTCCGCATGGTATGAAAGCCGTTGCCGATTACGTTCATTCCAAAGGGCTGAAATTCGGTATGTATTCCTGCGCCGGAAACATGACGTGTGCCGGCTACCCTGGCAGCTATGAGCACGAATTTGTCGATGCGGAAACTTTCGCATCCTGGGATGTTGATTTCTTAAAATACGACTACTGCTACCACAGCCCGATCCTGCACGGAAAATATCTGTACCGCCGCATGGGACTGGCACTCGAGAACTGCGGCCGCGACATTCTCTTCTCTGCCTGCTCCTGGGGTGCCGATGAAACGCATGAGTGGATCAAAGAAACCGGCGCTTCCATGTGGCGTTCCACCGGCGACATCTTTGATACCTGGGATTCTGTCAAAGATCTCGTGGCACAGCAGGAAAAACTGCATCCGTACAACGGCGTCGGCTGCTTCAACGATATGGACATGCTGATCGTCGGCATGCATGGAAAAGGAAATGTTGGACTGGCCGGCTGCAGCGATGTCCAGTATCAGACACACTATGCACTGTGGGCATTCCTTGGCTCCCCGCTGATGATCGGCTGCGACATCCGCGAGATGAGCGACGAAACCCGCCGCATTCTCATGAATGACGAAATGATCCGCATCAACCAGGATCCGCTCTGCCGTCAGCCGTATAAAGTGAAAAACCATGCATGGAATGACAACGTTCTGATTTATGTAAAAGCGCTCGCAAACGGAGATCTTGCTATCGGCATGTTCAATCTCAGTGATGAAAAATCACGTGCAGCCATGAATCTCGATGAAATCGGCCTTCCGTTCTCCACCGGCCATACGCTGGAGCTCACAGAGGTCTGGACCGGCGATACGCTGCGCGCCCGCAATGCATCTCTCACTGCAGAACTTGAGCCGTTTGCATCGAAAGTATACCGTGCAAAGGTCGTAAAACTCTGATGGCAAGCTGTATGCAGTGCGGCAAAGAACTCACGCATAACGAGATCGGCGCCCACCGCAAATTTATCAACCGCGGCGCGGAACAGTTTTTCTGCAAGCAGTGTCTTGCTAAGCATCTCGGTGTAACGCCGGAGCTCATTGACGAAAAAATCGAACAGTTCAAGCGGCAGGGGTGTACACTGTTTGTATAGACCTATACTGTCTGAAATGCACACAGCCGGATTTCCGCCAAATAGAAATCCGGCTCTATTTTCATGCTGCATAAAAAATCATTTCTTCTTTATTTCTTTCAGATATGCTCCGGCATCCTTTAGGAATCCCGCCACAATCAGAAGAATTACCATTCCGATCGGAAACGCTGCCACGATACTGACCGACTGCAGATTGCTCATAGAGCTTTCGGAAAAGACCAGTGCAATCGGAAGCAGAATCAGCAGAAGGCACCACATAAGCTGAATCGCTTTCGATGGCTGCTGTCCCTCTTCCAGACGGCGGTAGCTGTAGCAGGAAACCGTCAGCGCAATCGAATCAAACGAGGTCGCATAAAAGGCAATCATCGTGAGCAGCAGAACGACAAGAACCAGCGGTGTACACGGGATCTTCTGGATCATGGCGATAATCATTCCATAGAGATCACCGTCTTTGGCATACTGCGCGATAAAATCCGCTTTTCCCGCCATCTGCATCCCCATCGATTCATTTCCCAGGATGATAAAGCTTAAAATCGTGGAGCCAACGCCGAATCCATATCCGCCAAGGATTGTCTGCCGCACCGTTCTTCCCCGGGAAATACTTCCGATAAAAAATGGCGCCGCCACGCACCATACCATCCAGTATGCCCAGTAATAAATAGTCCAGTTCTGCGGAAAATGCGTCTCGCGCAGCGGATCGGTATCGGTCGCCAACGTCGGGAAATACTGAATCATCCGTCCCAGCGATGAAAATCCCGTCTCGATAATATACCGCGTCTGTCCGCCGAACAGCAGCACGTACACCAGCAGCCCGAAAAACAGATAGATGCAGAGCTTTGCCAGAAAACCGATTCCGCGGAAGCCGTGAAGCAGCGAATACGTGTACACAAAACACGTAATCAGCAGAATCACAATTGTCACTGCGTTCCGGTCCAGATTGATATGGAACAATGCATTGATTGCACTTGCCATCAGCGGCGTTGCCACGCTGAATGTCGTTGCCGTTCCTGCAAGGAGTGCAAATACCGCCAGCAGATCAATCAGCCGTCCGCCGATGCCGTCCGTCTGTTTTCCCATAATCGGACGGCAGGCTTCTGAATACCGCTGCCGGTTCCGTTTCCGCACGTGCAGCATAAACCCAAATGCGGCAGCGAGAACGAGATAAAAGCCCCACGGAATCAGACTCCAGTGAAACAGCGGGTACACGCCCGCCCACTCCTGGATTCCGCCCATCTTTTCAATCTGCGGATCAGCAGCATACATCACCCATTCTGCAAAAGAATAAAACAGAATGTCTGCCGCAAGGCCGCACGTAAACATCATGGATCCCCAGGCAAAAAAAGAATATTTCGGTTTCTCGTCCTGCTCTCCTAATACAATATCGCCATATTTTGAAAATGCCAAATACAAAGAGAGCAGAAAAACGCCAAGGCCAATTGCAAGATAATAGACTCCAAAGGTATCTCCAAAGAAGAAGCGTACCTTCGCAAGAACTGTGTTGGACTGTTCCGGCAGGAGGAAAAACAAAATACTGAGCGCTGCAATCAGTCCCAACGGCAGCAGCGTGATCATCCAGTCAATCTGACCTTTTCCCCGTATTTTTCCGCTCTGTTTCTTTTTCGCCACTCTGTTTTCATCAACTGTATTCATGTTTTCTGTTCCTTTCTGCTATACTGCCCGATCCAGCTTATTTTTCTTCTGATTTTTTCTGACCCTGTGCCTCATATCCGCAATAGGACGGATCCAGTTCACAAAGCTCCGAAAAATCGTCAATTTCGATCAGGTCACCTTTCTGCATCGGGTAGATGCCAAGCTCATACTCCCTAAAATGACAGAACATTGCCACATCGTCCCAGTAAATCTGACGGTTCTTTTTTTCCTCAAACTCAAGCTCCAGGTGTTTTTTCAGCCGCTTTCCATCCTCCCCGCTCCAACGCGACACGCTGAAAAGCTGCCAGCCGCCTCTGCCGCCGGTTCTGCTGCAGGAGCGTACAATTCCGTTTTCCACCTGCATCAGCCATTCATCCGTCTCCGCATCGGTCCAGATGGCGTTGTAGCCGGAGCGCGTAAATTCCGGCGCGAGAATCTCCTTTTTGTATACCATCTGATCCCCATCCAGAATCATTGCATTTTCCAGATGCTCCCGCGCCACATAGAGGGAGGCAATGTTGTTGCAGGAAGCCCAGTACGGATTCTCAATCAGCTGCACCCCTTCGTAGTTCTCCGTCAGGCATGCAAACTGCTCCTTCTGATATCCCGTCACCACATAAATCTCAAAAATCCCGTTTTCCTGCAGTGCCCGGATCACCGTATCAATCATACGGACACCGTTCACGCGGATCAGCGGTTTCGGCGTGTCGAGCGTTACCGGCCGCATTCGCGTTCCAGTTCCTGCCGCCATGATAATGGCACGTTCCACACGATGTTTGTTCCGTATTTCGCAATGCTGCATCTGCTCCACTTCCATCTTTTTTCACTCTCCCACTCTTATTCTTCCTGTCCTTCTGTTTTCGCAAGCCGCTGCATCACAAGCTGATAATAATCCTTTGCATACCGGTACTGCCGCAGCGAATACTCGCCAAACTCCACGCCTAACCGACTCTTGTACTCACACCAGTTGCTCCACAAAAGCCCGCACACCGCAATGTATGCATAAATTTTCGTGCGCACCTCCTGCGGACAGCCTTCCGTAAAATAACTGTCGATCAGCGCATCCACCTGCGGACGGTCATACATGGCATAAATACAGAACATCGCCAGATCCACATGTGCATCCTGCATGCCCGCATATTCCCAGTCAATCAGACGGATTTCCGTTCCACCGTTTTTCTCCACAAACAGAAAATTATCCGGCACCGCATCAATATGCGTCAGCGTCCACACCTTCGGCTGTGCTTCCAGATAAGCCTCAAGCTCCAACACATGCGCTTTCGTCGTGCTGTAATCCCGATAAACAGACGGTTCCCCCTCCCACAGACTTTCATAGTATGCGATCTGTTCAAACAGAGAAAACGTATGCTCCACATTCAGATGCTCCTCATGGAAGGAGCGGAGCTTTTTCATACAGGCCTGCACATCCTCCGGCTTTTCCGGATCGCAGACACGCGCGCCTTCCAGATATTTCGTAATCTTATAGCCGTTTTCCGGATTGATCGACACGATTTCATCGCAGATGCCCTTTCCGTCCAGCGTCCGATATACCGCCGCCTCCTGCCTGCGGTTGATCAGAAGACTCGTACCTTCCCCCGGAATTCTCATAATATACCGCCCGCCGCGACAGCGGAATAAAAACGAACGGTTTGTCATTCCCTTTTTCAGGACCTCAATCCCCGTGATCTCCTCCCCGGAAACCGAAAGCACCCGTTCAATTTCTGCCATCGCATCCGACTTCAGCTGATCCGAATTTTCATCCAGCTCCCGCAGCTGCTCGTAGGTATTGATCTCCACCACAGCCCCTTCCGGGACAAGCTTTGCCTGCACCGGCATCCCGTTTTCCGCAAAAAGGGCATCCTCCCAGAAAACATGGTCATACCGGCGATCCTGTACCATCGTTTCGATTCGCCGCGCCATCGACTGTGCCACAGAATCCGTCAGATAGCTGATGCCGATCATATGATTTCCTTCTTTTTCCCCGCCTTGGGGCACAAGCTCCCATTTCCGGCTCACACGAACCGTACTGTCGGGATCCTTTGCATCGCTCACCAGATACCAGGAATACCACTCATACTCCGAAAACGGATTTTCCCGACACCAGAGGTCGCACGGCATAAGATACGTTTCGCCAAGCTGCGGCAATACCTTTGCCAGGGAATGCAGGTTGTTTTTCTCTGCATACTCCATATTGACAACCAGCTTCACGCCATACTGGTCAACCAGATAGTCGTACTGTTCCTTTTTGAAACCGACGACAACATAAATCTCCTTCACATTTACCACATGAAGCTGACGGATCAGCCGCTCGATCAGCGGTTCCCCCTCTACTTCCAAAAGCCCTTTCGGCGTTTCCATATTGATCGGAACCATCCGCATTCCATATCCAGCAGCCAGAATCACCGCATTTTTCGGGCGATGCTTTGCCATCTCAAGCCTGGCTTTTTCCGTCAGTTCCATATCTGTTGTTAAAAAACCCTGCCCCTGCAGCGCTTTCACCGAACGGTTTACCATTCCCAGTGAAAACCCACACCGCTCCGCCAGCGCACGCTGGTTCCGGCAGTGGTATTGCAGGATCACGTTCAAAATATCAGATTCCTGTTTGTTCATGTACATCTATCCTTTCATTTTCGTGAACATCGTTATTATAATACAGGACCGGCGGCATGTCAAGCTGCCAGCCGATCCTGAAAATAAATCCTCTAAATGCTGTATCGCTGTCCGCACAATTGGACAGGTGTATTAATCCTTCTCGTATCTTTCAATCAAACACTGATGCTCCTTGGTACTCTTATCATAGTTAATTCCCACAAGCAGAATATCACCACTGTAGCTCAGAATTGAGGAAGGATATTTTTTGTCCTTGATCTGCTGCACAGCTGTTCTCACGTTTTGATTCCACTTGAGTTCTACAATCAATGCCGGATAGTCACTTTTGTACTCAGGTTTCGGTATAAACACAAAGTCTGCAAACCCTCTACCTGTCGGAAGTTCACGAATCGGTTTGAAATAGTACTGCATCGCACTCAAATATGCGATTGCGAGTACACTGCTAAGTGAATTTTCATTGTTATACTGAATAGAAGAAGCATACTCGTTATGGATTTTTTCAATCTGAACCGCAACCGCCACCCCATCCATGTCGAGCGTGGAATCCAGTAAATTTTCTGAGTCCTGCCGGAATTTCAGCAACTCATTCCAGGGCTTGCTCTCGACAGCTGTCGTTAGTTCCTGCCGAATTTCCTCATTGGGCACAAAAGCGGTTTTCAATTTTTGATTATATCCCAGGTATCCCAGGTGAATCATGTAGGTCAGCACATCGTCCTTGCTCTTGATATTTATCGTATCATTTTTAAAGGTTGCCGTGTTCACCTTCACTTCTGAGCCGGAGAGCATTTCTATGATTGCGGTTTTCAGACCATCATAATTCATATTGATCAATGGTACAACCGTATCATAAGAAGCCGTTTCAGACCAATAACTCTTATATTCTCCTCTTAGCATTACGCTAACAACTGCTCTGGGATTATATACTTGATGATCCCTCAGAAGATAGCCGTCATACCAGCGTTTTACTTCTTCAAAATCCTGATCATATTCTTCAGCTAAGCTTTTTACTTCTTCCTCCGTAAATCCAATATACGGCGCCAGTCTGCTCGGACTTAGCATTGTGAACTCATCAAAATTATTCAGTGCTGACTGTGTTTTCTCCTTTTTTATCGGAAGAATGCCCGTCAGGTACGCAAGCTGGATATACTTTGTTGGTTCTGTTCCTTTAAACATTCCTCTGAGAAAGTTGATATAGTCTTCCTGTGCCTTCGCATTAGAGGCTTCGTCGCGAATCAGGACATCCCATTCATCAATAATGATAATAAACTTTTTCCCTGTCAGGGCATTGATCTGCGATAAAGCTTCCGGCAGGGATTTTGTCTCCACCGGAAGAGCATCTGGATAATACTCCTTAAGCTCTGCAATCGTTCTCTCCGAAATATAAGGGACTACCTGTTCTGATCCCCCAGCTGGTTCCATACACCATTGAATGTCAAGATGAATGACGTCATACTGGTTTAAATGCTTCTTAAAATCTGTGCTTTTGCTGATTTCCAAATCAGCGAACATTGCTTCTGAATTGCAGCCTCTGCTGTAATAAGCCGTTAGCATATTCGCTGTAACAGACTTTCCAAACCTTCTCGGACGACTGTTGCAAATATAGCCTTGTAACGTATTTAGCACCTTGTTTGTATATTTAATGAGTCCACTTTTGTCTACATAAATTTCAGAATTCAAAGCAACCTGGAACGCAGAATTGTCTGGATTAACAAACATTCCCATAATGTATCACGCTTCTTTCCCGGGCAGCATGGTACACCATGCCTGCCATCTTTTAATTTTACCGTAGCTATACAAAAGACAATTACATTTTATCATCTGACAAGGCAAATAGCAAGTTACTGTAAACGGTGTGAACCAACCGGTACAAGATCCACGCAGACAATCTCCGGAATATTGTTGAACCGCGGAATCACCTCCGTATTTCCAAGCCCCGCAGACAGAACCAGATGCCTTTTTCCATCCTTTGAATCAAAAACACCCTTCAGCCGTCCCGGAAACCAGCCCATATCCGGCGCATATACACCGCCGATCCCAGGTAAAATGACCTGCCCTCCGTGAAGATGGCCGGAAAACACGCAGTCCACGTTCCATTCCTCCAGGGCATCATTTTTCAGCCAGGCAATCGGAAGATGACTAAGCAGGATCTTGTAACGGTCGGTATTCTCAAAATCCCACAGAAACATGCATTCGCTAAGATCAGCTTCCTCCGTTTCCAGGTATTTGTCCGGCAGGCAGTAACCGTAAATGCCGCCGATGCGAAGAGACTGGCCTTTTACAGTAATATCCCGGTATTGGTGCTCCAGAACGATTGCACCGGCGTCCTGATACAATTGTGTGACGTCTGTGCCAAAATTGTCCTGGTATTCTATCTCATGATTTCCCAGGGACAGATAGACGGGAGCAATCTCGCATAGAGAAGAAATTAAATTGCTAGCAATCTCTGTGACAGGCTCTCCGGAATTTAACAGATCCCCCGTAAGCAGGATCAAATCGGGAGACTGACTTGCTATCCTGTCAATCAGCTCCTGATTGTCTTCTCCAAACTCGCTGTTGTGCAGATCCGTCAGCTGCAAAATCCGGATTGGGGTATCGATTTTGTCGGAGGGGATCTGATAGGAAGAGCAGCTTAGGGAGTGTTTCGATTGGTCGAGGTTTTGGCAGGTTGTGATTCCGAGGAATAGAAGTACGCTGATAATGATCGTCCATTTGTGCTGCCGTAGCCATTTCATTGATAATGTCCTCCGTTATCGTGACTTGATATCACTCTTACGCTTACGATATAATAGGGACAAATCAAGAAACCCACCGTTTTATGCGGGTTGCGGGCTGGTTTGCCCTTTTGTATTATAACATGATTATATAAATCATGCTATCACTAAATGATGGGAATCCCGCATAACAGGTGTGGCCTCCAATCTTTTTTCATTAACCCACAATTATTGATTATTGGCTTGATTGACTCCAGCTCGCTCTTTTCAAAAGAAGGAGGCATCCTGCCACCCGGCAGGGGAATTATGGCAAAAGAATTTTTCAAACGTCTGGCAGTCCCAATCATCATTGCCCTTTTGACAGCGTTCTTCTGCCAGCCTTTGTATCTGGCAACCGATGGTAGCTGTGATTACGTCCTCATGTGGATATTGATTGGGATTCCATTTGGCATACAGAAAATGTTTATCTGGCTCGTTCCATCTAAATGCAGTATTGCAAATGCGACGGGCATCATCGTCATCAATATTCTCATTGGCGGTATGATTGGCATTTTTGTCTTTGCTTTTCGCATTGCCAGCGGCATGTTGTACATGATTGCAGCAATCGTAAAGACTGTTTTTAGGAGAGACTATATTCCTTATTCCTCAATGTATAGATTTTTGCAGAAAATCTCTGTTGTAACAATAGCAACACAACAGGTACAAATTCCTTCCAATATCCCAGCACCAATTGTTCCACATATTTCATAAAAACCATATGGCTTAAATAGCGTAAAAGTATATCCCAAACACATTCCTATACTTCCAAACAATTTAAGTAATTTCCATTTCCATCTTCTTGTTCGCCTATGAATCAGATTTACAAACAACAAAACCACTACAACAATTCCAGTTTCCGGTCTATAATGATCACATAAAGAGTGATATAACCGTCTAAAAATAAAAGTGATGCTTTTAGTATCAGTAACACTGCTATCAAGAGATACCATTTTATCGCAATCTTCTTTTGTAATTCCTCTCAGTGTCATTAACGAATCACCTCTACTATAACTGATATACCATTTATTATCTTCGTAAACGGTAGAATGGTTCTTTCCACATTTGGTTGAAATTGATGTGTTAAAGTTATATAATACATTCAAAATATATTTACCAAGAGGGCTATTTATATGGACGAATTTATTAAGTTACTTGACCCAGCCTATGAACTAATACAATATCGCATAAAAGAAGATAAAGTGATTTTTCATATTGCATCAACAATAGCTGAATTAGAATGTCCGTTTTGTGGAAGAAAAACATCTAAAGTTCATTCTATTTATGAAAGAGAAATTCAAGATCTTCCTATGCAAGGAAAAAAGGTCATTCTGTTGGTAGATACCAGGAAAATGCGATGTATGAATCTGGACTGTTCTCATAAAACTTTTTCCGAGAAACATCCATTTGTGGCTGCTAAATCGAAAAAAACGAACAGGTTAATCCAAAACATTTTATATACATCATCCCAACTAAGCTCGTTGAATGCTTCTAAACTTTTAAAAAGCGAAAATATTTCAGTTTGCAAAAGCAGCATCCGCGATCTGCTTAAAAAAAATGCCATCCATTGTGGATAAATCTTCTGTAAAAATGGTATGTGTGGATGACTTTGCTCTCCGTAAAAGATTTTCTTATGGAACAGTTATGATAAATTTGGAAAATCATCGGATTGTTGATATGATTCCGTCAAGAGATACAAATGTTGTCTGCAACTGGCTGAAAACGTTTCACAATATCGAAGTTATTTCAAGGGATGGAGCCATTACATACGCATCCGCTGCTACAAATTCTCATCCTGATGTCATACAGATTAGTGACCGTTTTCACTTGATAAAGGGACTTTCGGAAGTTATCTGTAAATATATATTTCGTGAGTTTCCTGCAAGGGTTGAAATACCATTAACAGAAGGCGTTACGGATGAAATGAAAGCATTATATAACACTGCAAACCGGTCATTGCGTATAAAATTCGCCCATGAAAAACGCAGGGAAGGACTGACCATATCGGATATAGCATTATTGTTACATTCATCACCTAAAACAATCCAAAAATATCTTGCGATTCCAGAAGACCAGATTCCAGAAAGTAAGGAAATTGCCAGGGAACGGCAACACCAGCTGGCAATAAAACAAAAAGAACAGGAAATAAAAGAAGCAAGAAAAATGGCTTTGGCAGGATATCCGATTGAGCAGATTGCATCTCAGATGCACCGTGCCCATAAGACTATACAAAATTATTTAAATCCTGATTTTTCAGTTACAAATGGTCACTATAATGTTCGAATTCCAGGAAAATTAGCTCCATATGAGAACGAGGTAATAAAACTCAGGAGTCAGGGATTAACGTATCCCCAAATACATGATATTATTTGTAAAAAGGGATATACTGGCAGTGTAGCTTCGTTACGAATGTTTATGCAAAAAGAAAGAACACGAATGCATGAACAGAATGAAACAGAAAAGCCGCATTCTGAATATGTGCAAAGGAAATCCTTATGCCAGCTGGTTTATAAAAAACTCGAGGATATTGGCACAATCACTGTCAAACAGTATCAGGAAGTATTAAAAAAATATCCTTTATTAAGTGAGTTATATACATTAACCAAAGACTTTTGTAATGTCATATTCTCTAAAAATCCTACAAAAATAGATGAATGGATCAATGCAGCACAAAAATATGATATCCCTGAACTTCAAACATTCATAAACGGCATAAAAAAGGATATAACTGCTGTAAAAAATGGAATTATATATTCGTATAATAATGGCTTAGCAGAAGGCAGTGTAAATAAAATCAAAGTCATAAAACGGGTAATGTATGGTCGAAACAGTTTTGAACTATTGAAAGCGAAAGTGCTATTCGGAGAACTCTTTCACGTTAAATTCAACTAAGCATGGAAAGAACCGTTCTACCGTTTACTTTTATTTTCTGAATTTGCTCAACAAAAAACTCTGGAGGTGTATTCAGTATTCTCTCTTTATCATAATCAAAAAAGATTTTATCTATCTCTTCAATATTCCTCTCAACCTGATCCCATCGACGGTTATTCGTCAAAAGAGAATATATCATAGCTCGAATATGTTCTGACATTGAAAACTGCTTTCCTGCGGAACGTGCCTGTATCCATTCCAAATGAGTCATAGTTTCAACGGAAATATGCTTTTCTTGCAACATTTTTTCAATTCTATTTAATATTTCCATACTGTTGTTCATTCGGATTCTCCTGTCTTAGCAAACTTTTCTCCCATCTTACTTAATGATTCCATATGTTTTCATCATCTTAAGACGTTGATTGCCTATCTGAATACTTTCTGCAGCATCATTATTTAATACCGTCTGCGTTTCTTTTCGGTATTTCCATATGCGATTAATCCATGCAATTGGTAATAAGTATAGATGCTTTTTCAAATATGGGTAACGACCTTCCATATTTTGAACAGTTGGAAACAATGTCTTTATGACAAAATGGCTGGATTTCTTTCCCTGTTTTTCTGAAGAAACAGCATTCAACGTAATATTACTGCTGTGTTTCCGGCTCATCGTACCATCGCCATAAATTCCAGCCTCCAGCAGATCATCCAGCATCAACTGCTCATCCACCTGAATTTCCTGCCATTCCTGCGGATAACCGGCCCGGCTCGGATCAAAGGTCAGATACTTCTGGCCAATTTGAAACAGGGCTGCCGTAAACAGATCAGCATGGATCTCTCTGCATTGCTGCAGAATTCTAATCCAGTCGATCTCTTTTCCATAGGCGTTCGCAAACAGGACAATATCACAGACCTGCCGGATTCCAAAGCCACTATGCAAAAAATGCTTAAACGCATGGCAAATCAGATAGAATAAATGGTCTGTATATCCCATTGTGACAACCTGTTTTCCATCGATGGATAACTTGATTGCCCTATCATGAACATTTTTGAAAAAACGATTTAAGTCTCCATACGCAGTGGATTCAGGAGGAAAAAGGCACTTATGCAATTCAATGTAAATCGGGCTTCCTGGCTTTCCATACGGAACTTCATGCTCTGACTGAATATCCTGCGTTGGGTCAGCGGGCTGCATCCCATAATCCAGCATAACCTGATGACACAACTTAAACTGTTCTTCAGGAATCAATACATCTTCGTCCCCAGACATGCGGTAATCTGGATTTGGATATAAATTGCGGCATACAATACCTTTCACTACCAATGCCTGAACGCCCGCCTTCTGCAGATGCTGAAACAGACCCAGGAATTCATTTGTTTTCATTGTCTGTAACATGACAGAACGAATCGTTTGTTGTTTAGCGGACATGAAAACCTGCGGCTCCATGTTCCGGGCCGCAGGGCAATCATATACTGCTTCATAAATCAGTGGAAGCACCTGATGCGTAGTTGCAATCCGAAACAACTCAACCCAATCCTGTGATTCCAGTTCTTCACTCCATGATACTTTCTCATTTTTCAATGCGGCTTTTAAAGCCGTCAAAAACATATTTTTCTTTACGTCCATAGACCTCCCTCTGGCACTCCATCCTGTCAAATCACTTTGGAAGGATGTCTACCGTCACAACTTCAGGTATATTATTAAACTTGGGTACCGATTCTGTATTTCCCAAACCGGTTGATAAAACCATCGTAGAACTTCCATCTGCAGAAGAATACAGCCCCTGCAGCCTGCCTGGGAACCATCCCATGTCCGGTGCATACACACCGCCAATCAACGGAAGGATTACCTGTCCACCATGAACATGGCCAGAAAATATACAGTCCACATCCCATTCATCCAGTCCATCGTTGAGTAACCAGCAAACCGGCATGTGACACATTAAAATCGTGTATAAATCCGTGTTTTGAAAGTCCGACAGGAAAGCGCACTCTTCCGGGTCGGCTTCGTTTGTTTCCAGATATTTTTCCGGGAGACAGTAACCATAGATACCGCCCAAGCGGATTTTTTGACCATTGACTTCCAGATCCTGATACTGCCTGTCCAATACCACAGCCCCGGCATCTGCATAAAGCTGGACAATATCTGTGCCGTAATTCTGCTGATATTCTACTTCATGATTGCCCAAAGACACATATACAGGAGCAATTTTACTAAGATCAGAGATCAGGTCTGTTGCTATATCTGTATTGAGCTCATTTGAATTCAGTAAATCGCCAGTTATCAAGATTAGATCCGGAGATTGCTTTGATGCCAAATCAACCAGATCCTGATTTTTCTCTCCAAAAATACTATTGTGAAGGTCTGCGAGCTGAAGAATACGAATCGGCTCTTGAATCTTTGTATTATAAATTCTATAAATAACACAGATAAGTTCTTTGTTCGATTGATAAAAACATTTCCCTATGAAAGCAAGCAACATCACCCCAATAATCACAACGAAAAAGCAATTTCTTACATAATTGCGCGTTTTTTTCCTTTTCATGATTGCTTTCCGACAATATTCAATATATTTCTTATAAATTTCTTTGTTTTTGTAACAAATTCTCTCTTATCCTCAGTTTTTGGCATCATCAAAGAAGCAGCACCTTGAAAGTTATCATTAGCAATCAAATCCAAAACTTCTTTTCGCTCTGATTTATGTACTGAAGAACAGAGCAAGGACGGATTTTCCTGACAAGCCTGTTCCATTGTAACTGTCTGAAGCTTTATTTTATCCATAATTGAATCCAAAAGACGTTCACCTTTTAGTGAATGTATCAGAACCAAAGAAGTTCCTTTATTATCATCCATTTCTGGTGCCACATCCCAGATTCCCCAAAAGTCTCCCAAAGTGATATCGCTTACTCTTTCAGTCCCCTTAAACTGACAATCACTGCAAGATTCACGCAAAATATAGTCATTTACAAACAGACGCATAAAGGGATCTTCATTATTCTTTCGACAGTAACGTTTCCCACTGGAATATTGAAAATCAACAGAATAGGAATATCTGCTCCAGCCGCTTTCTTTACAGCGTAAATTAATATGCTCCGGCAACACTCCATCATTGTCAGCATCCGCTCGATATTGAATATATTTTTCCCAAACCATCGGGGAAGGCACTCCATGACATACAAAATCAACGCAAAATAAATTAACATACTCTTTACGCAAAAATGATTTTAGACCAGCGACCTGACAAGGCATTCCTGAAAAAAGTACATTTTTCCCCGTCTCAAGATCTGTCTTAATATCGAGGAAACAGCCTTCCAATTTGCTTTGTGAATATTTTGCTCCGCGAAGCTTTTGCAAATCTTTAAGGATATCTACACGAATATGCTGCACTATTCCAACTTCATCATAACTTGCACCATAAACAACTCCCGATGAGTCAAGGATAGATTCTGCCAGTACAGAAAATATCCCTCCTGATGAGCTTTCTCTGCGCAGTATTGAAGTTAAAGCATATGCCGCATAAGCATTGCAACATTGACCATCAACTTTTAAACTATTTAATACAGGACAAACTCGCCCACACATCCCACATTCGATGCATGAATTACTATCTATCTGCGGATATCTAAAACCATATTGATCTTTAACCATGTCAATACTTTTAGTTGAACAATAACTTTCACAGGCAGTGCACCCCGTACACTGCACTTGAGATGCTAGCTTTGGCATTATTCTCATCTCCTAAACCGAATTATTTTACCAATAATATCCTTTAATCTTTCTAATAAATATTGGAGTTCTTCTGTTTTCCAAAAGCAAATACAGAAGGCCACGTTGGGAATGACTGAACAAATTACGATTTTTATCAAAATATTTATTATCACTCCAAAATTGCAAAGCCGACATAACATCCAACACACTAATCCAGTTAGAAATAAAACAATCGCATATAAAATTTGACGGATGAAATACTCAGCTGGATTCTTTTTTAAACCATGCTTATACACAGCATAAGGTTCATACCAAAGATTCGTCAACAATCGCGAAATCAACGTGGCCAAATAGATGCCAAATACTCCCAAAAATTTTCCTAAAATCATATCGAGTAGAATATTTAATATACCTGTAAAAATCAAAATGTATTGACCATATTTGAATAGCCCCATTGTACTTTTATATGTATAACTTGCATGAATCATCCCAATAGAATAAAAATTCAGTGCTAAAATAAGTGGGATTTTTAATCCCATAACAAATTGTTCACCATAAAAGAGTTGAACCAAATCACTTGATACAAAAGTCATCCCAATTGCAGCCCAGCCATATAACCAGAAATTGGCCAGATTTAGAATCTTAAAAAATCCATACTGGGTTTTTTTATCTGAGGATGCAATAAGGTTACCAACGCTTCCTGTAAGTGCGTTAAAAATTTGTGTAATTAACGTGTTTAGAATAGATGAGAAAAGAGTATAGTTAGATGCAAATCCAACGGTTTTCACGCCATTAAAAAAAGTAATAACAATATTATCAGTACTGTTTACAAGAACGCCCGACAATTTATTAACTGTCAGTGCTTTTATATTTATAAACAATTCCTTTTTTTCGTTTTTTGAAAGCGGTTTAATTTCTTTTTTGTTAATATATGGGTAATCCTTGCTTGCTTTATACGAAATCCAAATATTATAAACAAGTCCTCCCACAACTTGAATCATCAAATAGCTAATATACTCGTGCGTAAGCAATAAAAAAGCAATCTGGAAGATGCTCTGTACTATTGTAACGATATAGTTATATCCGATGACAATATAATTCCGCTGTACAGCAGTCAGCAGAGAACTTTTATAACTATAAAAATACGAACTGACCGAGCTAAACAAAAACAAAAGATACAAAAGATACAGGTTTTCTTTAATATCTGGGGGTTCACGAATAATCAAATCCAAAAAAGGCAATAAGAGAAGCCCTGCTATAGCAACAATTGTTCCAATAAACCAATATGCTTTTTTATAAAATTGCATCAATGATGCAATTTTTTCTTCATCGTTCTCTGCAATAGGTTTATATAAAGCATAAGTAATTGCACTACCAATTCCTAATTCTGCCAATGAAAGCATGGATAAAATATTGCTAAACAATCCATTTACGCCAAGATAATCAGCCGACAGAGTTCGAACAAAAATAATGCGGCAGATAAAGCCAACTAGCGTATTTAACCCATACCCCAACAAACCAGTAAAAATATTAATCAAAGAATACTCCGTTCTGCTTCTTTCTTTCATACTTTGATCCTTACCTCCATTGAGATAACCCATAAACTTTTGTATATTTCCGTTTTTCAAAATTCCAATTCATATTACATTCCGTGAGCTGCCTTTACATTGTTTTTTATTCAAAAATCATTATTATCTCAATTGATTTTATAATATTTTCCCATTCATAGTGCAAAACTCACGCATCACTGCAATTAGTGTAATTATATAAAGTTTACTTCAATTTAATTAGGCCGTTCGCTTTCCAATCACAAAAGGAACGATTTTTTCCAGCATTACTACAACCATAAGGTCTGTAACAACTATTAGAAATGCCATTGACCATCCTCCATAATAACTTCCCAAAATCTTCTCTTCTAGTAAAATATAAAAATGCCTTACAAAAGTATGTGTCATTAGTATTCCTATTGTGTTCTGCCCTATCCATTTCAAAACATTATTATTTCTAATATACTTACATAGCATTATAATAACAAAACTACCACATGTCGAATGAAGAATATAAAAAAAAGGATTTCCTAATAATCCTGCAGACAGATCAACTTTACTATTCAAACACATTGTAATAGCCCATATAATAGCGCATACACCTAATGCCTTCTTGCTATACTTAAAGTACTTTTCATAGAGCAATCCAACTTCTAAAAAAGCAATTGCAATCAAGCATCTTTTAAGCCTAATCCAAGGACACATAATACCTGCTATCATTGATACAGATAAAATAAAAAAATACTTCCCACGGAAATCATTATCCTTTAATGCTTTTTCGCTTGCAATTACTACAATTTGGGCAAACATTGTACATGGCAAAAACCATAAAACCCCAAGATTAAAATCAAGCTGCATAGTGTTCTTTAATAAATTCACTAATGCATCTTTTCCCGTAAAACAATACATTACATCCGTGAATATTTCCCACACACTCATAGGGATCACAATTCTTTTAATCATTCCTATAATTATATATTTCCACGATTTATTCTCAGATCGTGTATAAGCGATTAACATACCTGTAATTATAAAAAATCAATGGATGCGCCTGAATTTCCTGTGGTGTATACAGAGTTTGATGGAAAAGAGATCAATGCTCTTCATGGATACATTCAGGATATGGGAAACCAGGTGGCAGGAGAGAGTATTTCCGTACTTCCTGAGGACAGAAAGCTGACATTGCATATTGATGAATATGATAATGGAATCACAGGGATCCGCTACGAAGTGCGCAATCTGGGAATGGACCGTTTGATCGAACGGACAGAGATTGATAACTGGCAGGAAGAAAATGGAAGTTTGCAGGTAGTGCTTCCTATTCAAAATCTGCTGACACAAAATGAAACTTATTTGCTGGATCTTACAGTAAGTACAGCAGAAAAAGAGATCCATTATTATACCCGCATTATGTGGGCTGATACCAACCATGCAGGAGATATGTTGGATCTGGCAGAAAATTTCACCAGAAAAAGTCTGAATTACGATGAGGCGAAAGAACTGGTGTCTTATCTGGAAACCAATCCGGGAGAGGATAACAGCTCTTTAGGCAATGTAAGTATCAAGGCAAGTTTTGATCATCTTACCTGGGACGGATTGGAAACAGAACTGGAGGGAGAACCGCAGATCACATTGCAGCTGTACGATGGGATCATGGGGCAGGTCCAGGTAGAATATAATGTGTGGGTCACAGACAGCACAGGTAATCGTTCCCTGGTGCGGACAGAAGATAATTTCACTATGAAGTGGAATGATAAGAGAATTTACCTGATGAATTATAACCGTTATGCCAATGAAATGTTTAACGGGGAACAGAAGAATTTTGCGGGAAAAAGGATCCTGCTGGGGATTTCGGATGCAAAGCAGATCAAGGCGCAGAAAAGCGAAAATTCCCGGTATATCCTGTTTCGTGTAAATGGAAATCTGTGGCGCTATGATCAGCATGATAAAAAAGCCCTTTGCATGTTTACTTTCGCAGATGGCTCCAATGATGATGTGAGAGCGGATTATGGGAAACATAATGTGAAAGTTTTGGCAGCTTCAGATGAAGGAGATGTTGATTTTCTTGTATATGGCTATATGAACCGGGGAACCTATGAAGGGCAGATGGGAGTGGTATTTTACCATTATGATGAAGACAGTCGTACAGTACAGGAAAAATTCTTTGTGCCTGTTTCAGAAGGATATGACCAGTTAGAGTCTGATATTACCACACTGGCATATCTGGGAGAAGATGGTATGACCTACCTGCTGCTTAACGGAAAGGTTACAGGAATTGACCTGAACAGCAATGAGTCGGTTACTGTAGCGTATGGCCTGAGCCAGGGAAGTTTTGCAGTCAGTGCAGATGGAAGCCGTATGGCATGGCAGGAAGGAAATAATGCATATCAGTCGGAAATGCTTCATGTTATGGATTTTAATACAGCACAGAAACAGGATATTACAGCTCCATCAGGAGATTATGTAAGGGCTCTTGGTTTTGTAGGAAGTGATCTGATCTATGGTTTCGGACATGAAAGTGATCTGTGGTCAGTAAATGGAATTGTAAAAGAACTTCCTATGTACGCCTTGTATATTGCTGATAATGAGATGAACATTCAGAGCGAATATAAAAAGCCGGGTATCTATATATCAGATGTAACGGCAGAAGATGGAAGAATCCATTTAAAACGACTGGTGAAAATAGGAGATGGGCAGTATGCTTACCAGGATGAGGACACCATTGTTTGTAATGAAAAAGTAGATAAGGATCCTTTTGAAGGACTTGGATGGTATGCGTCCCAGGACAAAGGCAGGGTCTATTTTGTACAGACAGATGGAGAAATAAAGGCTTCTTCTGTGAAAACAGAGGTACCAAAGGCATTTTCTTATGAAAATACAAGTACGTTGGAGTTGTCTGGCAGACAGAATAATCTTGAGGATACGGATCTTATTTTCTATGCTTATGGCGGTGGAAGATACCTGGGAGCCTTTAAAAATTTCAGTGAAGCAGTGAATACAGCCTATGAAAAAATGGGCTATGTAACAGATCAAAATCAGCATCTGATCTGGGATCGTATTAATAAGAAGCCGATCCGCAGCCTGAAAGATCCGGCCGGACAGGCAAGAGAGTTATTATCTTATATGGACAGCTTAGGTGAAAATAAGCTGAGAGATGGCGGACTTATGACATTAGATGGGTCCGGCTGTAATGTAAATCAGGTGTTGTATTTTATTGATAAGGGAATACCGGTGGTGGCATGCAGACCGGATGGTTCCTATCTGCTTTTATATGGATACGACCAGTACAATGTAAATATTTATGATCCGGCAACACAGGAGATCTCCAAGATGGGACTGGGAGATGGGGCTGTCTATTTTTCAGGAGCAAATAACAGCTTTTTGTGCGGTCTGAAAGTGGAATAAAAAAGCACACACTTTACAAATTCCATTCTTATGGTATAATCTAATGGATGTAAATAAATTGTGAACGAAGTTTTAGGGAATTCTTAAGTCCCATTAGAAGAATTTGCTGTAAGGATTGAATAAGATGTACTCTCGAAATCTTCTTGCAAAATAAAGCACAAAAAGATTTTGGGAGTACATTAAGCAACAGAGGTGTGTAATGGAACAATATATTATAAAAGGCGGTAATCCGTTAGTGGGTGATGTAACCATCAGCGGTGCCAAGAATGCTGCGTTAGGTATTCTTGCCGCCTCGATCATGACGGATGATGATGTACTGATCGATAACCTTCCAGATGTAAGAGATATCAATGTAATGCTGGAAGCTATCCAGGAGATCGGTGCAAGAGTAGATCGTATTGACCGTCATACAGTAAAAATCAACGGCAGCGGTATTAAAGAAGTGTCCGTTGATGATGAATATATCCGCCGTATCCGCGCATCTTATTATTTTATCGGCGCCTTGCTGGGAAAATATAAGAGCGCTCAGGTACCGCTTCCAGGCGGATGCAACATTGGAAGCCGTCCCATCGACCAGCATATTAAAGGTTTCCGCGCGCTGGGAGCGGATGTACAGATTGAATGCGGCGCAGTGATCGCCCATGCCATTGATCTGGTAGCAAGCCATATCTATCTGGATGTGGTTTCTGTAGGTGCGACTATCAACATTATGATGGCAGCAGCTATGGCAGAAGGCCAGACTATTCTGGAGAATGCGGCAAAAGAGCCTCATATCGTAGACGTAGCCAACTTCTTAAACAGTATGGGAGCCAATATTAAAGGTGCTGGTACAGATACTATCCGTATCCGTGGCGTAGGCAAGCTTCATGGAACCGAGTATTCTATTATCCCGGATCAGATCGAAGCAGGTACTTTTATGTGTGCTGCAGCAGCAACCAGAGGGGATATCATGGTGAAAAATGTGATCCCGAAGCATCTGGAAGCTATTTCTGCCAAGCTCATTGAGATCGGCTGTGAAGTGATTGAATTTGATGATGCAGTCCGTGTGGTAGGAAAACCGGTACAGAGACATACAGACATCAAGACTCTGCCTTATCCTGGATTTCCGACGGATATGCAGCCTCAGATGGCTGTTACACTTGCGCTTGCAAATGGAACCAGTATGGTAACGGAGAGTATTTTTGAGAACCGTTTCAAATACGTGGACGAGCTGGCACGTATGGGAAGCCATATTAAGGTAGAAGGCAATGTAGCTGTCATTGATGGCGTTGCAGGCTTTACAGGTGCTCAGGTAAATGCTCCAGACCTTCGTGCAGGTGCTGCCTTAGTGATCGCAGGACTGGCTGCTGAAGGCTATACCACAGTAGATGAGATTGGCTATATCCAGAGAGGTTATGAGTGCTTTGAAGAAAAGCTTCAGGCTCTTGGAGCTGTGATCGAAAAGGTGGATTCTGAGCGCGAAGTGCAGAAATTTAAGTTGCGTGTAGGCTGATTGAGAAAAATAGATATTGACATACCTGCGCAAATCCATTAAGATATGTGAGGTAATCCGTTTAGATTTACAATTAAAAAGTTCGTATATATCCCTTATTCAGAGTGATGGAGGTACAAAGGACCTGCGAAGTCACGGCAACCCCGGTTGAGTATGTGAAAGCAAGATGCACATGCGAAAGGGCCGGAAGGTGCCAGCCTGAGCGAGGAGCAGACGAGTACGGAAATTCCGGAAAACTGCTTGATCGAGCAATAAGAGGATTTGAAGATCTGCTATTTTCAAGTCCGCAATTGCTGCGGACTTTTTTCTTGCCATTGCATATGGGAGCGCGCCAGAGGTCGTTCGCTGTTCACGAAATGCAGTGCCCGCTTTAGCGGGTAACGGGTCAACAAAGCAAACTAAGATAACAATATAACAAAAACGAAAAAGGAGAACAAATGGAAAGAAGATTATTTACTTCCGAATCTGTAACTGAAGGCCATCCAGACAAAATGTGCGATGCCATTTCCGATGCCATTCTTGATGCATTAATGGAACAGGATCCAATGAGCCGTGTTGCATGTGAAACAGCTACCACTACAGGACTTGTAATGGTAATGGGTGAGATCACTACCAAGGCTTATGTAGATATCCAGAAGATCGTTCGTGAGACTATCCGTGAGATCGGATATGACCGTGCAAAATATGGTTTTGACTGCGATACCTGCGGTGTTTTAACTGCAATTGATGAGCAGTCTGCTGATATTGCTCTTGGCGTTGACAAGGCATTAGAGGCAAAGCAGGCTGGTGAAAAGCACATGACTGAGGAAGAGTTAGACGCGATCGGTGCTGGTGACCAGGGTATGATGTTCGGTTTTGCAAGCAATGAGACAGAAGAATATATGCCTTATCCTATTTCTATGGCTCACAAGCTGGCAAGACGCCTTACAGAAGTAAGAAAGAACGGTACCTTAAAGTACCTTCGTCCAGATGGAAAGACCCAGGTTACTGTAGAATATGATGAGAATGACAAGCCAGTACGTCTGGATGCAGTTGTTCTTTCTACCCAGCATGATGAGAATGTATCCCAGGAGCAGATCCATGAGGATATTAAGAAGTATGTATTTGACGAGATCATCCCGGCTGATATGGTAGACGAGAATACCAAGTTCTTTATCAACCCAACCGGCCGTTTCGTTATTGGCGGACCTCACGGAGACAGTGGTCTGACCGGCCGTAAGATCATCGTAGACACCTACGGCGGTTACGCTCGTCACGGCGGCGGCGCATTCTCCGGAAAGGACTGCACCAAGGTAGACCGTTCCGCAGCATACGCAGCACGTTACGTTGCAAAGAATATCGTAGCAGCAGGACTTGCTGACAAGTGCGAGATCCAGCTGTCTTATGCCATCGGTGTTGCTCATCCAACTTCCATCATGGTAGATACCTTCGGAACGGGAAAGGTAAGCAACGAGAAGTTAGTTGAGATCATCCGTGAAAACTTCGACCTGCGTCCAGCTGGCATCATCAAGATGCTTGATCTGCGCCGCCCGATCTACAAGCAGACCGCTGCTTATGGTCACTTTGGCCGTCATGATGTAGATCTTCCGTGGGAGAAGTTAGACAGAGTAGAAGATCTGAAGAAATATCTGTAGGAAAATGTTCTGTTATTTGTGATAAAACAGGACAGAAATGCAGATTGTGTTAAAATAAAAACAATAAATAACCGGATAAAAGAAGGTTAAAACAGAGAAACGTCTGGACAAAAACAGGAAATGCATTATGCAATCCCTTGTTCCAGGCGTTTTTTTGTTGCCATGCATCTGGAAGAAGCTGCCAGTGGCAGGTTCTGTAAGTATTGTATCAAAGGATATTCGCAATCCGCTTTCGCTACCTGCTCATAATAAAAAAGCTGCTCTGCAGCTTATCAGGCGGGTTTTCACCCACCTGATACAAGCAAGTTCCTATTCATTTATTGATGATCTCGTAAAAATGAGGAAGGAACTTCCTTGTTTTTATTAAAAAACATAGTTGACATTTTTTTAACAATACGATATAATGCCTAATGTGAGATTGATAATTAATTAACGAAAGAAATAAAGCAATCGACACAACATAACATGAAAACAAACACATTAAAACGATAACAAACACAAGGCATTACAAAGTAACACAAACACAAAGGGAATTATGGAGGAAATGGAAATGGCAAAGAAAGCAGAACAGGTTGTTCCGGAGATCATTGACAGCGTAGAAGGCTTAAATGCAAAAATGGCAGCAATGCGTGAAGCTCAGAAAGTATTTGCAACCTACACACAGGAGCAGGTTGATAAGATCTTCTTCGCAGCAGCAAGCGCAGCAAACAAGATGCGTATCCCGCTGGCAAAAATGGCAGTAGAAGAGACCGGAATGGGTATCGTAGAAGATAAGGTCATCAAAAACAACTACGCAGCAGAGTACATTTACAATGCATACAAGAACACTAAAACAGTTGGTGTGATCGAAGAAGATAAGGAATATGGAATTAAGAAGATCGCAGAGCCGATCGGTCTGGTTGCAGCAGTTATCCCAACTACCAATCCAACATCAACTGCGATTTTTAAGACATTGATCTCCTTAAAGACCAGAAATGCGATCATCATTTCCCCACATCCAAGAGCTAAAAAGAGCACCATTGCAGCAGCAAAGGTAGTTCTGGATGCAGCAGTTGCAGCTGGAGCACCAGAAGGCATCATCGGCTGGATCGATGTTCCATCTCTTGACTTAACAAACGAAGTTATGAGAGATGCAGACATTATCCTGGCAACCGGTGGTCCTGGAATGGTTAAAGCAGCTTATTCTTCCGGAAAACCTGCACTTGGCGTAGGTGCCGGAAATACACCGGTTATCATTGATGACACTGCAGATGTACGTATGGCAGTTAACTCCATTATCCATTCTAAGACCTTTGATAATGGTATGATCTGTGCTTCTGAACAGTCTGTAACCATTCTGGAGCCTGTATATGAAGCTGCCAAGAAAGAATTTGAATACAGAGGTTGCTATTTCTTAAAACCAGGTGAGATCGAAAAGGTAAGAAAGACCATCCTGATCAACGGTGCCTTAAATGCAAAGATCGTTGGACAGTCTGCATACACCATTGCAAAGCTGGCTGGTGTAGAAGTTCCTGTAGATACCAAGATCCTTATCGGCGAAGTTGAGTCCGTAGATATCAGCGAAGAGTTCGCACATGAGAAACTGTCCCCAGTACTTGCAATGTACAAGGCAAAGACCTTTGACGAGGCACTGGATAAGGCAGAGCGTCTGGTAGCTGACGGCGGTTACGGCCATACTTCTTCTCTGTACATCAATGTAAATGAAACTGAGAAGATCATGAAGCATGCAGAGCGCATGAAGACCTGCCGTATCCTGATCAATACACCTTCTTCCCACGGCGGTATCGGTGACTTATATAACTTCAAGCTGACACCATCCCTGACATTAGGTTGCGGTTCCTGGGGCGGAAACTCCGTATCTGAGAACGTTGGTGTAAAGCACCTGTTAAATATCAAGACTGTTGCTGAGAGGAGAGAGAACATGCTGTGGTTCAGAGCACCTGAGAAGGTTTACTTTAAGAAGGGCTGTCTGCCTGTAGCACTGAAGGAATTAAAGGACGTTATGGGCAAGAAGAGAGCCTTCATCGTAACAGACTCTTTCCTGTACAAGAATGGATATACACATGTTATCACTGACCGTTTAAATGAAATGGGAATTACTTACACTGTATTCTCTGATGTACAGCCAGACCCAACCCTGGCAAATGCACAGGCTGGCGCAAAGCTGATGAGAGAATTTGAGCCGGATGTGATCATCGCAATGGGCGGCGGTTCCGCAATGGATGCCGGCAAGATCATGTGGGTTCTCTATGAGCATCCAGAAGCAGACTTCATGGATATGGCAATGCGTTTCATTGATATCCGTAAGCGTGTATATACCTTCCCAACCATGGGCGAGAAGGCATACTTTGTAGCAGTTCCTACCTCTTCCGGTACTGGTTCTGAGGTTACACCATTCGCAGTTATCACTGATCAGAACACCGGTGTTAAGTATCCGTTAGCTGACTATCAGCTGCTGCCTAAGATGGCAATTGTAGATACTGACAATATGATGAGCCAGCCTAAGGGACTGACCAGCGCATCCGGTCTGGACGTTCTGGTACACGCTCTGGAAGCATATGCTTCTGTTATGGCTACAGACTATACAGACGGTCTTGCATTAAAGGCTATGAAGAATGTATTTGAATATCTTCCAACTGCTTACAATGAGCCTGGAAATGTAGAAGCACGTCAGAAGATGGCAGACGCTTCCTGCATGGCTGGTATGGCATTTGCAAATGCATTCTTAGGTGTTTGCCACTCTATGGCACATAAATTAGGTGCATTCCATCACCTGCCACATGGACTTGCAAATGCACTGTTATTAAACCTGGTAATTGAGTTTAACGCTGCTGAGAACCCACGCAAGATGGGAACCTTCTCCCAGTATCAGTATCCACATACCCAGGCAAGATACGCAGAGTGCGCTCGTTTCGTAGGCATCCAGGCGAAGGATGATGCTGAGGCAGTTAAGAAGCTGATGGAGAAGATCGAAGACCTGAAGAAGCAGGTTGGTGTTAAGTCCTCTATCCAGGCATACGGAATTGATGAGAAAGATTTCTTAGACAGACTGGATGACATGGTAGAGCAGGCATTCGATGACCAGTGCACCGGTGCTAACCCAAGATATCCTCTGATGAGCGAGATCAAGGAAATGTACTTAAGAGCTTACTACGGAAAATAATCATTAAATATAAATCGAACCCATTGTGGGTAAAACCTTTATCCTTTGTGTTTGGAGCAGACCGTCGGCCTTTCGGGGCAGGCGGTCTGTTCGCGTTTGGGAGTTTATGAGAAATTGTGTTTGTGAGTATTGGGGACTGGATCATACAAACGAAATCTGGTGTTTTCCGGAAAAATCAGCTATACTGTTGGTAAAAAACAAGAAGGGTAAGAAATGTTTCACGTGAAACATTCTGCGAAAGGGGATTACAGATGGAAATAGATTTAAAGGAAACGATGGAAATGGAAGATCAGGAAACAGGCTATGGGGAACTGCATCTTCATTTAGACGGTGCCATTACACCCCGGATCGCCAAAAAGCTGGCGGCACTTCAGGGGATAGAACTGCCATATGAGGGAGAGCAGTTAAACAATGCATTGTCTGTAGGGGAAGACTGCCAGAGCTTAAATGAATTTTTGCAGTGTTTTGATCTGCCGTTGAAACTTTTGCAGACAAAGGAAGGTATTAGTGAGGCGATATATCTGGTACAGGAAGAGTTAAAGGCAGAAGGCCTTTCCTACGCAGAACTGCGTTTTGCACCTCAGCTGCACTGTCAGGGTGGATTATCTCAGGCACAGGTCATAGAAGCGGCTCTGGACGGTCTTAAACGCTCCACACTGCCATGTAATCTGATCCTTTGCTGTATGCGTGGCAATGGAAATGAAAGGGCAAACGAAGAAACCATGGAGCTGACCGGGGAGTATGTAAAGAAGCGTATTCTGGCAGACGGAAGGAAAGGTTATGGTGTGGCAGCCATGGACTTAGCGGGAGCAGAGGCTCTTTATCCTACTTATAAATATAAAGAGCTGTTTAAGAAGGCTGCTGACAGGAACATTCCATTTACCATCCATGCAGGTGAGGCCGGCGGAGCAGCAGAGGTAGCCTGTGCCATTGAAATGGGTGCAGCAAGGATCGGACATGGAGTGAGAAGCTATGAGGATCCGGCTGTTGTGCGCATGATCCGTGAAAAGGGCATTTTCTTGGAAATGTGTCCAACCAGCAACCGGATTACCAAGGCGATCCCGGATATGAAAGTTTATCCTTTAAGAGAATATTTAAGCCAGGGGATCAGGGTAGCTGTGTGCACCGATGATATGGCCATTTGCCGTACAGAGCTTAAGAAGGAGTTTGAATATCTTAAGAAACTGGTTGGGCTGACAGAAGAAGAAAAAGTGCAGATTCTTAAGAATACAAAGGAGGGTGCTTTTTTATAACTTGGAGTTATATATTTAATAAGCATTTTCGTATAGGTTTAATATGTAATTGTTTCTTGACTTTAGCAAATTAACTTGCTATACTTTTCCTAAAGTGCCTGCTTAATAAAGCAAGTATCCCCTGGGAAGCCGGTCCCCCCATAGAGCCGATATTCCAAAAAAATTTAATAAAAACCAAGGAGGGTATTCAAATGTCTTACGTTGATGAAATTTACGAGAGAGTAGTTGCACAGAATCCAGGTGAACCTGAATTCCACCAGGCCGTAAAAGAGGTTCTGGATTCTTTAAGACTGGTTATTGATGCAAATGAGGAGAAGTACCGCAAAGCTGGTATCCTGGAGCGTTTCACTGAGCCAGAACGTATTGTTTCTTTCCGCGTACCGTGGGTAGATGACAATGGAAAGGTTCAGGTAAACAAGGGTTACCGTGTACAGTTCAACAGTGCAATCGGACCGTACAAGGGCGGACTTCGTTTCCATCCATCTGTAAACCAGGGCATCTTAAAGTTCTTAGGTTTCGAGCAGACTTTGAAGAACTCTCTGACTGGTCTTCCTATGGGCGGTGGCAAAGGCGGTTCCAACTTTGATCCTAAGGGCAAATCTGACCGCGAAGTTATGGCATTCTGCCAGAGCTTTATGACAGAGCTGTACCGTCACATTGGAAAGGATACAGACGTTCCAGCAGGTGATATTGGTGTAGGCGGCAGAGAGATCGGCTACCTGTTTGGCCAGTACAAGAGAATGACTGGTTTATATGAAGGCGTTTTAACTGGTAAGGGCTTAACCTTCGGTGGTTCTTTAGCAAGAACCCAGGCAACAGGATATGGCCTTGTATACATGTTAGACGAGATGTTAAAGCACAACGGCAAGGAGATCGCAGGAAAGACTGTTCTGGTTTCCGGTTCCGGTAATGTTGCTATCTACGCAGTTGAGAAGGCTCAGCAGTATGGTGCAAAGGTTGTAGCAATGAGCGATTCCAACGGCTATATCTACGATGCAGACGGCATCAAGTTAGATGTTGTTAAGGAGATCAAGGAAGTACGCAGAGGACGTATCAAAGAGTACGCAGATGCTGTTCCTACCGCTGTTTATACAGAAGGCAAGGGCATCTGGACCATTCCTTGCGATATCGCACTTCCATGCGCAACCCAGAACGAGCTGAACTTAGATGATGCTAAGGCTCTTTTAGCAAATGGCTGCTTCGCAGTTGCTGAAGGTGCTAACATGCCTTCCACAAGAGAAGCTACTGACCTGTTCGTTGAGAAGAAGATCTTGTTCATGCCTGGTAAGGCAGCTAACGCTGGTGGCGTTGCTACTTCCGGTCTGGAGCAGAGCCAGAACTCCTTAAGACTGTCCTGGACCTTTGAAGAAGTTGATGAGAGACTGCACAAGATCATGATCGACATCTTCGCAAAGGCAGCAGATGCAGCTGAAAGATACGGAGTACCTGGAAACTATGTAGCAGGTGCAAATATTGCCGGATTTGAGAAGGTAGTAGAAGCTATGATCGCTCAGGGTATTGTCTAAAAAATAAAGTAATTTAAAATTCCAGATCCTGCACATGGCTATAAACAGTCTGTGTGCAGGATCTTTTTGTTATCATGCATATGTTTTCGGAAAGGTTTTACTATGGAGATCAGTTTACTTTTGATGCAGCAGATCACAGAGTTGTTTTTAATGATATTTATGGGCTATGTGATCGTAAAAGCAGGGCTTTTGAAGGGAGAGGACAGCAAGGTTATTTCAAAGATCGTGCTGTATCTGATCATTCCCTGCGTTATCATCAATGCGTTCCAGGTGGATTATACCAGTGAGAAGGTACAGGGCCTTTTACTGGCCTTCGCAGCCTCTGTAATGCTTCAGGTGCTATTACTTATCATTGTATGGGGCGCAGGTCGTTTAATGGGCTTAAATGAGGTTGAAAAGGCATCTGTGTATTATTCCAATGCAGGAAATCTGATCATGCCCATCGTGACCTTTGTACTGGGACAGGAATGGGTGCTGTATGGCTGCGTGTTTATGAGTGTGCAGATCGTGTTTGTGTGGAGTCATGGAAAATGGGTCTTAAGCAGGCAGAGTAAGATCGACTGGAAAAAGATATTGTTAAATATTAATATGGTCGCTGTATTTGCAGGCGTGTTCCTGTTTTTCACAAAGATCCGCCTGCCCCAGATCTTAAACCAGACTTTTGGCTCTGTGGGAAGCATGATCGGACCGGCCAGCATGATGGTAACGGGAATGCTGATCGCAGAGATGAGCCTGAAAGATATTTTTACAAATGGAAGAGTTTATTTTATTACATTTTTAAGGCTGATCGCAGTACCGGCGGTGGCGTTGCTCCTTTTAAAGGTCAGTGGTCTTGTAAATGGAAGTCCTGACGGAAAGAAATTGCTGCTGATCGTATTTCTGGCAGTGATCACACCCTCTGCTTCAACGATCACCCAGATGTGCCAGGTATATGGAAACGACTCCCAATATGCCAGCGCTATCAATGTTATGACTACATTGTTTTCTATTGTGACGATGCCGCTTATGGTGCTTTTGTTCCAGATGATACTTTAACAAAACGAAAAGACCAGGTACTGGGGATACCTGGTCTTTTCTGTATACATATGTGTATAAAGGGGGGATAAAATGTTTGTGTGAAAGGGGGAGGGCCCTTTCGGTTTTCTCTTGTTTACGTTGCCTATTATATATCCGATACATTGTAAAAACCATTGTAATGTGCGTAAAGAATATTGCAAATCGAACAAACTTTGATACAATGGATACTAGGGGCAAAAGGCTGGAAATCCGGTGCAAGCCTGTTTGCAGGAGGATTTTTGAACCTGGGACCCGGTATCATGCAATAAAAAGAGGGAGATCATGTATCAGGAAGACAGTTTTAAAACAAGTCAGGTGGTGTATGCCCATACCCGCAGTGATGAGGCGGATATGGAGTATAAGATGCACTGCCACAACAGTTATGAGATCTATTACATGGTAAAAGGGAATGTGGAGTACTTTCTGGAGGGGACTTCTTATGTACCAAAGCCTGGAAGTCTCCTGATCATTCCGCCAAACTGCTTTCATGGGCTGCGGGTGCTGGACGGAAGCGAGTACCACAGGATCCGGCTGCACTTTGTGCCGGAACTTCTGACGGAAAAGGAAAAACAGCTGCTTTTGGGAATTCTTGGAAAAAGCTGGGGGTATATGGAAGAACAGTTCCGGGCAGAATGGTATTTTAATTCCCTGGAAGAATGTGGATCTTATAGCAGGGAACTGCAGGATATTGCAATTCGCGCACGGATCGTATCGTTTTTGACCTATCTATCTGCAATGTATGAAAAGGGGGTAGGTCGCGGACCGGGGAAGGAAGATGTAGCCCAGGAGATTCTGCGTTACATTAATGAGCACCTGACGGAGCATCTCACATTAGAAGGACTGGCAGAAAAATTTTATATGAGTAAAAATCATCTGACTGCTATCTTTAAGCGTGCGGCAGGCACTACGGTAGCCAGATACATTTTATATAAAAGGATGACGATTGCAAGAAAAGAACTGGCCGGGGGAACACCGGCTGCAGAGGCAGCACTTAAAGCCGGATTTGGAGATTATTCCAGCTTCTTCCGGGCGTACCGGAAGATGTTTGGCTGTGCGCCTTCAGACCAACAGGCAATGGAACTGCCGGATATGGATAAGAGCGGGGACTTTTAGAAAAATCTAAGATAAATTCTTTATACAATCTTTATACGAAGCGTTGTATTTTTAACAGAAACTTTGAGGGGATTATGTCATAATGAAATGACATTGCTGGTAAAAGGGCTGTTACAGGAGGGAAAATGGAATTATTTCAAAAAAAGAAGAGCTTATCTTCTTTTCAGATCATTATATTTGGCTTTTTGGCAGTTATATTAGTGGGAACACTGCTTTTAATGCTGCCTTTTGCATCCAGGGAGCCGGGAAGCGCGCCATTTCTGGATGCGTTATTTACAGCTACATCGGCTACCTGTGTGACAGGGCTGATCGTCCATGATACAGCTACGTACTGGAGCTGTTTTGGACAGGTGGTGATCCTGCTGCTGATCCAGATCGGAGGAATGGGCGTTGTGACCATTACCATTGCAGTAGCCATGGTTTCAGGGAAGAAGATCGGTCTGATGCAGAGAAGCCTGATGCAGGAGTCGATCTCAGCACCACAGGTAGGCGGCATTGTCCGTTTTACAGGCTTTTTCCTGAAAGGTATCGCGCTGATCGAACTGCTAGGAGCTATTTTGCTGGCACCTGTGTTTATAAAGGACTTTGGAGTGGGAAAAGGGATCTGGTATGGTGTTTTTCATTCCATTTCTGCTTTCTGCAACGCAGGCTTTGATCTGATGGGAGTCAGACAGCAGTACTCGTCACTGACTTATTATGCTGGAAACGGGCTTGTAAATGCAGTTATTGTATTGCTCATACTGATCGGCGGTCTGGGATTTCTCACCTGGGAAGATATAAAGACAAATAAGCTGCAGTTTAAAAAATACAGGATGCAGAGCAAGGTAATACTGGTAACAGATCTGATACTGGTGATCGTACCTACGGTTATTTTCTATTTTGGGGAGTTTCACGGATCCCAGTGGGGAAATGGACTGGAACGGTTCTGGCTTTCCCTGTTTCAGGCAGTAACGCCGAGAACAGCCGGATTTAACACAGTGGATTTCGGGCAGATGAGCGAAGGCGGACTGTTTTTAATGGTCATGTTAATGCTGATCGGCGGTGCGCCGGGATCTACCGCAGGCGGTATGAAAATGACTACCATTGCAGTTTTACTGCTTTCAACGGCGGCTGTATTTCGCAGAAAAGAAGACGCCCAGTGTTTTGGCAGACGTATTCCAACGGAAACCGTGCGGTATGCGGCAGTAGTTATGCTGATGTATATGGTGCTTTGTACAGTGGGCGGACTGTTTTTATGCTATGCAGAAGGACTGCCTGTGCTCACAAGTTTGTTTGAGGCCGGTTCTGCTATTGCAACCGTAGGTTTGACACTGGGTGTGACACCGACCCTGGGAGCGGCTGCAAGACTGGTATTGATTGTTTTAATGTACTGTGGACGCGTAGGCGGCCTGACGCTGGTATTTGCAGCACTGTCCGGTATGCGGCCGAGTATGACAAAATTCCCCCAGGAGAAGATCACAGTGGGATAATATGGGAATATTAATATACCGCCGCGTATGCGGCGGGTATCGGATATGTGCAATGGAAAAATAAGGAGGAAAATCATATTGAAATCAATATTATTAATAGGACTTGGACGATTTGGAAGACATATTGCGGAGAAATTAAACGAATTAAATCATCAGGTATTAGCGGTAGACAAACAGGAGGACCGTGTAGAGGCAGTGCTTCCTTTTGTCACCAGCGGACAGATCGGGGACAGCACCAATATTGAATTTTTACAGTCTTTGGGAATTGGAAATTTTGATGTGTGCATCGTGGCGATCGGTGGGGATTTCCAAAGCTCTTTGGAAACAACGGCCTATTTAAAGGATCTGGGTGCAAAGCTGGTAGTTTCAAGGGCCGCAAGGGATGTTCAGGCAAGATTTCTGCTGCGCAATGGCGCAGATGAGGTCGTGTATCCGGAGAAACAGCTGGCAAACTGGACAGCGATCCGTTATAGCTCGGAGCATATTTTTGATTATATCCAGTTATCTGATGACCATGCGATCTTTGAGATCAGCATTCCGGAAAACTGGGTGGGAAAGACTGTTGGAAATATTGACATCAGAAAGAAATACAACATCACTATCATGGCTTTAAAACGCGATGGCAAGCTGGAAATGTCCATTACTCCGGATACAGTACTGGACAAAGATGTTACTATGCTGGTGCTGGGAGCAAGCAGGGATATCCAGAAGTGTTTTCATATTTAACATAATACTGCAATCTGGTCATTTGCAGGCCTTGTGGATCCTAAGAAGATTTCAGAAGAGCATCAGAAAACCTGGGGAAAAGAAAAATGGAAGAACGGATACTTGTATGTTTATCATCTTCACCGTCTAATGGAAAGATCATACGCACAGCTGCCCAGATGGCAGAGGCTTTTAATGGGACATTAACCGCATTATTTGTAGAAACACCTTTGGCCGGAAAAATGGGAAAAGAGGACCAGGAGCGCCTGAAAGGGAATATTAAGCTGGCAAAACAATCTGGTGCAGAAATAGAAACAGTTTACGGTGATGATATTTCTTTTCAGATCGCGGAGTTTGCCAGACTTTCAGGGATCACCAGGATCGTGATCGGGCGCAGCGCTGCAAAGAAAAAAGGGGTTTTTGCAGGAACATCTCTTGTGGAAAAGCTGATCGATCATGCGCCTGAAATGGAAATCTATATCATACCTGACAGCCAGATGGGACCTGAGGTGATCCGTAAATGGAACAGGCTGGCGCAAAAGAATGCATTTTCCTTTAAGGCAGCAGTCAAAAGCGCAGGCATTTTATTTGCAGCAACAGCAGTAGGATGGCTGTTTGAAAAGCTGAAGCTGACAGATGCCAATATTATTACTGTTTATATTTTAGGAGTGCTTCTGATCTCTATAGTAACAGAAGGCTGGTTTTACAGTTTTTCGTCTACCATAGCCAGTGTTCTGATTTTTAATTTTCTGTTTACGGCACCACGTTTTACGCTTCGGGCTTATGATCGCAGTTACCCGTTTACATTTGCCGTCATGTTTCTTGCGGCTTTGATCACAGGCTCTCTGGCCTCCAGGCTGAAACAGCATGCAGGACAGGCTGCCAGGGATGCATACAGGCTGAAAGTGCTGCTTGATACGAACCAGCTTTTACAGCAGGCCAAAGGAAAGACAGAGATCCTGGAAGGGGCGGCACAGCAGATCGTTAAACTTTTAAAGAGAGAAACGGTGATCTATGATGTAAAGGATGGAAAACTGGAGCATCCTTTGCGCCGGGTTCCCCAGGGGGAAGAGGATATCACCATTGAAGATGAAGCCTGTGAGGAACAGGCAGCTGCATGGGCTTTAGAGAATAACCGCCATGCCGGAACAGGAACAGACCATTTTAAGCAGGCAAAAAGGCAGTATCTGGCGATCCGCGTAAACAGCACCGTTTATGGAGTGGTGGGGATTATGATCCAGAAACAGCCGTTAGATGCCTTTGAAAACAGTGTATTATTGTCCATATTGGGAGAATGTGCCCTTGCACTGGAGAATGATAAAAACGTGCGGGAAAAAGAAGAGGCAGCGATCCTGGCAAAGAATGAACAGTTAAGAGCGAATTTGTTAAGAACGATCTCCCATGACCTGAGAACGCCTCTCACATCTATTTCTGGTAATGCAAATAATCTCCTTTACAATGAAAGCTGTCTGGATGCACAGATGCGCCGGCAGATCTATGGGGATATTTATGATGATTCCATGTGGCTGATCGATCTGGTGGAAAACCTGCTTTCCGTGACCCGGATCGAGGAAGGCAGGATGCAGATCCGCCAGTCAGCAGAGCTGGTGGATGAGGTGATCAAAGAGGCATTAAAGCATACGGGACAGAGCCGGACAGGAAGGACCATAAAGGTAGAAGAGGAAGATGAACTGATCCTTGCAAAGATGGACGCAAGGCTGATCGTCCAGGTGCTGATCAATCTGATTGGCAATGCGGTAAAATATACGCCTCAGGGAACAGATATTACGGTCAGGGTGAAGAAAGAAAAAGCAGAAAACGCTGAAAGATCCCAGGTCATCATTTCTGTATGCGATCTGGGGAACGGGATCCCTGATGACAGGAAAGAAAGAGTATTTGACATGTTTTATACAGGCAGCGACCAGGTGGCAGACAGCCGCAGGAGTTTAGGATTGGGGCTTGGGCTTTGCAGATCTATTATTAATGCCCATGGAGGAAAAATATGGATATCTGATAATATCCCTCATGGGGCGGTAGTTACGTTTACATTACCTGCAGAGGAGGTGGCATTAAATGAATAAACCTTTGATATTGGTTGTGGAGGATGATATTCCTGTAAGAAATCTGATCACTATTACATTAAAGACCCATGGATACAGGTATCTGACTGCCGGGACCGGGGATGGAGCAGTTGTAGAAGCTTCTTCCCACAATCCGGATGTGGTCCTTTTGGATCTGGGACTGCCGGATATGGACGGCGTAGATGTGATCCGGAAAATACGTACCTGGTCCAACTTGCCAATCATTGTGATCAGTGCAAGAAGCGAAGATACAGATAAAATAGACGCACTGGACGCAGGTGCTGATGATTATCTCACAAAGCCTTTTTCTGTAGAAGAGTTGCTGGCGCGGCTGCGTGTTGTGGAACGGAGAATGGCGCTCATGAACGGCGAAGCCCAGACAGCAGAGTCTGTTTATACAAATGGCAGACTGCGGATCGATTTTGCAGCGGGCTGTGCCTATATGGGGGATAAGGAGCTGCATCTTACGTCTACAGAGTATAAACTGCTGTGCCTCATGGCTAAAAATACAGGTAAAGTGCTGACGCATACTTATATCACCCAGAAAGTGTGGGGGAGCAGCTGGGAAAATGATATTGCTTCTTTACGTGTATTTATGGCAACTTTGCGTAAAAAACTGGAAAGCGAACCGGATGCCCCTCAGTATATACAGACCCATATAGGGATCGGGTACCGCATGATCAAAGTAGAGTGATCATTTATTCAGGGTTTTAAAGTAATGCTCCAGCTTATCGATGCCCAAATAACCAAGAGTGAACAGAATAAAAATGATCGCAAATGCAAAAAGTGTTAACATAAAAACCCCTCCCATATAAATGAAATTATATAAATGATGTCCTCAGTGAATGTAAGGTATAAGACCTTTGTTTATTGAGGATATTTTTATTATAAGGGAAAAGGGATAAAGAAAGGGAAAGGATGTAAGCACAGGTATAAAGAACACATAAAAGCATAAATGATTGTTTTTTCTCAATAGGAGAAAAGCCGATTGTTCCATAAAATGGGCTGTGTTATGATTATCCCCGGCGTTTTTGCAAAATGGCAGATGTCAGAAAGCAAAGCGGAAATGAAATGACAGAAGTAAACAAAATGACAAAAGAAAACGGAGGGGAAAGAGATGCAGTCATTGCTGAATGTGCCGGCGGAAGTGGTGTCGGCCAATATTAATGCGGCTGTTGCAAAAGCAGCAGCAAAGAAAAGGCGTATTTTTGTCCTGGGGATCATGGCGGGTGCCTTTATTGCAATGGGAGCCCAGTCAAGCAGTCTGGCAGTCCATAATATTACGGATGTGGGAATTGCAAGGACCCTTGCAGGATGTATTTTCCCAGTGGGACTTATGATGATCGTGTTTGTAGGCGGAGAACTGTTTACAGGGGACTGTATGATGTCCATGGCATGTATGAAAGGCCGTATTGGCTTTGGAAGCCTTTTAAGGACCCTTTTGATCGTTTATCTGGGGAATTTTGCAGGAGCGGTGCTGATCGCCTTTCTGGTGGCTCACAGCGGCCAGTATGATTATTCTGCCGGGGCTTTAGGAGCTTATACCATTAAAACGGCAGTGGGAAAGACTGGTTTAAGTTTTATGCGGGCGCTGTTTTCCGGCATTTTATGCAATATCCTGGTGTGCGCAGCTGTGTTAATGGCAGCGGCAGCAAAAGATATTGGCGGAAAAGTGCTGGCGATCTTCTTCCCGATCCTGGCCTTTGTAGTATCTGGCTTTGAGCACTGTGTTGCAAATATGTATTATATTCCGGCAGGCATTTTTGCAGCAGGAAACCCGGCATATGTGCAGAAAGCCCAGGAATTATATGGGCTGGGAGCAGAAAAACTGACAGGGCTTAACTGGGGCAGTTTTGTGACTGTTAATCTGCTGCCGGTTACTATTGGAAATATCATTGGCGGCGCTGTTATGGTTGGCGGCGTGTGCTTTTATCTGCATGGGAAGGCAGAGGGATAATAAATGGAAAATCTCCTTTACTGGCGGGAAGATCGCTGGTAAAGGAGATTTTTTTACTTTATAGGAAAGACCGCCTCCGGCGC
>OKSF01000429.1_pt1 | contig 39831 bp, 34 predicted proteins | sample 1606061 | NCBI WGS metagenome assembly OKSF01 (sample SAMEA3541567, study PRJEB24748) | human gut metagenome | biome: human gut; feature: human-associated habitat; material: faeces | place: China | collected 2012
TCTGCAAGGTGTACACGGGCATGACCGTGGAGCAGGAAGCCCTGCTCTTTGCCGAACAGAACGGCTTTTCCGCTCCGCTGACTGCTGGCATCAAGCTCCGTGCCAAGGTCGTAGGCGGCGATGCCATTTCCAAGGCGTTTCTCGCAGCCACCAACCGGGTGGGGTTGAGTCTCAATTATGACAGCCAGCAGCTGACCGATTACCGCATCGGCTGCGTTGGTACGGCTTTCCGGCTCTACAAGCAGATGGGCGAACCGCTCTACTGTGAAACGATGCGGCTGATCGTGGTAGCATGGGAGGGCAAGCCCGATTCGTTCCGGGCATCTGTTCTGAAAGGCATGATGCACTTTGTGGAGCTGTACCACGGCGAGTTCAGTGAAGAACGGCTGCTCCGTGCGCTGCGCAACATCCACCCGGTCGATATTTATCGCATCGGGCAGGACGACCCCGCAAAGCTGCGCGGATGGAAAAAATACGTTTTTCCCATCTACACCGCCTACAACGGCAAGTGCAGAAAAGACGCACTGCCGATGAAATTCTGATATTTTCAGGCATACCTCCCATATACACAAGGGGCATCCGCAAACCGCAGATGCCCCTTGTTACATATCAAAGTGCAATATATAGTGTTCCTGTATTCGCTTAACACAACATATAGAGAAAAGAGGTATTCTATGCGCTCTCAGTTCACTTCGTATGACCAGCTTCCCATCACCCTGACAGCCGATCATGTCGCTGCTGCGCTGGGCATCTCCCGCGCCAACGCTTACATCCTGCTCCGTTCGGACGGCTTTCCCACGCTCCACATCGGTAAGCGGATGGTTGTACCCAAAGACCGTTTTCTTCAGTGGATCACGGACAGCGTAAATGGCTGATCTGACATCCTTGATTCAAGAGGTTTCTTTTTCTATACTATTCCCGAAACGACTTGACATCAGGAAGGAGGCAATATGCCAAGCAAACGTTCACACGGCGAGGGTACGCTTCGCCACCGCAGCGATGGTCGCTGGGAATTACGTATGATGGACGGCTACCAGAAAGATGGTTCGCCGCGCTTCAAGACCTTCTATGGCAAGACCCAGAAGGAGGTCAAGCTCAAACTGAAAGAGTATCAGGATGCGCTTATCAGCGGTGTCCAGCTGGACACGATCCTGTACTTTGAGGATTGGGCTGATACATGGTTCGAGGGTCACAGGGATAATATCGCTCCCACGACACAGGAAAGCTACAAATACTGCCTGAAAATGCTCAAAGAGGGATTTTATCATCGCCCCTTGACCGTCATACGCCCCATCGACATTGAAAACTTCCTGAAAGGGATGCGGCGCGATGGCCGCTCGGATTCTTACATCAGCAAGGCACGAGGGATGCTCTACCAGATCTTTCAAAAGGCAGAAGCCAATGACCTTGTGCGCCGCAACCCGGTCCGGCTTGCTGAAAAGATGCGGGCAACCGGCACCGCAAAGCGCAAGGAAGCCTTTACCACAGCGGAAGTCGCACACCTGATGAAGGTGCTGCCTGATGACCGCATGGGCTTGAGTATTCGGCTTTTGCTCGGCACTGGGATGAGAATGCAGGAACTTCTGGCTTTGGAGCCGCAGTTTATTGAAGAAGATGGCTCTGTCATTCACATCCGGCAGGCAGTAAAGGTCGTAAAAGGTACGGTCAGCATCGGCAGTCCGAAATCCAAAGACAGTATCCGGGATATTCCGGTGCCGCTGAATGTCCGCCCGTGTGCCATCAAGCTGCGGGATACCACCGACCAGTTCATCTGGGAAAGCCCCAAGACGGGCTTGCCCTGCAACCCCACCCATTTCCGGGATGTGTTCCGCAAATCTCTGGAAGAAGCGGGCGATGTCCGCTTGCTCACGCCGCACAGCTGCCGCCACACCTATGTGTCGCAGATGCAGGCGTTGGGCGTGGATATCCAGACCATCCAGAGCATCGTAGGTCATGCTGATACCGAGATGACTGAGCATTATCTCCATGTTCAGGAATCCATTCGGCAGAGTGCGATCCAGTTGTTCAGCGAGGCGTTTTCGGCCTGAAAATTGGACGGAACAGCACTAATTAGACCAGATAAAATCTTTGGCATTGTGGTCAAAATTGTGGTCAAAACCAAATGAGGTCAGCCCACAAACAAAAAAATCCAACGATTTCTAACGTGAAATCGTTGGATTTATGGTCCGAGTGGCGAGAATCGAACTCACGGCCTCTTGAACCCCATTCAAGCGCGCTACCAAAACTGCGCTACACCCGGATATTTGTTGTGGCTCATTGCTCACAGCTTCATTAGTATACCCGCTGCAGGCCGTTTTGTCAAGCGCTTTTTTTATTTTTCTTGGTTTTTTTCTGGATTTTTCGCTCATCGTCAAGAAGCTCTCGATGGTGCGTCCATTTCATTTTCAGTGACTGCCATTGCCACGGCAAAGACGCTGTGGGCGCCCGCATCCAGCAGTGCCTGCGCACAGGCTGCAGCGGTAGCGCCGGTGGTGATGACGTCATCCACCAGCAGCACCCGCTTCCCTTCCACGAGCTCCGGCTCCTGCGCCCGGAAGGCACCGGCCGCATTTTCCAGACGCTCGTCCAGAGAGAGTCCTGCCTGATGGCGTCCGGCCCGGACGCGGCAGAGCGCCTTTGGCAGCAGCGGGAGGCTCAGTGCATGGGCCAGAGGCTGCGCCATCCGTTCCGGCACATTGTAGCCGCGCCGACGGCTGGTGGCAGGCACCGGAACGATGCAGTCGTAACCGATGGCCGCACCGGAGACCAGACCCGGCACCGGCTCTGCAAAGTGCATCTCCACTTCTGCTCCGAACAGCCGGGCCGTCATCTCCACGCCAAGCTCCACCGCCGTCCAGCTTTCGCCTTCGTATTTGGCGCGGAGGATGGCGCTGCGGACCACGCCCTCGTACCGGTAGGGCGCAGCCGCCCCGTCCAGAGCGCCCAGATAGTGGCGGCTCGCGTCCAGCCGCATGACCGGGCCGCAGCGCAGCTCTTCCAGCCGCGGTGTACACACCTCACAGAACGGCAGCGTTCCCAGCACCCTGCGGCAGCAGGGACACCGCCTCGGGAAAAGCAGCTGGCGCATCTGCCGGGCAAGCCGCGCGGGGCAGCTGTAGTAGCCTGTCATCAGTCTTTCTTGACAGCGACGATGATACGCACCTTTTTGCCAGCCGCGCAGCCAAAGTTGTCGTACCAGCCGGTAAGGTAGTAATCATCGGAGTTGACGGAAGTGAGCTTGGTGTAGTAATACTGGCCCTTGTACCACAGGTAGACCTGCGTATCATCGTCCATTTCAAACCTTTCGCCCTTGGAGGAAAGGACGCTGGCCGCACCCACCTTGTCGATCTTCATGGGCATCAGCTGCACCATGTTGCGGACAGCGCCGGTCGTCTCCTGGCAGACCGCGATGCCGCCGGCCAGCACAGGATACTTGATGGAAGTGCTCAGACTGACCTGCTGGCCTCTGACGTAGCCGATATAGGTCGCACCGCTGCCGATGAAGTTGAATATCTGGCTGAAGGGAGTGCCGGTGATCTTGGCGATCTGCTGGAAGCCGAGGCCCAGAAGTGCGCCGGTGTTGCTGGTCAGGCGTTCCCACGCGGTGCTGAGGATGTCGCCGGAGATAACGCCCCACAGGATCTCTGTGGTGGTGGGTACCATGATGCTCTTCACCTGACTGACGACTGCATCGGTATCAATGGTGCCGTCGCCCGGCTGAGCCTCGATGGCGCTGAGAAGGGTGCTGTAGTTCGTGGCGATGTTCTTCACATCGTCCAGCACACCGTAGTGCCACAAGTCACCGGTCACGTCGTTCAGGATGAGCTTGTCGATCTGCCCCTGCGGGTTGGTGGTGTAGTAGCGGACATCGGAAGCCTTTAAGTTTACCCCCGATAGGCGGCTGGGACGAACCGTCCCAGCCACACCCCCTGTACTCGTATCAAGGATCTGCACGTCATCCGCCAGAGCCCTATCGCCCAGCGCGGTGGCGTTCTCGTTCACAGTGCCGCTGACGGAGCGCTGATCGATCTTTTCCACGCTCTCGCCTTCGGGGCTGACCCGCACTTCCACCAGCCAGCCGGTGGGAAAGTTCAGGCTTTTGTCTACGTTCACCTCGCGGGCAAGGCCGTCGGTACACAGGACCTTGACGGTCTGAAGCACATCGGCGCTGTTGTCCTCGTCGATGAGGTTGCGGGAAGCCGACTGCACCACGCCGTAAAAGACCTCGTCGGCCTCCTCACCAGTGATGATGCCTGCGGCCACATTGTTCATGCCCAGCAGCAGAGTGACCACCTGGCCGACACCGCCGCCGTTGAGGGAGGACACCTGGGAAGCAATGGCCGTGCTGCCCAGCGTGTAGGACGTGCCTGCCACCGTAATGGAAGCGGGGGCGCTGGCCGAGGGAGACACCTCGGTGATGCGGCCTGCGGCACGGCGGGTATAGACCCACAGGGTCTTGAGGCTCTCGCTGTAGTAGTAGACGTCGTATTTGTTCAGCTCTGCGGAGCCGGAGACCTTATCGTTGCGGTAGACGCTGGCAGGGACGAAGGGCAGCACCGTGCTCTCCGAAGCCACGAAGGGGCCTTTCAGGCTGCTGAGCAGGATGGTGGAGCCGTCCACCTGACCATTGCTCACGGTAAAGCCCAGGGTCGTGCCGTAGGCTGAGCCGCTGGCGTTGTTGGCGGTGAGGGCATTGTAGAGCAAGACGGCGCAGTCCTCGTAGTTCATCGCTTCGCCCTGACGGCGGTCGAGGCCGGCACGCAGGCCGAGCTCGCCGGCCTTGTTGAGCTGGGCGTTGGGGAACGCGCCGCTCAGGTCGGTCATCTTATAGCCCATCAGCTTGAGCACTGCGGTGCAGGCTTCTTCCAGCGTGACGGCATTGTTCGGACGGAAGCTGCCGTCGGTGTAGCCATTCATCCAGCCCTGCTGCACGGCGATGCGGACATAGGGCGCCCATGCCGAGGAGCCGGGCAGGTCGGTGTAGAGGGTCCCCACTGCCCCCTGGGAAGAGACGCTCTCCCGGTAGGTAGAGTAAGAGGTCAGCATTCTGGCAAATGCGCCGCGGGTCACGGCTGCATCCAGTGCGCCGGACTGCTCGGAATCCATGGCACCCAGCGTGATGGCAAACTGGACGGCGGTGTTGTTGCCCGCAGCCGATGCCGGCATCACCAGCATCGACACTGCGATGCTGACCGCCAGCAGAAATGCGAGAAGACGTTTTTTCATTGTGATCTCCTTATAAAAAATGTTAAACCTCTCAGTCTCGCTTCGCTCGACAAGGCCGGGTTGCGGCACCCAGCATCCGCTGCGCATTGCGCGCGTCTTGCTGGCCGCTGCCCCAGCAACGACTCCCTGTTTCCGCCACTGGCGGCGGTCGTCGTTGTTGCCCCTACCGAGGGGAGCCTCTGGCGAAGAGAGAAAGCTTTCCGTACTGCCAAGGCCTCCCCTCGTCAGGGGAGGTGGCTGCGCCAAAGGCACAGACGGAGAGGTTAATCATATCTGAGTGCGTCAATGGGGTTGAGCCGCGCGGCGCGTTTTGCGGGCAGATAGCCGAACAGCACACCGATGAACACCGAGATGCCGAAGGCCGCCGCGATGGAGTTGAAGGACGGGCTGACCGTGACGTTCATGCCGTTGGTGAACATGGGAAGCACCTGATTGGCGATGGCCGACACGATATAGCCGAGGACGATGCCCAGCGTGCCGCCGAGGGCCGAAGTGGTAGCCGCCTCGGTGACGAACTGGGCCAGGATAGTCCTTTCCTTCGCGCCCATTGCCTTGCGGATGCCGATCTCGCGGGTGCGCTCGGTGACCGACACCAGCATGATGTTCATGATGCCGATGCCGCCCACCAGCAGCGAGATGCTGGCGATGCCGGTGAGGATGACGATGACCATGTTGATCATCTTGTTCATCTCTTCCAGCCACTCGCTGGCGCTGTAGACGTAGTAAGCACTGTCGCTCTTGAAGATGTCATACAGTCCCTGCTCCACCGCAGCCTTGGCCTCGTTGGCCTGGCTCTCATCCACCATGATGGCGGAGTAGGAGTCCGGCGAGCTTTTATTGGAAAGGCGCATGGCTGTGGTGTAGGGCAGGTAGACGCTGTCGTCGTCGCTGCCCTCCTGCTGGTCGGGGTTGGAGATCTTGGCCTTCAGCACGCCCACGATGCGGAACTTATAGGGGCCAAGCTTGATGGTCTGGCCCACCGCATTTCCGCCGTAGGCCGTGCGGTTGATGTAATCGCCGATGACGCAGATCTGCTTGTTGTCTGCGATGTCCATATACTGGATGTTCCGGCCCTTGGCGAGGGTGTAGCCCTTCGACTTAATGTAGTTCTCATCCACGCCGTACATCCCGCTGTAGCGGTAGGTCGTAGTCCCCACCTTGGGGGTGTTGTCGCTGAAATCCAGCTGCGGCGAGACGGAGGAAAGCAGTTTGGGGTTCTTTTTAACGATGTCGTACAAATCATTCACCGTCGCAGTGCGGGAACCATAGCCCCATATCTGGACGGAGAGGGTGTTGGTTCCCATTGCGGAAAAGCTGTCCCGCATGCTTCTGGTCATGCCGTTGCCCAGACCGACGATGACGATGACCGCCATGACGCCGATGATGATGCCCAGCATGGTCAGAAACGTGCGCAGCTTATTGCTCCAGACGTTCTGCAGTGCCTGGCGGAAAGTCTCTAATACCATTATTTTGCTTCCTCCTGTGCCGCCTCGTCGGACAGAGCGGGCTGCACGACAGCCTCAGGCGCGTGGGCATCGCCGTCGTACACCACCTGACCGTCCTCCAGACGGATGATACGCTCCGCCTGCACGGCGATGGAATTGTCGTGGGTGATGAGCACCACGGTATGGCCCTCTCTGTGGAGCTGCTGAAGCATCCCGATGACCTCGCGGCCGGTGTGGGAGTCCAGAGCGCCGGTGGGCTCGTCGGCGAGGATGACCGCCGGGTTGCGCACCAGAGCCCGCGCGATGGAAACGCGCTGCTGCTGGCCGCCGGAAAGCTGGTTTGGCAGGTTCTTGAGCTTGTCGCCCAGACCCACCTTTTCCAGCACCTCCCTGGCCAGCTTGTGGCGCTCGGCGCGGGAGATGTTGGCGTAGACCAGCGGCACCTCCACGTTTTCCAGAAGGTTCAGCCGGGGCAGAAGGTTATACTGCTGGAAGATGAAGCCCAGCATCTCGTTGCGCACATCCGCCAGCTCGTCCCGGTTCATCCTGCCCACATCCCGGCCATTGAGCCGGTAGATGCCGTGGGTGGGGACGTCCAGACAGCCGATGATGTTCATGCAGGTAGACTTGCCCGAACCGGACTGGCCCACGATGGCCACGAACTCCCCCTTCTCGATCTTCATCGTGATGTGGTCGGCGGCCTTTACCAGCGTATCGCCCATCTGATAATACTTGCACACCTGCTCAAATTCGATCAGAGCGCTCATGGGGCACCTCCTTACCAGATACTGTCGCTGTTACTGTCACTGTAATAGTCATCCGACACAGAGCTGGTGTCGTAGGCCACCGTGTCGTCCTCCTGCAGGCCGCTCTTGATCTCGGTGTAGCTGTCGTCGCTGACGCCGGTCTCGACCTTGACGTAGACATAGCCCTCCGGTGCGTCCATGTCTTCCACCGCGTTGGCTGCGCTGGGAGACTTCTTGCTCACCAGCACATAGCCGCCGCGGATAACGGCAGCGTTCGGCACGACGAGGGCGTTGTTGGCCTCGGCCACGACGATCTCAGCGTTGGCGTTCATGCCGGGGCGCAGGCCGTCGGTGTCATCGATGCGGATGGTGATGGGGTAAGTCGTGGTGCCGCCGCTGGAGCTGCCCTTCATGGACACACGGGTGACTGTGCCGACATAGGTCTTGTCCGCCACAGCGTCAGCGGTGATCTGGACCTTCTGGCCCACGGACAATGCGCCGATCTGCAGCTCATCCACATTGATGACCATCTCCAGATAGCTCAGGTCGTAGATGACGCAGAGGGTGCTGCCGGAGGTCAGGGCGTCGCCCTGCTTGGCGTCCTTCTCAATGATGGTGCCGCTGATGGGCGAGGTGATGGTGTAGTTGGACATATTGTCCTGCTGGTTCTGCATCGAGATCTCGGCGCTGCGCAGGGACTCGGAAGCAGACTGGATGGATTCGGTCAGATCGTCACCGGTCAGCTCGATGAGGATGTCGCCCTTGGAGACCGCGTCGCCCTCCTGCACATTGATGGCGGAAACGGTGCCGCCGGCCTGAGCGGTCAGGGTGCGCTCTGCCTGATAGGCAAAGGTGGCGGAGGCGATGGAGCTGACGCCGTTGACGCTGGCGGTAGCGGCCTGAGCGGTGGTCAGACCGCCGGCATTGTTGACCCGGATGGTGACGGTGCGCACCAGCAGGTTGCCGGTGCTCAGCTCGTCGGTGCCGGTGATGGCGGTGATGGTGCCTTTCAGCGTCTCAAAGGTGCCGTCCAGCATCACGTCGGCGCTCTGGCCCACCGAGAAGTTGGCGGCGTCGGCCGCCGGGAACAGCAGGTTCAGCAGCATCTTGGAGCTGTCGCGGATGACCGCCACCTCCTGGCCGCTGGTCACTTGGTCGCCCTTTGCGACCTTGAGACTGCTGACCGTGCCGTCCACCTCTGCGCGGACATACTGGAGGTCTACGGTCTTGTCGTAGCTGCGCTGGGCCTGCTGCAGGGCAATGCTGGCCTTTTCCAGATTGGTGGAGGCGTCCGAGCTGTCGATGGTGTAGAGCACATCGCCCTCTTCCACCTTATCGCCCTCTTCAAAGCCGCCGGTGAGGATCTTGCCGTCCACCAGAGACTTGACGGTATATGTATTGGCCGGGTTCAGCGTGCCGGTGCCGCTCAGGGAGTTGGAGACATCCTGACGGATGGGCGTCGTCTCAGCGTAGGTCACATCGCGGCTGGCGGCTTTATTCCCGCCGCCGCTTATAAGAAAGACAGCGCCCGCTGCCGCCGCGACGACCACCGGCACGAGCCATTTCCCGTTCTTTTTGGCGAATGCAGACGCGCCGGACTTGGCTTCTGCGGTTTCAGCAGCCTCAGCGGACGCATCCTTTTTCTTTTTCCAGATCATGCTTTTCCTCCTATGGTATGCAAAAGGGCAGCGTGACCCCTTTGCACGAAAAATCCGTTATTGGTAGTGTATCGCATTTTTCTGAAATACACAAGCGTCCAAATTTCATTTCACCCTTTATTTACAAAATTATTTCCGGCTTTTATGCAAAAAAGACACCCGCAGTGTCCTTTGCAGAACATTGCGGGTGTCTCGGATGATCTTGTCAGGATGCGGCTTCGGCCTCGCTCAGCGGAGCCAGCTTCACATACACCCCGGCAGGGACGCAGGCCGCCCATGCACCTTCCTCGCTCAGCCGGCCGAACTGCTCACAGACATGGTCCGGGCATTGGCTGTCCTGAAACGAGATGGTGCCGTCTTTTACCTGTAAATGAACGACATAGCTGCCCACATCGTACAGGTAATCGTAGTCCTTATCCAGCGGCAGCACCTCGGTGATGCCGCCGCCGAAGTCCACGACTGCTGCCAGCGGTTCCGCCTTGCTGCGCGGACGCAGCAGAAAGACCAGCAGGGCAGCTGCCGTCAGGATGACGGCTGCGAAGAGGAGGTTCGCCTTCCAGCTCAGGCGTTTTGCGCCTTTTGCCGGTCGAGGCTGCTTGCGGGTGCTCATGCGGCGTAGTCGCTGGCAGCGGCACCGGCAATGCGGCCAAAGACGGTGAAGTCAGCAACAGCGTTGCCGCCCAGACGGTTTGCACCGTGGACGCCGCCAGTCACCTCACCTGCTGCGAACAGGCCGGGGATGACCTCGCCCTTCTCGTTCAGCACCTCGGTGTTGGCGTTGATCTTCAGGCCGCCCATGGTGTGATGGACACCGGCGGTGACCTTCACAGCGTAGTAGGGAGCGGTGTTCAGGGGGTTGGCGAAGCTGGTGCGGCCGAAGTCGGGGTCATTCTTGGCCTCAACGTAGCCGTTCCACTTCTCCATGGTCTCTGCGAAGGCAGCGGCATCGACGCCCATAGCCTTGCCCAGCTCCTCGTAGGTAGCGCCGGTGACGGTGTAGCCCTTCTTGATGTAGCCCTGGATGACGCTGGAAGCATCGACCATGGCCTGATCGACGACCAGCCAGCTGTAGCTGCCGGTCTGGGCGATCTCAGCGGCGGAGACGACGTCGCGGGTGCCGACCTCGTCGATGAAGCGCTTGCCTTCCTCGTTGATGAGGATAGCGCCGTCGCCGCGCAGGCCCTCGGTGATGAGGGCAGCGGTGTTGGCCTCAACGGTGGGGTGGATCTGGATCTGGTCCATGTCCACGGTAGCAGCGCCGATGGCCTGTGCCATCTCGATGCCCTGGCCCTGGATGCCGGGGGCGTTGGTGGTCATGAAGCCCTTCAGCTCGGGCTTGTACTTGACGACCATGTCGAGGTTTGCGCCGAAGCCGCCGGTAGCCAGAACGACTGCCTTGGCGTTGACGGTGACGGTCTCACCGGAAGCACCGGTGGCCTTGACGCCCACGGCAGCGCCGTTGGCATCGGTCAGGATCTCCGTTGCGGTGGTGTCCAGCATCATCTTGACGCCGGCCTTCTCGCAGTTCTCCTGCAGCAGGGGGATCATGTAGGAGCCGACGGAAACGGTCTTGCCCTCTGCGTTCACAGGGCGATGGATGCGCTTGACGGATGCACCGCCGAAGCTGGAGACGTTGTGCAGGGTGATGCCGTGCTCGTCCAGCCAGTCGATGGCGTCAGCGGAGTTTGCGCACAGGGTCTCGACCAGCTCGGGGTCGTTGATGCCCTTGCCGCCGATCATGGTATCCAGCTCCATCAGCTCGACAGAGTCGAAGTAGCCGGTGGGGTTGGCCTGATAGGCAGCCCACTGCTCAGAGACGGTCTTTGCCAGAGCGGTGATGGTCTCGTTGTCGGCGTACTTCTCGGCAGCAGTCTTCAGGGTCTTCTCGACGCCGGCAGACTCGCCGAACTCGTTCTCGTCCTGATAGACGGTCTTGGCGGCGTTCATGCCGCCGGTGGCGCGGACGGAGTTGCCGCCCACCATGGACTGGCTCTCGAGGACGACGACGCTCTTGCCCTCAGCGGCAGCGGTGATGGCAGCAGTCATGCCTGCGCCGCCCGCACCGACGACGACGACATCTGCGTCAACGGTGGAGTCCTCGGCGGCAGCGTCGTTCTCCACAGCGGTCTTGTAGTCATCGGGGTTCAGGCCGGCAGCGGTCAGGGCAGCTGCAGCAGCCTCCTTGATGGCGGTAGAGGTGGCGGTAGCGCCGGACACGCCGTCCACGGCGATGCTGCCGCTCTCGGCGATCTTGCCGGGCATCTGGGCGATGGCCTCAGAGCCGACGCCCTGGGTCTCGTCCTTGCCCTCGGCGGTGCAGCCGGTGATGGCGCCGTCGGTCAGGGTCAGGGTGACGGAAACGTCGCCGCCGAAGCCCTTGGCAGTGCCGGTGAAGTCACCGGACACACCCGCGTCAGAACCGGTAGAGGCAGACTTGGCACCGCAGCCGTAGCCAAACAGGCTGACCGCGATGACCGCTGCCATAGCCAGTGCAGACACGCTCTTCTTGATCTGAGCTTTCTTCATGTTTTTCCTTTCTTGCTTGCTTCGTGGTTTGTGGTTGCGAACATCTATCAGCATAAAAAGGGGGCTGCCCTTTTACAAGCAGCCCCCTCTGCCGAACTTGGGAAAAGGATTTAGGCGTTGGCCTGTGCAGCAGCGACAGCGCAGGCGACCGTAGCGCCGACCATCGGGTTGTTGCCCATGCCGATGAGTCCCATCATCTCGACGTGTGCAGGCACAGAAGAGGAACCTGCAAACTGAGCATCGCCGTGGACGCGGCCCAGAGAGTCGGTCAGGCCGTAGCTGGCGGGGCCGGCTGCGACGTTATCGGGGTGGAGGGTACGGCCCGTGCCGCCGCCGGAAGCGACGGAGAAGTACTTCTTGCCGTTCTCGATGGCCCACTTCTTATAGGTGCCGGCGACCAGGTGCTGGAAGCGGACGGGGTTGGTGGAGTTGCCGGTGATGGAGCACTGGACGTCCTCCTTCTTCATGATGGCAACACCCTCCATGACGTCGTTGGCGCCGTAGCACTTGACCGCTGCGCGCTCGCCCTCGGAGAAGGGGATCTCCTTGACGACGGTCAGGGTCTGGGTGGGGATGTCGTACTCGGTCTGCACATAGGTGAAGCCGTTGATGCGGGAGATGATGTAAGCGGCGTCCTTGCCCAGGCCGTTCAGGATGACGCGCAGGGGGGTCTTGCGGACCTTGTTTGCGGTGCGGGCGATGCCGATGGCACCCTCAGCAGCGGCGAAGGACTCGTGGCCTGCCAGGAAAGCGAAGCAGGTGGTGTCCTCGCTCAGCAGACGAGCGCCCAGGTTGCCGTGGCCCAGACCGACCTGACGCTGCTCAGCGACAGAACCGGGGATGGTGAAAGCTTCCAGACCTTCGCCGATGGCGGCTGCGCACTCGGCAGCATCGGTCAGGCCGCGCTTGACGGCGATGGCGGTACCCAGGGTGTAAGCCCAGACAGCGTTATCAAAGCAGATGGGCTGCACACCGCGGACGATCTTGTCGCAGTCGATGCCCTTAGCGAGGAGCATCTCGTTGCAGGCGTCCAGAGATTCGAGGCCGTTGGCCTTCAGGCATGCCTCGATCTTCGGCATGCGGCGATCCATAGATTCAAAAGTTGCCATGAGTTGTTCCTCCTCTCTTATTCCTCACGCGGGTCGATGTACTTGACAGCGCCTGCTTCCTTGCTGAAGCGGCCGTAAGTACCCACGTTCTTCTCGTAAGCCTCGTTGGGGGTCTTGCCGTGACGGATGTCCTCCATCATCTTGCCCAGCTTGACGAACTGATAGCCGATGACCTCGCCGTTGGCGTCCACAGCCAGCTTGTTGATGTAGCCCTCGGTCAGCTCCAGATAACGGACGCCCTTCTCCCTGGTGGAGAAGATGGTGCCGGTCATGGAGCGCAGGCCCTTGCCCAGGTCATCCAGACCTGCGCCGATGGGCAGACCGTCCTCAGAGAAAGCGGTCTGGCTGCGGCCGTAGACGATCTGCAGGAACAGCTCGCGCATCGCCACGTTGATGGCGTCGCAGACGAGGTCGGTGTTCAGAGCTTCCAGAATGGTCTTGCCGGGCAGGATCTCGCCTGCCATAGCAGCGGAGTGGGTCATGCCGGAGCAGCCGATGGTCTCCACCAGAGCCTCCTCGATGACGCCGTTCTTGATGTTCAGAGACAGCTTGCAGGTACCCTGCTGAGGTGCGCACCAGCCCACACCATGGGTGTAGCCGCTGATGTCCTTGACCTCATAGGCCTTGACCCATGCGCCCTCTTCGGGGATGGGGGCCGGACCATGCTTAGGACCTTTGGTGATCGGGCACATATTCTGTACTTGCTGCGAATAGGTCATAATCATACTCTCCTTTTGACAAATTGATGCCGTGCGGCAGAAGCTTCTCTCCCCTGCCGCCTTGCATTGACCGGGCCGCGCCGCTCTCTTTTCAGCGCCTCTCCCGGTACTACCACGCACAGTTTTATTATAGAGGACGTTGGCCCAATTTGCAAGTCATTTCTGACAAATTTTTCGCAATCTTTTTGTCATTTTCGTTTTTCTGCGCAGGAGCGCAGCTTCTCAATTCGGTTTTTTCTGCGGCTCCCGCCGCACCGGCGTGACGGCCCAGATGCAGGCGAAGCCCGCCGCCGCACCCGCGATGGCGAGGATGTGCCGCCCCTGCCCGAATCCCCAGAGATCAGCGATGCAGGGGAACAAAAGGCTTCCCACGCTCTGGCCCAGTGCCAGAAAGCCGTAGTTCACCCCGGCGTGGGGCAGGCCGAACAGATCGGTGGAGAGGGCGGGCAGCACCGCCGCCAGCGCCGAGTAGCAGAACGTCAGCCCCGCATACACCGCCACGACGGCCCATCCCCGGGCGAACAGGAACGCCGCCGAAAGCCCCAGCGACACGCCGAAGAGGATGAGGTCGGTGGGGCGGCGGCCGATCTTGTCGCTGAGCAGGGGCATCAGCAGCCGCCCGGCCGCACTGCCCACGCTGCCCAGCACCACGGCCCAGAGGGCGGCGCTCTCGTCCAGCCCCCGCTCCATCCCAAGCTTCAGGATGATGGGGCTGAACAGCAGCACCGCCGGGGTGGAAAAGCAGACCGCTCCGGCGCAGAGCCAGTACTGCCGCGTGCCAAGCATCTGCCGGGGCGAGAGGTCGAGGGGCGGCGCGGCCTTGGCCTTTCCCTGCCGGCTGGGCTGAGGCTTTTCGGGCGGCGGGTCGGTCAGCAATGCACTGCCCGCGAGGCAGACCGGCAGGGTCAGCGCACCCAGCGCCCAGAACGCGCCCCGGATGCCCTGCACCGGCCCGAAGCCCCGCAGCGCCGTGCGGACAAAGACGGTCAGGAACGCTCCGCTCAACCCCACTGCGCCCCCGATGACGCCGGTGGCGAGGCCCTTCCGGCCCTTGTACCACTTCTGGGCGCAGGACTGGATGGACGGATAGAGAAAGGCTGTGCCGAGCCCTGCCGGGATACTGAACACCCCGAAAAAAGCACTCCCCTTCTCTGCCGGGAGAGCCGCCGCCGCGAAGAATCCGCCGCAGAGCAGGCCCGTCCCCCACAAAGCTGCAAAGCGTGGCCCCTGCTTATCCTGCAGAAAGCCGCCGATGACGCACCCGATGCCGAAAAATGCGATGAGCACCCCGAAGGCATAGCCTGCCCCCTGCTCGCTGAGGCCGTATTCCTCCATGACGGGTCTTTGAAACACGCCCCACGCGGCGGGCAGGCCTGTCAATACCTGGATGGCCGCGCCCGCCGCCAGGATGGCCCAGGGTCTTGTTTTCTGCATTTCATGCATCACCTCAGAGAATAGTGTGTCCTTTTTGATTGACAAAAAGACGGTATCCTTTATAATTAGAAGCGTATTATAAAAATCATCTCTTTCGTCGCGTTGCTTCTGTGCCTGAACCTCTCCGTCACGGCTCCGCCGTGCCACCTCCCCTACCGAGGGGAGGCTTTGGCATTCCGTAAAGCTTTGTCTCTTCGCCAGAGGCTCTCCTAGTAGGGGAGCTGTCTGCGAAGCAGACTGAGAGGTTCGGCTCAGTATCTGCCATCCGCGACTGAGAGGGCTATACAGAAAGAGGACTCTATTATGAAAACTCAGGCCTTAAAAGGTATGCGCGACCTTCTGCCCAACGAGCAGACCCTGCGCGACTACATTCAGGGCAAAATTCTCGAGACTTACCGCGCATCCGGCTTCGAGCGCATCTCCACCCCCATGCTGGAGGATATGGAGAACCTCGACAAGTCCGACGGCGGCGACAACCTGAACCTCATCTTCAAGGTGCTCAAGCGCGGCGACAAGCTCACCGCCGCCCTGAACTCCGGCGACCCGAAAGAGCTCTCCGACATGGGCCTGCGCTATGATCTGACCCTGCCCCTGAGCCGCTTCTACGCCGCCAACAAGGACAAGCTCCCCCACCCCTTCAAGGTCATCCAGACCGACCGCGTCTTCCGCGCCGAGCGCCCCCAGAAGGGCCGTCTGCGCGAGTTCGTCCAGTGCGACATCGACATTCTGGGCGACGAGAGCCCCAACGCCGAGGTCGAGCTCATCGACGTGACCACCCGCGCCCTGCTGGGCATCGGCTTCGACGGCTTCACCGTCAACATCAACGACCGCCGCATCCTCCGCGGGATGCTGGAGAGCATGGGCTTTGCCGCCGACACGCTGGATTCCGTCTGCATCACCTTCGACAAGATGGATAAGATCGGTGCCGACGGCGTGAAGGCCGAGCTTCTCGGGAAGCAGCTGCCCGAGAGCGCGGTCAACGCGCTGGCCGACTTCATCGCCGCCGGCGAGGTGACGCTGGACGCTGTGGCCGCCCGCTGCGCAGACCCCGCCATCGCCGACGACCTCAAGTACGTCCTCGCTGCTGCCAACGCCATGGCCGCCGGCCGCTATCAGGTGGCCTACTGCCCCAGCCTCGTGCGCGGTCAGGGCTACTACACCGGCATGGTGTTTGAGATCACCTGCCCGCAGTTCAGCGGCGCAGTCGCCGGCGGCGGCCGCTATGACAACATGGTGGGCAAGTTCCTCGGCACTCAGGTGCCGGCAGTCGGCTTCTCCATCGGCTTCGAGCGCGTCTGCGGCATCCTGCTCGAGCAGGGTTATCAGATCCCCGGCGCAAAGCAGAAGATCGCACTGCTCTACGGCAAGGACGCCGACTTCACCGCTGTCCTGAGCAGGGCCGCTGCCCTGCGCGATACCTACAACGTCACCGTCCTGCCTCAGGGCAAGAAGCTCGGCAAGCAGCTGGGCCAGCTGGAAGCAGCAGGCTTTGCCGGTGCCGCCTTCATGGACAAGGACGAGGTAAAGGTCTTTGCCGCTCAGTAAGGGCTGAACAAACCAAAAGCACTGCACTCCCCAAAAGCGGGCGGGTGCAGTGCTTTTTTTGCGTTTATGGCTGCCGGGTCAGCCGGTTTTTTTGGCGTTGGGGTACACCCGCTCCATCCGGGCGTTGTCAAAGTGCTCGTCGAGGAAGACGTCCAGCCGGTTCGCCGGGGCGATGCCGCTGGTGCGGGCGTCGTACCGGGCCAGCGCCAGTGCCGAAAGCCCCATGTTCACGGCCATGAACACCGTCAGCACCACGGTCATCCAGGGCAGGATGTGCTTTTTCAGGTTTGCCATCAGCTTTGCGACGAGGGGGTAGCCGTACCGGATCCAGACCACCGCCGCGATGCCCCAGAAGAAGCAGTAGAGCAGATTGACACGGCCTCCCAGATTGAACTTGAAGCCGCTGTAGTCCCAGAAGATGACGCCGAACAGCAGCTCACCCACGGCGCTGCAGATATACTCATACGCGCCGCCCATCACGAAGCCGAACAGGAAGATGGAGCGGTCGCTCCGCTCCTCGCTGCCCCGCAGCAGGACCGCCGCCATGACCAGCGCCAGCCCCCACACCACGCTGAAGGGTCCCCACACGAGGCTCGAGCGGCTCATCCAGACGCCCGCCGTCACCCGGCAGAACAGCGTCTCCACCACGTCGCCGAGGAAAGCCCCGATGACAAAGAGCCAGACGAGGTCGCCGAAGCTCAGGGCCTTTTCTTTCTGAGCAGTCGGCTCGGGCCGGACGATGGTCGGGTAAGCCCGCTGGATACGCTTTTCCACATGGGCGATGAGCCGCTGGCGCAGCTTGTCCGAGTGCTTTTCCAGCTCGAGGTTGAGCTGTTCCAGCCTCGGATGGCTGGCGGCGTACCGGTTGACGGCCAGCGCTGCGCCCAGCTGGTCGAGGACGGCCAGCGTCATCGCCGCCCAGACGCCGATATGCAGCAGCCAGCCCGGAAGGATAGCGCAGAGCCGCAGCAGCAGGACGTTGCCCCACAGCACGCTTGCCATGCCCAGCAGACCCCAGAGCACCGAGTACTGCAGGCAGACGTAGCCGTCCAGATTGAACTTTTTATCCGAGTAGTCCCACCAGCGGCGGCGGTGCATCCTCTCGAGCAGCTTGGCCGTCACCCACTCCACCACGGTGGCGTTGGCCGCACAGCCGAGGAAGAGGGCCACCGGCGTCGAGCGCAGGTCGGCAAAGCCCACCGCCATCAGCACAGCCGCCGTGCCGTAGACGAAGCAGAACGGGCCGGACGCCACGCCACGGTTGACGAAGGCGCGGCCCTTGATGGTCGCCACCACCGTCTCGGCTACCCAGCCGAGGAACGAGTAGACCAGATAGAGGACGCAGAGGGTATAAAAATTCAGCTCCATTGCCTGTTTCCTTTCCCATATAAACGGTTATAGGGCTATTGTATGCAGTTTTGGCCGCGTCCGCGCTGACGGAGAGGTCGGACTGCGGAGAACGTTCTCTGAGACCCGCGCGTTATCTGATAAAGTGGCATTTTTCTCACGCAGCATCGTCTAAAATCCCACTTTATCAAGGTGATAAACTGAGGCTTGCTGATAAAGTGGGTCACTTTATCAATCAGGGTCACTTTCTCAAATTGATAAAGTGACATTTTATAATTATAGTACGTTATTTTTTGGTCACTTTATCACATGATCTACCTCAGTAGAGCGTATCACTTCATCAGCCCCATCGTCCATGCCCGGACCAGCAGGCCCAGCAGGACGACGGCCAGCAGCACCACGGTGAGAGCGCGGCTCTGGGTGCGCTGACGCTTCTTGCGGCGGGCCGTGGTCTGCATATTCTGGCGGCTGCGGCTGTTCCGGCCGGAAGCGTTCCGGCTGCGGCCGGATGTCCCCTTCGAGGCCGTGCGGCTTCTGCCGCTCTGGCGCTTGCGGGAGGTGCTGCCGCTTTTCTGGGACTTCTGACGGCGGGGCGCTTCGTCCTCAGCCTTCTTCTGAGGCTCGATGGTCTCCGACGCGCCGCAGCGGGACAGAAAGTCCTCCGCCATCCGGTAATACTTCTCGAGGTCGCCGGTGGTCAGGGCCGTTCCCTCATAGCCCGCTTCCAGCTCCTCCACGGCCTCGTTGAACCGGATCGCCGCCTGTGCGGCTGCGGTCCTGTCGGAGGCGTGGGCGGCCTCGTTGCGGGCCATCCGCACTGCGTTGCAGGCGCGGCGGGCTGCTGCCGGGTGGGGCGTACTGCCCAGCAGGTCGAGGGGCCGGGCGGCGTCCTTTTCCGGGTCCAGCAGGATGCGCATACAGAGGGTGGTATCCAGCTGCTGCCAGCCGGTGCGGCCATTCAGCTCCGGCAGGCGCTCGTAGTAGTCGGGGCTCTCCTTCTGGCGCTGGGCCAGATGCTTCATCAGGGCGTCCACGCTGTGAGCGCCGGGCTTTTCCTCCCAGTGCCAGCGCAGCAGCTTCCGGCTGATGTCGTCGCAGGCCGCTTTGATCTCGAACGCGGCCTGCAAAGCTTCGTCAGGCATAACTTCACTTCTCCTTTGTCCAACCTCTCAGTCTGCTCCGCAGACAAGGCCGGGTTGCGGCACCCAGCATCCGCAGCGCTTCGCTTGCGCCTTACTGGCCGCTGCCCCAACAGCGACTCCCTGTTTCCGCCACTGGCGGCGGTCGTCGTTGTTGCCCCTAGTAGGGGAGCCTCTGGCGAAAAGATAAAGCTTTTCCGCCATGCCAAGGCCTCTCCTCGATAGGAGAGGTGGCAGCGCGGCAGCGCTGACGGAGAGGTTATTCCTTAAATTAAAAGCGGAGGAAGCCTCTGCCTCCTCCGCCGTACATCCTATTTTACATCATGAACTGAGAATACACGAAGCCGCACAGGGCGATGCCCGCACACACGATGGCGGTGATGGGCGGCACCCAGCGGATGAGCGTCTCAGCGATGCTGTCACGGGGGTCTTCCTCTTCGCAGTCATCCTCCTCGTCCAGCGGCTTTGCCTGCAGGCGGGACGGCGCGGCGGCGGGAGTCGAGGGTACCACACGGGTGCCGTACTTTTCCACCTCTTCGTCCGGCGCAAAGGACCTGGCCGGGCGCACCGGTTCCGGCTGGCGGGACAGAACGCGGGTCGCCTCCTGCTCCGGGGCGCGGGACACCACGCGGGTCGCCTCCATCTCAGCGGCAGGCGCATAGCCGGGCGCAGGCTCCGCCGCCCGGGGCGGGATGATACGGGTGGCTTCCTCCTGCGCCGCACCCACGATGCGGGTGGGCTCCTCAGCAGGCGCGGCGGGGCGCACTGGCTGGGCCGCAGGCTGCGGCTCGGGCTGGCGCACCGGGGCTTCCGGCTGCAGCAGGGTGTTCAGCGCGTTCTGCAAAAGGATGCGGTCACTGCCGCACTCGGAGCAGTAAACGGTGTCCTCTTCCTTCGGGTGGAAGGCACCGCAGGCGCAGTACCAGCCGTTCTCGAAGACCTGGGGCATGAACTTCATGCCGGTGCGGTTCATCCGGGCTTCAAGGGCCTTCTGCATCTCGACGCTCAGGCGGCGGGGGGCCGGCAGGCGCACCCGCTTGATGCTCTCGAGGTGGACGACCTTCCTGCCGCTGTAGACATTGCGCAGGGTGACGTCCACGCTGGTGATGGCCTTCTGGGTGACAAAGACGGCATCGTCCATGCCGAAGCTCTCGCCGGGCTTCGCGGTAAGGTCACGGTACTCGAACTCGTCCTCACAGAGGATGACGCCGTCCACGCCCTTGCACTTGAAGTGGATCTCCAGTGCCGTCAGGGTCACGCGGGAAATGTTCTTAAAGGTCAGACAGACCGCGTGTTCGCCGCTGACTTCGCCCTTGAGCAGCTCCACGCAGACGAACTGCACCGGGCTGCCCGGGGTGTAATAGTTGGCCCGTGTCCGCGCGACCGGTTCAAAATTTTCCTCCACAACACTCTCCCCTTTCTCTTGGTTTACTGGTTGGCTTCGCCTTCATCCGGCGTTTCGGGGGCCGGGGCTTCCTGCGGGGCGGCATCCACTGCCTCAGCAGGTTCGGCAGGCTCCGCAGCCTCTGCGGTCTCGGCCTGTTCCACAGGCTGGACAGCGGGCTGAGCCTCGGCGGGCTTTGCGTCGGGGTCCTCACGCTGGGGCAGGGTCTCGCCTGCCATCACGGCGTTGAACTCCTTCTCGTTCAACTTCTCGCGCTCCATCAGGGCCTGTGCCAGCGCATGGAGCTGGTCGATATGCTCCGTCAGGGTGCGGCGGCAGGTCTCGTAGGCCTCGTCGATGATGTCCCGCATCTCGCTGTCGATCTCAGCGGCGGTGGTCTCGCTGTAGCCCTTGCCCTGACCGAGGTCGCGGCCCAGGAAGGTCTCCTCCTGAGAGGTGCCGTAGACCACAGGGCCAAGGCGCTCGGAGAAGCCGTACTTGGTGATCATCTGGCGTGCGATGTTCGTCGCCTGCTGCAGGTCGTTGGACGCGCCGGTGGAGATGTCGTCCAGGATAAGCTGCTCGGCTACGCGGCCGCCCAGACTGGACACGATGTCCTCGAACATCTCGCCCTTGGTGACGTAGCTACGGTCTTTCTCGGGCAGATACATGGTGTAGCCGCCGGCCTGACCGCGGGGGATGATGGTGATCTCATGCACACGGGGGTGGTGCTTGCAGTAGAAGCCCGCCACAGCGTGGCCCGCCTCGTGGTAGGCGGTGAGCTTTTTCTCTTCGGGGGTGACGACCCGGCTCTTCTTCTCGGGGCCGGCCATGACCTTCATGGAAGCCTCTTCGATGTCCTCCATCGTAATGGCCTTGCGGCTGCGGCGGGCAGCCAGCAGAGCGGCCTCGTTGACGAGGTTCTCGAGGTCAGCGCCCGCAAAGCCTGCGGTGCGCTGTGCGATGACCTTGAGGGAGACATCCGGGGCGAGGGGCTTGTTCTTGGTGTGGACCTTCAGGATCTCCTCGCGGCCCTTGACGTCGGGCAGGCCGACGTAGACCTGACGGTCGAAGCGGCCCGGGCGGAGCAGGGCCTTATCGAGGATGTCGGCACGGTTGGTGGCCGCCATGACGATGACGCCGTCGTTGGCCTCGAAGCCGTCCATCTCGACCAGCAGCTGGTTCAGGGTCTGCTCGCGCTCGTCGTGACCGCCGCCGAGACCGGCACCGCGCTGACGGCCCACAGCATCGATCTCATCAATGAAGATGATGCAGGGCATGGTCTTTTTTGCCTTGTCGAAGAGGTCGCGCACACGGGATGCGCCGACGCCGACGTACATCTCGACGAAGTCAGAGCCGGAGATGGAGTAGAACGGCACACCGGCCTCACCGGCGCAGGCGCGGGCCAGCAGGGTCTTGCCGGTACCCGGAGGGCCGACGAGCAGCACGCCGTGAGGGATGCGTGCGCCCAGAGAGTTGAACTTGTCGGGGCTCTTGAGGAACTCCACGACCTCTTTCAGCTCTTCCTTCTCTTCGTCTTCACCGGCCACATCGGCAAAGGTGGCGGTCTTCTTGTTCTCGTGCTCGTCCTTGACCTTGGCTTTGCCGACATTCATGATGCCGCCGCCACCGCCGACGCCGCCCCGCATCATCGAGAACAGCAAAAAGCCGGTGCAGCCCAGCATCCCCAGATAGAAGATGATCTCCATCCAGGGGATGGTCTCCTTGAGGGAGGTGTAATCGTAGGTCATGGGCGCGTCGGGGTTCGCCGCGTCGTAGGACTCGATATACTTGTCCACGTTCTCAATGAAAACGTAGGCGTAGGGCAGCTTATAGCGGACGGTGACGGTGCCGTCGTCCTCCTGCACTGCACCGGTGGACTCCGACGAGGAGGAGAACATCCCGCTCAGCAGACCGCCGGTAGACTGCACCGTGCTCTGGGTGGAGGAGACGTCCGGCAGGGGCAGGTCGCCTTCCTTCAGGTTCAGGGTGATGACGCTGGTGTTGCGGTCCAGCGTGAAGGACGTGACCTGATTGTGCTCAAAGTAATGGACGACGGTGGAGTAGCTCATGGTCGAGCCGCTGGTGCTGCCCGACCCGCTGCCCGTCACCGACCAGACCATCAGCACGGCGGCCAGCGCCAGTGCGAGGATGAGCGGATTGATACGAGGTCTCTTCGATTGCAAAAGGATCAACTCCAGTTCTGGTTTTATTTCTTACTTTTCGTAGACGCTGGGTTTGAGTACGCCGATGTAGGGCAGGTTGCGGTACTTCTCGTCGTAGTCGAGGCCGTAGCCCACCACGAACTCGTCCGGCACCGCGAAGCCCTCGTAGTCCGGGGCGATGTCGGCCTTGCGGCGGCTGGGCTTGTCGAGGATGGTGCAGATCTTCACCGAGTTCGGGTTGCGCATCTTGAGCATCGGCACGAGGTTCGACAGGGTGATGCCGGTGTCGAGGATGTCCTCCACGATGAGCACATCCCTGCCGGAGAGGTCGCCGTCCAGGTCCTTGATGATCTTGACGAGGCCGGTGCTGGTGGTGTTGCCGCCGCCGTAGCTGGACACCACCATGAAGTCGATGCTGCACGGGATGCTCACGGCGCGCATCAGGTCGGCCATAAAGACCACCGAGCCCTTGAGGATGGAGACGAGGACGAGGTTTCTGCCCTCATAGTCTTTGCTGATCTGAGCGCCCAGCTCAGCCACCTTCGCTTTCAGCTCCTCTTCCGAAACGAGGACCTTCAAAATATCGTCATGCATGCTCATGATTCGATTCCTCCAAAATTTTCTAGTTCCACCTGCAGCAGCTGCCCGGTGTCCGGCCCGGGGGCCAGCCCATCGGCAAAGCCCTCTCCGCAGACCCACAGCACCTGTCTGCCTGCCGCCAGCAGCGGCAGCGTGTCCCGTTCCCGGGGCGGGATGCCCGCCTCGTTCATCCATTTGCGCAGCTCCCGGTCTACCCCTCGCCCGGCCGGACGGAAGCGGTCGCCGGGCTGACGGCAGCGCAGCCGCAGAACAGGACATATCGAGTTTATTTTAGCATAATCTGCCTGATTTTTTAAGTCTTTTTTATGAACACCCTGTGTTTTTTCTTCAAAACAGGCCGAGACCACCCGGATATGCAGCGTTCTGCCGCCGGGCAGCGGATAATCGCCGCCCTCCGGCAGGGATACTTCAAATTTCGGACCGTCCGCTTTTTCGCCCTGCCGGCGGGTGTTTTTATCGGCTTCCTCCCGCCAGAGCACGCCGTCCCGGGCGCAGAAGCGGACGGCGTCGGTGAGCTGCACCGCGCCGCTGCCCCTTTCCACAAGGTCGGCCAGCAGGCGGATATATTTTTCCTCCGCGTCCCGCACCGGCTCCACAAGGCTGTGGAGGGCCATGTCGAGGATGAGCGGGTCGGCCTGCCGCAAAGGCTCTGACATCCACACGGGCTGGCCGCTGCGCAGGGCGTATCCCGCCCCGCCGGGCAGGCTTTCTGCGTCCGCTGCCCGGGCCGAAGCCAGCAGCGCATCCGCCTGCCGGGCAAAGTATTCGTCCGCCTTGGCGGCTTTCTCACAGAAGCGGGCCAGATTGCGCTCGGCGGCGCTGTTGACCCCGCAGAGGGCGGGCAGTGCGCCGTGGCGCAGACGGTTGCGGGCGTAGTCGTCGGCGTCGTTGGTCTCGTCGGTGACCCAGCGTTCGCCGCAGGTGCGGCAGACGGCCTCGGTGTCGGCCCTCGTCAGGCAGAGCAGAGGCCGCAGATAGCCCGGGCGGCTGGGCCGGATGCCCGCCGCGCCGTGGAGGCCGGTGCCTCTGGCCAGCCGGAACAGCAGCGTCTCGGCCTGGTCACTCCCAGTATGGGCAGTTGCGACGGCATCTATCCCGTCGGCCAGCACCCGCTCAAAGCAGGCATACCGCAGGCGGCGCGCCCAGTCCTCCCCCGCCCGGGGCTTTCCTGCCTCGGCTTCCAGCTCAGCGGCATGGAACACCCGCAGCGGCAGGCCCAGCCGGGCGCAGACCTCCCGGACGAAGGCTTCGTCCCGGTCCGCCGTCTCCCCCCGCAGGCCGTGGTTGACGTGGCAGACCGTGAGGGCGATGCCCCTTTCCTCGGCCAGCGGGCGGATGAGGCAGAGCAGGGCCATGCTGTCGGCCCCGCCCGAAACAGCCAGCGCGAGATGCTTTTTGCCGTCCAGCAGCTTTTCCCGGGCGCAGAAGCCGCGCACCGTCTGTAAGATCTCTTCGTAGTTCATCAGCGTTTGAAGTCCACATCCATAAAGCGGGTGTGGGCGCCATCCCAGCCCAGCGGCACCGTGCTGGTCTCGCCGTGACGGTTCTTTGCCACGATGCACTCGGCGGTGTCGGCGTCCACCTCCGCGCCGTCGGGGTTCTGGCTGGCGTAGTAGGAGTCGCGGTACAGGAAGAGGACGCAGTCGGCGTCCTGCTCGATGGAGCCGGAGTCGCGCAGGTCCGACAGCTGGGGGCGGTGGCTGGAGTTGTTGCCCTGCTTTTCCACCGCACGGGACAGCTGGCTCAGAGCGATGATGGGCACGTTCATCTCTTTGGCCATGATCTTGAGGTTTCGGGTGATGGAGCTGATCTCCTGCACGCGGTTCTCGCTGCGCTGGCCGCTGGTCATCAGCTGCAGATAATCGATGACGATGAGGCCCACGTTGGGGCGGGCGGGGTCCTGATTGACCCGGCGGATCTTCGCCTTCATCTCGGTGATGGTGATGCCCGAGGTGTCGTCCATATAGATGGGCGCGTCGTGCAGCTTTTCGGTGGCGAGGGCCAGATACTCCCAGTCCTCGGCCCGGAGCGCACCGGTGCGGAACGCCTGACTGTCGATGCCCGCTTCAGCGGAGAGGATGCGGTTGGTCAGCTGCTCCTTCGTCATTTCGAGGCTGAAGATGGCCACCGGCACCTTCTGCTGCATGGCCACGCGGGTCGCGATGTTCAGCGCGAAACTGGTCTTGCCCATACCGGGGCGGGCAGCGAGGATGATGAGGTCGCCGCGGCCAAGGCCGGTGAGGACGGTGTCCAGCAGCCGGAAGCCGGTGGGGATGCCCTTATACTTGTCGGCGTCGGGGCCGCTGATCTTTTGCAGATTTGTCAGCGTCTCCACCATGCTGGAAGAAAGGGGCGTCAGGGCGCTGGAATCGCGGCCGGAGCGGATCTCATAGATGCGCTGCTCGGCGTTTTCCAGCAGCAGATCGGCGTCGGGCTCGTCGCCCGCGTCCTGCAAAATATCCTTTGCGACACCCATCAGCTGGCGCACCAGATACTTTTCCTGCACGATCTGCGCATACGCCTTGACGTTGGAGATGCTGGGGACCGTCTCGGCGAGGCCGGTCAGGTAGACTTTCGCCTCGTCGGCGCTGGGGAACACCCCGTCCGAGATGACGGCATCCAGCAGGGTGACGAAGTCGATGGTCTGGTCGCTGGTGAAAAGGCGCAGCATCTCGGAGTAGATCTGAGCGTTCTGCCGGGTGTAGAACATCTCGGGCCGGATGATCTCGACGAGGTCGGTCAGGGTCTCGGGTTTCAGCAGCACCGCGCCCAGCACGCTCTGCTCTGCCTGCATATTGTAGGGCAGGTTGATGCCCACGCTCTCGAGGTTGAGTTCGTTATAATGTCGTTCGTTCGGCATGGTCGTTATCCTTCTGCTTTATTTATATAAATGCCGTAAAGCCAAAAAGCGCCCCCTGCCGAGAGGGGGCGCAGATAGCGGTCAAATCAGGCCTGCTCCACTTCTACCTGGACCTTGAAGGAAGCCACGACACCGACATGGAGGCGGACTTTGCCGTTGAAGACGCCCGCGTCCTTGATGTCCTTGGTCTCCAGCTCGATCTTCTTCTTGTCGATGGGAGAACCGGCCAGCTGGGCCAGAGCCTCAGCGACTTCCTTGCCGGTGACCTTGCCGTGCAGACGGCCGGAGGCACCGCCCTTGGCCTTGATGACCACGGTCTTGCCCTCGAGCTTCGCGGCCACAGCCTGAGCGGCGGCCACGTTCTCAGCCTCGTGGAAGTCGGCAGCGGCCTCCTTGCCCCGGGCGATATTCACCGCGCTGGCGTCGGCCACGGCGGCCAGCTTGCGCGGGAACAGAAAGTTGCGGGCGTAGCCGTCGGAGACCTCGTGGATCTCGTCCTTCCTGCCGATGCCCTTGACGTCCTGCTTCAGAATCACTTTCATGATAGTATCCCTCACTTCTCACCGGGAAACCGGTGGATTTCTATGGTTAGTATACAGCAATCGGGCTGTTCCGTCAACGCTTACGCCAGCTCCCTGCCCACGACGTCCAGCGCCGCCTCGATGACCTTATCCATATCGTAGTACTTGTACTCGCCCAGACGTCCGCCGAAGATGACCCCCGGCTCGGCGTCGGCCAGCTTCTTGTACTCGGCGTAGAGCGCGCCGTTCTTCTCGTCGTTCACCGGGTAGTAGGGCTCATCGCCGGGCTTCCACTCGGCGCTGTACTCACGGCTGATGACGGTCTTGGGCTGGGTGCCGAACTCAAAGTGCTTGTGCTCGATGATGCGGGTGTAGGGCGTCTCGGCGTCGGTGTAGTTGACGACGGCGTTGCCCTGATAGTTGTCGGTGTCCAGCGTCTCGGTCTCAAAGCGGACGCTGCGGTACTGCAATGCGCCCAGCTTGTAGCCGAAGTAGGCGTCCACCGGGCCGGTGTAGACGACCTTATCGGCCAGCTTGTCCAGCTCTGCCTTCCCGGCCAGATAGTCCACGCCCAGGTGCACTTCCACACCGTCCAGCATCTTTTCCACCATGGCGGTGTAGCCGCCGCACGGGATGCCCTGATACAGGGCGTTGAAGTAGTTGTCGTCGTAGGTAAAACGGACGGGCAGGCGCTTGATGATGAAAGCGGGCAGCTCGGTGCAGGGGCGGCCCCACTGCTTGCCGGTGTAGCCCTTGATGAGCTTTTCGTAGATGTCGGTGCCGACCAGGCTGATGGCCTGCTCCTCGAGGTTCTTCGGCTCCGTGATGCCGGCCTCGGCGCGCTGGGCCTCGATCTTCGCCTTCGCCTCGGCGGGGGTCACGACGCCCCACATCCTGTTGAAGGTGTTCATATTGAAGGGCAGGTTGTAGATCTCGCCGTGGTAGTTGGCGACAGGGCTGTTGGTGTAGCGGTTGAACTCCGCGAACTGGTTGACGTACTGCCACACAGCCTTGTTGTTGGTGTGGAAAATGTGGGCGCCGTAGCGGTGGACGTTGATGCCCTCCACCTCTTCGGTGTAGATGTTGCCTGCGATATGAGCGCGCTTGTCGATGACGAGGCAGCGCCTGCCGGCCTTCTTGGCCTCATGGGCAAACACCGCGCCGTACAGGCCGGCGCCAACGATAAGATAATCGTACTGTTTCATCACTGTTTATCCTTTTTCTTCTGTTCGGATTCCGACTCGAGGCCGCTCTTTTTCTGGGCCTCCCGGTACTGGTCGATGGCCGTCTGGATGCGGCTGCGGACCGCCTCCGGGGTGATATGCTTGAGCTGGGCCGCTGCCATGGTCTGATGACCGCCGCCGCCCAGAGACTCCATGATGACCTGCACATTCACCGCGCCGAGGCTGCGGGCCGAGATGTTGACGCCGCCGCCCACCTGCACGGCCACGAAGCTGGCCTCCACGTTCTGGATGGTCAGCAGGTCGTTGGCCGCCTGAGCGATGGCCACCCGGGCCTCGGGGGCCACCTCGCCGCTGACGGTGATGGCGCAGCCCCGGTACATCTGGGCTTCCGATACCAGCGTGGCCTTGGTGGTGTACTCCACCATGCTCACGTCAAAGAGCTGACGCACGTGCTCCGTCTCCGCGCCGTAGCGGCGGAGGGCCGCAGCGGCCTCGAAGGTGCGCACACCGGTGTGGAGGGTGAAGTCACGGGTGTCCAGCATGATGCCGGAGAGCAGTCCCTCGGCCTCGATGCGGTTGGGCTTGTCGTCCCGGTCGCCCACATACTGCAGGAACTCCGTGACCAGCTCACTGGCCGAGGATGCATAGGGCTCGTGGCAGACGAGGTCGGCCTTCTCGATGAAGCCGACGCCCTTGCGGTGGTGGTCGATGACGGCCACCTTGCCGCATTTTTCCAGTATCTCGCGGCTCTCCACCAGACCCAGCTGGTATGTATCCACGACGATACAGAGCGTTCTCTGGGAAATGATGGGCAGAGCGCCCTTGGGGTCGATGAAGTCGTCCTCCTGCCCTGCCGCGATGAGGGCATTGATGAGGCTGCCCGCCAAAGTGGCGTCACGGCGCACGGCGATGACCGCCGGCACATCGCAGATCTTGCAGATGCGCAGCACGCCCTCGGCCGAGCCGATGGCGTCCAGATCGCTCATCCGGTGGCCCATGATGACCACATGGTCCGCCTCTTTGATGAGCTTGACCAGCTGGTCGGCCACGATGCGGCTGCGCACCTTGCTGCGCTTTTCCACGCCGTGGCTGACGCCGCCGTAGAAGGTAAAGCCGTCCGGGGTCATCTCGGCGGCCTGGTCGCCGCCGCGCCCCTGCGCCATATCCAGCGCCTGAACGGCCATGTCCTGAGCCTCCCGCAGGGTCTTGGCCCCGCGTCCGATGCCGATGGAGATGGAGAGGTTCACGCTGGGGTCGAGGGCGCGGATCTTGTCCAGCACGTCGTAGCCGCGCTTGGCGAACTGCTCCAGCTGGCGCTCTTCCACCACAGCGATGTAGCGGCCGCTGGCCACGCGGCGCAGAAAGCCCGTGCCGCGGCCTATCATATCTTCCAGCACCCGGTTGATGCCTTCCAGCAGACGGGCGCGCTCGCTGTCCAGCATATCGCTGAACACGTCGTCGTAGCCGTCCACGAGGAAGACCAGATAGCCCGGGCGGCTGGCCTTATATTCGGCCTCCACCTTGCGGAGGGCCGTTTCCTCATTCAGGACAAGAAGGGTCATGCTCTCGGCCTCGCCGGGGACGGTGGAGCTGTGAGCGCTCCACACGCCGTCGGCCAGATTGAGCAGCTGGCCGCTGACCTTGCGTGCCTCCTGCAGGTCGAGGCCGGGCAGCACTTTCTGTACCCGGGGGACCAGAAGGGCTTCGCCCTTCATCAGACGGGTGCGGAACTCGGTGTTGTACCACAGCACCGTCTCCCCCGAAAGGAGGGCGGCGGGCTGGCTCAGCGGCTCGAGGCTGAACTGCGTCTTCGATTTTTCGAAGCTGCCGCCGCAGACCCAGCGGGCCACCCAGCTGCGCACCCGGTAGCGGAACACTCCGAACAGGGCGAACCACAGCACCGCCAGCACCACCAGCACAGGCCAGATGGCCGGGCGCTGCACCAGAAGCACCAGCACCAGCAGGGCGCAGAGCACCGCCAGCGCAGCGGTCAGCATTTCAAGAGTCCATCTTGGTTTTTGTTTCATGAAGTGTTATGCCTCCTGCGGGCAGACTCAGACCTCCATCAGGATGGGGAGGATCATGGGGCTGCGCTTGGTGCGGCGGTAGATATAGCTGCTCAGGGCCTCGCGCACCCGGGTCTTGACGCTGTTCCAGTCGCGGACGTGCTCGTCCACGCAGCGGTCAAGAGCCGTCTCCACGATGCTCTGGGCGCCGTCCATCAGGCTCTCGTTCTCCCGCACATAGACGAAGCCGCGGCTCACGAGGTCGGGGCCGGCCAGAACTTTGCCGGTCTTGCTGTCCACGGTGGCCACGATGATGACGAGGCCGTCCTCAGACAGATGCTTGCGGTCCCGCAGGACGACGTTGCCCACATCGCCCACGCCGAGGCCGTCCACCATGACAGCGCCCGCCGTCACCGGCTCGCCCAGCTTCATCTCGTCCTGGCTGAGGATGATGTTGGAGCCGTTCTCGGCAATGAGGATGTTGCTGGTGGGGATGCCGAGGCTTGCCGCCGTGATGGCGTGCTTTTTCAGCTGCTTATATTCGCCGTGGACGGGCAGGAAATACTTGGGTCTGGTCAGGGTGAGCATCAGCTTCTGCTCTTCCTGACAGGCGTGGCCGGAGACGTGGACGTCGTACATCCCCTCATAGATGACCTCTGCACCCAGCAGGAGCAGACCGTTGACGATCTTGGTCACGCTCTTCTCGTTGCCGGGGATGGGCTTGGCCGAGATGATGATGAAGTCGCCGGGGCCGACGCGCACCTGACGGTGGCTGCAGGAAGCCATGCGGCTCAGGGCGCTCAGAGGCTCGCCCTGACTGCCGGTGGTCACCAGCACCACCTGTTCCGGCGGATACTGGTTGATCTCATCGATGCTGATGAGGGTGCCTTCCGGGATGTGCATATAGCCCAGCTCCTGAGCCATGGCGGTATTGTTGACCATGCTGCGGCCGCTGAAGGCCACCTTGCGGCCATCCTCCACGGCGAGGTCGATGATCTGCTGGACACGGTAGATGTTGGACGCGAAGGTCGCAATGATGATGCGCTTGTTCTGCGCCCGGGCAAACAGGCTGCGGACACCGGCGGCCACCTTCTGCTCGGTGGCGGTGAAGCCGGGACGCTCCGCGTTGGTGGAGTCGCTCAGCAGAGCCAGCACGCCCTTCTGGCCGTACTCAGACAGAGTAGCAAGGTCGGTGGGGCCGCAGGCCAGCGGGGTGTAGTCGATCTTGAAGTCGCCGGTCTGGATGATGGTGCCGGCCGGGCTGTCGATGGCGAAAGCCACCGCGTCCGGGATGGAGTGGTTCACATGGATGGGCTCCACGGTGAAGCAGCCCAGCTTGAGCTTCTGGCGGGGAGTGATCTCCACGAACTTGGTCTTGCCTGCAAGGCCGAACTCCTCCAGCTTATTGCGGATGAGGCCGCAGGTCAGGCGGGTGCCGTAGATGGGCAGATCGAACTTCTGCAGCAGATAGGGGATGCTGCCGATGTGGTCCTCATGGCCGTGGGTGATGAGCAGGCCCTTGATCTTATCCTTATTCTGCACCACAAAGGTGAAGTCAGGGATGACCATATCCACGCCGAACATATCGTTATCCGGGAAGACGAGGCCGCAGTCCACGATGATCATATCGCCGCAGCACTCATAGACCGTCATGTTCTTGCCCACTTCGCCGAGGCCGCCCAACGGATAGATATGGATGGGCGTTGCAGCCTCTTTGGGCTGCTGGGGGCGGCGGGGCCGACGGGTGTAGTGGGGGCGGCGGGAAGTGCGGGGGCGCTTTTCGCCGGACGCATTGGCCGCAGCGGGAGCGTGGTTCTGTTCTTTTGTCTGTGCCATCGAAAACCTCCAAAAATTCAATCAGCAAAGCACAGGTCTGCCCCGGAAGACAGCCTGCCCTGCATTAAGGGAAGCATAAAAACGCATCTGCTTCCGTCGGATGCATCGTATAGAAATCATTTTATCAGCGTTGTTTTTATGCCACGCTGTCGGTTCCGCAGGAAGCCTTTTGCCCGTCCAGTCCATCTGTTCGATGCGACCGCGGCGCTTCGGCAGGAACGCTGTGAGCGCACCCACGGCGCGCCCCTATACGCATTTCGTTGCAACAAGTATAGTATTTCTCGCCTCTTTTGTCAATTCCAAGCTTGGGCCGGGCGGTGGTAAATTATGCCCTGCCCCTTGACAGACGGGCCAAAATGGCTCTAAATAATAGGTACTACAAACATGATGCAGGAGAGACGCATGAAACAAGTCGAAGTTTACACCGACGGCGCGTGCAGCGGCAACCCCGGTCCCGGCGGCTGGGGCGCGGTGCTGCGCTACCGCTTTAACGGCAAGGTCTACGAAAAGGAGCTCAGCGGCGGCGACGCCTCCACCACCAACAACCGGATGGAGCTGACGGCCTTCATCGAGGCGCTGCGCCAGCTCAAGGAGCCCTGCGAGGTGCGGCTGTGCTCCGACAGCCAGTACGTCATCAACGGGCTGGAAAAAGGCTGGGCCAGGGGCTGGAAGCGCCGGGGCTGGAAAAAGTCCGACGGCTCCCCTGCCCTGAACCCCGACCTCTGGGAGCAGGCGCTGGAGCAGGAAGCCCGCCACAAGCTCACCTACGTCTGGGTCAAAGGCCACGCAGGCCACCCGGAGAATGAACGCTGCGACCAGCTTGCGGTCGCCCAGAGCCAGGCACATGGCGGGAGACAGGGACGATGAACGATGCTTTTCTGCCCGGGAACGGGTTTGACACCTACGAAGAACAGGACCGGGTCCTGATGGGTCTGAGCGGCAGTGTGCGCAGCGGCGTGGCCGTCCGCATCCTGCAGCAGCAGGGCTTTGCCGTGGCGGCAGCGGTCGTCCGGCTGGCTGACACCCCCGAAGAACACGCCGCCGTGGACGCAGCCAGAGCTCTGGCAAAGAAGCTGGACGTGGAGTGCGTCACCCTCAACGCCGAGGCTCTGGCCGGACAGGATGCCGAAGCCGACCGCTTCGCGGCCCTGCTCACTGCCGCCGACAAGCTGGGCATCCAGTATATTGCCTCCGGCCGCTACGCCCGCATCGAGACAGACGCACAGGGCATGAGCCACCTGTTCGCCCCCGAGAGCGGCGCACCGGACGAGAGCGGAACGCTTGCCGCCCTCCCACCCGAGGTCCTGAGCCGCCTCATCCTGCCGCTGGGCGATTTCGCCCCGGAGGACGTGGCAGAGATGGCAGCAGATTTTAAGCTCTGAAATTTTTCTGTTCCCGGTCAGCGCCTGAGAGGGCAAGCCCGTTGAAGCAAAAAATCCCCCGTGCAGTTCAGCTGCACGGGGGATTCGTTTTATGGATCAGTTCTGGGGATGCACGATGTCGCGCCAGTCGAGGTCGCCGCGCTCGAGGCCGTGGATCAGGACCTCAGCGGTGGCGATGTTGGTGGCCAGCGGGATGTTGTGGACATCGCACAGGCGCAGCAGAGTCATCTCATTCGGCTCGCTGGGCTTTGCGTTGATGGGGTCGCGGAAGAACAGCAGCAGATCTACTTCGTTGCAGGCGATGCGGGACGCGATCTGCTGGTCGCCGCCCTGTACGCCCGCCAGAAAGCGTTGCACCTGCAGACCGGTGGCTTCGGCGATCATCTTGCCGGTCGTACCGGTTGCCACCAATTTATGCTGGCTCAAAATCCGGCAGTACGCCGTACAGAACTGTACCATCAGCTCTTTTTTGGAGTCATGCGCAATCAGTGCAATCGTCATCGGTCAACCTCTCCTTTTCCCACGCCCCTGTCCGGGGCAATCATCTTGCACATATCATAGTATCACAGTTTCCGTCTTTTTACAACTGTTTTTCGGGCAAAAGTTCTAATTTTTCATAGATTTCTGCCAAATCCACGCACCATCGCTCAGACGGCGGGCTGTTCTGCGGGAGCGGTGTCGTCTGCAAGGGCGTCGTTGTTTTCCACAGTCTCCGGCACAGTCTCCGGCACAGCATCCTGCCCGTCAGCCGTCGTGTCAGCCGTCTCGCCTGCTCCTGTCTCGTCCAGCGTCAGGCTGCCGTCCTTCATGGCGTAGTAGGCGTCGAAGATGTCGGCCACGAGGTTGCCCGCGCGGGCACCGCCGCCGCCGTACTCGATGACGATGCCGAGGGCGATCTCAGCGTCCTCTGCCGGGCCGTAGGCGATCATCATGGTGTTGGTGTAGTGCTTGCGGGTGCTGCCGACGTAGTACGTCTCGCTGCGCTGAGGGGTTCCGCTCTTGCAGGCGATGGTGACGGGGTAGTTCTTCAGGCCCGACACCGTCTCCGACACGCCGATCATGCCCTGCCGCACGAGGTCGAAGGTGTCGCCCCGGTCCTCGACGACGTCCATCACCTCGGGCTGGGTCTCCTGCAGGACTTTGCCGGTGTTGGTGTCGAGGATGGCCTTGACGAAGTGGGTGCGGTAGCGCACGCCCCGGTTGGCCAGCGTGCCGGCGTAAGTCGCCAGCTGGACGGGGGTGACGACGGTGTTGCCCTGACCGATAGCGGCCTGGACGTCCAGTGAAGCGATGTAGTTGGAGTCCTTCTTTGTGGTCAGTCGGCCGGTGGCCTCGTTGACTTCCACGCCGGTGCGGGTACCAAGGCCCATCTTGTAGGCGTAGGCATCGTAGACGTCACTGGTGGTGCGGCGGCCCACATCGTAGAAGAAGATGTTGCAGCTCCACTTGATGGCCGTGATGACGTCGATGTTGCCGCTGTGGCCGTGGCGGGTACACTTGGGGCGGTAGTCATCATAATAGGTATAGACACCGTTGCAGTAGACGGTGGAAGAGCGGTTGATGACGCCGGAGTCCAGCGCCGCCACCGCCACCGCAGGCTTGAAGGTGGAGCCGGGGGTGTACAGGCCCTGCAACGCGCGGTTGAGCAGGGGCAGGCCCGGGTCCGAGCTGTACTGGCTGTACTGGGTGGCGAAGAGGTTCTGGTCGTAGCTGGGGTAGTTGGAGGCGGCCAGCACACTGCCGTCCTTCGTGCTGATGACCACCACCGCACCGGCGGCAGCCTTGGCGGAACTGCTGTTGTTGTAGGTGCTGTTTATCATCTCGATGTTCTTGGCCAGCGCCTTGTCCACCGCCTGCTGGAAGGCGCTGTCGATGGTGAGCTGGACGGTATGGCCCGGCTCCGGCACGGTGGTCATCGCAGTCCCCACGATGACGCCGTCCGAGCTGCGGGTGATGGTCTCAACGCCGTCCTTGCCCCGCAGCTCGTCTTCGTAGACGGCTTCGAGGCCCGACACGCCGATCATGTCGTTCATGTTATAGCCCTTTTCCCGCAAAGGGTAGGTGGTCTGGCCGTTCTCGTCGGTCACCTTCCACTTTTCGGCGGTGATCTTGCCCACACGGCCCAGCACATGGGGGATGATGCCGCCCTCATCGTAGCTGCGGGTGCTGGTCTCCACGATCTCCACACCGGGCATGGTCAGGCTGTTCTCCTTGATGGTCGCCACGGTCACTTCGCTGACATTCTCGGCCATGACGAAGTTGTTGACGTTGGAGAACGCCTGCTGCTGCATCTCGTAGTGGATGCCGCCCAGCACCCTCTGCCAGTGGAAAGGATAGCTTTCCAGCTTGTAGTCCTCCACCAGCTTTTCCATCACGTCATCGGCGGTGGCGTACTGCTGTAAGCCCAGCGAGTCCTTCATGGCCGCGAGAGCCTTCTGGTCGCTGGTGCTGTCGGCCTGCGCGGTAAAGCTGTAGCGGCCCGCCGCGTCCGGCTCGCCGATGAGCAGCGAGTCGTTCCACTTTTCGCCGTGGGCTTCCAGCAGCTCCACGATGCGCTGCAGCATGGCGTCAAGGTCTTCGTCCCCCATCAGCAGCTTGCTGAGCACCACATTGTAGCTGGTGGTGCTGGCCGCGATGCGGCGTCCGGCGCTGTCCACGATGTCGCCGCGGGCAGCGGTGACGGTAAAGTTATAATCGGTGGTGTTGGTCGCCTGCGCCTTGAAGCTGTCGCTGTTGACGAGCTGCAAAAATATCAGCCGCAGCACATACACGGCGATGAGCACCGAGGCGGCAGCGATGAGCCCAGCCATCCGGCGCACCACGATCTTGTGTTCGTCTTGATTCATCCGTTTTCCTCCCGGCAGGGTCTGGCATCATACCACGCCGTTGTCTATCTTGAATTCCGTGCTGATGCGCTGCACTGCACGGTGGAGCAGCCAGCTCACCGGGGCCGTCATCAGGGCCGACGGCAGCACGACCCAGAGAAAACGCTCCCCTGCGCCCGCATAGCCCGGCATATAGTAGAAAAACAGCCAGTCCGCCGACAGCACCAGCAGGGCGCAGGTCACGGCCAGCAGCACGAAGTTGGAGGGGGTATCCTTCAGATAAAGCTGCACGACCACCGACACGCCGAAGCAGAGGAGCATCAGCTCCAGCGCCAGCATCCCCACGGTGCGGCCGGCGGTGTAGTCCCACATCAGGCCGCACACCGCGCCAAAGATGGCCCCGGCGAACTCGCCCTCTGCGGCAGACACAGCCAGACAGAGCGGCAGCAGCCAGAGCGGCTTCGCTGCCCCGAACTGGAACAGCCCCGGCATGGTCTGCAGCACCGTACACACCACCAGCAGAAGGATATAGCAGCCCCATTTCAGCCTCTGGCTGCGGCTGCGCTTGCGGCGAGATTCCATCTCCGGCCCTCCTCAGTAGTTGGTGATGATGAACACATGGCGCACCGTGCGGGGGTCTGCGCCCGGCTGGATGACGGCCAGCGTCGATTTGCCGCTGGCCTCGGGGGTCAGCTCCTTGATGACGCCCACCAGCACGTCCGGCGGGAACACCCCGCCCAGACCCGTGGTGATGACCTGGTCCCCCTCTCTGCTCAGGGTGCTGCGGGCGAGGTTCGAGAGGATGCACAGGCCGTCGGCGGCGTAGTCGGCGCTGCCGGTGATGATGCCGTTGTCCCGGGTGCGGGACACGACGCCCGCCGCATTGAAGCTGGGGTGCAGGATGGTCATGACCTTGCAGCTGGTGAGGTCGGCTTCCCGCACCACGCCCAGCAGATAGCCCTCGTCGCTGATGACGGCGTCGTTGACGGCCACACCGTCCAGTGTACCTCTGTCCAGCGTGAAGCCCCAGAAGGAGTCCAGCGGGTCGCGGCCAATGACGAAGGAGGACGTGTAGCTCATCTCCGGGTGCTGCTCCTGGATGTTGGCCAGCGCCTTGTAGGCCTCGTTCTCGGCCTTGAGCTTGTCGTAGTCCACCATCTGGGAGTGCAGAGCGGCGTTTTCCTCGCTGAGCTGCTGGTTTTCTTCCAGAATGGCGTCGATGTCGGCGTAGTTCTCCCACAGGGAGGCCACGCCGCTGCTCACCGCCGCTGCTGCCCGCTGGAACGGGGCTGCGGCCACGCTCAGCAGCTCCTGCGGGGCGGCGGTCAGGCGTCCGTTCGCGCCTGCATAGGCCATGATGCCCACGAGGAAGACCGCGATGGCAATGAGTATCTTAAATTTCCATGTGTCAAAAAAATCCTTCAAGGCGGGTCCCTCCCGAATCTGCAAAAAAGCGCGGACAGCCGTGCCATCCGCGCTCAAAACTCATCTTCTGCGGCGCAGCAGCGCAAAGGTCCTCCCTCAGCGTACCGCCGCAAATGGCACAGCCGAGGCTTACATATGACCGCCGTCGGTATCCAGAACGTCGTGCAGGACATCCACATGGTCCAGCACAGCACCGGCACCCTTGGCCACGCAGTCCAGCGGGTCCTCAGCCACATGGACATCGATGCCGGTCTCGCTCTCAATGAGCTTGTCGAGGCCGCGCAGCAGTGCGCCGCCGCCGGTCAGGGTGATGCCGTGGTCGATGATGTCGGCGCTCAGCTCGGGCGGGGTGCGCTCCAGAGTCTCCTTGATGGCGCTGGTGATCTTGACCAGGCACTCCAGCAGAGCCTCACGGACATCCTCGGAGTGGACGACGACGTTCTTGGGCAGGCCGTCCACGAGGTTGCGGCCCTTGATCTCGAGGGTCATCTCGGGGTCCATCGGATAGGCAGAGCCGATCTCGATCTTGATCTGCTCGGCGGTGCGCTCACCGATGAGGAGATTATACTTGCGCTTGATGAAGGCGATGATGGCCTGGTCGAACATATCGCCGGCCATCCGCACGCTGCGGGAAGCCACGATGCCGCCCAGAGAGATGACGGCGATCTCGGCCGTGCCGCCGCCGATGTCCACGATCATGCTGCCGGTGGGCTCGCTGATGGGCAGGCCCGCACCGATGGCAGCGGCCATGGGCTCCTCGATGACCGACACCTGACGGGCGCCGGCCTTCAGAGCGGCCTCACGCACAGCGCGGCGCTCCACCTCGGTGACGCCCGACGGGATGCAGATGACCACGCGGGGGCGGGAGAACATGCTGTTGCCGCAGGCTTTTTTGAGGAAGGTCTCCAGCATATTGGCGGTGATGTCGAAGTCGGCGATGACGCCGTCCTTCAGGGGGCGGACCGCCACGATGCTGCCGGGGGTGCGGCCGATGACGGCCTTTGCCTCAGCGCCCACGCAGCGCACTTCGTCGCTCTTGGTGTCCACGGCCACAACAGAGGGCTCACGCATGATGATGCCCTTGCCCTTCATGTAAACGAGGGTATTGGCAGTACCGAGATCGATACCAACATCCTTTGAAAACAAACTCATATAGTCTTCTCTCCTTACGATTTTCCAGGGTCTATTCCAAAACGCAGAGCCGCCCGCTCAGACCAACGGACAGCTCATCGCAGAATAACACGTTTTTATTATAGCCGCAAGGCGCGCTTTTCTCAAGCATTTCCGTAAACTTTTTCGAGTTTTTTCATTTTTTGCCGCCGGGGCCGCTTTTCTGCGTCCCGCATCAGAATCTGCTCAGCAGACGGGCCGTCCGGCTGACGGGCAGGCCCATGATGGTGTAGTAGTCCCCTTCCAGCCGGTCGAGCCAGAGGGCTGCGCGGCCCTGGATGGCGTAGGCACCGGCCTTGTCGTAGGGCTCCTTCGTGGCCGTGTAGGCGTCTATCTCCCCTTCCGAAATCGGGAAGAAGGTCACCCTGCAGCTGTCCACGAAGCTCTCGGTGCGTACGCCGTCCGACACGCAGACGCCGGTATGCACCTCGTGGGCCGCGCCGGACAGGGCGCGGAGCATCCGCTTTGCGTCCTCCACGCTGTGGGGCTTGCCGAAGACTTCGCCGCCCACATCCACGACGGTGTCACATCCCAGCACCACCGCGCCGGGATGGTCTTTTGCCACGGCGAGGCATTTGCCCCGAGCCAGCTTTTCCACCAGCTGGGCCGGAGTGGGTGCAGTGACTCCGCTCTCGTCGAAATCGCTGACGCAGATGGTGAAGTCCGTCGTGTATAAGCTCAGAAGCTCCTTCCGGCGCGGACTGCCGGAGGCTAATATCAGGTTCATTCTGTTTTCCTCTTTTTCATTCTGTCCTTGGCCGCAGGGCCCGGCATTTTACGACAGCGCAGGCTTTTTCGTCCTGCGTGGGCCTGCCCGACATGCCAAGGGTGCTTCGCACCCGGGTTGCGGCTCCCAGCGTCTGCTTCGCTCTCGCTTGCATCCTGCTGGCCGCTGCCCCAACAACTCCTCCCTGCTTCCGCCGCTGGCGGCGGTCGTCGTCGTTGCCCCCCTTGGGAGAGCTGTCACCGAAGGTGACTGAGAGGGCTATCATTTCCCCGTCGAGCCGAAGCCGCCCTCGCCGCGGGCGGTCTCATCCAGTGCGTCGGCCTGCACGAATGCCGCCGTGTACACCGGCGCGATGCAGAGCTGGGCCACCCGCTCACCGGGCTGGATGGTATAAGCCTCCGCGCCCAGATTGACCATTGGGACTTTCAGCTCACCGCGGTAGTCGCTGTCCACGACGCCGACGCCGTTGGCCATGCAGAGGCCGTGCTTGATGGACAGGCCGCTGCGGGCATAGACCAGCGCCACAGCGTGGGCGCCGGGCAGCTCGATGGCAAGGCCGGTAGGCACCAGCACCCGCTGCATGGGCTGGACGGTCAGCGGCTCATCCAGCACGGCGCACAGGTCGGCGGCGGCAGAGCCGGAGGTGGCGTAGGCGGGCGTCCTGGCGCGGGAGTCTAACACTTTGTATTTTACAGTGATGGGTTCCATAGTATACCTCATAAATTTATTTGCTGTTCAAGGGCAGGTGCGTCCTGGTACAACCTCTCCGTCACGCCTGCGGCGTGCCACCTCCCCTAGTAGGGGAGGCTTTGGCAGTCCCCGCAAAGTGAACGGTTTCGCCAGAGGCTCCCC
>OKSF01000437.1_pt1 | contig 39592 bp, 44 predicted proteins | sample 1606061 | NCBI WGS metagenome assembly OKSF01 (sample SAMEA3541567, study PRJEB24748) | human gut metagenome | biome: human gut; feature: human-associated habitat; material: faeces | place: China | collected 2012
CGCATGTGGCTTCCCGCCGCTTTCGTAACGTGTGCCGGTCGTGTGACACTACCAGGAGACCTTGGCGATGTTCTCCTCGATGTGTCTGCAGCTTGCCTGCCAGCGCTCCTGCTCGTGCGGTGTCATGGTGGGGACAATGACCTTCTCGACGCCGCCCGCGCCAATCACGCAGGGCAGCGACGCGTAGTGGCCCGAGACGCCGTAGACGCCCTCGACGAGGGTCGAGACGGGCGTCACGAGCTTGGTGTCGCCCAGGATGGCCTCGATGATTGCAACGGTTCCGTTGGCGATGGAGTACTCGGTGCAGGCCTTGCCCGCCATCGTGGTGTAGCCGCCGCGCACGGCCTGCATCTCGAGCGCGTCCCGGTCGAGCGTGACGCCAGTCTGGGCCTCCAGCTCCTCGGGCGTGAGGCAGCCAAAGGTGACGTGCGACCACAGGGCAAACTCGGAGAAGCCGTGCTCGCCGAGCATCCAGGCGTTGATCGATGCCTGGTTGAGGCCGGTCGTGCTGGCAAGCGCATGCTTGAAGCGCGCGGAGTCGAGCGTGGTGCCCGAGCCCAGGACGCGGCGGGGGTCGCAGTCTGCTAGGTCGCGAATCTCGGTGGCGATCACGTCGTTGGGGTTGGCGACGCTCACCCAGATGCCCGTGAAGCCCGCGTCCTCGATGCGGCGGACGAACTTCTTGGGCTCCTCTGTTGTGGGGGCCAGCTCGCCGTCGCGGTCGGTGCGGGCGGCGTCCACGTAACCCGCGGCGTTGACAATGACGTCGCAGCAGGCAAGCTCCTCGTAGCGGTCATCGCACTCGATGACGCGTGCGGGACGGGGGTAGAAGCTCATGGCGTCAAGGAGGTCATTCTCCTGCGCACGGCAGAGCTTCTCGTTTGTATCAGAGAGGCGTATCTCATCCGCGAGACCTTGCGCGAGCAGCGCGTTTGCGACGTGTGCCCCCACGTGGCTGCAGCCGATGATGCCGATGGTCGTGTGTGTTGCCATATCCTGTTCTCCTGCTCCTTGCGTGATGGTTGTGTTCCGCCGCCCATTGTCTCACTCGGCACCGGGGCTTGCGGTGTCTGTGGTGAAGCGGACCTCGTCCACGCTGGGGACGTGCACGCGTACGAGTGCCGTCGCACGGTCCTGCTCGTCTGCGGAAAGCATGCGGCTGCTAGTCACCGTTGCCACGATGCGTTCGGTTGGCTGCGGGGAGTCCGCGGCGTAGCTGTACTCGGTTCCCACGGAGTAGCGCTCGACCTCGGGCTGCACCGCCTTGAGCTCCTGCGTTGTGAGAGCGGTCTCGTACTGGTCCGAGGCCTGGGAGGGGGTTGCCGTTGCGTCCTTGGCGTGCTGCTGGATTGTCTCTTGGACCACGCCGGTCGTCACCATGAGGCAGGGAATCGCAAAGATGAGCGTCCCAATGATGACGTTCCTTCGCAGGTGATGTGATATGGCTACCGCCTCCTCGCTTTCCTGTGGGGTCACCACGCCGTCGTCGTTGATGTCTCGGTGGAGCGGCACGCGCAGGAGGAGCAGCACGATTTCTGCAGCAAGCGCAATGAAGACCACGTTGACGCCAAACTCGTAGATGGCGCCGGCAAAGCGTGGGAGGCTCTGCTGTGCGATGCCGTAGCCGGCCGAGCACAGGGGCGGCATGAGGGCGGTTGCCACGGCAACGCCTGCAATGAGGGTCGAGGGCTCCTGCTTGCGGGAGTTGCCCAGCCCTCCTGCAAAGCCGCCGGCAAGCGCGATGAGCAGGTCCCAGATCGTGGGCGTCGAGTTGTCGAGGAGGGCGCTGGTCTCGTAGGGTATGGGCGTGAGGAGGAAGTAGAGGGTGGAGGTTGCAAGGCAGATGAGCATCTGGAGCGCCAGGCCGGCGACCGCGTTGCGCAGAAGGCGCCTGTCGGCCGTTGCGACGGCGTAGGAGATGGCGAGCACCGAGCCCATGAGCGGGCAGATGAGCATGGCGCCCACGATGGCCTCGGTGGAGTCCGTGTTGAGGCCAATCGAGGCAATGAGCATGGCAACGATGAGGATGCACATGTGCGTGCCGTCAAGCTTCGATCCGCCCACGAAGCGTTTGCGGATCTGCGGCCAGGAAGCGCGACCTTCTCGCACGTCGAAGGCACGCCTGAGGGCTGCGATGCCCCGACGTGCCCAGCTTGCGCCAGTGCTCGTGCCTGCTGCTTTGCCCTTCTCGGCCATCGTTGCACCTCGAAAATCCCGGTTTTGACCCATCTGAATGCCCGCCTCGTTCATTCTTGTGCCCCAAAGGTGGGGTGTCCCCGGAAAACCGTATTCCAACCGTTAGATTGTGCCAATGCATCGTCTGGGGCAGCACTCCCGGCGGTCCGGTAGGCGCTCTATTTTCGCACGGCTAAGGATGAGACGAACAAAAGCCCAGGTCGACACAAACCTTAATCCCGACCGTGCGTAGTTCGGGAAAGGGAAGAGCTCTGGACAGCAAGTTTCGGTGGTGCTCGACCTTCCCAGCAATGCATGCGAAGCACAAATCAGCGTACACGTGTTCTCATTCTGCTTGCGAGGGAGTAGAATGGTTAGCCACGAATGCTGCGTCGCGTGGGGAGGTGCGAGTTGGACGGGGACGGTACGAGCCACTCAACAAATCGCGCGTGCTCGCGTGCCGAGGAGGTTCTTGAGCAGATTCTTGCCTCGAAGGACGGGCGCTCCTTCATCAAGATGAGCCAGAATACCTACTCTGAACAGCCAATCCTTCGTACGGGCGCAGACTTTGCTCGCGAGCGCGCAATGCGGCGCCAAGAGGGGCGTGAAGCCGCGCGCAATGCCCGCGAGCAGCGCGTCGAGAGGCGGCACCAGCAAGCGAGCGTCTCTTCATCTACTTGGGGAGCGTCCTCGTCTCCCGAGTCCGCGCAGTCGGCATGGCCGTCGTTCTCATTTGTAATGCCGTCCTTCTTCGCGGAAGACAGCGCGGAGCTTGCAGATTCCGAGCTTCCTCCCACGCTGCAGGAGCTACGGCACCTGGAGAAGGAGAATCTGCGTCCGGGCGAGCTCTTCTGTCGTCAAGCCCGCCTTGCTGCAAAGTTCGAGGACAGCCTGCCTTTTGAGGGCTTTCATCCCTATCGCTACCTGCCAACATACAAGGATCTTGGTAACCGAGAACTACGCGGGTACTTCACCTGGCGCGCGTCCTGGCGTCGCGGCACAGCCGGCGATGCGCCGGCAACCTACGTCACCATCCTTGCATTTGAGCTCATAAACGGCGTGGGGGCCACCCCGGGGTCCGAGGTTCTCGTCTGCTTGAGGAAGCTCGAGCAGCGCTGCGCCGAGCAGGACGCGCGCGGCATTGGTCCCAGTGTGACGATGGACCTCCGACGCTGGGAGCGCGACTACGTCATCTGTATGGGTCTTGACGTCCAGCAGACGGTCACGGAGGCAGACCGTGCATTTGGCGCCGGCGTTGAGACGCTGCGGGCCATGGAGCGCGCCGAGCTCTCCTCCCGCGGGCTTCTCAAGGACCAGCAGGCAGAGAAGGTGCCCGCCCCAACAGACGATGAAGTCGTGGTGGCGATGGGCAACGTCTCTACCATGGACATCTCTCGCTCGCCCTTCGTCCGCGCGCACCGTGAGTCCTTCGCTGCCGTTGCCGCCGCCGTGGCGCGACGCATGGCGGTGCACTGCAACCGGCGCCGGAAGACGGGATGGGTCGACGGCCTGGTGGGCTACCGCACGTCGTGGCCGTTCACGCCCCTGGCGGGCGTTCCGCTTGAGCACGGCTGGGAAGGCCCCGAGCGTACCGTTCGCGTTTGCCCCGGCCAGACGGTAAGCTTCCGCTTTGGTCGCTGGACGGAGCGGCAGGCGTACTCCACCACCGAGCGAAGCCGCGAACTGGCGCGTCTCCTGCGAGCCATTGATCGCCAGATGCGCATCGACTGGGAGTTTGGCCATCCCCTCAAGGAGCAGGTGCTTCCTCGCTACCTCCAGAAGATGGTTGCGGAGGAAAGCCAGGCGCAGCACGAGCGCGAGGAGGAGGCCGAGAGGCGTCGGTTCAAGGTCGACCTCTCCAAGCTTGGCAGCATTCGCAGCGCTGCAGCTGTCACGCGCGAGGCGCTCCTTGTGGACGAGGAGCGCGAGGGATACGTTCCTGGTGACGCTGCGGCGGAGCCCGCTGCCATGGCGCCAACGCCGGAGCCCGCGGTTGCGCCTCCGGCGCCGGCAACTGTATCCGTGTCGGCAGCCGCTCCCGCGCCGCAGCCGGCAGGGACGGATCTCGGCCTTACCGCGCAGGAGCGCGCCCTTCTCGACGCGCTTCTCACGCACAAGGAGGCCCCTGCCACCGCGGGAACGTCCCTCGACATGCTTGTCGACTCAATCAATGAGAAGCTCTTTGACCTCGTGGGAGATACGGTGCTGGAGTTTGGCGACGCCGGCCCCACCCTTGTCGAGGACTACGAGCAAGACCTGAGAGGATATCTACAGCCATGACGCAAGCAACCAAAGAGCAGGCGCCGCGCGTTCCTCGGCGCATCGCTCAGGTGATCATCAATTCCCTGAAGGGCGGCGTCGTCCCGCGCGTGGGGCTGCCCTACATCACCGTTGGCCGTGATCGCGAGGTTGCCGCCCTCTTGCATGACCTCGACCTCGTTGCCGATGGCGGTGCCAGCTTCCGCTTCCTGGTGGGCCGTTACGGCAGCGGTAAGAGCTTCCTGCTCCAGACCATCCGCAACCACGCCATGGGCAGAGGCTTTGTTGTGGCAGACGCAGACCTCTCGCCCGAGAGGCGCCTGCAGGGCACGGGCGGCCAAGGTCTCGCCACCTACCGGGAGCTCATTCGCAACCTCAGCACCAAGACCAGGCCCGAGGGCGGCGCCCTCAACCTGGTGCTCGATCGCTGGGTCTCCAACGTGCAGTCGCAGGTGACGCTCGAGGATGGCCTCGCCCCGGAGGACCCGGCGTTTGCCGACGCCATGGAGCGGCGAATCATGGGCACCATGGCCTCGGTGCAGGAGCTGGTTCACGGCTACGACTTTGCGCGCCTTCTCACCATGTACTGGCGCGCCCACCTCGAGGGTGACGATGAGACCAAGGCAAACGTCACCAAGTGGTTCCGCGGCGAGTACCGCAACAAGACCGAGGCCAGGCACGAGCTGGGCGTGGGCATCGTGATTGGCGACGATGACTGGTACGACTACCTCAAGATCCTTGCGACCTTCCTTGTGGGGGCCGGCTACAAGGGCCTTGTCATCCTCCTAGACGAAATGGTGAACCTCTACAAGATTCCCAACGCGGTGAGCAGGCAGTATAACTACGAGAAGGTGCTCACCATGTACAACGACACGCTCCAAGGCAAGGCGCATCACCTGGGCATCATCATGAGCGGAACTCCCCAGGCGGTGGAGGACAGGCGGAGAGGGCTCTACTCGTACGAGGCGCTGCGGAGCCGTCTCACGCAGGGGCGCTTCTCGCAGGACGGCCTGGTGGACATGCTGGCGCCGGTCATTCGCCTGGAGCCGCTCACCCACGAGGAGCTGCTGGTGCTGGTCGAGAAGCTCGCGGACATCCACGCGGGGCTCTTTAGGTACCAGCGCACCATCACCCAGGACGAGCTCGTGCGCTTCCTCGAGACCGAGTACGGCCGCGTGGGCGCGGACACCCACCTCACCCCGCGCGAGGTCATCCGCGACTTTGTCGAGATGCTCGACATCCTCTCGCAGAACCCCGGTGTCACGGTTGAGCAGCTGCTTGGCAGCGAGCAGTTCACGTCGCCGGTTAAGACGCCGGTGGAGCAGGACGCGGCATCGTTTGCCAGCCCAGGAGGCGGACAGGTCCCAGCCGCGCAGGACGAGTTTGCCGAGTTCGACATCTAGGCCGCCATGGACGCTTTCGACCGCTACGCGCCGTTCATCCAGGACTTCATCTACGACCACGACTGGCAGAGCCTGCGAGCCGTGCAGGTTGCCGCCGCAGACGCCATCTTCAACACCGACGAGAACGTCCTGCTCACGGCATCCACAGCCTCGGGCAAGACCGAGGCTGCGTTCTTCCCCATCCTGACGGAGCTCTGGGAAGACCCGCCGGCCTCGGTGGGCTGCGTCTACATTGGCCCGCTCAAGGCGCTGATAAACGACCAGTTCCTGCGCCTCGAGGACCTTTGCGCCGAGGGCAACATACCCGTGTGGCACTGGCATGGCGATGTCTCGCAGTCGCACAAGGCAAAGATGCTCAAGCATCCCTCGGGCATCCTGCAGATTACGCCGGAGTCGCTCGAGTCCATGCTGCTCCACCGGCACAACGCCATTCCGCGCATCTTTGGTGACCTGCGCTTTGTCGTGATAGACGAGGTGCACTCGCTCCTGCGGGGAGACCGCGGCGGCCAGACGCTTTGCTGCCTCGAGCGCCTCTCGCGCCTGGCGGGCGTGGTGCCGCGCCGCATTGGTCTCTCAGCCACCATCGGTGACCCGGAGGCAACCGGAGCGTATCTCTCTGCAGGTACGGGGCGTGGATGCGTCATCCCCAGGCTGGAGGCCCCCAAGGAGCGGTGGCGTCTCTCGATGGAGCACTTCTACGTGAGTGGGCCGCAGGCGCCGGAGCGCGGCGAGGATGGGCTTGGTCATGGTGCTGGTGGGGAACCAGCGGAGGCAACGTACGAGACTCCCCAGCAGACGGCTGCCGAGGAGCGCGTGCCCAGCCGAGAAGAGCGCGTGGAGGACGTCTCGCCAAGCGTCGCTGCACCCCAGACGGAGCAACCGGAACCCGAGGCTCCCACTGACAGGGCGCCCGTCTTCGCGGACCCCGGCCTTGCCTACGTCTTCGAGCACACGCGCGGCCGCAAGTGCCTGGTCTTCGCCAACTCCCGTGAGGAGTGTGAAGCCGTCACCACTACGCTGCGCCAGTACTGCGAGGCGGTGGGGGAGTCGGACCGCTTCCTCATCCACCACGGCAATCTCTCGGCAAGCTTCAGGCAGACGGCCGAGGAGCTCATGCGTGACGAGGACGCAAACCTCACAACGGTCACTACCTCGACGCTCGAGCTCGGCATTGACATCGGTCGCCTGGAGCGGGCCTTCCAGATTGATGCCCCGTTCACGGTGAGCTCGTTCTTGCAGCGCATGGGGCGCACCGGCAGACGCGGCCAGCCAAGCGAGATGTGGTTCGTGATGCGCGAAGACGAGCCCGAGGCCAGGGCGCTTCTGCCCGAGACCGTACCTTGGAAGCTCATGCAGGGTATCGCGCTCGTGCAGCTCTACGTGGAGGAGCGCTGGGTTGAGCCCCCACGGCTGGACGGCCTGCCCTACAGCCTTCTCTACCATCAGACCATGGCGACGCTTGCCTCGACGGGTGAACTCTCCCCCGCAGACCTTGCGCGCCGCGTGCTCACCCTCTCGCCCTTCCATCGTGTGACGACAGATGACTATCGTACTCTGCTGCGACACCTTGTGGAGACCGACCAGATCGAGCGTACCGAGACGGGCGGTCTCATCGTGGGCCTTGCGGGCGAGCGCGTGACAAACGACTTCCGTTTCTACGCAACGTTTGCCGAGGACGAGGAGTACACGGTGCGCTCGGAGTCCCAGGAGCTGGGAACCATCGTGCAACCGCCACCCGTGGGAGAGCGCATCGCAATCGCGGGTGCCGTCTGGGTGATCGAGGAGATCGATTACAAGCGCCACCTCATCGAGTGCACGCAGGTGAAGGGCAAGGTCCCCGCGTACTTTGGTATGTGCGCGGGAGATGTGAACACCCGCGTGCTTGAGCGTATGCGAAGCGTTCTCCAGGAGACGCGCGATTACCCCTATCTGCGCACAAATGCGCGCGCCCGTCTGGCACAGGCGCGCCATGTGGCGTCGCTCACCCACCTGGCGTCAGAGCCGCTCGTGTGCTTGGGTGGCACCTCTTGGTGCCTTCTGCCCTGGCTAGGGAGCTATGCGTTTCTCGCCCTCGAGCGTTTCCTCAAGATTCGCTGCGCCGATAAGCTCGGGCTCAAGGGGCTTGACTCCTCTCGGCCCTACTTCATGCAGTTCACCATGAGCGCTGATGCGCGAACGTTCTATCGCGTGGTCAAGGAGGAGGCCGTCCGTCCGCTTGACCCCATGGAGCTGGTCTATCCCGGCGAGGTGCCGCGCTTTGACAAGTACGACGGGTTCGTGCCCGACGAGCTAGTTCGCAAGGGCTTTGCCCATGGCGTGCTGGATGTCGAGGGCATGCTCGCGCGCGTGCTCTCGTGGCCTGACGTGCCCGGATATGACATTCCCGCCTTGCCTTGCACGAATCTGTCAGGAATTTGACGGGAACAAATGTTCTCATACGTGGTACGATATCCTCGCAAGGAATGAAGCCACCCCGGAGGCCCCCACTGGCACGTGATGGCGCACCTCTCCCTTGTTAAGCAACGCTCGAGCGTGGTCGGCGACGGCCGGCCTCCTGTCGGTTGTTCGAGGTTTGGGGGCACTCATATGTCTGGTTATCAGGAGAGTTTGGTCAAGATTAGCTGCTTGGCAGAGGCGGCTGGCATTCGCAAGGCATTTGAAGAGCAGAAGGTTCCATTCTTCCGCATGCATGGGGTTGAGCGGGCTATCCGGGATGTGAGTCCAGACCTCCCGTCCAGAGATGGCGACATGCTCTGTCTGCCTCGCATTCCCATACGGGTGGGAGACCTGTTTGTGGTGCTGTGCGGAGACCGGCATCCCTATCAGTTCTGTAGCGGAAGATGGTTCTACATCGATGGGCTTGCCGATGCCGTGCACGAGAATTACCGCTCCTACCTTGTCCCCGTTGATGAGGGTAGCGTTCGCTCCTCCTGGGGTGACAATGCCCGTCTTGCCCAGCGTTCGTACGTGAACTGGAAGGACTACCTCGCCAACATCGAGACTACCTGGGACAGAGACGAGGTTGACCCAAGGGCGCGGTTCGCGGAGGTCGTCTATGGTATTGGCGCAACTCCGCCTGCAAATATGGGGATAGACCCAGATCCCATCTACGCCATCGCGCGGATGCTTCGAGAACGTGGAATCACGGGAGCAATTGTCAACGGCAAGGTTCCGATGGAGGACATTATGTAAGTGTTTGGGTGGTGTTGTGTGGAGGGCCGCTACGGTGGGCGGTTCCTAGGGCCGCCTATTCGCGTTGGCGCTTCTTGTCCTCTCGCTTTGCCTCCATCTCGTCAAGACGGAGTTCGTTCTCTTGGTACTGCTCTGCGGGTACCGGTCTTACATGCAGGCTTTCGCCCAGTTGCCGCTCTCGTTCCTCTTGAGGTGGCGATAGCCGATAACAGAGAAGACCAGCGCACCGGCAAAGTTCACGAGCAGGTCCTTCATGGTGTCGATAAGCCCAATGTCGAGGTAGCCGTTGATAGTCGTAGTGTCGCCGGCAGCGGTGGTAATGACAGTCGTCACAATGTCGTGTATCTGGATGCGATTGCCTGCGTTTGCGGGGTCAAGCGCCACGGAGGAGATGCTCGTGACAAAGGTGTCCTTCTGCATGTCCATTCCTAGGAAGGTGTCGAAGCCAAACTCGACAAACTCCCATAGCACACCGATGGTCATCGAGAAGCAGAAGGCAACGATCGTCACGTAGAGAGGGGAAAGGTTGATGTCCTTGCTCGAGCGGTTAAGGAGGTCCACGAGGGAGAAGCCTATGGCAGCGCACAGGAAGCCGTTGAGCGTGTGCAGGACGGTGTCCCAGCCGGGAATCAGTACGTAGTAGTGGTCAATCTCGCCAAGGATCTCGGCAGCAAAGATAAACGTGTAGATGATTGCCTGGAATAGGCCGGGAATCTCGATGCGTGCCTTATCCTCCAGAATCGACGGAACCAAGAAGAGGACGAGCACCAAGACCGAGATGGCCACGCCCTCCCAGCGCTGAGTCATGATGCAGCGAATGAGCGTGAGGAGGACGAGTGCCCTTAGAACTGAATAGAGGATGAAGGTGCGGCGATTGAACGCTATGCGATCCTTGAGGCGTTGCACAAACGCCCGGAGCTTGCCCCTAGCCATGCGTGCGTCCTTTCACGGTTCAATATGTTATGTAGACAATCCTAACCTACCCATGGTTTGCGCAGAGACGAGAAGGTCATACTCTGCGCGGCTGCTCCGTAACGACCTTCATGGACGTGCCGAGAAATACAATGAGCTGTGAACGGCAGGCGCGTCCTATGGGTAACATCCGGATGCACGATGTTGCGTATGGTGCCAGCGCATGTCTCACGAGGGGGTACATCCATGGAAGACAACGTCTCAGAGCCCATCGTGGTCCCAACGACCGCGAAGAAGGAAGCCCCGATCATCCAGGCCCGGCTGCGTCATAAGATTCTCAAAATGCCGGAGGAAGCTTGGAAGGCAAGCGGCATCAAAATCTTCGGTCGCAAGATTCGTGCGCTTATCTACACCACTGACCTCGCGGTCATCAAGAACTGCGACGCCGATGCCGTCTTTGCCGTCTACCCCTTCACTCCGCAGCAGTCCATCTCCGAGGCCATCATCGATGCTTCGAGCATCCCGGTGTTCTGTGGCATCGGCGGTGGTACCACGCGTGGTGTGCGCACGGTTACGCTCGCTCATGATGTGGAGTGCCAGGGTGCTATGGGCGTGGTGCTCAACTCGCCCATCTCGAACGTCAACCTCCGCGCTGTCTCCCTTGCCATCGACATCCCCACGGTCATCACCGTGGTGAGCGCCGACACCGATATCGCCGCGCGCATAGACGCGGGAGCAGCCATCATCAACGTCGCCGGCGGCAAGGACACGCCGGCAATCGTGAGCAAAATCCGCGAGAAGTTCCCCGACGTGCCCATCATCGCGTCGAGCGGCGGCACGGAGGAGTCCACGCGCGCAACGGTTGAGGCCGGTGCCAATGCCGTCACATACACCCCTCCCGCGCCATCTATCCTCTTCAAGCAGATGATGGCCCAGTACCGCAGCCCCGCGTCCACCGCAGAGCAGCCTCAGCACACCGCACTCGAGGTGCTTCAGGCTGCGGGTCTCTGGCACGACCAGAATGATCGGCAGTAGGACAAATACCATGGACTGGTTGGCCCCTAGGTCAGCAACCAGAGAAGAGTGAGAAGGTCGGGAGACATCGCGTCCCCGACCTTTTCAGCTTTCGGCCAACCTCGTGCCCATGGGATGGCGTGAGGCAGCGCAGGGTCTTTAGAATCCGAGGCGGGGAAGACTCTCCCGCAATTATGCGGGGACTATCCAGGAGGAGCCACAGACAGGTCCGCCGTACGAGGCACCATCGTGATTGCGGTTGGGGCAGACATCGACATCCAGACCGACGCAACCTCGCGCATCGACGGTCGCATCGTGTACCTCTCTGCCACGGACGTCGCGTAGTTCTCCGGCGCTATACTTGCAACCCGAGCATGGTCGCGGAAGGCGGCGCGTGGACGCGCCGCTCGTGGCCGCGACCAGATGCGCCCGAACGGCGCGGAAGGAGCATCACATGGCACAGCGGGTTCAGGGAACCGAGGACCTCTTTGGCGGCTACATGCGCGCCTGGCAGCACATGCAGGATGTGGCGCGTGACCTCTTTGGTGCATACGGCTTTGACATGGTCGAGACTCCCGCAATCGAGCAGGTAGACACCTTTGTCCACGGCATTGGTGAGTCCACGGATGTCGTGCGCAAGGAGATGTTCCGTGTGGTCTCCGGTGCGCTCTTCGAGAACCTGCTCGAGCAGGGTTCTGAGGCGGGGCTCAAGCCCAAGCAGCGCCTGGCCATGCGTCCCGAGGGGACGGCCGGCGTGGTGCGCGCTGCCGTGGAGAACAACATGGTGCCCCAGGGTGCCGCGCCCGCAAAGCTTTGGTACGCCGAGGCCATGTTCCGTGGCGAGCGACCCCAGAAGGGCCGTCTGCGCCAGTTCCACCAGGTGGGCGTCGAGTGGCTGGGCGCCGCGGATCCGGCAGCGGACGCCGAGTGCATCATCATGCTCATGGAGTACTACAAGCGACTTGGCTTCGACCTCTCTCGCCTGAAGCTCTCCATCAACTCGATGGGTGATGCGGCGTGCCGTCCCGCCTATCGCGAGAAGGTCCGTCAGTTCATTCTTGACCACGCTGATGAGATGTGCGAGGACTGCCTCGAGCGCGCGGAGATCAACCCGCTGCGCAGCTTCGACTGCAAGAACGACCACTGCCGCGAGGTCATGCGTGACGCACCGCTTGCCAAGGACAACCTCTGCGACGATTGCGCCGAGCACTACGCACAGGTAAAGCGCTACCTTGATGCCGCAGGCGTTGCCTACGACGAAGATCCCACGCTCGTGCGCGGCCTTGACTACTACACGCGTACGGTCTTCGAGGTAGAGGCCGTGGACGGTGGCGTTGGCGCCATCGGAGGCGGTGGCCGCTACGACGGTCTCATGGAGCTCGAGGGCGGCAAGCCCACGCCGGGCATCGGGTTCGCTGTGGGCTTCGAGCGCATTGCGCTTGCGCTTGCAGCGCAGGGCGGCTCGCTCGAGACGCCCCAGCCTGGATGCGTCTACGTGGCAGGGACCTCGGCAGACGAGCGCGAGGCGGTCTTCTCGGCTACGCTTGCGCTGCGTCAGGCGGGCGTGCGTACCGAGGCCGACTACCAGGGCCGTTCGCTCAAGAGCCAGTTCAAGCAGGCCGACAAGCTCGGGGCGCGTGTCTGTGTGGTCATTGGGCCAGACGAGGTGGCGGCCAACGCCGTGACCCTTCGCGATATGGAGACGCACGAGCAGACCCAGGTTCCCGCTGCAGAGCTTGTCTCTGCGGTGACTGCGCGTCTGGCGAAGTAGCGCGACTGCGACGCATTTCTTGGCTCGTTAGACTGTGCCCTCCGGCGTCTACTGGCGCGGGGGGCACAGTCCTTCTCGTGCGCCAGCGTCTTTCGGCTCTCTCCCGCGCACTCCCGCAGAGAATAGCTCCTTTTCTAAACGACAGTCACGTTTCCCTAGGTTGCGAGAATCAGTTATAAGAAATAGAGCTAAACTCCGCTCGTGAGGACCTGTTCCGCCAGCGGGTTCCCGTGACACGAGGGGGTGCGTCACCTCTACGCGAAGCGCTTGTCGTGCTTAGCCGCCGAGCGCACCACGAGGAACACAATCACGTAAATCAGGGCAACCACCAGGAGAAACGTTCCGTCTCCGTAGTCTGCCAGCGTTGCCGTGGCATCGTAGAGCCCGTGCAGCAGGGCGGAGAGCGCAAAGCCAACAACTACGCACAGCACAGAGCCAATGCGGTGCCCCCTAACGGCAAGGTACTTGGCCTCCCCGTAGAGCATGCCAAACAGCACGGCAAAGCCCATGTGAGCAGGAATGGCCATGACGGCGCGGCTCATGAGCACGCCTGTGCCATAGTTGAGCCCGTACATGACGTTCTCCATGCCGGCAAACCCCAACGAGGTGAAGACCGCATACACCACGCCGTCGTAGCGACAGTTGAACGCGGGATTGTTCCATGTGGCACGGCCCATGAGGATGTACTTGCACGCCTCCTCGATGACGCCCACCACCACAAAGTCCGAGAGCAGCTCAAATCCCAGGGTGTTCTCGTCGAGGCCGGACAAGAGGCCAAAGACCGACATCCCAACCTCTTCGAACACGCCGGCGAGAAAGGCCGCCAGCACTCCTCGCAGAATCAGCTGCGAGAGAAGCCCCGATGGCTCCTTCTCCAAAGGGTCTAAATTGTAGACGTAGCGCATGAGGGCCACGGCAGGCCCAATGGCCAGGATGAGAAAGAACAGCAGGTAGAGCGTGAAGCCGTTTGCCAGGAGAAAGAACATGGTGAACCTTTCCGCGAAAACTATGCTGGTTGGAAGGTTACCCCATTGATGAAGGAGTGCGCCTTCGGGCGAGAAGCCGGTGCCAGAGGGGGCTTCTCGTACGTGATGGCTGCAAGCAGCAGGGCTTCGGGCGTCAAAACGGAGCCGGAGGGGCAATCTCGAATGAAACTCTGTCGGAAACCCCTGCTCAGGTGTCATTTTGCCACCGGAAGGGCCGTTTTGGCTGCGAGGCGTACGAAGTCGTCGCACCGGCATCGTTTCGCGAGATGGACGGCCGTTTGGCATACCATGGCATCTATGCCCTCTGGTTCGTGCTTGCAGCCGATTAGGGCGTTGCAGCGTAATGGAGATGGGAGGAAGCGTGCGCAGATACGAGAGCCTCAATGAGGGCTGGAGCTTCCGCGGACCAAAGGGAGACGTAACCCAGGTCGACATTCCTCACACCTGGAACGCGCAGGACGGCCAGGACGGAGGCAACGACTACTGGCGCGGAACCTGTAGCTACAGCCGGACCTTCCGTACGCCCGAGGGCTTTGATTCCGTTCACCAGGTGGCATACATCGAGTTCGATGCCGTGAACGCATCCGCTGACGTGACGGTCAACGGGAGCGCCCTCTGCCATCACGACGGAGGCTACTCCCGCTTCCGCGTCGACGTGAGCTCGGTGCTCGCGCCGGCGGGGGAGGAGAACGGTCTCGACGTCACGGTCGACAACTCCGTGAACGACCGTGTCTACCCCCAGAAGGCGGACTTCACCTTCTACGGCGGAATCTACCGCAGCGTGCGCCTTGTTATCGCAGATGCCACGCACTTCTCGCTTGACCGCAACGGAGGTCCTGGGATCGCCGTTACCCCTAAGATCAAAGATGGCGAGAAGGACGCTACCGTGCGGGTCCAGACCTGGGCAGACGGCCCCCATGCGGCGGACGCCACGGTCAGGGTGCGCGTGCTCGATGCCACGGGCGCCGAGGTCGTTGCTGGCGAGGGTGCGGACGCCGTTCTCGCGCTCCCCAACGCTCACCGCTGGGACGGCACGGCGGATCCCTACCTTTATCAGGCAGAGGTAACGCTCCTCTCGCCTGTGGGAGAGGCCCTCGATCGCGTTGTCTGCCGCTTTGGCGTGCGCAGCTTCTCCTACGACCCCCGCAAGGGCTTCTTCCTCAACGGCCGCAGCTATCCCCTGCGTGGCGTCTCTCGCCACCAGGACCGCAAGGGAATCGGCAACGCCCTTACCACGGCTATGCACGAGGAGGACATCGACCTCATCTGCGAGGTGGGCGCAAACACCGTGCGCCTGGCGCACTACCAGCATGACCAGCACTTCTATGACCTTTGCGACGAGCGCGGGCTTGTGGTGTGGGCAGAGATCCCCTACATCTCGGAGCACCTCGCAAACGGCGACGAGAACACCCGCAGCCAGATGACCGAGCTCATCACCCAGAACTACAACCACCCCTCGATCGTGTGCTGGGGACTCTCGAACGAGATAACCCTCTCTACGCACGACAAGAGGGCAATGCTCGCCAACCACCATGCGCTCAACGACCTCGCCCACAAGATGGACGAGACGCGCTTCACTACCCTTGCGTGCTATGCCATGTGCGGCCCGTTCAACCGCAGCGCGTTCGTGAGCGACGTGGTGAGCTGGAACCTCTACCTTGGCTGGTACGTGCCCGGCCTCTGGCTGAACGACCTCTGGTTTGGCTTCTTCCACCTGGTGCATCCCAACCGCACCGTGGGGATGAGCGAGTACGGCTGCGAGGCCATGCCCAACCTTCACTCCGAGCACCCGCGCCGCGGGGACCACTCGGAGGAGTACCAGGGCGTGTACCACGAGTACATGCTCAGGTTCTTTGACAGGCATCCCTACCTGTGGGCAACCCACGTGTGGAACATGTTCGACTTCGCGGCGGACGCGCGCAACCAGGGTGGAGAGCCCGGCATGAACCACAAGGGCCTCGTGACCTTCGACCGCAAGACCAAGAAGGACGCCTTCTACCTCTACAAGTGCTGGTGGAGCCCCGAGCCCATGGTCCACATCTGCTCCAAGCGCTTCCGGGACCGTGCTCGCGACCGGATTTGCGTGAAGGTCTACTCAAACCAGCCACAGGTCACGCTTGTTGTGAACGGTAACGAGGTGGCCACGAAGGCGTGCGACAAGGTCTTCGAGTTCGACGTCTCACTGGAGCAGGGCGAGAACCACGTGGTGGCACGAGCCGGAGACCTCTCCGACGAGGCGACCTTTGTCCGGGTCGAGAAGCCCAACCCCGCCTACAGCCTTAATGGCAAGGGTGGCGGAGGCAACTGGACGTAGCCCCTTACCCAGGGCGAATGAAAACCGATGACGGAATCTGCGCCTGACCTTGGAGGGCCAGGCTTGGAGATGCGTGTCTGCACGGCGCGGACACATGGTTAAACGAGATGGGGGAGTGAAGTACATGGACAAGATGTCACCAGAAGGCAGGTTCATTGTTCGCTGTGGCATCAATCCAGCGCCTCCGTCCCTACGCCGCGGCGGGAATCCTCCGCACGTCGTCGGCGGGCGTAAGGCCCAGGAGCTGAGCTGGCCTGCTGTCGGGGAACTCCGGGCGCCTGCGTTGCCAGACGCTTATCGCCAGGGTCCACAGCGGCAGAAGGTAGCAGAACGTTGCTGCCACAATGCTCAGCGCCGGTGCGCCAACGCTCGAGAGCACGGCCACGTTGGAGATGGACCACGGCACAAGTGGGCTCACGATGACCACGCTGTTCTCGAGGTCAAGCGCCAGGGCGCTTCCGTTGCTCTCGGTGCGGCGGCACAGCTGGTCGGTGAGCATGATGGCAAGCGTCTGGTTGCACGCGACCATGCACGAGGCCACGCTTGTGGCAAGTACGCCAATGAACGGGGTGGACTTGCGCGAGAAGCCCGTGACCAGCCCAACGGCACCGTCGAGCAGGCCAGTCTTCTTGAAGATGCCCGCATAGGTGGAGGAGATGCCCACCACAAGCGTCACGTTGGTCATCGAGACAACCCCGCCTCCGTCGATGAGCGGTGCCACCGCAGGGTCTGCGACGTGGTAGCCAAAGACGAGGAGCTGCGGCAGCTCGGCAGGCGGGACGCCCTGCACTCCAACGCATACCGCGCATGCCATACCCAGGCTCGCCGCCATGGCCACCAGCACGTTCACGTGGGCAAGCGAGAGCGCAACAACCAGCACTGCAGGAAGGATCGCCAGCCAGGAGAGCGAGAACTTATCGGCAAGCGCTGCCGCTACGCCCGCGGCATTGGCGCCTCCCTTTGCCTGCAGGCCCATCGCGAGATACGCCACGCAGGCAACGAGAAACGGCACGAGTCCGGTCCGCAGCATTCGACGAACGTTGTCGTAGATGCTCGTGCCCGTGAGCTTGGACACCAGGACGGCGCTTCCCGAGAGGGGAGAGCAACGGTCGCCAAAGTAGCAGCCGGCAAGCACCGCACCGCCCGTGGCCAGCTCGTTTGCACCCATTGCGTGCGAGACGGCCATGCAGATCACGCCCATCGTCGCTGCCGTGCCAAAGGCCGTGCCCATGAGTAGCGACATTAGGCAGCAGAGGAGAAACGCCGCAAGCACGGCAGCGGACGGCTGGATGAGCGACGAGGACCAGCTCACGATTGCCGCAATCGTGCCGGAGGCGCGCCATGCCGCGGCAAGTGCGCCGGCAACCACAAAGAGGGCGAGCATGGAAGCTACCGAGCGCATGGACAACGCACCTGCGCGAAGCAGTTCGGGAAGGCGGACCCCGCGGCGCATGCCGTAGGTGAGGAAGAGGGCAAGGCCAGCCGCGAGTATTGCTGCCAGGGGAATCCCCATGGCGGTGCCCGCCACGAGCATCCCCGCAAACACTCCAAGCGTTGCCGTCTCTGCCATGTCCCTCGTCCTTCTCAGCGCGTCCTTCCAAGGCATGAGAAACACTATGGACACATGAGAACCAAGTCAAACTGATTTATATGGTATGAATCACCAAATGAATTTGTAATATGGACTCAGCTGGAAAAACGCACAGCGGCAGGGCTGCCGCGTGCATGAATTGCGATGAGGGATGTTGAGCCGTGAACTTTCAGACCATGGACTACTTTGTTGCCGTTGCCGAGGAACGCAGCTTCACGCGTGCCGCTGCCCTCATGCACGTGAGCCAGCAGACCCTCTCGGCAAGCGTTGCCGCCGCCGAGCGCGAGCTTGGGGTGAAGCTCGTCGAACGCACCGTCCCGCTTGCGCTCACCTACGCGGGCGAGGAGTTTCTCGCCTACGCGCGGCGGTTTCAGGCACAGCAGCGCGCCATGGGCCAGGAGTTCCGCGACATCGCGCACAACGACCGGGGCAGGATTCGCGTGGGTGTAACGGCCACGCGCGGCCACATCATCATGCCGCGCGCCATTGCCATGTACCAGCGCGCACACCCTCACATATCCATTGCGCTCTTTGAGGGCGAGAACGACGAGCTTGTGGACGAGCTGGGGGAGGGTCGTCTCGACATGGTCGTGGCGACCGTCGCGGAGCGCGTGCCAGGCCTCGAGGTGCACCAGCTCTTTCGCGAGGAGGTCGTGCTCATCGTGGCGCGGTCTCTCCTCGAGGACCTCTACGGCAAGGAGGCGGATCGCGTTGCCGAGGAGTGCGAGGCCACCGGCTCGATTGAGGGGCTTGCTGCATGCCCGTTCCTTCTCATGGGCGAGAAGGACGTGCCAGGCGAGTACTCGCGCCGCAAGCTCGCCGAGGCAGGCATCTCGCCCGAGGTACGCGTGGTGTCGAAGAACTCCGAGACGCTCATGGCCCTGGCGCTGCGCGGCGTGGGTGCGTGCTTCGTGCCCTCGGAGCTTGTTGCCACCACCTTTGCAGACCCCGTCGCTGCGGGCATGCGCGTCATCCATCTGGGGGAGGAGATGAGCTATCCGCTCTCGGTGGCGTGGCGCTCGTCAGCCCACGTGTGGTCGGCCATTCTCGGCTTTGACCAGGTGCTTCGCCAGCAGTTTGCCGATGGCTCGAGGATGACGTAAACGCAGGTCGATACAGATTCGCCATACGAATGTGTTGCGGTAACCAAGGCGGCGTGTCGCCAGTTGGGGAGTGGGCCAGCACTACTGGTATCGCAGCGACTCCACGGGGTCGAGACGCGCAGCGCGCCAGGCGGGATAGAACCCAAAGAGCACGCCGATGCCAACGCAGATGCCGCTGGCGAGACCAACTGCCGTCGGAGAGATGACGGGCGTTACCGACATCCCGCCTATCTCGCTCGACAGGCTGGCAAACTGCGCGAGAACGTTGGCGCCGGCATATCCCAGGATTATCCCAAACGCGCCGCCCACCAGGCACAGTGTGATGGACTCCAGCAGGAACTGCCACGTGATGTCGGAGCGCCGCGCCCCCAGAGCCTTTCTCAGCCCAATCTCGCGAATCCTTTCGGTGACGTTGGTGAGCATCATGTTCATGATGCCAATGCCGCCAACCACAAGCGACACGCCTGCAACGCAGGTCATGAGCGCCTGGAACGCGCCCATCGTCGAGTCGAGCTGCTCGATGACCGAGGCCATGGTCGTGACGCCGATGTAGTAGCTGGATCCATCGGGGCTCGAGGGATCCTCCTCCGGCAGGTTGAAGTAGCTCCTGAGGTAGGACTCCGTTCGCGCGGCAATGCCGTCCATGTCGGTGCCCTCGCGAGCAAAGCCGATGATTTGGCTTACGCCCGAGTTACCGCTCATGCGCTTCTGCATGGTAGAGAGCGGCACGAAGGATTGCCCGCTCATCATGCCCGAGTTGCCAATTACGCCCACCACGGTGTAGTCATCGTTGCCCACGTGCACGCTCTGTCCCACAGCCTCGTCCGCGGACCCCCACATGCGCTCGGCAACCGACTGGTCGAGCATGATGACCCGCGAGCCAGCGTCCTCCTCGCTTTGCATGATGGTGCGTCCGGCGATGGCCTTTGTGCCCATGGCCTCGAAGTACTCCGGCTCCACGCCCAGGAAGGTGCCGTCCTCTTGGGTGACGCCGTTGGACACCGTCCCCGAGTTGTAGGATGCCGCGGTTATGAACTCGTAGTCGTCGGACATCCCGGCCTCAAGTGCGTCGATGTCATCCATAGTGACCTCGCGGCCGGGCCAGCAGTCGATCATGACCGTGCGCGACTGCGAGAGCCCCAGCTCGCCCACGAGCGACGCCTTGACGCCGTCGATGAGCGCCGTCATGGAGATGACGGCGGCGATGCCAATGACAATGCCAAGGATCGTGAGGAGGCTGCGCCCTCGGTTTGCCTGGATGGCCGAGAAGGTCTCGTAGAAGAGGTCCCGTATCCTCATGCGCCTGCCGCCTCCTTCGAATCTCCGAGGGCACGCTGCTCTCGCTGGGCAAGCGATGCCACGTAGGCCTGTTCCTGCTCGTCCGAGAGGAGCCGGCCGTCTCGAATGTGCACCACGCGGTCCGCCCAGCCAGCAACGCTAGGGTCGTGCGTGATGAGAACCACGGTCTTTCCGCGCCCCTGCATGCGCCTGAACGTGCGCATGACCAGCTCTCCTGTGGCGGAGTCGAGGTTTCCCGTGGGCTCGTCGGCAAGGATGAGCGCGGGGTCGTTGACCAGCGCGCGGGCAATGGCCACGCGCTGCATCTGGCCGCCAGAGAGCTCGTTCGAGCGGTGGGTGTAGAGGCTCTCGGGAAGGCCGACCTCCATGAGCGCCTGCCATGCCCTCAGCTCGCGGTCGGCGGTGGAGCTCCTGCTGTAGACCAGGGGAAGCATCACGTTTCGAAGTACCGTGGCTCGTGGCAGCAGGTTGAACGACTGGAATACAAAGCCAAGCCGGGTCGAGCGCACGTGCGCCAGCTCGTCATCGGTGAGCTTTGAGACATCGATGCCCTCGAGGAGGTAACGCCCGGACGTTGGCCGGTCAAGGCATCCAAGGATGCTCATGAGCGTGGACTTGCCCGAGCCAGAAGGTCCCATGATGGCGAGAAACTCGCCACGCTCGACGTCCAGGCTCACCCCGCGCAGCGCGGGCGTGAGGCCAGCCGCCGACGAGTAGATGCGGCAGACCTTCTCGGCGTGGATGACGGGGGATGCCATCTTAGGCCGCCGAGCTTGCGGACGTGTCCGCGGAAGCGGAGCCGTCGTATGCGCCAGAGTCGCCTTGCATCATGCCGATAACGACCTCGTCGCCCTCGGCGATGTCGCCCTCGACGGCTGCCATGGTGCCGTTATTGGCAAGCACCGTGACGTGCCTTTCCTCTGTCGTGGGAAAGCTCGTCTCGTCCTGGCCGGTGACCACGCTCACCGTGGCCTGGTCACCCTCGCCGTTCACAGCGCTCAGCGGGAGCATGAGCGCGTCCGGGATGTCCGTCGAGGAGATGGTGACGCTTGCCGTCATGCCCGGCTTGAGCGCCGGGTCCGGGTTGGGTATGAGAAGGTCGACGGCATAGGTGACCACGCTTCCACCGTAGCCGGGGATGGCACCTTGGGCATCCGAGGAAGAGACCGTCGCAATGCGGGTGACCGTGGCGTCAAGCTCCACGTTTGGAAGTGCCGAGAAGGTCGCCCGCGCCGCCTGCCCAACGGAGACCTTCGAGATGTCCATCTCGTTCACCTGCACCGAGACCGTCATCTGCGAGAGGTCTCCAATGGTGATGAGCGCGCCCGAGGACCCGGCGGCAGACGTTGCCGTGGCGGCGGCACCGGCACCCGCGCCGGAACCCACGGCCGCACCCTCAACGGCGTTCATGACCACAATCGTGCCCGAGGCTGGTGCCGTGACCGTGCGCTTGCCTGCGGTGGCAACGGCGTCATCGTAGGCGGACTGTGCGGTCTCGAGCGAGAGCTGCGCGGCGTCGACGGCATCAGCGGCGGAGTTCACCGTGGCAAGGTCCGTCTGGTCTGCGTAGTAGGCCTTGTAGGCGGTGTTGTAATTCTCCTTGGCTGAGGAGAGTTGGGTCTTTGCGGATTGCAACTGGATGTCAGCTTCGCGAACGGCCTTGTCCAGGGAGTCGTTGCGAATGGTGAGCAAGGCGGTGCCTTCCTCGACGTAGTCGCCCTCGCTGACGAACACCTTCGAGATGATGCCATCTACCTCGGGCGTCACCACGACGGAGTTCATGGGTTGCACGTTGCCGGACGCCTTGACCTCGTCTTTGAACTCACCGCGCATGACCGGCGTAGTCTGGAGCGATGGCTGCTCGGGGGCGTTCGTGCCTTGCTGAGAAGTCACGGTCCAAACGAGAACGGCAACAACCGCGCAGGCGGCAACGACACCAACGATGATGTTCCTGCGGCGGCGCTTCTTGCGGTGGGCGAGAAGGCTTGCCATCGCGTCGCGGGTGTCCTCGTCCTCCTCGACGCTCTCGCCAGGTAGGGGAGGCAGTGCGGTGGGAGAGTCCCCAGAGATGACGGGGAGGCTGTCGAGCGGATGGGCTTTCGGCGTTGTCTTGTCGGGTTCGCCGAGGTCGTTGGTGCGGTCGGTCTCCTGGGACATGCGTCCTCCTCGCCCTTGGGTGCAAAACGGGTGGTGCCGGGGTGTTACCGAGTCCGTGATGCTGTCATACCTGCTCAGTGTGCTTGTGGAAATGATACCGGGGCATTGTCGTCAGGAGCCTATCGGCAAGCTTACAAATCTGTAAGCGGCATCCAACAAAACCGCAGGTGGGAGGCTTGCATAAAGAACTCGCGTCCTTATACGTCCTTAAGCGCCCAAAAATCAGCGACGCTCCCAGCCCTCGAACGCGCACGCTATCGCCTCGGCGAACACGTCAACGTCCGGGCGGAAGTAGTTGACCTCGCCCACGCCCTTCCCGGCGTGGCCCATCATCTTCTCCAACAGGTCGCGGTCCATGTGCATCTCCGAGCGCATGTTGGTGCGCCACGACGCCCGGAGGTTGCGCATGGGTGCCTCGTCGTGCCCAGCGAGCGCTCCGCCATCGGAGAACGCCCTGCGCCACGCGGAGTCTATCGTGTTGCGCCCGACGATGCCGCCAAGCCCATCATCGCACAACCACTCGCTGCCGCTGGCCTCCGCCTCGGACACGCGCTCCCTGAGCCACAACGACCACGGCTCGGGAACCACCACCCAGCGCGTCGAGGCCTTGGTCTTGGGCGGGCCGATGCGCCTGCCGCGACCTCCGAGGAGCTGCCTGGTCACGTGGGCGCACGCCACCGTCATGCCGTTCACGTCGCGGAACTCGAAGTCACCCGGCTTGAGGCCGCACGCCTCGCCTACGCGGCACGAGCCGAACGCCTGCATAACGAACGGCACCTCAAGAACGCTGCCCCTCAGCGCGTCTGCCATGTCGGCGCACTCCGAGAGCGGCCATATCTCCTTCGAGCGCTCGTCTACCCTCTCGCTCGTGCGGAACTTGGATGCGGCTACGTTCTCCTCGACCAGCCCGTACAGCCTCGCGAGCCTCAGAATCTCGCGCATGATAATCTGCACGCGCTCGCCCATGGCCTTCGACTTGGTGAGAATCCACTCCTGGTATTCGAGGGGCATTATCCCAGTCACGGAAACGTCACCCCAGCGCGGCTCGACGTGGGTGTGGTAGACGCCCATGTAGTGCTCGTAGGACTTGGGCTTGAGCGAGCCGTCCCGCAGCCTGCCCTCAAGCTCGGGGACCCAGAACCTCTCCGCGACCTCCGAGACCGTCATCGTGGGCGTGTCATCCCAGTGCGCGACCTGCCTCTCGGAGAGGAACCTCGCGGCCTCCCTGCGGGTCCACGGGCGCGTCATCGAGTGCCTCGCGTAGCCTCTGCCGTCGCGCTCGTCCGCCATCCACCGCACGCGGTAGACACCGTGGCGCACGCACTCAATCGAGCCGAACGAGCGCCGCTGGCCTTGTGCCATAATCATCACCGTCCGTCCCCGTCGCAGGGGATAGGTCGCAGCCCGTGGGTATTGACTTGGCCGGTCACCCACGGGCGTCTCTGTCTCATTACGTTTTTAATGAGATTTGCCCTAGCTTGGGACGCGCGGGTTCGCGTAGCCCTCTACGCTGGCGTGCTCTGGGGCGATGTCGTACATGTGCGCCGAGAACGCGGTGTCATCATCAGGCGCGGCGTCACGTGCATATCCGGTAACTCCTCCGACCATCGTGCCAGCCGAGTCACGCAGCACGACAACAACCTCAATGTCCGTCTTCTTGGTGTAGTCGTTGTGGACGGTGCCGTTAATCGTGGTCGAGTAGGAGTCAGAGACCTCGTTTAGGTTTGCCACCTCGAACTTCGGGTCACCGTCGTTCTCCAAGTCCCAGGCGCCGAACTCGTCATCATCGACCGGGACTACCTTCACCTCGACGCTCGCCGGGGTGTACTCGCCTAGCTGCTCGCAGAACGCCACCTTGTGCTGCGGGAGCAGGAGCTGCGCCCTGGCGTCGCTGGTGCCGAGAATCGAGCCGCTCTCGTCGTACGCGGTGGCGGTGACCTTCACGTAAGCAGCCGCGAATGCCGTGTTCGGGTTCTCGACAATCGCAGTCCAATAGCTGTAGTCAAGCTGCTGCGATACGCAGTACTCCGTGACCCTCGGCTGCTCTGGCTTCTCCGATGGCGTCTGCTCGACCTCGGTTGCCTGCGGGCTGTCCGTTGTCTGCGTGACCGCGTTGCCCGTCCCGCAGCCCGCGAGCGACAGGCCGACCATTCCCGCAAGCCCGATGAACGTCCTTCTGTCTACCATCTCTCCTCCTAGCCCTATTCGTACTCTCTGCTTGCCTGCCACCACACCACGGTTCCGTGGTACTCGATGGTGTGGTCATTGCCGGTTATCACAATGTCCTCGTAGCCGTCACGTGCGGAGTCAGGCGAGAGGACAACCGTTGTCGCTCCCCTATACAGCCTGCGCATGACGTAATCGGCACCGTCTATCGACACGACTGCGATCGAGCCGTTTTGCGGTGCAACGTCAGGGTCTATTAGGATGAAGCAGCCTGCGGGGTAGACGTTGCTCATGCAGTCACCCTCGACTTCTAGGAAGTAGGCGTTCGGGTGGTGCTCGAATACCTCAGCTGGCAGAGACACGCGCTCTTCGAGGATGTCTGGCTCCTGCGCGTCTCCCGCGTGCACGCGCCCAAGCAACGGCGCGTAGGCTGGCATGGACGGTTCTGGGATTATCGCGCCATCGGGAAGTCCGTCTACCATCTTGTCGGTGACTATCGCAGTCGTTGGCACGCCGAACGTGGCTGCGAGCTTCTGAACCATGCCCATACGCGGGTTCGACCAGCCGTTCTCCCACTGAGTGACCGTCGAGCGAGAGACTCCTATCTTGTCGGCAAGCTCCTCCTGCGTGAGGTGGTTCTGTTTGCGGAGTGAACGTATGTTTGTTCCGACAGACATTCTCACCACTCCAAACCGACGTTGGACAACTTTTTAGAACATTTTAGTGAATCGATATTGACTACGGAATGTTTGTTTAACTATCATCGCGTCAGCAACGGGGAGAGGAGGGGTGTATGCAGACTCTCAAGGAAGTCAGGAAGCAGCGTGGGGTTCTCCAAAAGGCAGTTGCCGAGCATCTCGGCATCTCAAGGCAGACGTACAGCAAGTACGAGAACAACCAGGAGCGCATGACTATCAGTCAGGCAAAGGCTGTCTGCGAGTTCCTGCACTGCGACATCGATGATGTTTTTTTGCCTGTTGAGGGCAACTAAACAAACCTATTGAGGTTTGTCTGGTTACCTCTTATCTGGCTGTACCACCGCACCACCCGCACCCTGAAAACCGAAAGCATGCCACGCGGCTACCGGACGGAGACGCCCAGCGAGCCTAGCAAGCGCGATGACCTGTCCAGTGTGCGCACTGGCGGAGCGGCGGAGACATGCGGAGTCGGCAACGGGCCAAGAAGTCCCGACCGGCGAAATGGTAATCGGTCACGCATGTCGGGCGTGGCTTACACGATAGACGCAGGATGGGGGCGCTGGTGAAACCCCATTTCCAAGAGACGCGGGTTCGACTCCCGCACCGACTGCATGGCAGAGCGCGGGGTAACGCCAGCGATTCCGCAAAACTCCTCCCGCAAGCCGGTTAGCACTGTCGGAACGTGCGCCCGACCTGCATGGCCGATTACCAGCACCAAGAACTACCCGTGCCACCCGCGCGTGCGACGCGGATTCGCCCTGTGGGCCTACTCCGTCCCACCGATGGGCGTCTCAAGGACGGCACGAGGCGCTGCCCAAAATTCTCAGCGCCGCCGCCCTGGCCCGCGCCGCATGCGCGGATGGCACGGAAGCGCTAAAGCCAATCCGAGCGGTGCTCCCGGAGGATGTCTGCGCAGTTAGGCGCGATGCCCATCACGAGCACGTTGTTGTATGTCGACGCAGACGCGGAGCACGTCACCAGGCCGCTCTCGGACAGCACGCAGGCGTCAACGTCGTTCCAGCTGTAGATGAGCGGTCCGTTGTCAAGCAGCTCGCAGAGGATGTCCTTCTGCTCGCGCGACAGCACCGAGCAGTGGAGCCTCACGTTCTCGCGGAACCTTGAACGCCTGATGCCGTAGTCACGGAGTCCGGTGGCGAAGCACAGGAAGAACCCGAGCAGGAAGAACGCGAGCGACATGACCACGAACGCGTTGGGCCACCGCTCCACGAACGAGACTATGGCATCCCTGTTCGCGTACGAGGCTGCGAAGGCAACCGCGTCTCCCGCGACCGAGACGATGCCCACGACGTTCTCAGACAGCCATTCCCTGCGGCTCTTCCTAGGCATCGCTGCTCCAATCGCTAGGAGGTACGGAATGCTCTGGTGGCTCATTGCCATGTTCCTGGCGGGCGTGCTCGTGGCGCTCGGCAGGGGCTGGAAATAGCTTAGCAAATCGGTTCAAGGCAAAAGGAAAGCCCGCCGCCTGGCTGCATCAGGGGCGGGCGCGACAAGAAGTTAGGAGGCTTCTATGTCGGATGAGATTCTACCCCAAGTGTTCGACAACCCGGAGTTCGGACAGCTGCGCGTCATCCAGGACGAGGACGGCGAGCCGTGGTTCGTGGCAAAGGACGTGTGCGACGCACTGGGACTCGGGAACGTTGGACAGGCGCTTGCTCGTCTAGACGAGGACGAGAAGAGTTCCATCACTTTAAATGATGGAACTCCCGGCAATCCGAACAAGGCAATCGTTTCAGAGCCAGGTTTGTATGCGCTGGTCCTTGCAAGCCGCAAGCCAGATGCCCGCGCGTTCAAGCGCTGGGTCACCCACGACGTGCTCCCGTCCATCCGCAGGAACGGCGGCTACATGGTCGCGCGCGCCGACGAGACCCCCGAGCAGCTGCTGGCACGCGCCCTCAAGCTTGCGGACGCCACGCTGCGGGAGAGGGACGCCCGCATCGCCTCGCTCACGCCGATGGCCGAGTTTTACGACGCGACCATGAAGGGCGAGCGGTGGATGAGCGTCACCGAGGCGGCGAGGCAGCTGCACCAGTACGACCACTCGATAACGCGCAAGGACGTGTTCGCGTTCTGCATGCAGCGCCACATCATAACCAGCGACAAGCAGGCCTCGAAGCTCGGAATCGACCGTGGGTATGTGGCCAACTACCAGCCGCCCGCCTACTTCGACCAGACAACCGGCGAGATGGTGCGCCCGAAGCCATACGCGAAGGTCACGAGCAAGGGGTTCACGTGGCTCCTTGAGGGAATGTGCGGGCAGAGGAGGCTCCCGGATGCTGGATAGGGCAATCGGCTGGGCCGTCAAGCACGGCCTGCTCTGCTACGGCCCGTACGACCAGCTGCTAATCGCGGGCAGGGCGTGGCCGCTCTGCGTTGCCGTCATGGCCGCGCTCGTGCTGCTCGCGGCATGGGTCGAGCACGGTACCGTAATCGTCTAGGTTATGGAGGTTACGTGAAGGACAGAAACGGCGGAAACAGGTTTGTTTCACGCGCAGCTCAGACGGCCTACCCGAACGAGAACAAGCCGTGGTCCAACTCGGAGAAGAGGACGCTCTCCCGCAACCGCAACGAGGGCGCCGACGCCATAGCCGAGATTCTGGGGCGCTCGCCGATGGCTGTGCGCGTGATGGCCTCGAAGATGCACGTCTCGCTCAGGGTCTCGCCCGGTGACGTGTGCCCGGTGTGCGGCGTCCACGAGATTCGCCCGCACACCGCCGCCGCGCGCCACGGGATGTGCCCCACATGCTGGACCAGGAAGCTCACGAGCCTCCGCGAGGAGGAGGCCAGCATCAGGCAGGCTGAGCGCGACTACCAGGCGGCGAAGAAGCGCGCGCAGAGGAGCGGCAGATGAGGACAAGGATGTGTCCGCACTGCGGGAAGCCGGTCCCCATCGGCCAGCCTTGCCCGCGCTGCGGGGGAGCAAGCAGGAGGCACGGCACGCGCAGCCGCGAGCAGGAGGGCCGCAGGGCCGACGAGAACCCGTGGCGCTCGGAGTATTCCAGCGCCGAGTACAGGCGCGCCCGTCAGGAGGTAATCGAGCGGCAGCAGGGCCGCTGCGCGGCCTGCGGGCGCGTGGTGGCCGTGCGCATGGGAAGGCAGTGGCACACGCGGGGAGGCGGGGTGCACCACGTGAGGGCGCTCTCCGAGGGCGGCTCCAACTCCCCGGAGAACCTGGTGCTGCTCTGCACCAGGTGCCACAACCGCATCGACGCCGAGAGGAGGAGGAATGGCCGCTGACCCGATTGACGTGTACCTGAGGCAGGTAGACGAGCTTGGCAGGGAGCTTCGCAGGCGTCTGAGCGAGGCTCCCTTCCCATGTGGCAGCAGGTCGCTGAGCTTCGCCGTCGAGGCCGGGTTGCCTCCCGCGAGGGCGTACACGGTTTCAGAGACCGCGCGCTACTCGGGCATCGACGAGAGGACGCTGCGTAACGAGCACGAGGCCGGGAGGCTGCGCTTCGTCATGCCGAGCGGCGCGGCCAGGGGCTATCGCATATCGGTAGACGAGATGGACCGGTGGATGGAGGAGAGCCAGAGATGAGCGGGATACCAAGGGCCGGCTACCTGGGGCGCGACGCGAGCTACTACGGCCACGTCGCGGGAGGCCCAGGCGAGGTCGGCAGGTTCGGCACGTCGCGCGACTCGACGCCGCGCAGGCCAGCTGGGAGGACCGAGAGGACGCTTGGGGAGTCCCACGGACACCGCTGCGTCATAGGCAGGGACATGGACGTTTACGACATTGCGCCTGCGCCGCACGGGCGCTTTTTCATAGGTCGCGCCCAGTCGGACGCCGACGCCGTGAGCAGGTGGCGCGGATGGCTGCGCTCGCAGGGGGTGGTTGCGTGAACAGGTCGAAGAGCAAGGGTACTGCCTTCGAGACCGCGCTCGTCAGGTGGCTTCGGGAGCGCCTCGGGGACGAGCGCATAGAGCGCCGCGCGCTGCACGGCAGCAAGGACATGGGTGACATCTACGGCCTCGCGTGCCACGGGAACGCCGAGGGCATCATCGAGGCCAAGGCGCACGCCACCGTCACCCCGTCCCTCGTTTCCGAGTGGCAGCGCCAGACGGAGGACGAGCAGTCCAACGCATGCGCGGACTTCGCGCTGCTCGCAATCAAGACGCCTGGTGTGGGCCAGAAGTCGCTGGGGCGCACGCGGGTGAGGATGACAACGGCATCGCTGCTCGCGATATCCGGTGTCGCGTGGCTGCACGGAGCGCACGACTCTGCGCTCTCGCGCTGGGTGGAGACGGACCTTGAGACCGTCTGCTCGCTGATGGGAGGGGATTCTGATGGGTGCCCCGCGTGACCTAACCGGCAAGAGATTTGGAAGGCTGTTGGTCGTTGAGCCTGCTGGCAGCAAGAACGGGGCGCGCATGTGGAAGTGCGCGTGCGATTGCGGAAGCATTGTCTTTAAGAGCACGGAATCGCTTTGTACAAGACACGTCAAGAGCTGCGGTTGCCTTAGAAGAGACGTTATGTCAAAGCTGCTAACCAAAGACTTGGCTGGCAGGCGCTTCGGGAGACTTACGGTAATCAAGCGAAGCGGAACCTCGAAGTCACACTCAGCTGTCTGGCTGTGCAGATGCGATTGCGGAAGCACGTGCGAGGTTTCGAGCACCTGCATCACCAATGGATACACGCGGAGTTGCGGTTGCTATGGCATTGAGCGAAGGACAGCCGCATCTGTTGCCGCGAACAAGACCCACGGCATGTCAAAAGACAGGCTGTACACAGTGTGGTCGAGCATGAAGCAGAGGTGCGGAAACCCCAATGCTCACGAGTACGAAAACTACGGTGGCCGTGGCATCTCCGTGTGCGACGAATGGAGCAGCAGCTTCGAGGCGTTCTGCGAGTGGGCCTACTCACATGGTTACGACCGGAACGCACCGAGGGGCAAATGCACCATCGACCGGATAGACGTTAACGGCAACTACGAGCCATCGAATTGCCGATTCGTTGACATGAAGGTGCAGCGCCGGAACAGGAGAGCTAAATGTACGGAGAGGGAAGGTACTTCAACCTCGTCAGGTGCAAGAGCAACGAGGAGTGGCTTGAGCAGAGGAAGCACGGCATCGGTGGTTCAGACGTAGGCGCGGTGATGGGACTCTCACCATGGAAGACACCGCTTGACGTGTGGCTAGAGAAGACTGGCAGGAGTGAGCCAGAGGACATTTCCAGCAAGCCATACGTCGCGTTCGGCAACGTGATGGAGCCGATGGTTGGCGAATGGTTCAAGTCGCAGCATCCAGACAGAATCGTGCGGAGGGTTAATGCAATTTGCCAGGGCATCGAGCACCCGTGGATGCAGGCCAGTCTCGATTACGAGCAGAAGTCCGACGCCGGTTGGGGAGTCCTTGAAATCAAGACAGCGAGAAGCAAGAGCGACTGGGAGCTTGGGATACCGGTTACTTATTTCTGCCAAGTCAACTTCTATCTTCTCGTGACGCACAGGAGCTACGCGGACGTTGCCGTGTTCTTCCGCGACTCGTGCGAATATGCAGAGTACTACGTCGAGCGCGACGAGGATGACATCAGGGCGGTGACCGAGGCCGCGACCGACTTCTGGGAGAACTACGTGGTGAGGGACGTGATGCCGCAGGTCGTTGGCGCAGACTCCCCGACGCTCGCTGGCCTCATCCCGCAGGACGCGGACGAGCTTGCGACCCCGGCTGACATGGAGGAGGCGGACCGCCTCATCGCCGCGTACCAGCAGGCCAGGGAGCGCGAGCGGGAGTCAAAGGCCGAGGCCGAGGACGCCCAGGCCAAGCTCTGCGCAATCATCGGCGGGGCCAAGGGCATCGAGACCGACACGGCCAGGGTCACGTGGACCAGGGGCGAGCGCAGGCGCTTCGACTCAAAGCGGTTCCGCGCGGAGAACGCCGAGCTATATGACCAGTACCAGACAACGGGAACCTACCAGCAGTTCAAGGTGAAGGAGATTTAGACATGGGACAGCTCGCACAGGCGGCGCAGGGGACCAAGATTCAGCAGGCAAAGCCGAACGAAATCCTCGCTGCATACGTCACGAGGCCGGACGTGCAGAAGGCCATGAGGGCAGTCATACCGAAGAGCCTCACCCCCGAGCGCCTGACGCAGATTTGCATCAGCGCGATAAACCAGACGCCGAAGCTCGCGGAGTGCACACCGGCTAGCGTGCTCTCGTGCGTCATGAAGTGCTCGCAGATTGGGCTTGAGCCGTCGAACGTGGACGGCCTGGGGATGTGCTACATCCTGCCGTACCGCAACAACAAGACCCACGTCATGCAGGCCCAGTTCATCATGGGATACCGTGGCTACATCGAGCTTGCGCGGCGCTCCGGCCAGCTCAAGAGCATCCACGCCCAGGCCGTCTACGAGGGTGACGAGTACGACACGTGGGAGGACGAGACCGGCCAGCACTTCCGCTTCAAGTCGAACCCCGACGCCAAGCACGAGGACTCGAAGCTCAGGTTCGTCTTCTGCACCGCTCACCTCAACGACGGCGGGTTCGTGTTCGAGCAGATGAGCAAGCGCGAGGTGGATGACGTGCGCAGGCGCTCCAAGGCGTCATCGAACGGCCCGTGGGTGACCGACTACGAGATGATGGCGCGCAAGACCGTCATCCGCCGCGCCTCGCGCTACCTGCCGATGAGCACCGAACTTCAGCAGGCCGCAGGCTCTGACGGCACGACGCCGGACTACGGCGCGGTGCTCAACCCCGTGGTCTCAATCCCAGAGAACGTGGACGCCGAGACCGGCGAGGTCATCGAGCCTGAGCCGGAGGCAGCGCAGGAGGGGGCACCTGAGACGGCGCACGTGGAGTTCAACGAGGCACTTGGACTTGAGGAGGACTAGCGATGGCAATCCCGGAACTCACGGACGAGCAGCGCAGGGAGAACCTGCGGAGGGCAGCAGAGGCAAGGCGCGAGAAGGCGGGCTTGCTGCACGCGCTCAAGGACGGCAAGGTGACGCTCGCCGAGGTGCTCGATGACCCGAGGGCGGAGCGCATCCGCGTCGAAACGCTCATCAGGGCGCTTCCAGGGTACGGAGCCGCAAAGTCGCAGCTCCTCATGAACGAGCTTGGAATCGCGCACAGCCGCCGCGTCAAGGGCCTCGGCGTGAGGCAGCGCAAGGCCCTGTTGGAGGCGGTGAGCCATGGCAAGCAGCATTAACGTCGTTGCCATCTCGGGCAACATCACCCGCGACTCTGAGCTTAGGCACACCACAAGCGGCTCTGCGGTTCTCAACTTCTCGGTGGCCGTGAACTCGCGCCACAAGAACAAGGACGGGGAGTGGGTAGACCGCGCGAGCTTCATAGACTGCGTGATGTTCGGCCCGCGCGCCGAGGCCCTGGTGCAGTGGCTCACTCGCGGCACGCACGTCGTAGTAGCAGGAGAGCTGCGGCAGACATCCTGGGAGGACGAGAAGGGGGACAAGCACTCGCGCACCGAGGTCACTGTGGGGAACGTCGAGTTCCAGAGCAAGTCTCGTGAGCAGTCAGTCCAGCCGACGCAGGCGGCACCACAGTACGCGCAGCAGCCGGTGGCATCGGCCCCGCAGCCAGCGGCACAGCAGCAGGCGCTCTACGACGAGGATATTCCATTCTAGGGCATGCAGCTGCGAAAACACACCGATTCTAAGGTGGCCGTGCCCGTAATGGGTGCGGCCACCGCTCGCAAGGAGGAGCAAATGAGAGTCACGTACACCGGTCGCGAGCCTAGCAAGGCGCACGACCTGGACGCCGCTTACGACCTCACCGCGTCAATCAACATACCGAGGGTAATCAACCCAGCGCGCTCGGAGACCATCCCGCTCGGGTTCCGCGTCTTGGTCCCGGATGGCCACGTCGCGCTGGTCGTGCCGCGTTCTGGGCTTGCCTTCAAGCACGGCATCACGCTGCTCAACAGCCCAGGCGTCATCGACCCCGGATACACCGGCGAGGTCATGGCGAGGCTCGTCAACCTCGGTGACAAGCCCTACACCGTCGCTCCTGGTGACCGCGTGGCCCAGCTGCTGCTCGTCAAGTGCAAGCAGGCGGAGTGGGAGTGGCGCGAGGGGGAGTGCTTCGACACCGCAGGGTCGGCTCGTGGCGATGGCGGCTTCGGGTCCACGGGACGCTAGGCATGGGCAGAAAGACGTGGACCACGTTTGCCGAGGAGCACCTGCGCCACTGGTACGGGGTCAAGCCGACGAGCGAGCTTGCGGCGGAGCTTGGGGTATCCGAGACCGCGCTGTGGGCCAAGGCGGGGCGCATGGGGCTGACTGCCGCAGCGTACGGCACGAGCGGTGACTGGTTCCCGGACGAGCTTGAGACGCTGCGAGCTACCTACCCGCTCATAGGAAACGCGTGCGCGCCGCTCTGCAGCCACTCGCCGAGGCAGGTCTCGTCGCGCGCGTCATTCGAAAGGCTGCGCAGGGTTCCCAGAAAGGGCCACAGGCCCCCCGCAACGACTCGCGCAGGAAGGCGGTTTCCGTGGTCGCGCGCTGGTGCGCGACGCAAGGGGTTCCCGCGAACAAGGCGTTGGAGGCGTGCGCCGAGGCCGCTGGATGCACGCCGCAGATGATGAGGCTCGTGCTGCCGCAGCTGGTGGCGGACGAGCGGAGGAGGAGGAAGTCATGAGCGACATCAGCGACGAGCGCCGCGAGGTTGCGGAGGCCCTGCGCGGAGACCCGGCGATTACGCTAATCGAGCAGACGCGCGACGGGTTCGAGGGCATGACGTACCACGAGGCGGCTTATCGCTTCTGGGATATGTGCAGAAGGGTGAAGTCTGCCGCAAATGTCGATATAGCAAACTCCACCACGAGTGTCCTCGCCGACCTCATAGACCCGACGTGCGAAGCGGCATATGACAATCCGTTCGCGAGCGACTTCAACTACAGGTGCATGGCGTGTGGGGAGCATTTCAGCACGTGCGGGGAGCCTAGATACTGCCCGGGGTGCGGGAGGAGGATAGAGCATGTCAAGTAGAGACGAGCGCCGAGAAGTGGCGGAGAGGCTGAGGAGGGCGTGGCCAGAAGCCGGGGACATGGAGAAAGTCTGGGATGTTCTCGACCCGATTCTCGGCACGCATGACGGGCAAGACACATACAGGGCGTGGGAGCAAACATTTAACCGCCTCGCCGACCTCATAGACCCGACGTGCGAGGTCATGGAGGTGCCGGACAACGACGAATTCATGATTCGCGTCGTGTCTGGCTTCATGTGCAAGAGGTGCGGGCACGAGGCCATCGTCGAGCGCAACTGCGACGGGTCGGCAGAACCTCCCAACTACTGCCCGCACTGCGGCGCACGTGTCACGGACGGGGGCGAGCGCTGATGGCCGAGTACATCGTGGACACCACGGACGGCATCATGGACGCAAGGACCACCGGAGAGGTCATCAGGTGCAGGGACTGCGCATTCTTCGGGAGGTCAGCAGAATCCGACTGGCTCCCGTGGTGCTGGCGCGACCCGGACCATTCCGGGCACGGCTGGCCCACCAGCGAGGACGGCTACTGCGCGTGGGCGGAGAGGAGGGGATAGCCATGGAATACAAGGCAATTGCGGACGGCGTATACATCGCGCTCTCGTACGTCGCAGTGTTCATTGCCGGGTGGCGCATAAGCCATCTCAGGACGTTCACGAAGTATGCTGATGGTCTTGTCGAGGAGCTGACCAAAGATGCCAGTCAAAGATGACGCCCGCGAGCCACGCTCCTGCGGCGGCTGCGACAACCTGCAGTGCTTCGCTGGCACGCCGATATGCATCTGCACCGGGAGAGAGACGAGCTTCTTCCACGACGCCACGGACTGCGGCGCGTTCGTGAGTGAGTGGAGCGACGATGAGGACGATTAGGCCACCAAGGGAGATTGACAGCCCGACAGACGGCAGGGCGCTCGTTGTGTACGCGCGCAACATCGCTGAGATTGTCGCTAGGTACACCTCCCACACAGAGCGGCACGTGCTTGAGTCAATCATGCGCGTGGTCGGCCACCTGTGCGCGACGGGAGGGGCGAAGAGATGAAAGTCGCGTGGTTCAGTGCGGGCTGCTCTTCTCTTGTTGCCGCGATGCTCTCGGACCCAGACGAGTGCATCTACATTCACGTCGCCGACCAGCATCCAGACACGTTGCGTTTCGTCAGGGACGCAAGCCGGGTTCTGGGGAAAATCGAGGTGTTGCGCTCGCAGGATTTCAGCGACGTTCACGATGTGTTGACGCGCGTCAGGTACGTCAACGGCCCTAGTGGCGCTGCATGCACTCTCCGCCTCAAGAAGTGGGTGAGGCAGGAGTGGGAGAAGGAGCACTGGGGACGCCACACATACGTGTGGGGGTACGACGTTGAGGAACGGGCGCGCGCAGAGAGAACCATTGCGTCGATGCCAGAGTTCGACCATGAGTTTCCGCTTATCGAGCACGGGCTTACCAAGGCCGACTGTCACGCGATGTGCGATGACATAGGCATACGACGCCCAGCGATGTACGACCTTGGTTACCCGAACAACAACTGCATCGGCTGCGTCAAAGGCGGCATGGGATATTGGAACAAGATTCGCGAGGACTTCCCTGAAGTGTTCGCGCAAAGGGCGAAGGACGAGCGCGAGGTTGGACACAGCTGCATCAAGGGGGTCTTCCTCGACGAGCTTGAACCTGGGCGCGGGGTGAACAACCCAGTCGTACCAGACTGTTCCCTTGCATGCGCACTCGCAGAATCGCAGATGCACGACGCATATCGACCGACATTTTATACAATTTCATTCGAAGGAGGTGGGCAGGCTTGGACCCGCTGGACTCCCCGGAGGTGCAGGACGCATCCATGGCGCCGATGCTCTACTTCCCCCACGACGCCGACAGCGCCACGGACATCAAGTGCAGGCGCCTCATACGCCGACTCGGCTACGAGGGATACGGCAGGTGGTGGAGGCTGTGCGAGCTGATGGCGTCGACCACTGGCCACTGCGTGCCGTTCGCCACAGACGAGGACCGGGAGATACTCTGCGACGATTTGCGCTGCGACGAGGACGCCCTGGACGAGCTGGTGAGGACGCTGGTTGACGTTGGGCTTGTAATCGGTGACCTCGCGGGCGAGGGGCGCCTCGCCTCCGAGAGGATGGCTGACAACGCGCTCTACTTCGGGCGGCAGCGGGTCAACGGGCGTCGCGGCGGGCGCCCCAGGAAGGACAGGCAGAAGGCGTGACAACGAAAGCCCTGCTCATACGAGTGGGGCTTTACGTTTGCGCAGTTAAAACCAACCATTTTTTTCTGGGTTAAGCAATCATACCAAACCATACCAAACGAAAAGAAAACCAAACCCCCACCTGAGAGGTATACGTAGCAGCAACGTTAACGTGGAAGAGGGGTGTGGGGGGAAACCCAAGGAGCTAATGTTGAAAACTTTTTCGCATTGTTGAAAACTCACGCGAATATTGAAAACCCGGAAACAGGGCCTCCCATTCGCGGACCCATGCGGCCAGCATGAACCATGGCGTTACCTCACGCCCAGTGGCGGGGGAGGAGGCAATGAGGCGTGGAGGCGTGGCCTCCCATTCGGCAGAAACTCGTACTCCAAGCAGCCAGTTTCATTTCTGAGCCTCCCATGGCCGCTTCCCAGACGCGCAATCGCCAAAGCGGACTAGTTATCCACCAACGATGTTTTGGCGTCTGATACAAGCCTCACAGAGTCAGAGACGGGCGTTTCAGTCTGGTTTGGTGGGCGCGAATCGCGGCACAAAAAAAGCGCCCCGTGGCCGACTTGACCACGGGGCTGCTTGCGCCTCGCCTACCTGTCTCCGCCGAACGTGAGGAACAGCCCGCCGAGCAGGCGGTGGCTGCTGGGCTTGCGCTCGACGGGTGGCCTCTCGGGCTTCTGGTGCCTCGCGCCCTTGGCCTCGGCCAGCTCTCGCGCGACGTTCTCCTGGACCTCCTTCCAGCGCTTCTCGGCCTTGGCCTTGGCCTCGGGGGACTCGTAGCTCACGTAGTTGTAGAACGCGTCCAGGACCTCGCGGAACCCCTTGTCCCCGCCGTGCAGCTGCCGCATCCCGCGCACCCTGGCGAGCTGGCGCTCAAGCTCCGTCTGGTCCTCCCACGGGTCGAGCGGGTAGTCGTGCTCCTCGACGGAGAGGACGTGCCAGGACCCGTCATCGCGCTGGCCGACGTGGTAGAACACCGGGAACTCGTACGGGTCGGTGACGGCCAGGAGCTCGCTGCCGTCAGAGAACGCGCTCCATGTCGACTCGTCGTTCCCGAACACGGGCATGCTGCCCTTGCGCGGCTCCGCCTGCTGGTAGCTCGCCCTCATGCTCCTGCTCGCCATGGTTGCCTCCGTTCCGTGTGGCCTGGGGCGGCAGAAGCCGTTGCCCAGGCCGTCGTTTGCCCAGATTGTACCCGCTACTCGCACCCGTGAGCGTACGCCTTGAGGATGGCCTGCATGACCGACTGCGGGTTGGCCTTGCAGGCCCATGCCTCCGCCTTGCACCACGGCCAGTCGGCGCCGCGCGTCATCTCGCAGAGAAGGCGGTAGAGGCGCCTGCGGAAGGCCGGGTTGAGGTCCCCGCCCACCTGGTACATGGGCACCATGTGGCCCTCCTGCACGTCCGAGTCACCCTCGATGAGGATGCACACGCCCTCGGCCATGCTGCCCTCGTAGTCTTCCAGCCAGTCGAGCATGGCGTCGAAGTCATCGCCGGTCGTGCGCTCCATCGCGTCGCAAATCTCGATTGCAAGCCCCTTGAAACTACTCATGATGAAACCTCCAAAATATCCGATAAACTGAAACTGCCTATGCAAGGTGACGCAGCGCCCACGCCAGGAGCGCAGCGCCCATGACCCAAAGCGGGAGAATCTCGGTAACGAAGTACATCACGCGGCCCTCCTCGCCCTCGGCTGGCGGTCGAGCCTGAGCCACCCGGACATCGCGGCCTCGAAGGTGGACCCGCAGCCATCGAACCACGTGACATCCCCGGAGACGGCAACCGGCCTCCCGCCCTCGCAGGAGACGCGAACGACTGGCACGCCCTCCGCCGCGCTCTGCAGCGGGTAGGCGTCCCACACGGGGCCGTCTATGGGCAGCAGGCGGTTCTTCCAGCCGCTCTCGGTTGGCACGTTCGCCATGCGCCAGAAGCGCCCTCCCGCCCAGTAGGCCGTGCGGTAGAACGTCTGGTAGGCCCTGCCGCCCCTCGGACCCTCGCATGGCCTTCTCGCGCTCGCCCAGGTGTAGCGGGTCTCCAACGCGCGGCCCTGGGTGCCGTCCTGGAAAACCACCTTGCGGTAGCGGAAGTACTTCTTGCCGCCCTTAGCGGCAGGCTCGGTGAATGGCCTGATGGTGCACATGTCGTGCCTCTCTCTCGTACTTGCCTATACTTGGAACCACAGGCGGGGCGGAACTGGCCTCTTACTCCGTCCGTCCCGCCTGGGGGTCTTGCCTGGGTTGTCGCTAGATTTAGGCGTTCGCCCAGAACGACTGGTACGTGCACCTGCTGAGTCCGTAGCGCTTCACGTACTTGTCGAGCCGCGCCTCGAACTTCCTCAGCTCAACCTCGCACGCCTCGCGCAGCGCCTCCCTGCCTTCATCCGTAAGCGGGGCCGCTCCTGCGAAGCTGGGGCCGTCGTACTTGCGCTCGACGTCTACGAAGTCCCTGCCGTCCACGGTGTACAGCTCGTAGCGGGAATCCTGCAGCACGTCGAGCAGGCGCGCCGCCTTGCAGTTGCAGGGCTTCATGTTCTCTGCCTTGAAGTACTCCACCGACTTGCTGCACTCGTCCACGTGGTTCTGCACCGCGTGCCACTCCTCGGTGGTCCGTGCGTCCTCGGGGAAATAGAAATCCTTCTTGATGACTGGGGCCATGAATGCGATCTGCTGGCCGTCGATGGTGTAGGTAGTCTCCTTCATGGTGCTCTCCTCTCGTTGCGTTCCTCGTAGGCTGATGCCTACCGATTGACGCGCTCTCTCAAGTGCGCCAGTCGGTGGGTATCCCTTGCCTTGCCTCTCCACGTCCGGGGTTCGTACCGGCCAGCCCTCATCTGGATTGCTTCTTTGGGCCTTCGTGGTGTCCTATGTAGTGCCCCCGGGACCTCGGGTGGTGCTTAGCAACTGGTTGGTTGCTATGGCTAATATAGCCACTAATTAGTGACTTACTAGCGACAAACTCAAACAATTAGTTTCTACACAATTCCTACACAAACAAATGGTTGGCAAACGCTTGTTGTATAATGTCGCTAGTAAATACCTGCGCAAACGATGAGAGAGGGGAAGGCATGGACACTAACGCGTGTGTGCGCCACATGCTGGATAAGGCCGGTATGTCTCCGTATGCCGCAAGCCTGGCCATGGGTAGGGCGCATAGCTACATGGGGCAAGCGCTCAAGCGCAAGGGCGGCATAGGCGCGCCAGTACTGGCAGAGATAGCCCAGGCGTGCGGCTATGAGCTGCAGCTCGTAGGGCGAGGGGAGACGCTGCGCATAGATTCTGCGACCGAGATTGAGGGTAAGCCCGAGGACTAGGCGCACAAAGCATTACTAGCGACTAAGGCCGCGCCCCATGCCAGGAGCGCGGCCCTCTTTGTGCCCATCGACATAACA
>OKSF01000448.1_pt1 | contig 39144 bp, 37 predicted proteins | sample 1606061 | NCBI WGS metagenome assembly OKSF01 (sample SAMEA3541567, study PRJEB24748) | human gut metagenome | biome: human gut; feature: human-associated habitat; material: faeces | place: China | collected 2012
GGATAAACGCTGAAGGCATCTAAGCGTGAAGCCCCCCTCAAGATGAGATATCCCTACGTAAGTAGTAAGACCCCTTGAAGACGACGAGGTAGATAGGTCAGAGGTGGAAGTGCAGTAATGCATGGAGCTGACTGATACTAATCGGTCGAGGGCATGACCAAGCAAGGTGATAGGTAGGATGAAAGAAATATTTCTTGTATGCAGTTTTGAAGGTATATATAAAAGGTAAAAAGCAATCAACATATGTTGGTTGCTTTTTTTACAGAAAAAATATCAGTGAGAGAATTTTTATATTTATTTACAACAAGATTTATGATCAAATTCAGGATTAAATGCGTAGAAGTTTTTACTATCTAATTTATCCTGGACAATTCTGAGGCTTTCTCCAAAACGTTGATAATGAACAATTTCACGTTCGCGAAGGAATCGGATCGGATCACAGACTTCAGGATCTTTGATAAGACGCAAAATATTATCATAGGTAGTACGGGCTTTTTGTTCGGCAGCCATATCTTCATGAAGATCTGTGATAGGGTCACCTTTAGATTGGAAAGTTGTAGCACTCCAAGGAGTTCCACTGGCAGCCTGTGGCCAAAGAGCAAGTGTATGGTCAACATAATATTTATCAAAACCGGATTTTTCAAGCTGTTCCGGAGTCAGATTGCGTGTGAGCTGGTGTACAATGGCGCATACGATTTCCATATGGGCAAATTCTTCGGTAGCAATGTCTGTTAGTGTGCCAATTACTTCATTATAAGGCATGGTATATCTCTGAGAAAAATATCTCAAAGAAGCTCCTAATTCTCCATCCGGTCCACCGAACTGTGATAAGATAATCTGAGCAATCTTAGGATTTGTCTGAGTAATTTTAACAGGGTATTGTAACCGTTTTTCATAATTCCACATAAATTAACATCCTCCTTCCTGCCATGGCCACGGTTCATTGATCCATTTCCAGCAATCCATAGGTGTATTTGCCGTATCCAGTGTTAGAGGTCCATAATATTTTGCATATTCCTTTAAGGCCTGCACACGCTGCTTTTTGAATTCATCAAAGAATTCCAAGGCTTCAGGACAATTTGGATGTGTGTCGAGAAATAATTTTACGTCATCAACAGCAAAACTTACGATATTGATCCATTCCAGAAGCTCTTTTTTACAAGGTCTGTTTTCATTCATCGAGGACTACCACCTTTCCAACAAAATGGAAGATTCAGTTCGGCAAAAATAGTTCCGCACCGGAATCCTTTTTCAACTTCATAGAGAGAACGCCACTCCTGCCATGGAACATAGGCCATTGCAATGGAAAGACCGCTTAATTTGTCGTGATCGTAAATATTACAGCACGGACGGGACGGTGTGGACGGTGATACAGAAGGCGGCATTGTTCTGTTGCTTCCACCGACATGACATCCGTTAGAATGGTTTTGACGCATATAATCCGGCGTATTATAACGATAATTTGGCATTTAAAGTACTCCTTTCGATAAGATTATGCAATAATAGTATATGAAAATTAAAGAAAGTTGTGAATCAGACAGTTGTTTTTAAGAACGTATCTGAGTATAATAGATACGATTGGAGAGTAGAATATGGTAAAAGAAAATAAAAAAAGAAGCACGAATACCAGAGTGAAAAAGAAAGAACACAGCATCGCATACTTCGATTACAGTCTGCTGGCAATATTGATCTGCCTGATCTGCTTTGGACTGGTCATGCTATATAGTACGAGCTCTTACAGCGCAATGATGAAACAAAACGGAGACAGCCTGTTTTACTTTAAAAGACAAGTCCTGTTCTGCATTGTGGGTTTGATCGGGATGTGGATCGTAAGTAGAATAGATTATCATTGGTATTTTGAAAGATCAAAGTTCTTCTATTTTATTTCTATTTTTATGATGTTCCTTGTAAAGACACCATTGGGAAAAGAAGTAAATGGAGCAAAAAGATGGATTAAACTTCCGTTCGGACAGCAGCTGCAGCCGGCAGAGATTGCCAAGATTGCGATCATATTGTTTATTCCGGCATTGATCTGTACGATGGGAAGAGAGATAAAGACGCTGGAAGGAATTGTGAAAGTACTGGCATGGGGGGCTTTTTCAGCAGCAGTAGTCTTTATTATTACAGAAAATTTAAGTACGGCAATTATTGTTATGGGAATTACGTGTATTATGATTTTTGTGGTACATCCAAAGACAAGAATATTTATCATAATTGCCGTGGGAATTATTTTAATAGGAATTGTCGGTGCGAGGGTTCTTGGTATGGCAATGGAGACCAGCGGGAACTTCCGTCTGAGACGTATTCTGGTATGGCTGAATCCAGAGAAATATCAGAAGGCGGCGACCAAATCCTTCAGGCATGGACCGCAATTGGATCAGGAGGTTTTTTTGGAAAAGGTCTTGGTAACAGTGCCCAGAAAATGATCATTCCAGAAGTTCAGAATGATATGATTCTTTCTATTATCTGTGAGGAGCTTGGAGTATTTGGTGCAATCATGGTTCTGATCCTGTTCGGAATGCTTCTGTACAGATTATTATTTATTGCGCAGAATGCACCGGATCTTTATGGTTCATTAGTGGTGAGCGGAATATTTGCACATATTGCATTGCAGGTAATATTAAATGTTATGGTTGTGATCAATTGTATTCCGACAACAGGAATCACACTTCCCTTTATCAGCTATGGCGGTACGTCGGTGCTATTCTTAATGGCGGAAATGGGACTGGCATTGGGAGTCTCTTCAAAGATTAAAATTGCTGAATAAAAAGCTTTCATTTCTTTTTCAAATATGCTATGATAAATAATGTAGTATTTAAAACTACTTCTAATGAGAATAGATGACTCGGAAAGAGTTTTGATATCAATAATATAAAGTAATAATACGTTACATTGGGAGGAATATATGAGTTACAAGATTATCATAGATAGTTGTGGTGAATTGACAGAAGAAATGAAGAAATCGGGGAATTTCGAGACAGCTTCGTTACAGATCGATGTTGGCGGACATCATATCGTAGATGATGAAACATTTGATCAGGCAGATTTTTTGAAGAAGATCAGAGAATCTGAAGAATGCCCGAAGTCATCATGCCCGTCTCCGGAACGTTATATGGAAGAATATCACTGTGAGGCAGAGCACATATATGCAGTGACGTTGTCTGCAGAACTCAGCGGTTCTTATAACAGTGCGGTACTTGGAAAGAATTTATACGAAGAAGAATACGGAGAGAAGGATATTTACGTATTTAATTCCAGATCGGCATCGGTAGGAGAGACGCTGATCGGGTTGAAGATTGCCGAATGTGAGAAAAAAGGACTCAGCTTTAAGGAAGTAATTGATACAGTAGAAGCTTATATTGAAGAGCAGCATACCTATTTCTTACTGGAAACATTGGATATACTGAAAAAGAACGGAAGACTGAAAGGGTTAAAAGCAGTGGTCGCAACGGCATTAAATATTAAGCCGGTGATGGGATCTACTCCGGATGGAAATATTCAACAGCTTGCAAATACAAGAGGAATGAAAAAAGGGCTGGTCAGAATGGTGGAACAAATAGTGGCTGATCTTAAGAACCCGGAAGAGAAGATACTTGCGATCTCTCACTGCAATTGCAGAGAACGCGCAGAGACAGTGAAAAATATGCTTCTTGAAAAAGCAGGATTCAAAGATATTATTATTGTAGATACTGCGGGAATCAGTAGTATGTATGCAGCTGACGGAGGCGTGATTGTAGTTGTATAATCCGATGGAGTGTGGTAGAATAGATACATCGGAAAAAAAGGAGCAAAAGAACTATGAGTCAGGCAAAAGTAGATAAATATAAAGAAGCGAAGAAAAACCGGAAGAAGCAGATGAAAAAAGAAAAGATACAAAGCTATCTGCGCAGAGGTGTGGCATGTATCGTTGCAGCAGCACTGATAGGAATGGCAGGTTTTTCTATATATAATATATATGAGTCAAAACAGCCGAAGCAGGAAGTAACGGTTGATTATTCTGCAATAGCAAGTCTCAGTCAGTCTTTGTCAGATAACGGAACGTCGGCCGAATAGAGAAGAAGAAAGAAAAATGCGAGTGAACAGGAAAAATCCTGTTCACTATTTTTTTGCCTTAAAATTCTCTTAATTTCCCTAAAAGGCTTGAAAACAGTAAAAAAGTAGTTTACAATGGGTTCAAGTGGTAGAAAGTGGTGAAAAGTGGAACAAAGTGGTATGAAAATGGATGAAGCCGGAAAGGAAGAATAACTGATTTTACCGGAAGAACTTCAGGAGATACCACCGGGAAAAGGAGAATTCTATGCTGAAAGGAGAGTACAGTCATAATATTGATGCCAAAGGGCGGCTGATCATTCCGGCCAAGTTTCGTGACGATTTAGGGGAGCATTTCGTCATTACAAAAGGAATGGAGAATTGTCTGTACGTATATCCGGAAGCAGAATGGAACACTTTTGAAGAAAAACTTAATGCATTGCCAACCACCACTGACAAAAAAGCACGTGCGTTTGCATATTTCTTTCAGGGAAGTGCAGCGGACGGCGACCTTGATAAGCAAGGCAGAACTCTAATCCCTTCTGTACTGCGTACATTTGCACATCTGGATAAAGAAGTTGTATTCATCGGTATGGGGAAGCGTGCCGAGATCTGGGATAAGGCAAGATGGGATGAAAAGAATGCTGAAGTGGAACTTAACATTGAAGATATTGCATCTGATATGGAAGAAAACGGATTCAGTATCTAGAGGGAGAAGATATGGGATTCGAACACAAATCAGTATTACTGAATGAGACAATTGAAGGATTAAACATCAAGCCGGATGGTATCTATGTAGACGGAACGCTTGGTGGAGGCGGACATGCATACGAGGTGTGCAGGCGTCTCGGTGAAAAAGGGAGTATTATAGGAATAGACCAGGATGAAGCAGCAATCGAAGCTGCAGGCATCCGATTAAAAGACTTCGGGGAGAAGGTCACAATAATCCGAAGCAATTATTGTGATATGAAGTCGAAGCTTCAAGAACAGGGAATTGACAAGGTCGATGGAATAGTACTTGATTTGGGCGTATCTTCTTATCAGTTAGATACGGCAGATCGGGGATTTTCCTATCGCGAAGATGCACCTCTGGATATGAGAATGGACAGACGTCAGAAGATGACTGCCAGAGACATCGTCAATGATTACTCAGAGATGGATTTGTACCGCGTGATCAGAGACTACGGGGAGGATAAGTTTGCAAAAAATATTGCAAAACATATCGTGGCGGCACGCGGGAAAAGTCCGATTGAAACAACGGGGCAGCTGACAGAGATCATCAGAGCTTCAATACCAATGAAATATCAGAAAAAATCCGGACATCCTGCAAAGAGAACATTTCAGGCTATTCGGATTGAACTGAACAGAGAATTAGAAGTATTGAAAAATTCTCTGGATGACATGATTGAAATACTAAACCCGGGTGGAAGATTGTGTATTATTACATTCCATTCGCTGGAAGACCGGATTGTAAAGAGTGCATTTAAGAAAAATGAGAATCCATGCACCTGCCCTCCGGATTTTCCTGTGTGTGTATGTGGCAATGTTTCTAAAGGGCGTGTTGTTACCAGAAAGCCGATTCTTCCAAGTGAAGAAGAATTAGAGTATAACAGTCGTTCTAAAAGTGCGAAACTCAGAATATTTGAGCGTTCTTAATGAAGAATGATATGTGATCAGACAGAAAGGAGTGGCGTAGATGGCAGCAAGAAGATCTTATGCAAGCGATAGACGCCAGTCCGGTGGATATCGTTCCATGCAGTATGGAAGCAGACAGGCTTATATGTATGGTAATATAGTTACCAAGCCGGAATATGAACCGCGAAGAAGAAAATCATCTGCAAAACCAAAAAAGAAAGTAAGCAGACAGGTGCAGAAGAACAGAAATCGTGCACTGCATATGAATGCAGCTTATGTGATTTTTCTCGCAGTTGCAGCAACTGTTGTGCTGTTATTGTGCGTTAATTATGTACGCTTACAGTCGGAACTGACTCGAAGATCCAAACATGTCACTGCATTACAGGAAGAACTGGCGGATCTGAAAGAGGAAAATACGACAAAATATAACGCAGTAGTGGATTCTGTCAATCTTGACGAGATCCGGGAAAGAGCGATCAATCAACTTGGCATGACATATGCTGCGGCTGATCAGATCGTGGAATATGATAATCCTGCTTCAGACTATGTAAAACAGTATGAAAATATTCCGGAAAATGGTGTACTTGCTCAGTCAGACAAGAATAAGAAATAGGTGGAAATATGGCAAGAAAGAAGAAAAATTTCTTTAAGAAAAAAATTTCAGGCCTTATGCAGAGAAAGCTAGTAATGCTCTTTGGAGTAATCATACTAGCTTTTGTTTTCTTGATAGGGTGGATTACTTATATCAATGCTTCGAAAGGAGAAAAATATACCAAAGTCGTGCTGGATCAACAACAGTATAATAACCGTACGATTCCATTTAAACGTGGAGATATCGTAGACCGTAACGGTACGAAACTTGCGACAAGTGAGAGAGTATATAATGTTGTAGTCGATGCCAAAGTGATAACAAGTAACAAAAAGTATATGAATCCGACAGTAAAAGTATTGGCAGAGTGCTTCAGTTTGAAGAAGAAAGCAATCCGTACTCAGGTGAAGAAGAATCCGAACAGCCGGTATATTGTCCTGAAAAAAGGAGTCAGCTATGCAAAGGCGCAGGAATTTGAGAAGATTACAGCAGATACGAAGCATAATCCTAATGTGCAGGGCGTATGGCTGGAGGAAGATTATACAAGGCAATATCCGTATAAAACACTGGCAAGTGATGTAATCGGATTTACAACGAATGGAAATGTAGGAAGTAATGGAATAGAGGCATCATATAATTCCATTCTGAATGGAACAGATGGCAGGGAGTATGGGTATCTGGATGAAAGTTCTGGATTTGAAAGAACTGTGAAGGAACCGGATAATGGAAGCACTGTTGTATCAACAATTGATCTTCAGGTGCAGAGTATTGTAGAACAGCATATACTTGCATTTAACGAAGAACACAAGGATGAAGAGACAGAGGGAGAAGGAAGTAAGAATACCGGAGTGATCGTGATGAATCCTCAGAATGGAGAGATTCTTGCAGAAGCTTCGTATCCGAATTATGATCTGAATCATCCAAGAGATCTGACAAAGTATTATACAAAAGCACAGCTGAAAAAGATGACGGATAAAGAAAAGCTGAATATACTGAATGATCTTTGGAATAATTATTGTGTCAGCAATACGTATGAACCGGGATCGACATTCAAACCATTTACCATATCGGCAGGTCTTGAACTTGGAGATCTTACAGGAAATGAGAATTATGTCTGCGGCGGTGTATTGCACGTGGGAGATCATGACATTCACTGTAGTAACAGATCAGGACACGGGCCGGAGACGTTGAAACAGGCTTTGGAGAATTCGTGCAACGTTGCACTGATGCAGATCGGTGCAAGTATCGGAACAGAAGAATTCTGCAGGTATCAAAGATTGTTTGGGTTCGGAGAATATACAGGAATCGATCTTCCGGGAGAGGGAGAGACGAGCGGACTGTTGTATACACCGGCGACTATGGATCCGGCCAGTCTGGCGACAAATGCATTTGGGCAGAATTTTAATGTTACAATGACTCAGATGGCGGCATCTTTCTGTTCGCTGCTCAATGGCGGCAATTATTATGAGCCGCATGTTGTAAAGCAGATTCAGGATGAAAATGGAAATGTTACAGAGAACAAAGATCCGGTGCTGGTTAAGAAAACAATTTCAAAAGAGACCAGTGATATCATTAAGGATTATATGCAGGGAGTTGTTGAGGAAGGAACCGGTGCGAGTGCGGCGGTAGAGGGGTATGCTGTCGGAGGTAAGACCGGTACAGCCGAGAAGCTGCCTCGTGGAAATGGAAAATATCTTGTTTCTTTCATCGGATATGCACCACAGGAAAATCCACAGGTTATGGTGTATGTTGTCATTGATGAGCCAAACTCGGCTGTTCAGGCAAACAGTGGTTATGCAACACAGCTTGCATCACAGATCATGACAGATATATTCCCTTATCTTGGAGTAGAGAAAAAAGACGGTGCGTCTGATACTATAGAAACATCCGCAGAAGAGACAACAACACAGACAGCACAGGAATAACTGTAAAAGTATATGGAATTCATAACCTCATAGAAGTTTTCATAAATTATAAGAAAAACTTCTATGAGGATTTTTTATTATGAAAAACAAAACATTTCATAAAAGAAAAATACTGGTGGTATTCGCCGGAGCCTTTGCGATGATATTTGTTTTGATCGGAAGACTGACCTATCTTATGGTATTTGATGCAGAATATTATCAGAAAAAAGCGGAAGATCTGCATGAGAGGGAACGTGACATTAAGGCTGCGAGAGGAGAAATCCTTGACAGGAATGGGAAAGTTTTGGCAACAAACCGGACGGTATGTACAATTTCTGTGATACATAGTCAGATCAGGGAAGCGGAAACAGTCATTGATAATTTATCGGAACTTCTTGAAATGAATAGCAGTGAGGTGCGCAAACGTGTGGAAAAGATATCATCCATAGAAAGGATAAAATCAAATGTGGATAAAAAAACGGGAGATAAGATCCGAAATCTGGGGATGGCAGGAGTAAAAGTAGATGAAGATTTTAAAAGATTTTATCCATATGATGCGCTTGCCTCTAAAGTATTGGGGTTTACCGGAGCTGACAATCAGGGAATCATCGGACTTGAGGTAAAATATGATAAATATCTGAAAGGTGTTGACGGTAAGATCCTGACAACAACAGATGCAAGAGGAATCGAACTGGATGGTGTCGCAGAAGACAGAAAAGAGCCAGTGGCAGGGAATACATTAAAGATCAGTCTGGATTATAATATGCAGAAGTATGCTATGCAGATGGCGGAAAAAGTGCGGCAGGAAAAGCAGGCGGAAAAAACGGCAATTCTTCTTATGAATCCTCAGAACGGGGAAATATATGCGATGGTAAACGTTCCGGAATTCAATCTGAACCGGCCGTTTGAGCTGAATACGGAAGAAGAGTCGGATGAAAATATGACGGATGAGCAGAAGCAGGATGCTCTGAATCAGATGTGGAGAAACGGATGTATCAACGATACCTATGAGCCGGGGAGCACATTTAAGATCATTACAGCATCTGCAGGTCTGGAAGAAGGGGTAGTCCGTCTTACAGATCAGTTTCAATGTCCCGGATATAAAATGGTAGAAGACCGCAGAATACGCTGTCATAAGGTGGGAGGGCATGGTACGGAGAACTTTGTGCAGGGCATACAGAATTCATGCAATCCGGTATTTATAGAACTGGGACTTCGTATCGGAGTCGATAGATTTTGCGATTATTTTCATAAGTTTGGTCTGATGAATCTGACGGGGGTAGATATCCCGGGAGAAGCAGGGACGATCATGCATAAAAAGGAAAATATCGGACAGGTAGAACTGGCTACGATCAGTTTTGGACAGTCGTTTCAGATTACACCAATCCAGCTTGCAGCGACAGTAAGTGCACTGATCAATGGGGGAAAGAGAGTGACGCCGCACTTTGGAACGGAGATCCTGAATGAAGACGGGAAAGTAACGAAAGAATTTCACTATAGTGAAAAAAAGCATATTGTTTCGGAAAAGACATCTGAGACTATGAGGATACTTCTGGAAAGTGTCGTTTCTGAAGGATCCGGAAAGAATGCGTATGTGGAAGGATACAGAATCGGAGGCAAGACGGCGACCTCCCAGACATTACCGAGAAGTGCGAACAAGTACATATCTTCTTTTGTGGGATTTGCCCCGGCAGATGATCCGGAGATCCTGGGAATGTGTGTGATCTATGATCCGCAGGGAATTTATTACGGAGGTACGATCGCAGCTCCGGTAATCGGTAATATTTTCGAAAATATATTGCCTTATCTTGGCATTGAAAAACAATTGGAAATGCAGTATACTAGGTAAAGTTAGAGATTAACTGAATAACAAAAGAATTAAAGAGGTGGATTATGGATTATAAGGTGTTTATTCCGGTATTGATTTCATTTGTGTTAAGTGTGATTCTTGGTCCTCTTGTGATACCTGTACTCAGAAGACTTAAGATGGATCAGACGGAGAGAGAAGATGGAGTGCAGTCTCATTTGAAGAAAGCAGGAACTCCGACGATGGGAGGCGTAATGATCCTGTTGGCGGTTGTGATCACTTCCGTTATTTATATCGGACGTTATCCGAAGATCATTCCGATCCTGTTTTTGACACTTGGATTTGGTCTGATCGGATTTTTGGATGATTATCTGAAAGTTGTAATGAAACGTTCGGACGGATTATATCCAAAGCAGAAGATGGCACTTCAGATCGTGGTAACAGCAATCTTTGCATTTTATATGGTGAAATTTGCAGGGGTTCCACTTACAATGCTGATTCCTTTTAGTGGGGGAAGATATCTGAACATTGGATGGCTGGCAATTCCATTGATGTTCTTTGTAGTGATCGGAACCGTAAATGGTGTGAATTTTACAGATGGACTGGACGGCCTGGCATCCAGTGTTACGGTTTTGGTTGCAACATTCTTTACGGTTGTCGCAATTGGAACAAAAAGCGGAATTGAGCCGATTACCTGTGCGGTGGTGGGAGCACTCCTTGGATTTCTGCTGTTTAATGTATATCCGGCAAGTGTGTTTATGGGGGATACGGGTTCCCTGGCGCTGGGAGGATTTGTAGCATCCGCAGCATATATGCTCCAGATGCCGATTTTCATCATCATTGTTGGATTTATCTATCTGGTAGAAGTATTATCCGTTATGATCCAGGTAACATATTTTAAAAAGACCGGCGGTAAAAGAATCTTTAAGATGGCGCCGATACATCATCATTTTGAACTGTGCGGATGGTCAGAGACAAGAGTTGTTGCAGTATTTTCGATTATCACAGCAATTTTATGCCTGATCGCACTGATGGCTATGTAGGAGGGTAACATGGAAGTAAAAGGAAAAAAAGTACTTGTATTTGGTCTTGGGATCAGTGGAATCGGAGCTGGAAAGATTCTGGAAAGACAGGGAGCGGAAGTCGTACTGTATGATGGAAATAAGAAGCTTATGGAAGAAAAAGTAAGACAGCAGTCCGGTGCAGACAGCAACGCAAAGATCATAATTGGTGAGTTTCCTGAAGAAATCCTTGCAGAACTTGATATGACTGTATTAAGTCCGGGAGTTCCGACAGACCTTCCGGTGATCGAAAAGATGCGTAAGCAGGGAATTACGGTTATCGGAGAGGTGGAGCTTGCTTATCAGTTTGGAAAAGGCGATGTTCTTGCTATTACAGGAACGAACGGCAAGACGACTACAACTACACTTCTTGGTGAGATTATGAAGAATTATCAGGATGATGTATTTGTTGTTGGAAACATTGGAACACCGTACACAACTGCAGTAGAAGATATGACAGAGAATTCGATCACGGTTGCGGAGATGAGCAGTTTCCAGTTGGAAAGTATTGTTGAATTCCGTCCGAGGGTCAGTGCAATTCTTAATTTTACACCGGATCATCTGAACCGGCATCATACGATGGAAGCGTATGTGAATGCAAAGAAGAATATTGCAAAGAATCAGACAGAAGAAGACTACTGTATCCTGAATTATGAAGACAAACTGACAAGGGAATTTGGCAATGAAGTAAAAGCCAGAGTTCTATATTTCAGCAGTCAGCGTAAACTGGAAGAGGGAATATATCTGGAAGAGGGAAATATCATCTACAATTATGAAGGTGTAAAAGAGACAATCTGCCATGTAGATGAACTGCAGATTCTTGGAACACACAATCACGAGAATGTTATGGCGGCATGTGCGATGGCAGCAGTTTACGGAGTTCCTGTAGGAGTGATCCGTGAAAGTGTGAAAGCGTTTGGTGGTGTGGAGCATCGTATTGAATATGTAACAGAGAAGAATGGAGTTACATATTATAACGATTCAAAAGGAACCAATCCGGATGCTGCGATCAAAGGAATCCAGGCAATGAAGCGTCCGACTGTTCTGATCGGTGGCGGATATGATAAAGGCTCTGAATATACAGAGTGGATAGAAAGTTTTGACGGAAAAGTAAAAAAACTGATTCTTCTTGGGGATACCAGAGAAAAAATTGCTGCTGACGCTGAAAAGTGCGGATTTACTGATTATATGTTTGTAGATTCATTTGAAGAAGCAGTGCTCACGGCAGCGAAGATTGCAAAAGAGGGAGAAGCGGTTCTGCTTTCACCGGCATGTGCAAGCTGGGATATGTTCCCAAGTTACGAAGTACGCGGAGAGAAGTTCAAAGAGATTGTAAATTCCTTATAAGGAGTGAACGGGTTGAAGTATTCGTGGCAGTCAGAACAAACGGAACAGAAAAAATGTGACAGAGTTCTGATATTAGTACTGGCAATCATTATCGTAACTGGTCTTGTGATTCTCTACAGCACAAGTGCATATAATGGAGAGATAAAATTCCAGGATACGTTTTATTATCTGAAAAAACAGGTATTTGCAACGCTTCTCGGGATTATGGGTATGTGGTGTATAGCGAATATAGACTATCATATCTGGAAAAAGTGGGCAGTTCCGGGATATCTGTTATCTATTTTACTCGGAGTACTGGTAATGTTGTTCGGAGAAGAATACAATGGGTCCAAAAGATGGTTGTCTTTTGGACCATTTTCTTTTCAGCCATCGGAATTTGCAAAGGTTGCGGTGATTCTGTTCCTGACATATATCATACTAAGAAATGCAGAAAAAATGTGGAAATTTTCAACAGTCTGCAAGATTGTTATCAGTGTGCTGCCAATTGTAGGTCTGGTTGGGGCGAGCAATTTGAGCACAGCGGTTATTATTCTGGGAATAGCAGTCATCCTGGTATTTGTCGCAAGTCCGAAGTATGGGCAATTTGCGTGGATGGTGTGTCTGGGGTGTGCATTTATGGGGATATTTCTTGCTATGGAAAGTTACCGGCTTGAACGGCTGCAGATCTGGCAGCATCCGGAAAAATATGAGAAAGGCTATCAGACACTTCAGGGGCTGTATGCAATCGGATCAGGAGGATTGTTTGGCAGGGGACTTGGAAGCAGTATCCAGAAACTCGGATTTGTACCGGAAGCGCAGAATGATATGATATTTTCTATTATCTGTGAGGAAATGGGATTGATCGGGGCAGTATTTGTAATGTTATTATTTTTCATCCTGATATGGCGCTTTTTTATTATTGCATCTCATGCACCCGATCTGGAGGGAGCTTTGATCGCATCCGGCGCAATGGCACACATGATGATACAGGTAATTCTTAATATTGCGGTTGTGACAAATACCATACCGAATACGGGAATTACATTGCCATTCATCAGTTATGGAGGAACTTCGGTTATGTTCCTGCTTTTTGAAATGGGGCTTGTGTTGAATGTGTCATGTTTGGTAAAATAATATACATGTGGATGAAAGGAAGTTTGAATCATATATGGGAAACCAGAGGCCAAAGAAAAAACAAGGGAACAAGAAGAATGGAAAAAAGCATCATGTATATGCAGTGATTGTTCTGCTGCTGGCAGCAGCGATCATCATTATCGGAGGTATTTTGCTGTTCTATATTCAAGAAATAGAAGTAAGCGGAAATGAGTACTGTGACAGTCAGGAGATTGTGAATTGCGTGCAGAATGATAAGCTGTCGGATAATGCTTTATATGTAGTTGCAAAATATTCTATGGGAAAAGGAACCGTACCGAAATGTCTGGATTCTTTAAAAGTCAGAATGAAAAATCCGTGGACACTGCAGATTACGGTAAAAGAAAAGGCAATTACCGGGTGCGTGAAAACCGGAACAACCTATAGTTATTTTGATCAGAGTGGACTTGTGGTAAAACAATCTTCGGTAAAAGATGCGCAGATACCGGTTGTAGAGGGACTGAAGATAAAATCAGGCAAACTGTATAAGCAGATCCGAACATCAAATCAGACAAAATTTAATGAAATACTGGAAGCATGTGCAGAAAGTCAGAAATATGGGATATATCCGGAAAATGTGACGGTAAAACAGCAGCAGATCTATATGAAATTTGGAAATGTAAGTGCCTGTCTGGGAAGCCAGGTATCTGGTGAACAGATTGCTCAGATCAAGCCGATCTTAAAAAAGCTTGGTGATAAAGAGGGAATCCTGCATTTGGAGACCTATTCAGAGAATAACACTACGATTACTTTTGAGATGAAAGAAATTTCACAAGAAAATTAGAAAAATTAGAGAAATTCTATTGATATTTTACACGAAAGTCTATATTATATACTATATATAGCAAACTGAGTTCATCTCACTTGCTCTATCAATGGGATGTATAATATATAATAAGGATAACAAAGGAGGAGAAACCCTTGCTAGAAATTAAAACAAATGAATCAGAAGCAGCGGCAAAAATAATTGTTGTTGGAGTCGGTGGAGGCGGTAATAACGCAGTAAACCGAATGATTGATGAGCAGATTGCCGGTGTTGAATTTATAGCGATCAATACAGATAAACAGGCACTTCAGCTGTGTAAAGCTCCGACATTGATGCAGATCGGTGATAAGATCACAAAAGGTCTGGGAGCTGGTGCAAGACCAGAGATTGGTGAGAAAGCTGCAGAAGAAAGTGCAGAAGAAGTATCAGCAGCACTGAAAGGTGCTGATATGGTATTTGTAACTTGTGGTATGGGCGGCGGAACAGGAACAGGTGCTACACCGGTTGTTGCCCGCATTGCAAAAGAACAGGGAGCATTAACAGTTGGTGTTGTAACAAAGCCTTTCCGTTTTGAGTCAAAGACACGTATGAACAATGCCCTTGCAGGAATTGAAAAATTAAAAGAAAGTGTAGATACACTGATCGTAATCCCGAATGATAAACTGCTGGAAGTTGTAGACAGACGTACAACGATGCCGGAAGCTTTGAAGAAAGCTGACGAAGTGTTACAGCAGGGTATTCAGGGAATCACAGATCTGATCAATGTACCTTCACTGATTAACCTTGACTTCGCAGATGTACAGACAGTTATGACAGATAAGGGAATTGCCCACATTGGTATCGGTCAGGGACGTGGTGATGATAAAGCACTGGAAGCTGTAAAACAGGCTGTTGCCAGTCCGCTTCTGGAGACAACTATTGCCGGAGCATCTCATGTCATCATCAATGTATCCGGTGATATCACACTTATGGATGCATCCGATGCAGCAGAATATGTACAGGAACTGGCCGGAGAAGATGCGAACATCATTTTTGGTGCAATGTATGATGATTCCAGAGCAGACGAAGCTACAATTACTGTAATTGCTACAGGACTTCATAATGTTGGCGGAAGTGCTTCAAAATTAAAATCAAGACTGGAAAATCAAGGAAGAACATCTGCGATGCCACATGGTCAGCAAGGACATGCATCTGCATATGAGAGACCGGTACGTCAGAGCAGTGCAATGTATGGACAGCAGCAGGCAGTACGTACACCGCAGGCAGAACGTCCGGTATCACCAAGACTTGATTTCGGAACAACAACAAAGAGAGAGACAACGGGAACTGCAACAAGACGTCCAATGGGTGGAACCACTCCTACACTGGATACACCTAGAACACCTACAAGCAAGGTGAAAGAACAGTCAATTAAAATTCCTGATTTCTTTAAAAAATAATCACATAAAGAATAGTACTACTTAGAATACAGAGAATATGCCGCAGGCAGTTTCTCTTACATACATTTCTATAAGAAAGATCGTACACAGGTTGGCGTGAGCTGACTTGTATACGGTCTTTTTTGTGTATCTTAGTTTTACTAATATGTTCGCAGGGTTACGAGAGCTGTCGAACGAAAAACGGAATCACATACAGTATCTGACAAAATCCTTTTGAAAAAATTTATATAATGTTACTTGTTTAAAACAACAAATTTATTTCTGTGCACGGAAAGAGAAAGAAGGCCTGATGTGTACTATGAATTATATGTAGATGTGTTTTTTATGGTGAATTTTACAATGGATGCGATTCTTTTGATCCTTCTGAAGAAATTACTTGCCTGTCCGGCGGGGTATGGAAGGGTTTTTGCAGGAGCGGCAACTGGAGCCGCGATGACATGTATTGCAATTGTCATATTCAGGAAAACACCGGTATTAAGATTTGTAGTATTTCATGGAGTCATTAATGTAGTAATGATGAAGGCCGGCCTTGGAATAAAATGGGGCCGGGAATTGTTCAGAGGATGGGTGCTCTTGTATATAGAGTCATTTCTGCTGGGAGGTGTGTTCCAGTTCGTTCAACAGTATATAAGGCGGGGAAGTATGTTCTTTTTATTGGCTGTAATCAGTTACTACCTCGTGTCGGTAATCTGGAAAATCATTTTATTCTTTTCAGAGAAAGGAAATCGTTACTGTGAAGTCGAAGTGTTTTTTGGAGAAAAAAATGACAGACTGAGAGGACTGATAGATACAGGGAATACATTGAGTGATACGATCAGTAATGATCCTGTCAGTATTATAGACAGAGCATCTGTAAGAAGACTGACAGAGGAAAAGAAACCGGAACGATTCAGATATATTTCTTATCATTCCATCGGGAAAAAAGAGGGTGTGATGCCGGCGTTCCGGCTGGATAAGATGCAGATCATACGGGATGGAAACAAGATAAATGTGGAACATCCATTAGTGGCAGTAAGTGAAGAAGAATTAGGTTCAGAAAATTATCAGATGATTATCAATCCAGATATATTGACAGGAGGAAAGAAAAATGGTGATAAAAGTGGCAGTTCCACATCAGTTTAAATTGAAAGTTATTCCGGATTTCCGGTCTCTCTTTTTTTCGGACAAAAAAGACATTCATTATATAGGAGGATCGGATATTCTTCCGGCACCATTGGAAACAGAGGAAGAAAGAAAAGCAATACGGGGACTGGGGACAGAGAATGATGAACAGGCAAGAAAAATGCTGATTGAACACAATCTTCGTCTGGTTGTGTATATTGCAAAGAAATTTGATAATACCGGAGTAGGAGTTGAGGATTTGATTTCTATAGGTACAATTGGGTTGATAAAAGCAATTAATACGTTTGATCCAGATAAGAATATCAAACTTGCAACGTATGCATCCAGATGTATTGAAAATGAGATTCTGATGTATCTGAGGAGAAATAGTAAGACCAAGATGGAAGTGTCGATTGATGAGCCTTTAAACGTCGACTGGGATGGAAATGAACTGCTGTTGTCGGACATTTTGGGAACAGAGGAAGATGCTGTCTATAAGGATCTGGAAAATGATGCAGAGAAGAAAGTACTGATCAAAGCAATCAGCCGCCTGTCAGGAAGGGAACAGATGATCATCCGGATGAGGTTCGGTTTGGGGACAGCCGACGGAGAAGAAAAGACACAGAAAGAGGTGGCAGATATGCTTGGTATTTCCCAGTCTTACATATCCAGATTAGAGAAAAAGATTATGCAAAGATTGCGCCGGGAAATGGTGAAGTATTCCTGAAAATGTGCTACAATAAAAAGAAAAAGGGGTTGGTCATATGAGGCTTAGTTTTTTTGGAGCAGCCCATGAAGTGACTGGAAGCTGTCATCTTCTTGAAGCATGCGGAAAGAATATCTTGATTGACTGTGGAATGGAGCAGGGACCGGATCTTTACGAGAATCAGGAACTTCCGGTTGCACCGGGAGATGTAGATTACATTCTTCTGACACATGCACATATTGATCATTCCGGAAATATTCCGCTTCTGGTGAAAAAAGGATTTTCCGGGGAGATCATCACCACATTTGCAACGGCGGATCTTTGTGATATTATGCTTCGTGACAGCGCACATATTCAGGAATTTGAAGCGGAATGGAGAAACAGGAAGGCAAGAAGAAGCGGAGAACCGGAATACGAACCGATTTATACGGTTGCAGACGCAGATGCCGCAACGAAGCTTCTGGCACCGGTAGATTACGGACAGAAGATTACGTTGTGTGACGGAATTGAAGTAAGATTCAATGATGTGGGGCATCTGCTTGGATCGGCAAGCATTGAAGTATGGATAACCGAAGGAGATGTCTCAAAGAAGGTTGTATTTTCCGGAGATGTAGGAAATGTCAATCAGCCGATCATTAAAGATCCCCAGTTAGTAAAAGAGGCAGACTATCTGGTAATCGAATCTACATACGGAGACCGTACACATGGTGAGGATATTCCAGATTATGTGGGAGAGTTTACAAGGATTTTGAGAGAGACATTCCAAAAAGGCGGCAATGTGGTGATTCCTTCTTTTGCGGTTGGACGTACGCAGGAGATTTTGTACTTTATCCGTGAGATCAAAGAAAAGAATCTGCTTCCGGAATTTCCGGGATTTGAAGTATATGTGGACAGTCCGCTTGCAATCGAAGCTACGAATGTGTTTAATAAAAATGTCAAAGGATGTTTTGATGAGGAAGCAATGGAATTGGTAAATCAGGGGATCAATCCTCTGCTGTTCCGGGGTCTGAAGACGACGATTACCAGTGACGAGTCCAGACAGATCAACTTTGACACAAAACCGAAAGTTATCCTGTCTGCATCCGGTATGTGCGAAGCAGGACGGATCCGGCATCATTTGAAGCACAATCTGTGGCGTCCGGAATGCACGATCTGTTTTGTGGGATATCAGGCAGTCGGAACGCTTGGAAGAAAACTGATTGAGGGTGCAGAGAGTGTAAAGCTGTTTGGAGAGAATATCACGGTCAATGCCAGGATCGAGGTATTGAAAGGAATCAGCGGACATGCAGATATGAATGGTCTTTTGGACTGGATCAGGGGATTTGAAAAAATACCGGACCGCGTAATGGTTGTGCATGGGGAAGATACAGTGACAGATCATTTTGCAAAATTGGTAGAAGATACATTCGGTTGTCCGGCATTCGCACCATATTCAGGTGGAACGGTAGACCTCGCAGCAAATGAGATTATAACGATCGGACAGAAGATTCCGAAAAAATCAGATGAGAAACCGAGTAAGCTTAAGAGTGCATCCGCATTTAATCGTCTGGTGGCAGCTGCAAAGCGTTTGCTGAACGTTGTGTATAAGAATGAAGGCCTGGCGAATAAAGATATGGCCAAGTTCGAGACCCAGATCCAGAATCTGGCAGATAAGTGGGATAGATAACGCAGAATCTGTCAGATGTCAAGGAGTAAAATTTTTTTTATTTGATAAGAAACCGCATAAGCCTGTGCGATAAGGAGCATCATCTTAATAGAAACTGATGGATGAGATTCTGACAGGAGGTCTGTAATGGCACAGGGAAAGGTAGAAATATGTGGTGTGAATACGGCAAAGCTTCCTATCCTGAATGAGGAGGAGAAGGAAGCTTTGTTTGCACGCATCAAAGAAGGAGACCGGGAAGCGAAAGAAGAGTACATTAAAGGAAATTTACGACTTGTCCTGAGCGTGATAAGACGATTTGGGGCAAGCGGGGAGAACCCGGATGATCTGTTCCAGATTGGGTGTATCGGACTGATTAAGGCGGTTAATAATTTTAACACAGAATTAGAGGTAAAATTTTCCACCTATGCAGTACCAATGATCATTGGAGAGATCAGAAGGTACATGAGAGATAACAATTCCATTCGTGTCAGCCGGTCACTCAGAGATACGGCATATAAAGCAATCTATGCAAGGGAAAGTTACAGAAAGAAGAACCAGAAAGAACCGACGGTGCAGGAAATTGCGACAGAAATTGGCATATCCAAAGAGGATATTATGTTTGCTTTGGATGCAATCCAGATACCGATGAGTCTGCAGGAACCGGTCTATAATGATGGTGGAGATGCATTGTATGTGATGGATCAATTGAGTGATCAGACGAATAAAGAAGAAAAATGGGTGGAAGACCTGTCACTGGAGGAAGCAATGAAGCATCTTGATGAACGGGAACGTTATATTATCAAGCTCCGGTTCTTTCAGGGAAGAACGCAGATGGAAGTTGCAAAGGAGATACGGATATCCCAGGCTCAAGTCAGCAGGCTGGAGAAGAATGCGTTGAAAACTATGCGCCAGTACCTTATCTAAGGGCTGGCGTATTTTTGGTATTGCATTTTTGACGGTCTCATACTATGATATTTGCAGGAGGAATTTGTATAATGAAAGCTTGTATATTTGATCTGGATGGAACATTAACAAATACATTGGAATCTATGACATATTCCGTAAATCTGACACTTGAGGAGATGGGACTTTCCAAGATCACAAAAGATCAGTGCAGATTGTTCGTCGGGAATGGAGCCAGGGTATTAATAGAAAAGTCACTGAAAGCAGCCGGAGACACAGATGCTTCAAGGATTGAAGAGGGGATGGAAATATACGGACGTATATTTGACCGGAATTGTACATATCATGTAACACCTTATGAAGGAATCCCGGAGATGTTGAAAGCATTGAAAGATAAAGGAATTCAACTGGCAGTCCTTTCCAATAAGCCGGACCGTCAGACAGTAAAAGTTGTGAAAGCAATCTTTGGAGAAGAATTGTTTGATTATGCACAGGGACAGAAAGAAGGTATCCGAAGGAAACCGGAGCCGGACGGAGTATGGTATCTTATGGAACAGATGCACGTATCAAAAGAAGAATGCCTGTATATCGGAGATTCAGAAGTTGATGCGGCAACCGGAAGGAATGCAGGCCTTAAGACGATAGGTGTGTTGTGGGGATTCCGGGACAGAAAAACGTTAGAAACTGCGGAAGTAGATGATCTGATCGACAGACCGGATGAACTGTTGCAGTTTGTGTAATATTACGATAAGGGAGGTTGAGATGTATGTACGAGTATGATGAAGAATGTCTGCAGACGTTTATTTTGAATCAGGGACAGCTGTTTGATGAACCGGTTGCAGAGACTTTGGAAGAGGCAGAGGCTTTTCTGGAGGACTGTATGGCTTCTATCGTAGATAATATCGGAGAAGTCAGGGAATTCCTTGATCAGGAAGGAATGGATGTCAGTGGAATGTCTGACGAAGAGATTGAAGATGCATCAGAAGTATTTGCGCTATCGGATGGTCGTTATCTTATCGTTGAAGGATAAAAGCAAAAAGACGAAAGTACCTGCCGGGTGGCATCGCACAGGCCACTGTCAGATGTAAGAAAAAGCCGCAACTACTTTGTAGTTCCGGCTTTTTTCAATGCAGTTTCAATGGCCTGGACAATCAGCTGGGAAGTGTAAGGAGTGTCAGATGAATACTGGATATTGTCGAGTGACTGTTTTTTGTAGACCTGTTCGGCAATATCTTCGATCGCAGGTTCGATGAACGGATACATGGTTGTGATAGATTCGTTCAGATTGGTGAAACGGATGGAATTGATATGGGATTCATCTACAGTCACCTCAACTTCCAGCGCAGTATTGTTCAGAGTGATATCTGAGGTGTAGATTCCCGGAGTATAGATCCGGTTATCTTTTGAGGCGGAGCGATGTTCCGGGCGGAACATGAATATCAAAAGCAGGATCAGAATAATGGCCAATACTGCGAAAATAACGGTATAGATGATTTCTTTCATGTGAAGTACAACAATTTTTGTTTTGGAACTCATAGTGAGACCTCCTGGTAATTGGTTTCAAAGATTGTTTCATTTTCTATAATGTATGAAAAATGTGGAAGAATTATTCGTTTAATTTTTCCGTGACAAATGGAAAAGGTTCTTGTAGAATGATAAAAGAAATGGAAGGTGAAAAATTATGTTTATTATTGCAGGACTTGGAAATCCTACACTTCAGTATGAAGGAACCAGACACAATGTAGGGTTTGATGTCATAGATATGTTGGCAGACAGATATAATATTTCTGTAGACGGAAGAAAAGGAAGAGCACTGATCGGCAAAGGAATGATCGGGGGACAGAAGGTGCTTCTGGTAAAACCGCAGACGTATATGAATCTGAGCGGGGAAAGCTTAAGAGAACTGGTCAATTATTATAAGATTGATGAAGAACACGAACTTCTTGTGATCTATGATGATATCAGTCTGGATGTAGGGCAGTTGAGAATCCGTAAGAAAGGAAGCGCCGGAGGGCATAATGGAATAAAAAATATTATTGCCAACCTTGGAACCGATGTGTTTCCGAGAATCAAGATCGGCGTTGGGGAGAAGCCAAAGAAATACGACCTGGCGGATTATGTACTGGGACATTTTTCGAAAGAAGATCGTGAATTGATGGAAGAGGGATATGACCGCGCAGACCATGCGGTGGGAATGATCTTAAATGGAGAGATCGAGGCTGCCATGAACCAGTATAACAGGAAAGTAAAGCCTAAGGAGGCATAAAAAGATGCAGGGCTTAATCGGACCGTTAAAAGAACTTGCAGAGTTTGAAGAACTCTGTAAAAATAAGAAAAAAGATGCAGGAATGATCCGTGTATGCGGATGTGTGAATTCCCAGAAATCTCATATGATGTATGCAATTGGCGATGGCTGTAAATACAAGGTCATCGCCTGTTCCAGTGAGACAAAAGCAAAACAGATATATGAAGAATACCGATTCCTGGACAACAATACTTATCTGTATCCGGCAAAGGATTTTCTGTTCTATAAAGCAGATATCCGTAGTAAAGAGCTGGTGAAGCAGAGAATGGAAGGAATCCAGGCAGTGCTTTCCGGAACACCTGTGACGATTGTGACAAGTCTGGATGGGTTCATGGATCACCTCGCACCAAAAGAGAGTATTGAAGAAAAAGTACTGAAGATACAAAACGACAGTGTCCTTAAACTGGACGAGATGGCAGAGAGACTTTCTGATGTAGGGTATGACAGGGAAGTACAGGTAGAAGGCCCGGGGCAGTTTGCAGTGCGGGGAGGAATACTGGATATCTATCCACTGACGGAGGAGTTTCCGGTAAGGATTGAATTTTGGGGAGATGAGGTGGATTCTATCCGGACTTTTGACGTGGAGAGTCAGCGGTCCATTGAGAATATGACAGAAATTACCATCTATCCGGCGGTGGAATTTCCGCAGGGAGAAGAGAAGGGAGTATCGTTCCTGGATTATTTTTCGAAAGAAGATACCATTCTTTTTCTGGATGAACCGGTGCGTCTTGTGGAGCGCGGACAGAATATTGAAGAAGAGTTTTTGGAAGCGCAGAAAAAGCGTCTGGAGAACGGGTATGAACTGGAAGAGGAAGAGGCAAAGATATTTCCGGTTGCAGATATCCTGAAGAAGATCAATACTTACAGCAGTATCGGCTTTTTTGCGTTAGAGATGAAGTGCAGGGGATTGGAAGTAAGAGAATCTTATGAAATCCAGGCTAAGAGTGTGAATCCGTACAATAACAGTTTTGAGATGCTGACACAGGATCTTAAGAGACTGAAAAGAAACGGATACAGGGTAGTCCTGTTGTCAGGATCGAGAACCCGTGCAAAGAGGCTGGCGGAAGATTTAAGAGATTATAATCTAAGCAGTTATTACGGTGAAGAATTGGAGCGCGAAGTAAAGCCAGGAGAAATTATGACGGCATATGGATACATTGCGGAAGGGTATGAATATCCAATGCTTAAATTCACTGTGATCGCAGAGTCGGACATTTTCGGAAAAAGAAAAAAGAAGAAAAAGAGAAAGACTTATGAAGGACGCAAGATCCAGAGCTTTTCGGAACTGAAGCCGGGAGATTATGTTGTTCATGAGAATCATGGTGTAGGCGTCTATCAGGGAATTGAAAAGATCGTTGTAGACAAGATTTCAAAAGATTATATGAAAATCTCGTATGCACAGGGCGGGAATCTCTATATCCCGGCAACACAGCTGGATCTGATACAGAAATATGCCAGTGCCGATGCAAAGAAACCAAAGCTGAATAAGCTGGGAACCCAGGAGTGGAATCGGACCAAGACCAGGGTGCGCGGTGCCGTAAAAGAGATTGCAAGAGATCTGGTGAAGCTGTATGCGGCAAGACAGGAGCAGGATGGTTATGTCTACGGAGAAGATACAGTATGGCAGAGAGAATTTGAAGAGATGTTTCCGTTTGAAGAGACGGAAGATCAGATGATGGCGATCGAGGCTGTAAAAAAAGATATGGAAAGTCATAAGATCATGGATCGTCTGATCTGTGGGGATGTTGGATTTGGTAAGACGGAGGTTGCAATCCGTGCGGCATTCAAAGCTGTACAGGAGAGTAAGCAGGTAGTCTATCTGGTTCCGACAACGATTCTTGCACAGCAGCATTACCGGACATTCGTACAGCGTATGAAAGAGTTCCCGGTGCGGATTGACCTGATGTGCAGATTCCGTACACCGGCACAGCAGAAAAAGACGGTCGAGGATGCGAAAAAGGGACTGGTAGATATCATTATCGGAACACATCGGGTACTGAGTGAAGACTTGAAATTCAAAGATCTGGGGCTCCTGATCATCGATGAAGAACAGCGGTTCGGTGTTCAGCACAAAGAAAAAATCAAGAAATTGAAGGAAAATGTAGATGTATTGACACTTACAGCGACTCCAATCCCGAGAACACTTCATATGAGCCTGATCGGTATTCGCGATATGAGTGTATTGGAGGAAGCACCGAATGACCGTATGCCGATCCAGACATATGTTATGGAATATAATGACGAGATGGTACGTGAAGCAATCGAACGGGAATGCGCAAGACAGGGGCAGGTATACTATGTCTATAACCGTGTGGAAGATATCGATGAGGTAGCAGGACATGTGCAGAAGCTGGTGCCGGATCTGTCGGTTGCCTATGCGCACGGACAGATGCGGGAGCATGAACTGGAGAGGATCATGTACGACTTTATCAACGGAGAGATCGATGTGTTGGTATCCACAACGATCATAGAGACCGGACTGGATATCTCAAATGCAAATACGATGATCATTCATGATGCAGACCGGCTTGGACTTTCACAGCTTTACCAGCTGCGCGGACGTGTCGGACGTTCCAACCGCATGGCATATGCATTCCTTCTCTACCGGAGAGATAAGATGTTAAGAGAAGTGGCAGAAAAGAGGCTGGCTGCTATCCGTGAATTCACGGACCTTGGCTCAGGATTCAAGATTGCGATGCGTGACCTGGAAATCCGTGGAGCGGGAAATCTTTTGGGTGCGGAGCAGCATGGTCATATGGAGGCGGTCGGATATGACCTTTACTGTAAGATGTTGAACGAAGCGGTGAAGCATCTGAAAGGTGAGATGGAAGAAGAGGAGACCTTCACAACTACGATGGATCTGAATGTGGATGCATTTATTCCGGCATCTTATATTCCGAATGAATACCAGAAACTGGATGTCTATAAACGAATCGCTGCAATTGAGAGCCGGGAAGAAATGGAAGATATGGCAGAAGAACTGACAGACCGGTTTGGAGATATTCCGAAGAAGGTGGAGAAACTTTTGGAAGTTGCCGCATTGAAAGCACAGGCACATCAGTTGTATGTAACGGCTGTCGAACAAAAGGGAGAGGTTTACACATTTATCATGTATGAAAAAGCGAAGGTACATCCGGAACGGATTCCGAAGCTGATCGAAGATTTCCGTGGGGAACTGACATTCAAAGCAGATGGAACCCAGCCGTGTTTTATCTATGAGAAGAAGAGAAGAAATCTGAAAGAGAAGCAGACAGATGCACTGGAAATTACGAAAAATGTGTTAAATGGGTTGAAAGGATTGATAGGCGGAGAAAAAAGCGGTATAATTGACCCATTAAGCAAATAAAGGCAGGTTAGGATAAATGAAAAAAAGAGCATTAATATTAGCGCTGGCAGGGATTATGGCAGCATCACTTACCGGATGTGGATCGCTGAAGGATGATGCGGTGGTCGTAAAAGCAGGAGATGAAGAGATCACGGCAGGTGTTGCAAATTTCTATGCAAGATATACACAGGCTCAGTACGAAACATACTTTGCGAGTTATTTCGGCGGAGATGATATGTGGACGAAAAATGCGTCAGATGGCAAGACCTATGAAGAATCGATCAAAGAAACTTTGCTGGATGATCTGAAGAATATGGCACTTCTGGAAAAGCATATGAAGGATTATGACGTAAAGATTACAAAAGCAGATAAAAAAGCAATCGATGATGCGGCTGAAGAATTTGACAAGGCCAACTCCCAGAAGAAAAAAGACAAGGTATCTGGTTCCGAAGAGAATGTAAAACGTGTCATGACATTGATGGTGATCGAGCAGAAGATGCGTTCGGCAATCGTAGCGGAAGCAAATGTGAATGTAACAGATGAAGAAGCAGTACAGAAGCATATGCAGTATGTGGAGTTTGATTATACTACATCATCAGATTCGTCCGATTCATCAGATACGACTGTATCCGATGATGAGAAGAAGCAGGTAAAGGAAAAAGCTGCGGCATTTGCAGAGGGAGCAAAGACGGCGGAAGATTTTGCATCCTATGCAACCGAACAGGGAACCGAAGCAAAAGATGCAACGTTTGATTCGGATTCTGTAAGTCCGTCTAAAGAAGTTGTAAAAGCAGCAGACAAATTGGGAGAAGGTGAGCTTACGGGTGTGGTTGAAAGCGATACCGCATGCTATGTGGCAAAAGTTACAAGCCTCAATGATGAAGCAGCCACAGAGACCAAGAAACAGTCCCTGCTCACGGAGAAACAGGATAAATACTATAAAAAAGTATTAAAGAAATGGAAGAAAGAGGAAAAAATCACTGTTCACAAAGGAACATGGAATAAGATTGATTTCACGAAATTGAGCGTAAAAGCCAAAGATACAAGTACAACCGGAACAAGTACAGACAGTGCTTCGGGTAACTAAGACGAATAGAGATAAGAAGAATGGGCAGCATCCAACCGGGTGCCGCCCATTAATAATGGTACTGTCTTAATTCATAAAAGCAGATACGATCTCGTTAACGAGCTTTCCGTCTGCCTTGCCTTTTACTTTAGGCATCAGGTTCTTCATGATCTTTCCTTTATCCTTTGCAGTAGGAGCATCCAGTCCCATTTCTGCAAGAACAGAAGCAACAACTTCTTTGATCTCTGCTTCATCCATCATCTTAGGAGCATACTGTTCCAGAACTGCAAGACGCTTATTGCATTCTTCGATGATCTCTGTACGGTCTGCAGGAGTCATATCGAGTGTCTCTTTTGTCTGCTTGATCTCTTTTAAGATAACCTGTGTCTCTTCTTCCGGTGTCAGATCCGCACGTTTGTCGATTGCTTTATTCTTAAGAGCTGCAAGCAGCATGGATAAAGTTTCCTTTGTGTCTTTGTCTTTTGCTTTCATGGCTTTGACCATATCAGCACGTACTTCATCAATTTTACTCATGATTCATTCCTCCTAATATTTTCTTCCAACTATTATACAAAACTATTGAAAAAATATCCAGTCTAATATCAGAATGAATAATTCCATCTTTTTCTCAGCATACTAACCATATGTTAGAAAATATGGAAAAAACAGAAAAAAACAGGAGGAAGATAAATGCTATGAAAGCAACAGGAATCGTAAGAAGAATCGATGATCTGGGACGTGTAGTCGTTCCAAAAGAAATCAGAAGAACACTGAGGATCAGGGAAGGCGACCCACTGGAGATATTCACGGACAAGGAAGGAGAGATTATTCTGAAGAAATATTCTCCGATCGGAGAATTATCGGCATTCGCCAAACAGTATGCAGAAAGTCTGTCGCAGATGCTGGGATGTCTGGCAGGAATCTGTGATATGGATCAGGTGGTCGCAGCGGCAGGAAACGGGAAGAAAGAGCTGCAGGATGAAGATATAACAAGGGAACTCGGAGAGTTTCTGAAGGAAAGAAAGACGCAGAATGCAAAAGCAGGAGAAAAAAGATATGTGCCGGTGGTGAGCAAAACAGAACCTTACAGTCAGGAGGTGATCAGTCCGATCCTGTGTGCGGGGGATGTGATCGGGGCGGTACTCCTGCTGAACATGGATCAGAAAGACCTGTTTGAAGAAAGAGAAATCTGCCTTGCGGAATATACAGCGAAGGTTCTGGGAAAACAGATGGAACAATAGAACAATTATGGACAGAACAGAAGCATAAATGAGAGTCTCCCTTCATAATCTGTGATAGATGAGGAGGGAGCAGATGAGAAAAAAAGAACAAAATGAAGTATGGATCATGTGGATGGTGAAAGCTCTTCTTGCGGCATATGTAGTGACAGGTATTCTTCTGATAATACTGGCGCTGGCTCTTTATAAATTCGAATTAAATGAAGGCGCGGTGACGGCAGGAGTGACGGCAGTCTATCTGATCTCGACATTTACCGGCGGACTTGTGGTGGGAAAACTTGCAAAAGTCAGGCGGTTCCTGTGGGGAATTGTTCTGGGAATATTGTATTTTGCGTTACTTTTGCTTGTCACAGTCGGAATCTACCGCACATTTCATGGAAGCAGTACAGAGATATTGGTGACGTTTGCGTTGTGTGCGGGAGGCGGCATGGCCGGCGGAATGATATCCTAAGAAAAGGATTGCGAAACCTATGTTGAAATGTTATAATAATATAAGTTAAGCAATAGTAAGGAGGGACATGAACATGAAACATGTAAAATCATTGAATAAACCTATGAACAGCAACCTGAAAAAAAGTGGATGTGGCGAATGTCAGACATCATGCCAGTCAGCATGTAAGACATCCTGCACAGTAGGAAATCAGACTTGCGAACAGAACAAATAATTTAAAATCATATGGATACTCGGGACAGCGGTCTTTAGGGTCGCTGTTTCTTGCTGTTCATGGAATTATCTGACAGCATGAGATTTCAGACAATCAGAGAAATAACAGGAATTTTCCGATATAGAATATGAAAAACAAGAAAGGGGTACCAGATATGATTCATCAGTACCGTAATAATGGATACAATATCGTTATGGATGTGTACAGCGGCTCTGTACATGTGGTAGATGATGTCTGTTATGATGTGATCGCAAAATTGAACGGATCAGAGACAGAACCAACTGCCGGAACATTAAAAGAAACAGGTGTAAAAGATCAGCTTCTGCAGTCACTGGGAAATAAATACGAAGCGTCAGATATCGAAGATGCATTGTCAGACGTGATCGAGCTGACAGAAGGCGGACAGTTATTTGTAAAAGATACATACGAATGTATGATTGAAGAGGTGAAGAAGAGGAAAACGGTCGTAAAAGCATTGTGCCTGCACATTGCACATGACTGTAACCTTGCCTGTAAATATTGCTTCGCAGAAGAGGGAGAGTACCACGGAAGACGTGCACTTATGAGTTTTGAAGTGGGTAAGAAGGCACTGGATTTCCTGATCGCAAATTCCGGAAACCGCCGCAACCTGGAAGTTGACTTCTTCGGAGGGGAACCTCTGATGAACTGGCAGGTTGTAAAAGATCTGGTGGCTTACGGAAGAGAACAGGAGAAGATCCATAACAAGCATTTCCGTTTTACCGTTACGACCAACGGTGTCCTTTTAAATGATGAGATCCAGGAATTTGTAAATAAAGAGATGGACAATGTTGTATTAAGTCTGGATGGAAGAAAGGAAATCAATGACCAGATGCGTCCGTTCCGTAACGGAACGGGAAGCTATGATTTGATCGTTCCGAAATTCCAGAAGCTTGCAGAAAGCAGAAATCAGGAAAAATATTATATCCGTGGAACATTTACAAGAAACAATCTGGACTTTTCCAATGATATTATGCATTTTGCAGATCTTGGATTCAAACAGATGTCGATCGAGCCGGTCGTTGGAGATGAAAGTGATCCGTATGCGATCAGGGAGGAAGATCTTCCTAAGATCATGGAGGAATATGACAAACTTGCGAAGATGATGATCGAACGCGAGAAAGAGGGAAAAGGCTTCAATTTCTTCCATTTTATGATAGATTTAAACGGTGGTCCGTGTGTGGCAAAACGTTTATCCGGATGTGGTTCCGGAACAGAGTATCTGGCTGTTACACCATGGGGCGACCTCTATCCATGCCATCAGTTCGTCGGACAGGAAGAGTTTCTGATGGGGAATGTGGACGATGGAATCGTGAAGCCGGAGATCGCGGACGATTTCAGAAGCTGTAATGTGTATTCGAAAGATAAATGCAGAAACTGTTTTGCAAAATTCTATTGCAGTGGTGGATGTATGGCGAACTCTTACAATTTCCACGGTACGATCCATGATACCTATGAGATCGGCTGTGAGATGCAAAGGAAGCGTGTAGAGTGTGCGATCATGATGAAGGCTGCACTTGCAGAAGAATAAATAATTCGAGAGGATGTGTAGGAGAACGATGAAAAAGTCAAAAAGCATACTGAGTCTGCTTCTGACTGTAATTCTCATCGTCGGTCTTGGTTTTACTGTTATCACAGGAATTGGAAAATCTAAGACCGGTGCGATGAAGAACATCAAACTTGGTCTGGATCTTGCCGGTGGTGTCAGCATCACTTATCAGGTAAAAGATAAGAATCCGACCAAAGAAGAGATGAGTGATACAATCTATAAGCTGCAAAAGCGAGTAGAGCAGTACAGTACAGAAGCAAGTGTATACCAGGAGGGAGACGACCGAATCAATATCGAGATTCCTGGTGTTACAGATGCCAATAAGATTCTGGATGAACTTGGAAAACCAGGTTCCCTTTCTTTCCAAACAGCAGATGGTGAGACGGTCCTTACAGGAACCGATGTAAAGAGCGCATCTGCAAAGAGTGGTCAGGATGATATGGGGAATAAAGAATACTCCGTAGAACTGAACCTGACAAAATCAGGAACAAAGAAATTTGCTACAGCAACACAGAACAATATCGGAAAACAGATTGCGATCATTTATGACGGTGAGACCATCTCCAGTCCGGTTGTCCAGTCTGCGATCACAGGCGGACAGGCTTATATTACCGGAGACTTTACATACGAAGAAGCTGATAATCTGGCATCAACGATCCGTATCGGTGGACTGAAACTGGAACTGGAAGAATTACGTTCGAATGTAGTCGGAGCACAACTTGGAGAGCAGGCACTTAGCACAAGTCTGAAGGCGGGAGTGATCGGTCTGATCCTGGTATTCCTGTTTATGATTCTGGTATACAGGCTTCCGGGACTGGCATCCAGTCTTGCACTGCTGATCTATACAGAGATTGTACTAGTGATCCTGAATGCATTTAATGTAACCTTAACCCTTCCGGGTATTGCAGGTATCATTTTAAGTATTGGTATGGCGGTGGATGCGAACGTTATTATCTTTGCCCGTGTGCGTGAAGAGATGATGAAAGGAAAAACTGTGAAGTCATCACTTAAGGCAGGATTCCAGAAAGCAATGTCAGCTATCGTTGACGGTAACGTAACAACCCTGATTGCAGCAGCGGTTCTGTGGTTCAAAGGTTCCGGAACAGTAAAAGGATTCGCACAGACACTGGCAATCGGTATTGTGGTATCCATGTTTACCGCACTGGTGATCACACGTATGATCGTATATGCATTCTATGGAATCGGAATCCGCAAAGAGAGTCTGTATTATCATCAGATGAAAGAAAGAAAGCCGGTGAATTTCCTCGGAAAGAAGAAGATATTCTTCAGCGTTTCCATTGCACTGATCCTTGCAGGATTTGTGATCATGGGAGTTAATTCAGCAAAGGGAAATGGAGCACTGGCATACAGTCTGGATTTCCAGGGCGGAACTTCTATGAATGTGAAATTTGACAAAGATTATTCTATCGATGAGATCGATGAAGAGATTGTTCCTGTAGTAGAAAAGATTACCGGAGACCACAACATTCAGACACAGAAGGTGTCCGGAACCAAACAGGTCATTATTAAAACAAAGACATTAAGTCTTGCGAAACGTGAGCAGGTCAACAAAGCACTGAAAACTACATTTGGAGTGAAAGAATCCGATATCACAGCTGAAAATATAAGTTCTACGATCAGTGGTGAGATGCGTCGTGATGCAGTAATTGCCGTGATCGTGGCAACAATCTTTATGCTGCTTTACATCTGGTTCCGTTTCAAAGATGTACGTTTTGCTACAAGTGCGGTTGCGGCACTGTTACATGACGTTCTGGTGGTACTTGCATTCTATGCGGCATCCAGAATCTCAGTGGGAACAACATTTATTGCATGTATGCTGACGATTGTCGGTTATTCCATCAATGCAACGATTGTAATCTTTGACAGAATCCGTGAGGAACTTCCACTGATGAAGAGAAACGATGATCTGGCTGAAGTGGTAAATAAGTGTATAACACAGACGTTGACAAGAAGTATTTATACATCGTTGACGACATTTATCATGGTATTTGTTCTGTTTATTATGGGTGTAAGTTCTATTCGCGAATTTGCAGCACCGCTTATGGCAGGTATCATCTGCGGAGGATATTCTTCCGTATGTATCACAGGAGCCCTGTGGTATGTTATGAAAACAAAAGCCTCTAAAAAAGCAACAAACAAAAAGAAAAAATAAATCAGAAAATGATTTGAAAAGCAGTTGTGCCTGTTGACAGGGTATAACTGCTTTTTTAAAATTAAAAAGTAATTGTACTTAGACTGAAGAGACAAAGGAGCGACAACAATGGAACGATGGGTTCTGCTGCGGAAAGGCGCAGATTTTGAGGCAATAGGGAAAAAATACCAGATCAGCCCGCGGCTGGCATGTCTGATCCGGAACAGGGATGTGATCGGGGAAGAAGCGGTTGACCGCTATCTGAATGGAACAATCAGTGATCTGTATGATGGAATGCTGATGAAAGATATGGATAAAGCAATCGATATTCTGAAAGAGAAGATCCTGGAAGATAAGAAAATCCGGGTGATCGGAGATTATGATATAGACGGAGTGAATGCAACTTACATTCTGCTGGAAGGACTGGAACGTCTCGGTGCGGATGTGGACAGTGATATACCAGACCGTATCAGTGACGGATATGGACTGAACAGGCATCTGGTCGAAAGAGCTTATGAAGCCGGTGTAGATACGCTCATTACCTGTGATAATGGGATCGCGGCAGCAGATGAAATCGCGTATGGAAAAGAAATGGGGATGACAGTGATCGTAACAGATCACCATGAGGTCACGTTTGATGAACAGGATGGAGAAAAACGATACAGAATTCCGCCGGCAGATGCGGTTATGGATCCTAAGCAGCCGGATTGTCTCTATCCATTTAAAGGACTCTGCGGTGCTGCGGTTGCATACAAGCTGATGGAGGCATTGTGGGAGAGTATGGGAAAGGATTCGGCGGATCTGGATGATCTGATCGAAAATGTTGCGATCGCTACGATCGGAGACGTGATGGATCTGGAAGATGAGAACCGTATTTTTGTCAAAGAAGGTCTTCAGATGCTGAGACGCACAAAGAATCCGGGATTGAAAGCTTTGATCGAGTGTACAGGGATTGACAAGAACAGCCTGAATTCCTATCATATCGGTTTTGTACTCGGGCCATGTATCAATGCCAGCGGAAGGTTGGATACAGCAAAACGTGCGCTGGAATTACTGAGAGCAGGAACGCAGAAGGAGGCAGATATCCTTGCAGGAGACTTGAAAGCGTTGAATGACAGCAGGAAGGATATGACGGAAGAGGCTGTAAAACAGGCAGAAGAGCAGGTGGAGACAACAACCATTTCCAAGGACAAGGTGTTGGTCGTTTATCTTCCGGATTGTCATGAAAGTCTGGCAGGTATCGTCGCCGGAAGGATAAGAGAGAACTATTATAAACCGGTGTTTGTACTGACGGATGCAGAAGAAGGAGTGAAAGGATCCGGCAGGTCGATCGACGGATACCACATGTATGAAGAACTGAATAAATGCAAAGAATTGCTGACGAAGTTTGGCGGACACCGGCTGGCAGCCGGATTGTCACTTCCGAAAGAGAATGTCGGGAAATTTCGCGAGATGTTGAATAAAAACTGTACGCTGACCGAAGAAGAGATGAAAGAAAAAGTAACTATCGATATGGAGATGCCGTTCGGATGTGTGACGGAAGGATTGGTGAAAGAACTGGAACTTCTGGAACCATTTGGAAAAGGAAATACAAAACCGGTATTTGCAGCACGCGATGTCACATTACTTGGTGCAAGAATTCTTGGGAAGAATAGAAATGTACTGAAATTACAGGTGCAGGATGTGAATGGATGCAGGATTGAAGCAATGCTGTTCCATCATGCAGATGATTTCCTGGGCAAACTGGAAGAACAGTATGGAAAGACAGAAGTGGAGGCACTCTTAAAAGGTCGTGGCAGACAGATCCGGATCTCGATGACATATTATCCGGATATTAATGAATATATGGGGAAAAAGACACCACAGATTGTGGTGACGCATTACCGTTAAACCATAGATTGAAAATTAGAAAAAGTAATGCTATACTTAAAGTTGTATTTTAGACAGAAATGGAGAGAGTATCATGAAAGCGATAGAAGAGTATGTAAGAAGCATTCCGGATTTTCCGGAACCGGGAATTATATTCAGAGATGTAACAAGCATTCTTCAGGATGCGGAGGGGTTACATCTGGCAATAGATCTGATGCAGGAAAAATTAAAAGACGTAGAGTTTGATGTGGTTGTAGGACCGGAATCCAGAGGATTTATTTTTGGAGTTCCGATTGCATATAACCTGCATAAGCCATTTATCCCGATCAGAAAAAAAGGAAAGCTCCCTTGCGAGACTGTTTCTGTTGAATATGAACTGGAATATGGTACTGCTACGATCGAGATGCATAAAGATGCGATCAAACCGGGACAAAGAGTGGTTATCATTGACGATCTGATCGCAACAGGCGGAACCAATGAGGCAATGGTAAAACTAATCGAAGGACTTGGCGGGAAAGTAGTAAAGACAGTATTTCTTATGGAACTTGCGGGATTAAAGGGAAGAGAGCGATTAGAAGGATATGATGTGGATGCCGTGATCACATATCCGGGTAAGTAATAGAAGCATCAAGGGAAGGAGGCGTTGATATGTCAGACAAGACAACATATGAATCACTGGACAACCGGATTGCACCGGAAGCCCTGACGGAAGACCATACAAAAGGACTCGCTGTCGTAGACGGACATGCGGTGAAATCGCAGGAAGATTATGAAGATCCGGACCGGTTGTATGGCATGTTGATTGCCCGTATCCGAAAGTATCATCCGTCCACAGATGTTTCCCTGATTGAGAAAGCTTATAAGCTGGCAGTTGAAGCACATGGAGATCAGCGCAGAAAATCCGGAGAGCCATATATCATCCATCCGTTATGGGTAGCGATCATTCTGGCAGATCTTGAGATGGATAAAGAGACGATCGCTGCAGGAATGCTGCACGATGTGGTTGAAGATACAAAGTTTACGGAAGAAGATATCCGAAAGGAATTCGGAGCAGAAGTAGCACTTTTGGTAGATGGAGTTACCAAGCTGGGAAGACTTTCTTATTCTTCGGATAAACTGGAGGTACAGGCAGAAAATTTAAGAAAGATGTTCCTGGCAATGGCAAAGGACATCCGAGTCATCATCATCAAACTTGCAGACCGTCTGCATAATATGCGTACACTGCAGTTTATGACACCGGCGAAACAGAAAGAAAAAGCAAAAGAGACGATGGACATTTACGCACCGATCGCACAGCGTCTTGGAATTTCCAAGATCAAGACAGAACTGGATGATCTGGCACTTAAGTATTCACAGCCGGAAGTGTTCTATGATCTGGTGAATCAGATCAATGCCAGAAAGACTGAGCGGGAAGAATTTGTAGAGCAGATTGTAGATGAAGTGTTGACACATATGAAGAATGCGGGCATCAAAGCAGAAGTCAACGGGCGTGTCAAACATTTCTTCAGCATTTATAAAAAGATGGTCAATCAGGATAAGACAGTAGATCAGATCTATGATCTGTTCGCAGTCCGTATTATCGTAGAATCTGTAAAGGACTGCTATGCGGCACTCGGTGTGATTCATGAGATGTATACGCCGATCCCGGGACGATTTAAAGATTATATTGCAATGCCAAAACCGAATATGTACCAGTCACTGCATACAACGCTGATGAGTTCGGTCGGACAGCCGTTCGAGATCCAGATCCGTACAGAAGAGATGCATAAGACAGCTGAATATGGTATTGCGGCGCATTGGAAATATAAAGAGTCGAATGACGGTAAGAAGAGTGTTGAAGCACAGGAAGAAGAGAAGTTAAGCTGGCTGCGCCAGATCCTGGAATGGCAGAGAGACATGTCGGATAACCGGGAATTCCTGAATCTGATCAAAGGTGACCTTGATCTGTTTGCAGAAGATGTGTATTGCTTTACACCGCAGGGAGATGTCAAGAACCTGCCGAATGGTTCGACGCCGATTGACTTTGCTTATGCGATCCATAGTGCAGTTGGAAATAAGATGGTTGGGGCTAGAGTGAACGGAAAACTGGTCAATATCGATTATAAAATTCAGAACGGGGATCGAATTGAGATCCTGACTTCACAGAATTCCAAGGGGCCAAGCAGGGACTGGCTGAATATTGTAAAAAGTACACAGGCAAAGAACAAGATCAACCAGTGGTTTAAAAAAGAATTCAAAGAAAGTAATATCATCCGTGGAAAGGATATGATTGCTACATACTGCAAGGCAAAGAGTATCAATCTTACAAATATTATTCAGCCGAAGTACCAGGAGATCGTGCAGAAAAAATATGGATTCAAAGACTGGGAATCTGTGCTGGCGGCAATCGGTCACGGAGGATTAAAAGAAGGACAGGTAGTAAACCGGCTTGCAGAAGAGTATGGAAAAGATCACAGACAGGCAATTACGGATGAAGTTGTTCTGGAGAGAGTGGCTGAGGCTGCAAAAAATAAGGTGCATATTGCCAAGTCCAAGAGCGGTATTGTAGTCAAGGGAATTGATGATATGGCGGTCCGTTTTTCCAGATGCTGTAATCCGGTACCGGGAGATGAGATTATCGGATTCGTTACCCGTGGAAGAGGTCTGTCCATTCACCGTACAGACTGTATCAATATGATACATCTGTCCGAAGCGGAACGCGCAAGACTGATTCCGGCAGAGTGGGAGACGGAAGTGACAGAAAAATCAGGAGGTCAGTATCTTGCCGAGATCAAGATGTATGCCAATGACCAGCAGGGGCTTCTGATGGAGATTTCCAGAATTTTCACAGAAGAAAATGTGGATGTCAAATCTATGAATGTCCGTACCAGCAAGAAAGGAACAGCAACAATTGAGATGGGATTCATCGTTCACGGCCGTGAAGAACTGGAGCGTATCGTGAAGAAATTGCAGCAGCTTTCCGGAATCATTGATATAGAAAGGGCAACAGGCTAAAAGTATGAAGATAAAGAAATACGTAGTTGGAATGATTGGTACGAATTGCTATCTGGTAATCAACGAAGAGACAAAAGAGACGGTCATGGTTGACCCGGGAGCTTATCCGGCGAAGGTAAAGAATGCGGTAAAGGAGCAGGGACTGAAACTGAAAGCGGTGCTTTTGACACATGCACATTTTGATCATATTATGGGACTTTCTGATGTGATGGAAGACGTAAAAGTTCCGGTATATGTAGAAGAAGCGGACCTTCCGATGATGACGGACGGTGAAAGTAATCTGTCTTCTACATATGTGCGTGGAGGATACCGGTTTGAGGAGGCGGTTCCGGTCAGTGATGGGCAACAGCTGGAAATTGCAGGTTTTCAGTTCCGTGTGATCCATACACCGGGACATACACCGGGTGGATGCTGTTATTATATGGAACAGGAAGGCGTCCTCTTTAGCGGTGATACATTATTCCAGACATCGGTTGGCCGTTCAGACTTCCCGGGCGGAAGCGCATCGGCATTGGTTCGTTCTGTAAAGGAGAAACTGTTGGTACTGCCGGAAGAGACACATGTATATCCGGGGCATATGGAAGAAACGACGATCGGTTATGAAAAACTCCATAATCCATTTATATAATGAATGTTGGCAAAAGACAGTGATAAAAAACAGAATGGAGAATTAAAATGATTCAGATTATATGTAAAAGCGAGTCTTATACTTATAATGCGTATCATATATTAAAGGCTTTTTATCCGTCGCAGGAAGTATCCTGCAAGACGGATGAAGAAGCCTCTAATTATGTAACGGTACAATTACCGGATGGTCAGGAAATTTTTGCAGAAACGGAGAATCTGCAAACGGAGAAAAAACGGCAGACAGACCTGAATCTGTATGACCAACTGGAGAAGATCACCGGAGAACCACTTGCATGGGGAGTGCTTACAGGCGTACGTCCGACCAAGCTTGCTATGCAGAAGCTGGAAGCCGGCTGGAAAAAAGAAGATTATATCAGATGGGCATGGGAAAGCGCAAGAGTAAGAAAAGAAAAGGCAGTGCTTGCATGGGAGATTGCCGAGAGGGAGCGGAAGATTCTGGAAGAACTGGATTATGAAGAAGGGTACAGCTTGTATGTAGGAATCCCGTTCTGTCCGTCGGTCTGTTCTTATTGTTCTTTCAGTTCCGGACCGCTGGATCGCTGGGAAGAAAAAGTAGATGTATATGTAGATACACTTTGTAAAGAGTTGGAATTTATCGCAGAGCGTTCAAAAAATAAAAAGCTGAATACAATCTACATCGGCGGAGGTACACCGACTACTCTGACGGCAGAGCAGCTGGAACGACTGCTGGGATGGATTGATGAGAAATTTTCGAGAGAACATCTGTTGGAGTATACTGTAGAAGCAGGAAGACCAGACAGCATAACAGAAGAAAAATTAAAGGTTATAAAGAGCCACGGCATTACCAGGATTTCCATCAATCCGCAGAGCATGCAGCAGAAGACACTGGATGCGATCGGAAGAAAACATACCGTAGAAGAGATAAAAGAGGCCTATGCATTGGCCAGAGAGACCGGATTCGATAATATCAATATGGATATTATCGCAGGACTTCCGAGGGAAGATATTTCTGATATGGAAGATACATTGGCTCAGATCGCTCAGATGAAGCCGGACAGTCTGACGGTGCATTCACTGGCAATCAAGAGAGCGGCCAGAATGGAAATGAGAGATTTACACCGGGATGTGAAGGAGACACATGACATCCTTTCCGGCATGATCGAAAAAGCAGCAAAAACAGCAGAAGAGATGGAACTTTTCCCGTATTATCTGTACAGACAGAAGAATATTGCAGGGAATTTTGAAAATGTTGGTTATGCAAAGGTTGACAAAGCCGGAATATACAATATAC
>OKSF01000464.1_pt1 | contig 38203 bp, 37 predicted proteins | sample 1606061 | NCBI WGS metagenome assembly OKSF01 (sample SAMEA3541567, study PRJEB24748) | human gut metagenome | biome: human gut; feature: human-associated habitat; material: faeces | place: China | collected 2012
TGGTAATTCATGACCCTGTCATTATTTATGGCATTCTGCTTGAACTTCTTTTGACTATGGTAAATAAACCTCAAGTTCTGCGTTCTTGCGGTTCGGTAAGTGATCAAAAGTAAGTAGTCATTTTTCAATATATAACGTTATTGATTGTTTACCCTGTTATGTGAGTGAGTAACAATAATTGCTACTTTTTTATAGGTTTTTGAAGCCAGTTAAAAAATGTTTTACGTTGACTATTTGCCAATAACCACCAACCACAAGCAAGTAAAAATGCTCCAATAACATCGGTTAGATAATGGGCGTGTAAATATACACGGGAATACATGATAATAGTGATCCATAAAATTCCGCATAGAATTACTAATATTTTTTGATATTGCTTCTTACATTTTGGAACTAAAATTGCTAATAAAGTAAAGGTAAGAATAATAGTTGAAAATGTATGACCACTAGGGAAACTGTATCCGCCAACAGCAACTAATCTGCCAGTTGGTCGTGGACGAATAACACTATATTTAAGTAAGATTACTAAACAATAACCAATAAATTGAAGCATTCCATACCAGACGCTATCTGCTATCCGTCTATGCCGCCACAATAATAGCATCAGTCCAATTGTTAAAATTCCAACAGTTACTGGATCTCCTAAAAAAGTTAATTCGGTTAAAAGATTTGTTTTGAGTTGCAGAACTGGTTTAACAAGGCAAAAACCAACTGAATCTATTGAATAAATAATAGAAGTCTTATGTAGAACATTGAAAAGCAGGATTCCAAATAAAATCCAGCAAAGAACTCCTAGCCATATTTTCATTCTTTTATGCATGACTTTATGCCTCATTTACTATATAAATTTTATCTTTAATTATATATCAATTTACAACAAAACTTAAAAAATCGGCTAGGAAAACGTTTACATTTTTGATAATAGCGATACAATTAAATTAAGTAAATGTAGGAAGGGTGACAACAAATGAATAACCAATTGCGCGGATATGCGTCTGTTGATCAAAATGTTACGGTTAATTATGATAATGGTTCGATCACTTTATCAGTAATTACACCTGAAATAATTCGCATCTTTCAAGATCATGGTGAAAAGGGATCGTCATATGCGATTGAAAATGATAAAACAATCAAAACTAATTTTACAGTATTGGATCATGGTGACCATTTCGAACTGTCAACATCAGCTTTGAACGTTAAAATTTACAATAATGAAAAAATTGATGTGTATGATGAAAAGGGAAATCCCTTAGTTATTGACTATCGTGGAAAACGTACACCAATTGACCGCGGATTAGATGAAGCTCATGCAAAATTGGTTGCTGCTGAGGGTCATGATATTGCTGGTGGCAGTGACAAAGATAAAACTTACTTTGAAGTAATTAAATCTTTAGCCGTTGATGAACAAATATATGGTCTAGGAGATAAGACCGGTTACTTAAATAAGCGCGGCTATGAATATGATAATTGGAACACTGATAATCCGTCTCCCCAAGTAGAAAGTTTTACCCGGCTTTATAAATCAATTCCCTTTATGCTTGGTTTAAAAAATGGTCATCCATACGGCCTATTTTTTGATAACACTTATCGAAGTCATTTTGACCTTGGTAAGGAAAATTCTAATTACTATTTTTATTCCGCAGTAGCTGGGAATCTTGATTACTATATCATCGGTGGTCACAGTCTTAAGGACATCGTAACTAACTATACTTATTTAACTGGACGAGTTCCTTTGCCACAGAAATGGGTGTTAGGGTATCAGCAGTCACGATGGGGATATAGTGTTAGCCCCGAAAAAGTAGAGGAGATTACTACTAAGCTACGTGAAAACGACTTGCCATGCGATGTCATTCATTTTGATATTGACTATATGGACGGTTACCGTGTATTTACCTGGAATAAAGAAAAATTCGCTGATCCGAAAGGGTTTGTTAAGAAATTACGCGACCAAGGTTTTCGGGTCATGCCAATCATTGATCCTGGAGTGAAAAAAGATAAAAAATATAAGATTTATAAAGAAGGACTTAAGAAAGGATATTTTGCCAAGAATCCTGATGGGACGGTCTATGTTAATAAAGTATGGCCTGGTGATTCTGTCTTTCCTGACTTTGGTCGACAAGAAGTACAACAATGGTGGGCTGATAATTGCAAATATCTTGTTGATGTTGGAACCGGTGGAATCTGGGACGATATGAATGAACCTGCTTCATTTGAAGGCGATATTCCTGATGATATCGTTTTTAGTGACGGTGATCGTCCATCTACTCATAAGAAACTGCACAATGTTTATGGGCATAATATGGCTAAAGCAACCTATGAAGGCCTTAAGAAATACAGCCACAAACGTCCATATGTGATTACACGGGCTGCCTATGCGGGAACGCAAAAGTATTCAACAGTTTGGACTGGTGATAATCAAAGTCTTTGGCCCCATTTACAAATGATGATTCCGCAGCTATGTAACTTAGGTATGAGTGGTTTTACTTTTGCAGGAACCGATATTGGTGGTTTTGGCGCTGACGCAACTGCCGAAATGTTGACACGTTGGATAGAAGGTGCATTATTTAGCCCGCTATATCGTAATCACGCTTCAATGGGAACTCGCTCACAAGAACCGTGGGTATTCGGCGAACCAACGCTTACTATTTACCGCAAGTATCTTAAATTACGTTATCGTTTTATTCCTTTCTTATATGATCTTTGCTATTGCGAAACAAAGACCGGGCTTGGAATTATGCGTCCATTAGTCTTAAATTATGATGACGATCCAGAAACCCGAACGATTAATGACGAATACATGGTTGGGGATCAACTCTTAGTAGCACCAGTTGTACAAGAAGGTCAGAATACACGGGCTGTCTATCTTCCAGCTGGAAACTGGATTGATTTTTGGAATGGTGTTGAATATGCAGGTAAACGATCAATTCTAGTAAATGCACCATTAGATAAACTCCCGCTATTTGTTAAAAAGGATACAATTATTCCATGGGGTGCAGAAGTAAGTCATATTAGTGATGAACCTGATAAGACAATGACGTTCCGCGTGTATGGAAAAAATGGCACGTATACTCATTATCAGGATAATGGTCTTGATTTTAATTACCAAGATGGCAAATATAATCTTTACCAAATTAACGCTGATGGGGATAATGTCACAATAAAAATGACTCATAATGGCTATAACAAGAATTACTATAAGATTTTTGTTGAGTTGAATGATCGAAAGCTTACTTTTGTATACGACCAAGAAGCACAAGAATATATTCAAAAATAGTTTAATATCAGGTCTCAGAATTCGGCTTTACCGTGTACTGAGGCTTATTTTTGTCCAACCTGTTTTTAGATAATCTTAGTTTACATAATATTCAATATAAAGTTTCAGAAGCGTTATTATCTTTTTAGTAGTATTCATGATAAACTAAAAATTGATAATTATGTAGGAGCGATAGAGATAGTATGAAAGAGAACCAAGAAAATATTTCATTAGCAATCGCAACGGTTGTTCTTGGAACTGTTGTCGGCTTTAGCTCACTAATATTAAGTGCCATTCTTGATATTACTGAGCATTATTTTTTGAACTTTAATGAGACTAATAGGGTCCCGGTTAATATTAATATTTTTCCTACTCATCGGTTTATTTCGGTTTTTATTGGGGGGATAATCGCGGCCATCGTTTGGTACTTGCTTCAGCGACATTACCGGCCTGTTAGTATTAAAGGCGCTTTAAACGGGAAAAAGATGCCTCTTTCTAAGACTTTGATTCATGTTATTACCCAGATTTTCTTCGTTGGAACCGGTAATTCTATCGGTCGTGAATTAGCACCACGAGAAGCAGGGGCAGCAATTGCCCAGAAATGGGAAAGGACATTTGACCGTTATCGGTGGCTTCATTTGAATGCTGAGGATAAACGATTATTAATTGCGGCAGCTGCAGGCGCCGGATTTGCTGGTGTCTATATTGCACCAATCACCGGAACAGTCTTTTGCCTTGAAATTTTATATCGCCGAATTAACGCGCGGTCTGTTTCAGTAAGCCTAATTATGTCGGTAATTGCAACGATGATTGGCTCAATCTTAAAAGGATTTGACCCGTACTACATCGTTGGAACACGTAATTTTTCATTGCTGACAGTTCCATTCGCACTTGTCCTCGGCTTAATTTTAGGGGTCGTCGGAACATGGTTTAAACGTGGCGTTAAACTTGCTTCTAATAAACGGGTAACAAATAAGAATCTATTGTGGGAACTGCCTCTTTTATCACTTTCAGCAGGAGCAGTGGCGGCGTTTTACCCCCAGATTATGGGAAATGGACGGGGATTGGCTCAGCTGGCGATGAATACAACAGTTATTAATAAACAAGTCATTGCTGCTCTACTATTTGGACTATTTGCGAAAGTAATAATTACTTTATTTACAATTAAATGTGGGGGATACGGAGGAACACTGACGCCATCCATTGCTGCGGGTGCCGTAATTGGCGTTTTTCTCGGAATACCATATATTCAGCTTTTTCCATTTGTAACTTTCGCGCAATGTGCCGTAATTGGCGCCTCATTATTTTTAGCTGCTTCTCAACAAGCGCCGCTAATGGCCCTATTTATGTTATTTGAGGTGTGTCACCTTAATTTTACTGCCTTTCTTCCATTAGGGATAGGAGTGGCAATTTCAATTGGTATTTCTAAATGGATGCAGGTTAAAACGGCATAAAAAAGGAATCGGAAATAAACTTCCAATCCCTTTACTATTTTTGAATAAAATTTAGCAGTCTGGTAGCTAATCAAAAGATAAACTCTAAAGATTTTCTGATTTTTGGAGTTTATCTTTTTTACTTATAAAGTTCCTTTAGTTTCTTTACTGTGGCGGCAAGATCACTACTATCAAATACAAGGGAAATGACAGCAATTCCAGCTACCCCTGTATCGTGAACTAATTGCATGTTCTTTTCGTTAATACCACCAATCCCAACGACTGGGCGCTGGCTAAGCATATTGAACCGTTCTAACTTATCGATGCCAATTGCCGGATCAGCATCTGCTTTTGACTTTGTAGGGAAAACGGGTCCGCATCCAATATAGTCAACGAAATCCATTAAATTGGCTCGTTCAATTTCAGCAGGGGTATTGCATGAATAACCAATAAACATTTGATGACCAACTGATACCGATATTTGATCAATTTTTGTATCGCTTTGCCCAACATGAACACCGTCAGCATTAATTTGCTGAGCTAAACGATAATCGTCGTCAACAATCAATGGAATCCCATATCGTGTACATAAGGTCCGCAACTCTAATCCAAGGTCAACACGTTCATTGGGGAGAAGTTTTGAATTACCTTTTTCGCGGTATTGAAAAGCAGTAATTCCGCTTTTCATTGCTAATTCTACTTTTTCAAGGAATGCGTAAATGTCATTATGGACATCTTGTGTTCCGCCAACTAAATATACTTGCAACATTTTTGGATCAAATATCATCTATCTCGTCTCCTTTAACCTTAACCCAGTGATTTAATGGACCATGGCCGTGACCAACATGAATACCCTCTTTAATTGTCTGTTCCACATATGTTTTACCAATCATGATGGCTTGTTCCATTGAGCGACCCTTGGCAATTTCTGCAGTGATACATGCTGAAATTGTGTCACCAGTCCCATGAGTATTTTTGGTATTAATTCTTGGTGCCGTCAACCACATATCATTACCGTCTTCAAATAAAATGTAATCGTTAGCCTTTTGAGAGTTTTCAGCATGACCACCCTTTAAGAGGATATTTTTTGCACCACGTTTTTGTAGTTCATGTGCGGCCCTCTTAATATCAGTTTTATCCTTAATATTAATTCCAGTCAACTCACAAGCTTCTGGAATGTTAGGGGTAATGAGGGTAGCAAGCGGTAGTAATTTGTCGCGTACAATAGCAATCGCATCATCGCTAAGTAACTTTGCGCCACCCTTAGCAACCATTACCGGATCAATAATTAATGGCCCTAAATTATATTTCTTCAAATTTCGGACAACTGCTTTTACCCGGATTGAATCAGCTAACATTCCCGTTTTACATGCACGAATTTTAAGGTCGCTTGCAATCGATGCAAACTGTTCATCAATCAATTTCTCAGGCATGGGGAACGTGTCCTGTACGCCAAGGGTATTTTGGGCAGTAACGGCAACAACTACCATTGCAGAATAGACGCCTCGCATTTGCATTGTTTTTACGTCGGCGGGAATTCCAGCACCACCGCCACTATCGGTTCCTGCAATTGTTAGGGCTTGGGGATAATCGTTAATCAAGATAATCTTCCTCACTTTCTTCTAAAAATTCCAAAAGAGCTTTCGTATCCATAATTGAGAGCTGGTCAAAAAACTGCACTTGCCATGAGCCGAGACCAACCGAATAGCGATTGGCTAAAACACCTGCCGCAGATACTAAGACTGTCGCTACAATGCAAGCATCCCAAGTGTTAGATGTTACTCCAAGGTAAGCAGCTACAATACTAGAAAGCATATCGCCGCTTCCTACATTCATCGTTAACATTTCGGCAGAGAAGGGGTTTTCGTAAATAATTTGACCATCAGTTATCAAATCAGTTTCACCGGTCAAAATCACGATAGACTTAAAGCGCCGTGCACATAATTCAGCAACCTGAATAGGGCGGTCAACTTTTCCAGCATCAATTCCATGACTAGTATTATCGGCATCAACTAAGGCAGCGATTTCGCTAGCGTTTCCGCGGATAACATCAAAATGAAATTTACTTAATAATGATTGAGCGAGTTTCAACCTTGATGGTACTGCACTGACGGCTACCGGATCTAGTACAAGCGGCTTTAGCGGAGGAACCATCTGAAGAATAGTCTGCATTTGGTCAATCTGTTGTTGGTTAACTGTCCCTAAGTTAATAGTAATCGCATTTGCTAAATTAGCTATTTCATTTGCCTCAGCTGGTTCTATTGACATGATCGGGGAGGCACCAACAGCACTTATTGAATCTGCAACTTTATCAATTGTTACTAAATTAGCGAGGGTAAGGACAATTGGATTCTTAGTACGAACGCGATCAATAAGGGACCAATTGATTTGATGTTCTTCCATATACGTTAACTCCTTAACTAAAAAATACTCAAGGCAGGAAGAATGAACCTACTTTGAGTATTAAGCGGTTATGCATTTTCCTACGCAAGTGTTGACTTACAGGTTCTAGGGTCCATGCGTCACTGCATATCTCAGCCCAGCATGATGGGCACCCCTAATGCAATAAGTTTATTTATTAATAGTATACCGCAATTTAATTTTTATTAACATCAATAAAGATAATTGGCAAATGAAGCTGATAATTGTAAAATGACACTAGTGAATATAAAAACAGGAGAATTTAAAATGCAAGAAGAATTACGGCAGACAACAAATAAAGCCGAAGTGGCCATTATCGATGATACAACCGGTAAAATTTTAACATTTAGTAATGGCGGAATTGATGGCGAATTTGAAATTATCGTCACTGATAAGAAACCGATCCCAGCATTGTTTCAACCAGTAGGCAAGTTGGTAAATGGTAAATATACGATTAAAGGAAATTATGCAGGAAACGATTACCGTGAGATTAAGCTTGACGGTGCTTATGAAATATATGGAAACCCGGAAGATGGTAACGTTATGATTACAAGAATTGAAGGAGAAAAATAGTGTATATTAATGTAGCGGTAAAAGCTCAAAATTTATTTAACAATTATCACCAGTCTAATGATGAAGCAACTAAATCTGCTGCATTAGCCAACCCGCTTTTTTCATGGCATGTAACGTACTTTACTACTAACCATAAAAAGAACCTTGTCTTTCTAAATGATGCGACGACTTTAGCAGTTATTTTATATAACGTAAACGCGAAGAATAAGCGGGATATTAAGGAACGCTTTGAAACACAGTTAAAAACAGTCTGGCTTAGCCTGGGTCTCTCTGCAAAGTCATATGCGGAATACCTGGCAACGAGTAAGGAGTGGCAAATCAATAAGACAATTAATCGGTCTAGTATGGGATCGTTAACTTTACTTTGTCGCGAGGTAGCAGAACCGCTTGCTAATACACAGACTGAGGGTGACTTATCGAAACGTTTAACGAATTATCTTAAACGGCAAGGGAAAAATTATATTAGTGCTAGTGATACAGTTGCAATAATTAAGGCAAGTCAACCCTTTAATATCAAACAGGAAACTAAAAAAACATCCCCCGATAATAAAGGTGCGTTAAAGGGAATTTTCAATAAGCTGCAGCAAATGAGTCAGCTTAGTTTTGATACTTTATCACTTGAACAAACTGATCAGGCAATTCAAAAGATTCAAGATCAAAATAATCAACTTTTAGACTTATTCCTTAGTGATATTCAACAAGATTATAGTGATAAAACCATCCGCCGCTATAAAAATAACCTCCAGTTTTATTTGAATGAGTGGGCAGCTTATAGGCTAAGCACAATTGCAAACCTTGAAAATGCTAGCATTAATGAACTTTTATACCATGGATCATCAGAAACAGAAGTAAGAAATATTAAGGCGGCGTTAAAACAGTTACTAAGATATCTGAAACGTAATGGCATTATTGACGATGACCAATATGAAGACTATCTTGTTTTTATGGAAGAAGATAGCGCATTGATGGATGAATTCGGCAGTGATGATGATTTTTACAATGAGGATGATGGCGATTTTTTTACTTCAGTTGATCCCCTAATTAATGATACCAATAAAGACTTACCAACGATCTTTGATGCGAAAACAGACCAATTACTTGATGATTACTTAGCATCATTTGCAAGCCTGTATGGATTGATCCCGGTTCATCATGCATTGCAAATTATCCAGGCACAAAATCCTCAGCTAACTATTGATGAAGAAAAATTTCAGCAATATATAGAAGACCGGGTTGGGGAATATGAATTGCGGTATGTTGTTCTAGACCTTAATAAAATAGCTGATGAAATTAACCTGGATGCTGTATTTGAAGATGATCTCTTTATTGTATATCCTACATTGTTAAGTGATAGTATTCGGCTTGTTCAGCTTTATAACCACCAGCTAGGACTTCAATATTATGTTCCTGACAAGGCTGAATTGTTGCGATATAAGTATGATGATTACTTTGATATTTATAATTTACGTGAACAACTGGATGAACTTTTTATAACACATTATGAATTATCAGGTAGCAGCATGGTGGGGGCAGCATTTATTTGTATCTTCTGCATGAAGTTAGGGATGTATGATGCACAGAATCTTTCCTCAATGAATGATGCAATCGACCGTGCTATTCAAATGCTGAATAATACTGTTAATCTTAACATTACCCGAAACAATGATAATGAGGCGTTGATTAAGCTGTTGCTCTTAATTGGAACTGATATTCGTCGTCCGTGGAATCGGGGCTGGTCAAGTCGTGAGATACTGGATGTTCCTGGTATTGCCGGGTTATTCAATCATGATTATCCTGTATTATCTAGTGACGCGATTAGTGCAATTCAACAAGGAAAGATCGATCGGCGTGAACTAATTTACTACATTGAAGATAGTGATTTGCCAATTGACAAGATTAATCAACTCCGCAAGCAAATTGAAAAACTATAAAACAACTGATAAAAGCAGGACCGAGAAAATTTTATTTCACAGTCCTGCTTTTAATAATTATGTAAAGTACTTATTTTTGGTCTTTACCAATGTGCTCATCAAAATACCCAAGTCCATTAACCTCAAGTGTTTTCAAATAAGCAATAAGCTCAATTGCTGAACTTGGGCTTAGTTCATTAATGGCATTTAACCCAATACCGGTAGAAACCGTTTCACTCATCGCCGTAATTTGGTTCCCGTCCTTAATTTGAACCTGGGAACAGCTGATTGCCCAATGGTTATCAATATTAGGGGCAAAAATAAAGAAGAGATTAAAATCATTTGAAAGGTAAGCGGGTAAAAACCAAGCAAGTTCATCAAGCGGTGCGGGGGTTAAATCACCTTGTAAGGCAAATTGATCGAGGTTGTTCCTATTAGGGGCCACGTTTAACATGAACATCGTCTTTTCAAATTCTTTCATCCCCAGTTTCATTTCTGGAGTAATTTTAGGGTGCATAGCATTATTCTCCTAACTAAAATTTTGTCGATAATAATTATATTTATTTTTAATATCCTTAATAGGAATATCCATTACATGCATAATACCGTGTGCATCTAGTTTAAAATTACGAATAATAACCTGATTAAGCTGGATTCGCAGACGAGGATGATTCATGAGGATTTGCTCAATATTAGTTGACATAATATCAAGAGTGTTACAGTAATCAGGAACCAGTATTTTTTCAAATTCGTTAAATGTATCGGCAATTACTTCAGCATAGGCATGATCGGCATATTTAAGCTCGTTTGCTTCTAATTTATCATAATACTCACTACTGGTAAGTCCGCGTTCATTTTTTATATTATACTGTTCATCGTATTGGTGAGTAAGGTATGAATCCCAGTCACGATAGCAATAAATAATCATTTGAATAACTATTTGCCGGCCATTATGAGTAACATTTTCCGGCACCATTTGGCCTTGGGGATCGATAAGGTAAGGTCGGATAAGCTGGCGAGTAATAACATCGTAAAAAGTCCCCGGAATTAGTTCCTTATCTTTTGTGTTCTGGTACAAGGGACCAGTCCCAGCAAGCTTTTTTAGGTTTCGTAGGCTCTGACGCGTTTGATTGCCGGCATAAATGATATCCTCAATTTCCTGGTCAATAATTTTACGTTGGCTAATTGTCTGTAAAAGATTGGTATATAAACGAATTAGATTATGTAATTCGGATTGTTGGTTGGGGAAGAATCCGCCCTGCTGTTGATATTTTCGGGTTTCCCGTTCCAACTGCTGTTCAATAATCAGGGCTTGATGTTCGACTTTAACAGGAAGGACAGGAGTAGAAAAGCCTGCTTGCGCAATTTGCTGAACCGCTTCACGAATAATTGGCCGCATTTCACGGAAATCAGGGAAATCGAAAAAGTTTTGAAAGTCATTTGTAAGCTTAAGATGTTGGTAAACAGCTGATTTGAGATTTTTCTTCATAATATTCCTCCATCATTTTTATTTTATTATGAAAATCTGCAGGAAAATATTAGGGAATTAGATGAAATCACTAATGTTAATTTTTACCAATTACTTATAATATTAATCAAAGAGTGGGAAAGGAGATCGTAATGAAAAAATTATTAAAAGTTTTAGTGGTGTTTCTATTATTTAGTAGTGTTATTACTAGTTCAGCATTAGCTAGTTCAACAAGAACAGTTACAGATATGACCGGACAGAAAGTTAAAATTCCCAAAAGTGTAAAAAGGGTAGCTGATCTTTGGCATGCCAATAATCAGATCGTTTTGCTCTTAGGGGGACAAAAGAAATTAGTGGCCACAACCCCGCTTGTAAAAAAACAATATTGGTTTACAATAGTGTATCCTAAAATTACTAAAGTTACTGCCCCATTAGCCGGAAGCCAAATTCAAGTTGAAGAATTAATCAAAACCCATCCTGATGTAGTAATTACCGCTGATCCTGCACAGGCAAAAACAGCAAAGCAGGCCAAATTACCAACCGTTAATGCGATGTATACTGATTTTGCAGGACTTAAAAAATCGGTTATGTTGACTGCAACGATTTTAGGCGGGGATGCCCCTAAAATTGGTCGGCAATACAATAGAGAACTAACCCAGAACATTAACTTGGTTGAACGGCAAGTGAAGGACCGCAAGTCAACACCTACTGTTCTTCATATTGTTAACTCAGCGGATTTAACTAAAGTTGATGGTCAAAAAACAATTGTTAACGAATGGATTAAAATTGCTGGAGGAAGAAATGCAATTACTGAAAATGGCAATCAGATCTCTGTTACTCCAGAAGAATTAATTAAGGCTAATCCAGATGTAATCATTGTTGGGAGTTCAACTACTGCCCATGCACGAAAAGTATTACAGGCCAATAAGCAATTGCGACAACTAAAGGCAGTCCGTGAAAAGAAAGTCTACGGAAATCCACAGGGTACTTTCCCATGGGATCGTTATAGTGCAGAAGAGGCCTTACAAGTTTTGTGGGCTGCTAAGATACTGCACCCGCAAGAAATGAAGAATATCAACATGGTATCTGAAGTACAGCATTTTTATCAAAAATACTATCACTATCATTTAACGACTAATCAGGCTCAGCGGATTTTAGCCAGTGAGAATTAAAAAGGGTAATGAAATAACCACATCCCCTAATCTAGATAACTAGATCTATTTAAGGGGGTGTGGTTATAGTTTAATTTGACAAGTATAACGTTGAAGTGCTGGGACATAGGCTAAGGTCAGCGGGACTTGGTAAACCTCAGTCAATCGTTCAGTCGTCATTAATTGATCACGACTGCCAACCGTTAAAGTACCATTTGAATCTAATAGGCCAATCTTTGTTGGTAGCATTAAAGCGTGATCTGGTAAGTGTGTTGTAAGAATGATTGTAATTTTCTCTTGGTGGGCAAGTCTTTTTACTAATTTTAAGATTTCATATTGCCGGCTTAAATCTAATGCAGCCATTGGTTCATCTAGAATTAATAACTTAGGCTGCTGAAGAAGAGCGCGGATAATGGTAATTAATTGCTGCTGCCCGCCACTCAGAGCAGCAAATGGGTGATCCCGAAACTGAAACAGTTGAAAATCTTGTAAATATTTCTCGGCCATTTTGAAGTCTTTTTTCTTTGGTGTCTGAAAAAATGAAAGGTACGGAGCACGACCGGTCAACAAATAATCAATGACAGTTAAGTTTGAATTAATATGGTAATCTTGCGGAACATAGGCAATTTGTTGGGCAAGATTCTTGCCGTTTAGGGCTGTTATTTCATTGCCAAAGACTGTTATAGTTCCCTGCTGTGGTGATAAAAGACCTGTTAAGCAATGTAGAAGAGTTGATTTACCAACCCCATTAGGACCAAGAATTGTAAAAATTTCACCCGTCTTAAGCGAAAAATTAACGTGGTGAAAAACAAATTGTCTTTTAGGATAAGAAAAACTAAGATTATGAACATCGAGGACAATCAATTTAAGCGGACCTTCTTTTTCATCAGGATATATACAAATAGAGGCGCACCAATAAATCCAGTAAGAATACTTAGGGGAATTTCACCGCCGGATAGGGAACGTGCTAGTGTATCGACAATTAACAAAAATAGACCGCCAAGAATGGCTGCTAATGGTAAGGCGCGTTTAGTATTAGCACCAATGATAAGGCGTGCAATATGAGGAATTACTAGCCCAATCCAACCAATATTACCACTAAGGCAAACCGTTGCCGCCGTGAGAAAAGTACTAGCGGCAATTATTAATAGCTGCTCAATCTCAACATTAATTCCTTCAAGACGTGCTTGTTGGTCACCAAGGGATAAGATGGTCATATGCCAGCGGAGAATAAAAAGGATAATCGTTCCGCAAAGAAGAAATGGAATAACAGCAGCAATACTAGGGAAATCTATTTTAGCTAAACTCCCCAGTTGCCAATAAACGATACTTTGTAATTGTGAGTCGGGATCTGCAATGTATTTTAACAGGCCGACCAATGCTTGCATGAAGCCGGAAATAACGATCCCCGCTAAAACTAGAATCAAGGTGCCGCGTTGGTTAAGTATTCGGGCGATTAGTAAAGTTAGGACAACAGCAAGAACGCCGCCTAAGAAGGCTAATGTTTGTGTAAGCCAAATTCCGGACCCTAAAAGAATAGCCGTGGCTGCCCCAGCTGCAGAACCATATGATACGCCGAGAATATCCGGTGATACAAGCGGGTTATGAAAGACACTTTGAAATGCACAACCAGCCATTGCCAAGGCTGCCCCGATTAAAAGTGCACCAAGGATTCGCGGCAGTCGTAAGTTAAAAATAATATTTGCTGCTACGGGGTTACTTTGGGGTGCCAGCATAGTTTGACCGATTTCTACTGGTGAATAATATATTCGACCACAGGATAGGGCAATTATGACAGAAACAAAAACCAGTAAAAGGGCACTCCATAATGTTATTTGGTAACGATGATTAGTAATTAAAATCACTTCCTTGTCTTTAAATATTTTGAGATTTTCTTAGTAATTATTTGTTGGCCGTTATCAATATCTTCATAATCAATTTTTAGTGACGGACCAAGCTGCCTGGCGTGCTGATACTGCAATCGCTGGTCGAAAATATTTACTGCATTAGCAAAGTTCTCACGGCCAAAGTTTTGATCTCCGATACCAGCTATATAATATGTCAGCGATTTTAAGGAAAACTCACTCAGATAATTATAAAACTTTTCTTCATTTACGGTGAGCTGTCCTTCTCCAGAGGTACAAGGACATAAAATTAGTAAATCTATATTGTCCAGTTTTACTGTAAGTGATTCTTTGAAAGAAAGTAGTGATGAATCAGGAAGCAGGTTTTGATGAATGTATTCTCCTAATTCAAAATTATGCCCGTAAACTGTATCGTACAGAATTAAAGTATTCATTAAGGAATCATCCTTTCTTTAAATTTTAGTATAACAACTCCATTAAAATCCGATTATTAGGGATTTGACTAATTCTAAAATCTCAATATCTTTGTAATAATAGGCAATGATAAAGGCGGGTGATTATAGTTGCATTATTTACGGATAAGCGATGCCCCCATTGATGTTGGTGAGATGTATCAACAGTTAGTTGCTCCAGAGTATGGTGGAATTGATATGTTTGTTGGAACTGTTCGTCAGTGGACTGGTAAAATCGAAACTACTAAGATTGAATATTCAGCCTATCATTCGATGGCAGAAAAACAATTAGAAAAAATTGCGGCACCAATTGAACAGCAGGGCGGCCGAGTTGTTGTTGCACATCGCACTGGTCAATTAGTTCTTTCGGATATTGCCGTGTTTGTTGGGGTAGCAGCTCCACACCGCGCAGAAGCGTTTAAATGGTGTCAGTATGTCATCGATACCCTTAAACATGAAGTACCAATCTGGAAAAAAGAATATGATACAGACAAGATAAGGTGGGGAAACTAATGGAAGTTAAAATTAGACTTTTTGCATTTTTACAAGATCAATTAGGACCATCGATTACTGTTGAGGTCACTAATCCTGTCCGCATAAAAAGCCTTCTTAACCAAATAAGTCAACAGGCTCCCCAACTATCATCAACTTTAGCGAATTCACGATTAGCAGTTAATCAAGAATTTATCAACGATGAGGAAGTTATACTCAAAGTAAATGATGAGATTGCAATCATCCCGCCTGTCAGTGGTGGCTAGTACCTTTTGAGGGATAATTATTTTTTCATAGGAGGACTTGATTATGTCGAGTGTTAAAGATGTTGCTCATGGTAGTAGGCGTAACGCATATACAGCGTTAATCCTTTCTACACTTGCAATGATTGTTTGTTTTATGTCGTGGTCAAACTTTGCCCCGCTTGCATCCCAAGTTGCTGAGATGTTCCATTTAGATGTATCCCAGCGGACATTGCTGTTAGCAACGCCTGTTCTCTTGGGTTCAATTATGCGAATTCCAGTGGGGATTTTAAGTGACCGTTATGGCGGGAAAAAGGTTTATTTAATTCTAATGGCTTTTATCTTGATTCCGTTGATTATGATTCCGCATGTTCATTCATTCGGTATGCTATTATTTGCAGCGTTGCTTGTCGGGATGTCAGGAACATCATTTGCCGTTGGAGTATCTTATGCCTCAGTATGGTTTCCGCCAGAACAACAAGGATTAGCTCTGGGAATTGTTTCGATGGGGAATATGGGAAACGCAGTGGCTGCAATGACTTTACCATATATTTCGAAAGCTGCTGGTTTTGATAGTGTCTACTACTTCTTAATTCTTCTTACGGTTATCTTTGGTGTTCTTTTTGCCATTTTTTGTAAGGAAATGCCAGTAGATAAGAGCAAGACTATTAGCGGGGCATTATCAGTTGCCAAAGATAGCGGAACATGGTATCTTTCATTATTCTACTTCCTTACATTTGGTTTATTCGTTGCCTTCACGAACCTAACCCCAACGTTCTTAACAGGGATGTTTCATTATACACCGGTAACCGCCGGACTTTATTCGGCCCTGTTTGCTTTTGTTTGTACCCTGGTTCGGCCAGTAGGTGGCTACATGGCTGATAAGAAGCGGCCGATGACTTTGTTACAATGGGTCTTTATAGCAATTATTATCTTTGCAATTTGGATTATGCTTAGTTTCCATAACCAGTTCATGTTTATTGCCGGCATCGTATTAGTAGGTCTTTCAGCAGGAATTGGTAATGGTGTTGTTTTCAAAATGGTACCTTACGTTTCAAAAGGTAATACCGGTGCAGTAACAGGATTTGTCGGTGCCGTTGGTGGATTGGGAGGGTTCTTCCCACCGCTGATTATCGGTTACATTTATCAGTGGACTGGCAGTTATGAACTCGGAATTGCACTACTCGCATTGACAGGTATAATTTGCTGGTTTGCCTTATGGAAGCATTATATTCACGGCGATGTGCATATTGTTAAATAAGACTTGTATAAAAACACGACTAGGAAAAATTTCCTAGCCGTGTTTTTTAGTTCTTGTAGTTATTTATTCATCATGTTAACTAAATTAAGCAGTGCTTCTTGCGAACGACCACGTGGAAGAACCTTAATATCAAGAATTAATTGCGAAAAGATATCATCTGTTAGCTGTTTAACCTGACTGGATTGCTTGAGCGTCAATTGATAGGCATCCTCAAACATTTCTGGTGAAGGACGATGAGCTTGTGCAAAAAAGTTATCAAACCACTGCGGGTCTTTTTGTCGGGCGAATAATAAAGCTAACGGATACTGCCCTGCAAGAATTGTCTTAGTGAAAGATTCCTTATCATAATCAAGCTGATCCATTTCGTGCTTAATGTAGCTAACGGTTCCGATTGCCTGTCCAATCTGGCTGGCAAGTGATACTATATCTGGACTAGCCCCACTAAGGGTAGCGCTTTGTTTTGCGGTCATTGCCGTCAGGAGTCCGTTTCGTGCTTTTATATCAGCCAGATAATCGGCAACCTTGAATTGTTGATTATAGTTAAACTGCAATCGTTGAATTTGAGCTAACATTATGTCACCAGCATCGGTCGTTAATTCATTAATAACCTGTGGCGGATTGCCAACTGTCTGTAACATATGAACATATCGGCTCATTAAATAGTTAGCAATATAAGAAGATGCTTTCTGAGTAGCAAGTTCGGCTGGTGTTAAATTATCTGGTTGAAAAGATGGGGGATTGGACTTGAGGGCTAATGATATTAATTCTGGCAATTGGGCAGCGGTAATTTGGTCAATTGTGAGATCTTTTGGACTAAGATAACTAAAATATTCAAAAACTAGCAGCCTTAAATTGCGTTCTTTCTCCTCAACTGGTAAAGTAATCATTTCCTGAACCATTGGCGGAAATTGATTAATGATCGTTGCTAGGGCATCTGTTAGCCGTTCATCAGGGGTTATATTCACAATATCAGTCCTTAAACTTATTTACTTCCGCGATAATTTGTTCGGCAACTGGGATGAAAATATCAGTAAGGTATTCATTGAAGTCGAATTTCTTAACCTGTTTTGCAGTAAGCTCTTGTGCACGATGAAAAGCATCATTCCGCATATTAACAATCAATGTTCCTCGCTGATGCTTGAGTCTTTTATGAAGCTTATCGTTTTCGTTGCTCATGTAGAAGTAATAGTAAATTTCATAAAAGGTGTTATCAAGTACCCAAAAGAGTGTGCTTCGGCGAATATTGTCACTTAGCATTTCAGTAAAAGTATTCTTACCTAATAGTTCGTGATTGGCAAATGATCCCGCTGATAAAACAACTGCTTGGACTTCATGCATATCACTCATATAAGAACAGAACTGGTTAATTTCCGTTTCAGGAACACTAAAGCCTAGTTTCTCTTCTCGTTCAGCTTCTGTCATTTTTGAAAAAGTAGTTAAGTATTCTTGCTTAACATTGTAGCTGTCGGCAATAAGATCATTTTCAATAGTAGTAAGGATTGTAAAGTTAGCCTGCATGAATTCTTTAATAACTTGCCAAATCTTTTCAATCTGCTGGTTAAAGTTAGAAAACAGTTCTTGAACAGTTCCCACTCTTTTTTTAATTACTTTTGCTTTGTCGGTATGGGGGGAGTATTGAATTACAAGCGGGAGCGATTCAGTATGATCATGGAGGCCATGAATTGATCGCTGTTCATTTTCAAACTCTTTTAGTTCATCTAAATCCACTAATCCCAAAGGCATAACATTAATTTCACTATTAGTTAACATCATTTGGAGGGCAAATGGTGTTGTGGGTTCCTGATTTTCGGTCAATGATTTTAATGCATCGAATAACTTTTTATGGTTTTCTAAATCATTATCTGGATCAGCATAAAAGCCGGCTGTATAAATTGACTTATTTTCATAGTCCCGTTTCAATTTAGCTTGAATATCCATATTAAGACTCCTTTGTGGCATGGTCTAAGAGTTCGGCAAGCTTATTGCGACCACGTTCAGTTAAGACGGCATTTTTTAAATTCATTTCTGCCAACGTACTGCTAAATGTCTCATCAATAACTGCTCCAGAAATGTATTGGTGTTCGATGGCATCTTTTGCTGTAAGGAAAAGATTTGAAACCGGATTTACTTGGCGACTGTTAGTAAAACGCTTTCGAGCAATATCGCTAAGAAGTCCTCGTAGTTCATCATCGTGACTTAAGTTGGTGGCCATAAAAACACTCTCCTTCACGTAGTATTTTCTTTATTGTAAAAAATCTTTTCTACAAATAAAATCGGGGATTCCTCTTATTTCAGGATCCCCGTTATTAAAAGTCAATTAGATGGTGATGAATAGCGTATTGGACTAAATCGACACGGCTATGGAGGTGAAGTTTTCGCGAAATATTAGCTTTATGAGCTTCAACGGTTTTAGTTGAAATAAACATCTTTTCTGAAATTTCCTTATTTGAGTATCCCAGAGCAATTAAGGGAAATACTTCTTTTTCCCTTTTTGAGAGGCTATTGTATCCCTTTAAATTTAAGGTGTTTCCTGAAGCGTTAATTTCTTTAATATCCTTTTTACTAACAATAATATTGGCATCTAAATATTTTTCACCATTGATGACGTGTTGCAAGGCTTTAATAATTTCAGTATCAGGTGAGCTTTTGAGAATATACGCCATCGCACCGTTTGCCATCGCCTTATTAATATACTCTTGTTCTTCATGCATGGAGAGAATGATAATTCGGACCTTAGGAAATTTATCATGGATTCGGCGGGTTGTAATCAAGCCGTTTTCCCCAGGAGGCATACTGAGATCCATGATTAGAACGTCAATTCCGCCTTGTTCAACACGGATATATGTATCGGTACCGCTTGCTGTTCCATCAACAACGGTAAAATTAGATTGCAGGTCAACCAAATATGAAATTCCAGAGCGCACAATTGCATGATCGTCAGCCACTAAAACGTTATACATTTTCTCTCACCATATCCTTGCCTATGTTATTATAAGGAAATTTTACTGTAACAGCCGTTCCCTTATTAATTTTTGATTTAATTGTAAAAGCACCATTATACGCTTTAACACGTTCATTCATGTTCATTAACCCAAGCGAGTGGCCGTTGAACCCATTCTGCTGGCGAACGTCAAAGCCGTGTCCATTATCTAAGACTTCTAATTGAAGATAGTTATTATGATTGGTAATAATTATATTAATTTCTGTTGAATGGGCGTGTTTAATTGCATTATTAATCGCTTCTTGCGTTATTCGGTAAAGAACGTTTTGGATACTAGTTGCTAATTTATCAGCAGCTGTTAATGCAATAACGTTGATCGTAATACCTGTACTTGCTTGTAGTCGTTGCGCTAATCCCTTAATTGCCGCAACTAACCCAAAGTTATCAAGAACGGAAGGCCGAATATCTAGTGCTAATCCCTTAATTTCCTTAAGGGTGGCATATAATTGTTTCTCAATTGCCGTACTGATGTTTTGCACTTGTTGCCGATTGTCATTTGGAACCGATGCTAATCGTTGAATACCCATTATTGCTGCATAAATTCCCTGAGCAACACTATCATGAAGGTCTTGCGAGATTTTCTGTCTTTCTTTTTCATGCGCTTCAGTAACGTACTTATTGAGAAGCCGCTGTTCTTCAATCTGCGATAGCCGTTGTTGCTGCTCACGATTTTCTAACGTGAGGGCATAAACGGATTCTTTTTCGTCAAGAGGTCGGTAAATCATTGAAAAATGTAGGGGATGGCCTGTTGCTTGATGAAAAGTTAATGGAATGGTTGCACCTTTTAATCTTTTCTTTATTAAACATGATGCACAGTCATCGTTGCTAAGCTGCGACCAAGCGTTTTTACCAAGCTGAAGAAGATAATTAGTGTCTAGTTTTAACACTGACACTAATCTTTGTGCTGGTTGATTGCTTACAAGGAGGTCATCATTTTTAAATAAAAAAATTGCATCTGGTGACTGATTAAAATACGTTTGTATCCAGTTAGCTATCTCAAGCATGATTAGTTGCCTCCCCAAGCAAATTTTCCAACACCTAATAAAATATTCCTATTTTATATAATAACGCTTTCCCTAAATTGTTGCAATGAAAGCGACCATATACAAAAAGAGATCGAGAAGTGCTCTCAACCTCTTTGGTAATAATAGCAGCATAGTAATCTTACTTAGGGACGGCGTGGTAAGCCCATTGAAGGCCCTTGAAAATACTTAGTAGCGTTAAAGTTAAATTGGGGATCTTGAAACTCATGATAATGATCAAAGTCAGCTTGTACTTGTTGAATCTGATCATCTAATTGTTCTAGTTCAGCATCCCTTTCAAGTGAACTCATTTGTTGGCTTACTTCTTGTTCCCGATTTTCGAGCATCGTCCGTCTAATTGCTAAATCATTTAGGACGAGGGCGATAAGTTTTTGAAAGTCTGGATTTGTCATTGTATCTTTATTTTTCATATTGTTGATTGACCCCTTGATAATTTAGGTTAGAAAATTCATTAGTTGATTCATAAATAAGTGGCTGACACCCGCATTTATCAGTGATAAAGGTGCGTAATCGCCAATTATCATTTTTTAGCCATTGTTTAACCTGGTAATTAGTAATCCTAAAGTGAGCTAACGAATAATGATTATGTTTACTGGTAGCAATATATGATTGAGGAGCGTGAGCCAAGCAATCAAGCGTTGTCCTTTTTATATAAGGATAATCGACTGCTACGGAAAGGTAATCTTGGCTATTAGAAAACTGAGCAGTAGCAGCAAAAATAGCGGAAAGGGGACCATGATGATCAAAAGGATGAACATCACAAATAACTTTTACAAGCGCGTCATTACCAAGTAGTTGCTTTATTTGCGATTGGTTATGGCTATTTGCACATACCAGCACCTGACTACAAAATAGCTTCAACTTGGTAACAGCTAATTGAACGTTAGAAGCTGGCAATCCAAGGACCTGATAAGTTGCTTTATCCTGACCAAACCGCTTAGAGTTTCCTCCTGCATAAACTATTCCGATCATTATTTTTTCTCCTTAACCTGCTTTAGGTAATTAAAACACCAAGCAGTAATTTCATTTTGACCCACTAATTCCGCGTATTGATTATCAAAAAGCGTCCCGGTTTTAACAGGCTGGGTAGTCAAGATTTCATTAGGGCTTTCGTGCGGCTTAAGTAGGAGAAGCTGGGGATAAAGAATTGCTTCCTTATGCCCTTCAATTAAAACAAAGTCTGCAGTTCTGCCGAGAAAATCAACCATTGCTGGCAAGGAGGGGACATGACCTTCTTGATGAAAAAACAAGCCAGTCTCTGATTGGAGGATAACCTGTGATGCGCCGGCACTGCTCATTCGATCGCTATCAGTCCCAGGAATATCCATTGCGGCATGATGGGCATCGTGTTTAATTGCTGCCACACTATACCCGGCTAAGGTTAGCTTTTTAATTAGAGAAGTAGTGATGAGTGTTTTGCCGCTTTTTTTATGACCGATTATTTGAAAGGTAATAGCCATGCGTCTGTCTCCGTGCCGACTTTCATTGGCGTAGTGCTATGAGGGATTAGGGCTAAGCAGGTTGTTGTTTGCAGGTTTGCTAATGATCCAGACCGATTTATTCCGTTTGGGTAAACATAAAATTGATTATTCTTGAACTCATAAGTACAACGGAGATACCGGTCAAATCCATTAGTCTTGTTATATGGGGCAGCTAAGACGGCTCGAACGTGTTTAATACGGCTGGCCTGGTGTTGATAACGACGGATTAACGGCTCCATATATAGGTAGAAACCGGTAAAACATGCACCAGGGTTACCAGATAAGGCCATTACTAACGTATTATTCTGGACAAAGGCAGTTGTCACGCTTCCAGGCCGCTGCTTAATTTTATTAAATAGTAATTGATCTGCTTTTCGTGCCTCATCACCAATATAATCGAAATCACCCACCGAAACGCCGCCGTCAGTAATTACGATTTCATGAGTAGCCATTTGTTCTTCAAGGGTTTGTTTAATGAGTGCCGCATCATCTGGCAACTGGGTTTCAAAGTCAACAACGCCGCCAGTTTCTTCCACTAAATTTTTTAGCATGATTCCATTACTATTGAAGATTTTTCCAGGTTCAATCTGGTCATTGGCTGCAAGTAACTCAGTACCCGTAGCAATAATTGCAATTCGCGGTTTCTTATAAACCTTAACTGTCTGCACGCCAAATGCAGTTAATACCGCAAGACCTCCCGGATTGATTTCTTGGTTTTTAGGTAAGATAACATCTCCGTCTTTAACGTCTGTCCCAGCTTCAGTAATATTACTTTTTTCTTCAGTAGTAATAATTTGCACCTTTGCCTGATCATCAGCGGGCCGTGTTTTTTCAATCCGAATTACTTTACCGGCGTCTTCGGGAACATATGCTCCGGTCATAATTCGGACGGCATCCCCCGAATGCAAAGGTGTATCCCATGTTGCACCCGCTTGAATTTCTCCGCGAACAGTAAACTCACGAGGATAATCATGATCATCACTCGCTAAGATTGCATATCCATCCATACCGGCACGGCGAAAGTGGGGATAGTCATAAGGTGCATGAACATCTTCGGCTAAAATCCGATGATTTGCGGAGGTAAGGGCGACAACTTCTGTTTCAGTTTTTAATGGAATCGCATTGATTTTCTTCTGTGCATCTGCAACAGAAATAGGGGTTCTCCTAGTGAGCATGATGATGGACTTCCTTTCGTTGAGCGCTGCTTTCAAATAATAAATGGTCGTACTCAGGCAGAATTAATTTGTCTAATGCAGTTTGACAAGCATTCTTAGATCCTGGTAAACAATAGGTAAGTTGATTGCGGTGATTAAAACCAGCAAGGGCTTGCGACGCTAATGCCCGGGTCCCAATCTCTGCGAAGGAAATTTGGCGAAAGGCTTCACCAAATCCAGGGATAATTTTTGTAAGTAAGGGCCTAATAGCTGGAATTGTAACGTCTCGTTGAGCAATCCCAGTTCCGCCATTAGTAATAATGATATCAGGATTTGCTTGCTCTAATTGAAGATAAGCCGCCTGGATATTAACAATATCATCATTAACAACAACGCGGGTCGACAATGATAAGCCATTATTTGTCATTATTTCTGCAATTAGCTTTCCCGAGGTGTCATCATCAATGGTTCGGCTATCGCTTACCGTTAAAATTGCAACTTTTTTCATTTTGCATCTTCTTTCATTAAAACATTTAGTGATTGTAATTGTTGCCGGGCAATGGTCAAATTTGGCAAATTATACATTACAATCTTACCATTCTTAAAGATACTAACAGGACGATCGTACCATTTAAAATGTAAGAACATTTGATTAGCACTTACCAACAGTTTCTTTCGCGCTAATATTTTTTGGATTGCCTTAAAATCAACCGTTTCCTTTTTTACCGTATAAAATGCATCCTCGCCACATAGCATATGTAATTCTTGCTCAGGCTCATTAAATTCAAAATGATAAGGGGATGTGCAAGTAGGGCATTGGTGGTTCTTAGAAATTTTGAATTTGGTAAACTGCATTGACCAGTTATCAATAGTAATCAGCTCATTAAAATTAACCTGGGTCTTATCAACAAGATAATGAAGTGCTAATGACACTTGCAAACCAGCTACAACCGGAATTAAGGCGGTATTTACCCCAATTAGGTCGCAATCATTTTGTTTTAGCTCCTCAAGATTAGGGAAAAGACAATTTAAACAAGGGTGATTGATCGGCGAAATTGCCATTACATTACCATATGTTCCGGCACAACTGGCAAATAGGTAATCAAACCTTCCTGAAATTGCCAACTTATTCAAAAGATCACGTGCTTGATAGTTATCTAAGCAATCAAGGCAAAGGTTAAATTGGTGTTCTTCAATAAGGTCGGCGGAAAGGGGCGCCGGGCTCGCAATAATTTGACACTTAGAATTAATTTTCGATAAGTGCTCTTTTACTGCTTCAACTTTTAGCCGTTTTTGTTGTGCATCAGCTTCGGTAAAAAGTGATTGCCGCTGAAGATTAGTAATATCAACGGTGTCAGGATCAACTAAAATGATTTTTTTGATCCCAGCACGGACAAGCTGTTCAGCCGCATAACTTCCTAGTGCTCCAACACCAACAATCATTATTGCAGACTGACTTATTTTTTGCTGACCAGCATGCCCAATCTGGCGGACCCTTTCTTGACGATCATAACGGTTCATGTCTATTAGCACCTCATCTAGTAAAAAATATAGGTATTTCCCTAGTCGTAGTATAGCAGGAATGATGATAGTCTTTACATTAGGGAAAAGACTTACTTTGTTTTTAATATTGGTAAGCCATCCAATAAAGGAGGTCAATCAACGATGAAGTCACGGTTCTTTAATAAAGTTGATAAGTTTAATGGAACCTTTACACAACTTGAAGAAAATAATCGTCGTTGGGAAAAACTTTACCGCCAGCGATGGGCACATGATAAAGTCGTACGAACAACTCATGGTGTTAACTGTACGGGTTCATGTTCATGGAACGTCTATGTTAAACAAGGAATTATTACTTGGGAACATCAAGCTACTGACTACCCGTCATGCGGACCTAATATTCCAGGATACGAACCGCGGGGATGCCCACGGGGAGCAAGCTTTTCATGGTACGAATATAGCCCCGTGCGGATAAAATATCCTTATATCCGTGGTAAGCTATGGGAACTTTGGACAGCAGCGAAAAAAGAACACCAAAATCCATTGGAAGCCTGGGGAAGTATTGTTGAAGACCCAGAGAAGGCTAAAAAGTATAAAAGTGTTCGTGGTCATGGCGGATTAATTCGGGTACACCGTTATGAAGCGTTAGAAATGATTGCTGCCGCGTGCCTATATACAATTAAAAAATACGGTCCCGATAGAATCGGTGGATTTACCCCAATCCCTGCAATGTCAATGATGAGTTTCAGTGCGGGTGCGCGTTTCATTGCACTGCTTGGTGGTGAACAAATGAGTTTCTATGACTGGTATGCCGACTTACCACCTGCATCCCCGCAAGTATGGGGTGAACAAACTGATGTCCCTGAATCTGCTGAATGGTATAACAGTTCTTACATTATAATGTGGGGCTCAAATGTACCGCTAACTCGGACACCGGACGCTCACTTTATGACAGAAGTCCGGTATAAGGGGGCTAAGATCGTTGCAGTTAGTCCTGACTATGCTGAAAATGTAAAATTTGCCGATGATTGGTTAGCGCCACATCCTGGTAGTGATTCAGCAGTTGCCCAAGCAATGACTTATGTAATCTTAGATGAGTTTTATCAGAAGCATCCGGTTAAACGGTTTATAGATTATTCAAAACGCTTTACAGACCTTCCATTCTTAGTTGAATTAGAAGAAAGTACGGCCAATGCAGGACATTATACCGCTGGTCGCTTTGTTCGAATCAATGACCTAGTTGAAGACGATACAATTGTTAATCCAGCATGGAAGACGGTTGTTTATGATCGAAATAACCAGCGGATTGTTGTTCCAAACGGGACGATGGGACAGGAATATGACAAACAGGAAAAATGGAATCTAGACCTTGTCGACCAAGATGGCAATAAAATTGATCCAGTTCTTTCAATTAATGAACAAGCAGGTGAAACAGAACAAGTTATTGCCGACTTCCCTGCATTCAGCAATAAAGGAAATAGCGTTGTTCAACGTCATTTGCCAGTGAAGAAGATTAAATTTACCGATGGGCAGGAACACTTAGTCACTAATGTTTATGACTTAATGATGGCTCAAATGGGAATTAACAGAACCGGTAATGACGATTTAGCTGCAAAAGATGCCATGGATGCTGATAGCTACTTCACGCCTGCCTGGCAGGAAAGTCGTTCAGGAGTGAAAGCAAAACAAGTTATCCAAATTGCGCGTGAATTTGCTCAAAATGCAGCTGAAAATGAAGGACGCAGTATGGTTATCATGGGTGGAGGCGTTAACCACTGGTTTAATGCTGACATGAACTATCGAAACATTATTAATATGTTAATGCTTTGTGGTTGTGTCGGAATGACTGGTGGTGGATGGGCTCACTATGTTGGTCAAGAGAAACTTCGACCACAAGAAGGCTGGGCTAATATAACCTTTGCCAACGACTGGGAAAAAGGCGGTGCCCGGCAAATGCAAGGAACTACTTGGTACTACTTTGCTACTGACCAATGGCGTTACGAAGAAATTGATAATCAAGCGCAAAAATCGCCTGTATGGAAGAGTAAGCATTCTTACGTGCATAATGCCGATTACAATCAGATGGCAATTCGATTAGGCTGGTTACCATCTTATCCGCAATTTAACCGCAATCCACTTTCCTTTGCGAAAGATTACAACACAACAGATATCAACGAGATTTCAAAGAAGGTCGTTGAAGAACTAAAGAAGGGTTCGCTTCATTTTGCTGCAGAAGATCCTGATGCAAAAGAAAATCAGCCTAAAGCTTTCTTCTTATGGCGTTCAAACCTCTTTGCCTCTTCTGGAAAGGGCTCCGAATACTTTATGAAGCACTTGCTCGGGGCAGAAAATGGATTACTAGCTAGACCTAATGATCGTGCTAAGCCGCAAGATATGGTTTGGCATGATAAAGCTGCTGTTGGAAAGTTAGACCTCGTTGTTGATATGGATTTCCGAATGGTTTCGACACCAATGTATTCAGATGTTGTATTACCAGCCGCAACATGGTATGAGAAAAAGGATCTTTCATCAACCGATATGCACCCTTATATTCACCCGTTTAATGCTGCTGTTAGTCCAATGTGGGAATCAAAGTCTGATTGGCAACAGTTCAAGCTTCTTGCTAAGGCAGTTGCTGAAATGGCAAAGAAATATATGCCAGGTACTCATTATGACCTAAAGAGCGCGCCTCTTGGTCACGATACGTCAGGTGAGATTGCTCAACCATATGGTGAAATCAAGGATTGGAAGAAAGGCGAAACAGAGCCAATTCCTGGAAAGACAATGCCGTCCCTTAAGCTTATCCCACGGGACTACACCACAATTTATGATAAATTCATTACACTTGGTCCCAATATTGTTAATAATTATCCTTACGATGTTAAAGATCAGTATGAATACTTAAAGGGGATGAATGGGGTAGCAAGCGACGGAATTGGTGCAGGCTGTCCATTGCTTGATGAAGATGAGAAAGTCTGTGATGCTATTCTGCGGATGTCGACTGCTTCAAATGGAAAACTTGCCGATCTCGCTTGGCAAAAGAAACAGGCTAGAACCGGTGAAAAATTAACGGATATTGGCCGAGGCCATGCTGATGATTCAATGTCATTTAAGCAAATTACCGCGCAACCGCAAGAAGCATATCCAACCCCGCTGGGCACTTCTGCTAAGCATGGTGGTGCAAGGTATACCCCATTCTCCTTAATGACCGAACGAAATGTGCCAACAAGAACCTTGACTGGTCGGCAACATTACTATATTGATCATGAGATTTTCCGTGAATTTGGTGAAGGATTAGCAACCTACAAGCCTTCCTTACCACCAATAGTTATGGCTCCCGGGGATGTTGATGTTTCACCGGCGGAAGACGAAATAACGCTTAAATATATGACGCCTCATGGTAAATGGAACATCCATACTATGTACTATGATAACCTTGAGATGCTGACCTTATTCCGTGGTGGTCCAACAATCTGGCTTAGTCCAGTCGATGCTGAAAAAATTAAAGTAAAAGATAATGACTGGATTGAAGTTTATAACCGAAACGGGGTTGTTACCGCGCGGGCTGTCGTATCTGTAAGAATGCCAGAAGGTTCAATGTATATGTACCATGCTCAAGATAACGAAATCTATGAACCGCTCTCATCAATTACTGGTAATCGTGGTGGATCGCATAATGCACCAACACAAATTCATGTTAAACCGACGCACATGGTTGGTGGTTATGGACAATTGAGTTATGGTTGGAATTATTATGGACCAACAGGAAATCAACGGGACCTTTATGCAAATGTAAGAAAACTTAAGAAGGTGAACTGGAGTGAAGATTAAAGCACAAATCAGTATGGTCTTAAACCTCGATAAGTGTATTGGTTGTCATACCTGTTCAGTAACTTGTAAAAACACTTGGACTAATCGACCTGGTGCCGAATACATGTGGTTTAATAATGTTGAAACGAAACCAGGTGTCGGCTATCCAAAACGCTGGGAAGACGAAGATCAATACCATGGTGGTTGGACCCTTGATTCAAAAGGTAAACTTAAATTACGCGCAGGAAATAAACTAAATAAAATTGCTCTTGGTAAGATTTTTTACAATAATGACATGCCAGAGCTGGATAATTATTATGAGCCATGGACTTACGACTATAAGACCCTATTTGGTCCTGAACAAAAACATCAACCTGTTGCACGGCCTAAATCACAGATCACTGGCGAAGGAATGGAACTGACAACGGGGCCAAACTGGGATGATGATTTAGCTGGTTCAACTGAATATGTAGCGCAAGACCCTAATATGCAAAGAATCGAAGGGGATATTAAAAACAACTTTGAGCAGGCATTCATGATGTACCTTCCTCGATTATGTGAACACTGCTTAAATGCACCGTGTGTGGCTTCCTGTCCATCGGGTGCGATGTACAAAAGAGATGAAGATGGGATCGTCTTAGTTGATCAAGAAAGATGTCGTGGCTGGCGATTCTGCATGACTGGCTGTCCTTATAAAAAAGTCTACTTTAACTGGAAAACTCATAAGGCCGAAAAATGTACTTTCTGTTATCCCCGAATTGAAGAAGGGCAACCCACTGTCTGCGCTGAAACTTGTGTTGGACGGATTAGGTATATTGGCGCTATTTTATATGATGCTGACCGAGTTGAGGAGGCTGCTTCAACACCTGATGAAAGCAAGCTGTATGAAGCACAACTTGGGCTATTTTTAGACCCGAATGACCCAGAAATAGTTAAACAAGCTCGTCAAGATGGCATTTCCGAAGAGATGATTGAAGCAGCTCAAAAATCACCAATCTATAAGATGGCGGTAAAAGAAAAGATTGCTTTTCCCCTTCATCCCGAATATCGAACAATGCCGATGGTGTGGTATATTCCACCGCTATCTCCAGTTATGAGTTACTTTGAAGGTCGTGATTCTATTAAGAATCCTGAAATGATCTTCCCTGGTATTGACCAAATGCGGGTACCGGTTCAATACTTAGCAAGCCTTTTAACAGCTGGAAATGTACCTGTTATTAAGCAAGCATTATATAAGTTAGCAATGATGAGGCTATATATGCGGGCCAAGACTAGTGGTCATGACTTTGATTTAAGCAAGTTAGAGCGAGTCGGCCTAACAGAAGCACGAGCAACTTCACTCTACCGTTTATTAGCCATTGCTAAGTATGAAGACCGCTTTGTAATTCCAAGCAGTCAAAAGGCAGAACTAGATGATGCTCAAACCGAACAAGGAAGTTTAGGCTATGATGAATGTGAAGGGTGTGCATTAGCTCCGCAACACAAGAGTATGTTTAAAAAAGCAGAAGCTGGGAAATCGACTAATCAGATTTATGCTGATAGCTTTTACGGAGGGATTTGGCGTGATTGATTTTAAACGACTAACCGAATTAAAAGATACTTTTGCAATTCTCTCACGATTGATTGATTATCCTGTTACTGATACTTTTTCATCAGAGTTTCGTCAACTTTTACTAAACGATGGTGCTTTGTCCACAGCAACGCGTGGCGAACTCTTAAGCTTATTTGACGAGCTGGGGACTATGCCATCAATTGAATTACAGGAAATGTATGCTCATCTTTTTGAGATGAATCGTCGTTATACCCTTTACATGTCATACTATAAAATGACAGATTCACGTGAGCGGGGGACAATTCTAGCACGACTAAAAATGCTTTATGAAATGTTTGGCGTATCAGAGGCAACGAGTGAGCTTTCTGACTACCTACCTCTTTTATTGGAATTTTTAGCATATGGCGACTACACTAATGATCCGCGGCGACAGGATATTCAATTAGCGTTAAGTATTATTGAAGATGGAACATATACATTGTTAAAGAATGCGGTATCTGATAGTGATAATCCATATATTCAGCTAATTAGGCTCACACGTTCGCTAATCGGTTCATGTATTAAAATGGAGGTGCAAGAAGATGCATAGTGATGGTTGGTCGATTTTTCTATGGGTAATTTACCCGTATATAATGTTGGCGTCATTTTTCATCGGAACTTTTGTAAGGTTTAAATACTTCCACTTTTCAATAACTGCGAAATCTAGTGAACTTTTTGAAAAGAAATGGTTAATGATAGGAAGCGTTACTTTCCACATTGGAATTATCTTGGCTTTCTTTGGTCATTGTTTAGGGATGTTTATTCCTGCCAGCTGGACTGCATATTTTGGAATTACTGAACACATGTACCATCTTTTTGGTTCGCTAATGATGGGTATTCCTGCTGGCCTCTTAGCATTTATTGGAATTGCTATTTTAACTTATCGGCGCATGACAGTTTCACGGGTATATAAGACAAGTGATATTAATGATATCGTCGTTGACTGGGCATTGTTAATTACAATTGCTTTAGGACTTACATGTACCATTACCGGCGCATTTATTGACTACAACTACCGAACAACGATTAGTCCATGGGTAAGAAGTCTATTTGTTCTAAATCCGCAGTGGCAGTTAATGATGTCAGTTCCGCTAATTTACAAGATTCATATTTTATGTGGTCTTGCAATTTTCGGATATTTCCCATATACACGATTAGTTCATGCTTTAACCTTACCATGGCAATATATTTTCCGTCGTTACATTGTTTATCGTCGACGAGTAAAAGCATATTAAAACACAGAAAGATCCAGATATCCGAATTATTTCGCATACCTGGATCTTTTTAATATGATTTTGTCTTTGTAAAAGTGACAATTGTACTTGCTGATATTACAAGAATAGCTCCTAATACTAAAGAAGGAGTTACTTGAACCGGGAAGAAGAAGGAAGAGTAAATAATAACAATTACTGGTCCGAGTGCCCGTACAATATTTGCTTTACCAGCCGTAATAAATCTCAGACTAGTATAGAAGAGGAGCAGGGATAAGAATCCATTGAAGAATGCACCACCAAAATTAAAAGCAATTGCTTGACCAGAAAGATTGTTAAATGCAGTCCTCGTTATGAGTGCATAGCAGAAAAGCAATAATGCTGAGGTGAGGTGATTATAAAAAAGGATATTACTAGGCTCAGCATCACTAACCAAGTATTTAGCAACAATATTATTAGCCGCATACATTAGCGGGTAGATAAATGCACAAGCCAGGCCAAGGATATTATCACTAAATTGAAGACGGCTACCGGAGATAAAAAAGGACCCTAAAATACAGAGAATAATTGCTAGATAATCCCACTTTGTAATTTTTTCTTTTAAGAAGACATAAGATAAAAAGAAAACATAAACGAGGTACATCCGCGCAATAAGGGTAACGGTAATTGGACTCAGAGTGGATAAGGCAATATATTGAAGAATAATACCGATCGCATTTGTTCCACCTAAAACCCATAACCAGGGACTCTTTAGATTACCTAGCGAAACACGCTGGCGGGTAATAAGGAGCGTTGCAAAGACAAAAATTGCGGCAAACATACTAGTAAAAATGCCACCAACAACCGGACTTAAAGCAACAAGCGAAAACTTATTGAGAACCGGACTGATACTGCTGAATAGGAGAGAGATTAAGTTTAATTCGACACCCCAGAGTTGTTTTTTTGGAACATTTTTTACATTCATTTAGACACATCCAATACTTGATAATGGTTTAATCATAACGAATTATAATATTAAAACCATTAGGAAAAGTGACTAAATATTTTAGTTTACATAATATTTGAAATAGTAATTACTCGAATTTGAAATTTTGAACAACCTTATCAAGGTCTTCTTGTTCGATTCCAAGATAGTGCCGAGTATTGCGCTCAGATGAGTGGTTAAATAGTTGAGAAATAATTTCAACATTAACCCCTTTTTTATATAATTGGCGTCCGAAGGTTTTCCGAAAAGAGTGTGTGCCAATTTTTGATATGATTTTATCATTACCAGTTTTTCGTGCCATTCGTTGCAGCATTTCGTAAAAACCGTGAACTGAAAAATGACCATCTTGTTTTCCAGGAAAGAGGTAGTCATTTTCATCGTGGTACTCAAGATCATTAAGATAATCAATAATTTCAGCTAAGCAGTTATTCCAAAAGAGGGTTTTTGCTTTACCAGTTTTTTGTTCAATAACCCGTGTTTTGGTTTTATTAAGGACGTGCCCAACTCTGAGTGTGACAACATCAGAGGCTCGCAAGCCATTATTCAGAGCAATGGCGATTAATAGTAAGTTACGATTAACCAATTCGGGGCGGGAGGATAATTTGATTGTTTCTCTTAACTGATCGTATTCTTCAAGGGTTAAAAATTTAACATTTTCTACCCAGATTTTACGTTTTCCTTTAATTTGACCGTTAGTTTTATTTTTGGGAATATAAATCCGCTTTTTAGTTGACATAATATTTTTTCCTTTGTTAATTTGTCAGATACTCAACCAATGATGGTATTATTTCTTCTCCTTCTTTACGACCAGTTTCGTATAATGCTCGAATTTTTTTGATATTTCCTTCAATTCGTTTAATTTTAATTGGCTTAGAGGGGGCGATGTTAAATAATTTTCCTTCATTAACTAACCGGTCTATTTCGGCAATTTGCTGATTATAAAGAAGCGGCCGATTAATACCAGCTTTCGCAAAGGCGGGATAGTCTTTATAAACCATGTCATATAACTTCTTTACCGCTGAGCTAGAAGGCTTTTTTCGATATTTAACATCTCTTGTACGGACGACTACTATTTTGTCATAGCCCTGTTGCTGAGCAATATCAAAAGGAATAGAGTCTGTAATACCGCCATCAAGGCAAGGCCCCTTTGATGTTTCTTGAGGATCCGAAAGAAATGGCATCGATGATGAAGCCTTTAGTGCGTTTGTAAGCTCGTCACCTACCGGGTCGGTAAATAGAACTGTCTTTCCAGTTTTAACTGAAGTAGCAACAGCTGTAAAATGCGAAGCTGATCTGCGATATGCGGCTTCATTAAAGTTTTGCCAGGAATAACCATGATCTTCAAATAGGTAATCAAGATTAATTATCTGTTTCTTAAATACGCGGGCCATAGAAATATATTTACGGTCATGACGGTGATTAATGTTAATATTTGCTGCTCGACCATATTGTTTGGATACAAAGTTAACTCCACAAAGAGAGCCTGCTGAAACGCCAATTACACTACGGAATTCAATATGGTGGGCAAGAAAGGTGTCAACAATCCCGGCAGTATATTGTCCTCGGAATGCGCCGCCTTCTAAAACCAATGCTGCGTTATATAACATAAGATGAAAATTCTCCTTTTTTCTCAAAAAATAGGTTAAATTTAAGTAAGACACTTTTTAAATAAAATTATACAACAGTCTTACATTAAAATATAGCTTTTTAAAAGCCTATTATAGCAGTCTTTCTAGGACATTAAAGTAAGACTCTTTTATCAAAAGAGTCTTACTTATTTAAAGATAAAGCTAAAATAGGGCTAAAAAGCAAAATTCCTTCTGAGACGTAATGAAATTCAAATTGATGGGTAGTAGTTCATTATGATTCGTCTCAGAAGGAAATGGAAAACAAATATAAAATGCGGCTTTAAATATGAAAGTTTTGTGAAAATATTATTGATAATTTATATAAAGCATACTAAAATAATACAAAGTAAAATGATAAACGTTAAACAATTTGAAAGAAACGGGGTTTATTTCTATGTTAGAACGTAAAGAACATAAGAAAATGTATAAGAGCGGTAAAAACTGGGCAGTAGTTACACTTTCAACAGCTGCTTTAGTTTTGGGAGCAACAGCTGTAAATGCATCTGCAAATACTGATACAGAAAGCACTGATGTATCGTCCACAGTAAAAGTTACAACTGACGATAATAATGTTGCTGTTAAAAGCGTTGTATTAGGTAGTGGTCAAACTACTGCAACTAGTGCAGCCACAGCTAAAGAAACAACTAGCGAAAGTAGTAATTCTTCTGTTGCTAATGCACAAAAGGCTAATAGCAAAGAAGCTGATTTTACTAATTCATCTACAAGTTCATCAGCTTCTTCAAGTAGTGCAGATAACAAAGTAGCTAATTCTGCACAAGTAACAGATAATGATGAGCAAAAAGCTGCACCAGCTGTTAAAGATACTGAAAATAATGCGGAAACGCCTGTAAATACTAAGGATTCTTCAACTACAGATGCAGAAAAAACCACACCACAAAAAGAAAATAATTCTAAACTAAATAAAGATGCAGAAAACGTTGTAAAGAATGCTGGAATTGACCCAGCTAGCTTAACTCAAGATCAAGTTAAGGCATTGAATAAGGTGAACTTTTCTAAGAATGCCAAAGCTGGCGCACAGATGACTTACAGTGATCTTAAAAAGATTGGTGATGCCTTGGTAAAACAAGATCCTCGGTATGCTATTCCATATTTTAATGCCAGTCAAATTAGAAATATGGATGCAGCATATACACGAGATGCAGAAACAGGTGAGTATGCTGATTTAGATATTTGGGATTCATGGCCAGTACAAGATCCTGTCACTGGTTACGTTTCTAACTGGAATGGATATCAACTTGTTATTGCGATGATGGGACGACCACACCATGAAGATAATCATATTTACTTGCTTTACAACAAGTACGGAGATAACGACTTTTCACATTGGCGTAATGCAGGATCAATTTTTGGATATAATGAGAATTCATTAACTCAAGAATGGTCTGGATCTGCTATTGTTAATTCAGATAATTCCATTCAACTTTTCTATACAATTAATGATACAAATAATGCAATTAATCATCAGAAGCTGGCAAGTGCAACTATGTACTTAACTGCTGATGAAAATGGTGTTCACATTGAAAAAGTAGATAACAATCATGTGGTCTTTGCTGGTGATGGTTATCACTATCAAACATATGACCAATGGAAACAAGTAAATAGCTTTGATGATAACTACACTCTTCGTGATGCTCATGTTATACAAATGCCAAATGGTGATCGTTATTTAGTATTTGAGGGAAACACTGGAACGGAAAATTACCAAGGTGAAAATCAACTTTATAATTGGTCAAACTATGGTGGAAACGATTTATTCAATATTCAAAGTTTATTCCACCTTACCAATACTACAAATATTGATTATAAAAAGGCTATCTTTGCAAACGGCGCTTTAGGTATTCTTAAGTTAAATAACGATGAAAAGAATCCACAAGTAGAAGAAGTTTATTCTCCATTAATTACATCAAATATGGTAAGCGATGAGCTTGAACGCCCTAATGTAGTTAAACTTGGTGATAAATATTACCTTTTCTCTGCTACTCGTTTGAGCCGGGGTACAAATATTGATATTCTTAATGAAGCTAATAAGACTGTTGGAGATAACGTAGCAATGATTGGTTATGTTTCAGATAGTCTTACTGGCCCATATAAGCCATTGAATGATTCTGGAGTTGTTTTAACTGCATCCGTTCCAGCAAATTGGCGAACTGCAACCTATTCTTACTATGCAGTACCTGTAAAAGGTAAAGCAAATCAGTTGTTAATTACTTCATACATGACTAACCGTGGGGAAGTAGCAGGTAAAGGAATGAATTCAACTTGGGCACCTAGCTTTATTGTTCAAGTAAATCCAGATAATACTACTATTGTCTTAGCTCAAGCTACTAACCAAGGTAACTGGGTATGGAACGATAACAGTGAAAATAATAATATGCTTGGAACGTTACAAACATCAGCTTTACCTGGAGAAATGGGTAAGCCGATTGATTGGGATTTAATTGGAGGTTATGGATTAAAGCCACATGATCCAGCAACACCAGAAACACCGTCTACACCTAAGACGCCGGAGACCCCAACCACTCCTGAAACGCCAACTACTCCTGAAGTTCCTTCAACACCGCAAACTCCAGTTACACCTGAAAATCCTAAACAACCAGAAACCAAGAATGGTCGTTTACCACAAACCGGTAGCGATTCAAATAAAGCTGTAATGGGATTAGGTGTAGCAACCTTACTTGGTATGTTTGGCCTTGCTGGTGTTAACAAGCGTCGTTACTATTAATAGAAACAAAAAATCGCTAAGCTTTAAATTAAGCTTTAGCGATTTTTTGTTTTAAAATTTTTATTTTGTAAAAACAATATATCTATTATTGGCTAATGCAATTGTTGTAAGACTTTGCGGCAATAATAGCAATGAATTTGTCCATCTTTGTCAGCAAGCCGGCGAGCATGGAATGCTGAGAATGTATAGTGCTCGTGGCAAAACGGACAAACATATTGTCTTTTTCCAAACAATGATGTAATAAAGCCCAAAATTTTCTCCTCCATCAAAAATTATACACCAGCATCTATTATACCGAAGATAGCCATTAATCAAAAGCAATTATTTGTTTTGATCAGAAGTTTTACTTATTTGTTTAAGTGCATCTCGTTGTTGTTTTTGGTCAACATGAGTATATAAATCGGTAGCAGAAGTACCTTTTTGACCAAGCTGTTGCGCAACTAACACCTGATCCTTTGTTACTTCATACATTTCCGACGCAAGCGTATGGCGCAATTTATGTGGAGTAAGTGGATGACCAAATGCAGTTGAATACTTTTTAACCATTTTCTCAATTGCATTAGCTGTCATCCGACGGGTTTGCTGATGGTAAAGAGTTAAAAAGAAGGCTGTATCCTTTTTTAATGCGTGATACCGTTGTGCACGAATTGATTGGTAAGATTGAATATACGAAACCGCCCATGGAGCAATTGGAACAGAATCTCGCTGCCCTCCTTTTCGGGTAACATCAAGCAGAGATTGCTTCAAATTTAGGTCGGCAAGGTTTACATTGGCAGCTTCTGAAACACGTACTCCGGTTCCAAGAATAAGCGCAATAATTGCAATATCACGTTCTTTATTCATTTTATAAGAAGGAAGAGCTCTCTTATCGCATTTGTTGGGATACTCTTTTTCGATAAAATTAATAAAATCAAACTTCATTTCTCCGCGATACATATGCGATGCAAGAGTATGAGCACGGTAATTTAGTGTTTTTGTATCATTAAGCGAATCAATTTTTAACATGACATTTCGATCAAAGTAAGACTCGCCGTTATTATTATCAGCCGTAACAGTTAAAAATTTATATAGCGACCTTAAAGCGTTAATTGATCGGTTAATTGAGGTAGGGGAGTTTAACCGTCCCTGCGCGTTGGTCGTATGCTGTAAATAATCAATATAAAGCATAACATCATTTCTTCGCAGAGTAGCTAGTGTATTAATCGGTAAATTTTTATTAGAGTTAACAGAAACAAGCCCGCTTGATCTAAGCCAGTCAAAGAAGCGTCGAATTTCCGTTAAATATTGATACGTTGTTGTAACCGCATGATTAGTTCCTAAATAATATTCATTAACGTATTCGGGAAGATTTTTTAATTCCTCCTGAATCAAATTCAAATATTTATCAGCTTCCATGTTATTGATTCTCCTATAAAGTTTGTACTAGCTATGAATAATAAAAAAAGTCGCATGAAAGAATAACTTTCAACGACCAAAAATCTATCGGGAAAACAGGATTCGAACCTGCGACCCCCTGGTCCCAAACCAGGTGCTCT